>Ga0306922_10002322_pt1 | contig 17681 bp, 14 predicted proteins | sample sta12Cox44000082_FD_203758 | JGI IMG/M metagenome (GOLD analysis project Ga0306922, IMG submission 203758) | Lab enrichment of tropical soil microbial communities from Luquillo Experimental Forest, Puerto Rico - statoxic.12C.oxic.44.000.082 (v2)... | ecosystem: Environmental > Terrestrial >... | reverse complement strand
GCATGAATGTTGAGATAGGGAGATTGCCCACGGACGTAGTTGCTACAACTGACCCCGGTCCCAAAGGGCTGTCCAGCAACGCGCAGCGGCTCAATATAAGTGATACCGGGAACGCTTGCTTCAGTAGTTACTGAAAGCACTGTGCCTCCCTGGTAAATGTAAATCCCAGAGACGTTCCAGCCACCTACCAACTGTCCGATAACCCCGCCTCGATTAAGGTAAGTCTTGCCAGGCCCGAAGGGTAGGTCATAAGCGTAGCTGAGTGTCAGAACCCAGGGGATATCGATGCCGGAGAGATGCTTCCGGGTGTTGTATTGATCGGCTTGGAAGAAGCCGGAGGCAAGCTGCTTGGAGACGGTATTGTCAACCAAGAAGGATAGTCCGTTTCCAAAGCGTTTTTGAACGGAGAAATGGCCTGCGTTGTACAACGAGAATCCGCGTGTATTGCTGCCTTCGGCGATATAGGTATACTGCGGATAGGGCAACAGGGCCTGCGCTACCGTACCGTTAAACCCTGGGTAGGGTACGGGTATGCCTGCTGCCATAGCTGCCTGCGAGTGGATATCCGCCAGCAGGAGATTGCCGAGCGAAAGGAACTTGGTGTCAAGTTGATTGCCTGGGAAACCCCCTAGGTTGAAGGGCGCAAAGAAGATGGCGTTCTGCAGGGGCAACCCGTGGGTTAGCTTCCCTATGTATTCGGCCGTGCCCGTCATCCCCCAAGGCAGAGCTCTCTGAAGGCTTATTCCAAAGGACTGAGTGCGGCCGGCTTGATTTTGGTGATAGAGGATCTGTTCGACCGCGCTGCCGTTCAAGAGCGAAGGGTCAAAGTTCGGCACGACGGGCTTGAACTGCGGCGGGTAGCCGATGGTCTGCCAGTTGAAAAAGGGAGTTACGCCGTTGTCGGTACTTGAAACGGTTGTCTGCGCGAATTGACCGTAGTTCGAGGCGAGGGTTCCTTGATTGAAGCTCGCGAATGTAGGCGTGTTGATCACACCGTAGTAGGCGCGGACCACGAAGGTTGGCGTAATCGAATAAGCAAGCCCTAACCGCGGTTCCCACAAATTGTAATTCGGTGCAATAAGATCGATGTGGCCGTTGTGTCCCGGTCCGTTACCCCAGAATGACAAAGCTCCTAATAGATTTCCGGCGGCCGGATTGGGAATGCTTGGGTCGAAGGCGCCATAAGCATTGGGGCCTTGTACCTCATGGGGCCCAATTGCTGCTGACCAGCGCAGGCCGGCGTTGATGGTTAGCTTGGGAGTCGCCCGCCACTGGTCCTGGGCGTAGAGAGAAAAGCCTTTGCCCACATGATGCAGGTTCTCGGGCGTGTTTAATGTTGCACTGGCGACATTTCCGGTAAGGAAGCTGGCAAAGCCCCAACCTGTCTGCGCAAAGCCGGGCAAACTGGTGCTGAGGTTTGAGAAATTATACTGACCGGCCGTAAAGCCCAAAAGATTGTAGTCTGCAATGCTCGAGCGGATGTAGTCCGCCCCGAACTTGAGCGAGTGCGAGCCCTTCACCCACCCTACGAAGCCGCCGATGGCTGGCAAGACATATTGCGGATTGCTATAGCTGAGATACTTCAGGCCAAAACCAGTCGTAGTGGTGATAGCCACCATCGGAAGATTCGGAGTGTAAACACCAGTCAGCCCGGCCGCCTGGCCTGCCGTCGTTGACGCCCCAGTCGTCTCTAGCCTGCTCCCGACATAAGAAGCGCTGAAGTTTACATTGAATAGCAGGTTTGAACGTAAGGTTCCGGTTAAGGCAGCTCGCGGACGATACTGGTACGCAGGTCCCACCTGGGAAACGGTGAGGATCGGTCCAAAATTGACCGTTCCAGAGCCCTGACTGTAGTACGGCGCCGCATCGAGCATGCCCATTAGATGGTACTTTGCGCCGAATGCCTGATCGATCTTGAACGAAAACTTGTCAATGCTCAGCGGGGAAGGAACCTGGTTTCCAACCCAGTTGTTTTGAATTCCAGCTTGTGTCGGGGCCGGATAACCATTCGCAAAGTACTGGGAGACCGAACTAACCTGGCCCGGGCAGATCGTGTTCAACACTGCGTTACACATGTAGGGATCGCGTACCACGGCCCCACCCGGAAGCGTCCTGGTGGTTGTTGGATCATAGATCTCATGCGCAAACACTGGCCGGCCAAGAGCATCGGTTCCGATTTGCGCGCCCAGTACCTGGCTGAAATCACCCTTCACCATCTGTGGCGTCGGAACGGTTGCGACTTGACCGGTTGCAATATGGGAAAAGCGGAAAAAGTCCAGAGTGAAAAAAAAGAACGTCTTGTCTCTACGAATCGGTCCACCGACCATGCCACCCCATTCATTCTGATGGTCAGGCGACACACTTTTGGAGAGCTTGCTCGCAGCATCCAGTGCGGTGTTCTGGCCGTACCACCAGGCGGTTCCGTGGAAGCTGTTTGTACCGGACTTGGTAACGTATGCAATGCCCACCCCGTTGTCCCAACCCTGCTCGGCATTGAAGTTCGATGCCAACCGAAATTCCTGAATGTCCTCGGGCGGCAGCGACGAGAAGTCAGCGACCGTAGTGAAAAGTCTGTACGCGGCATTAACTCCGTCGATCGTATAGCTGACATTGTTCTGATTGCCGCCAAAGGGGCTGGAGCCTTGAATGGACGAATTAGCAAAATTGGCTGCCTGATTTCCGCCCGCGGAAATGCCGCCGGAACCCGGCTTGGTGTTGATGCTCGAGAGTGTCGTCAGGAAGGAAAGGGCGGCACGAGGGTTGCCGCCCATGGCCAAGGGAAGAGATGTGAGCTCCTCGGTAGATAAAGTTGTTCCCATGTCCGAACTAGTCGTGTCGACGCGTTCGGCCTCAGCGTTCACACTGATGCTTTCGGTAACTGAACCCACCGACAAGGTGGCATCTATTGTTAGCGTCTGGCCAGCAACCATTCGAAGATTCTGGAACTCAGTGCTCTTGAAACCTTCACTGCTGACCTTAAGATTGACGAAACCAACCGGGAGATTAGGGAGAGTATATTGTCCGGCACTATCGCTCTGTGTTACAGCCGGCACACCCGTAGCTTGGACAATGGCCGTGATCGTCGCACCAGGGAGCACAGCTCCGCTGGAATCCTTCACCGTGCCGTTGATTGCGCCGCTGCTTTGCTGTTGCGCATACAAGGGGATGGCGATTAGAACTGCAAACAGGCAGCCCAGCGTCAGGAAACCGCACGTCGAGAACGACCATTGAGGTTTCATCGGTGATACCCTCTCGTATCGAAATCCCACTTTCGCATACTGTATACAGCAGTGTGGAACAAAAAAACCGCTGACACCGAAATCACGTCCGAGATTTCACTTAACTTTGCAGGTGCGCGACTCTGGGAGTCGCATCGCCGCGCGCTGACACTTTATTCAACCGCTTCTCAACAAGGAGACCGGACTTGCCCGCTACACGCTGAAAGTGTGTACTGTATGCACGGTCACCCACCATGAGTGGGACCTCTATAACTTCCAGCCAGGTTTGTCAAGTGTTTTCTGCCAATCCCACCGATTAACGATTCTGACGTTAGCGGCTTTGCTCGTTCCTCATAGCCATGAATGCAATACAGACGGGAGCCACAGCGGTCACTTTCGACCCGGTGGGAGTCAATCTTCCCGTCCCTTTATCCACCTTGAAAACAGCAATTTGATCGGAATCCTGATTCCCTACCAATAGAAATTTGCCCGAGGGATCAAACACGAAGTTTCGTGGTGTTCTTCCCTGGGAAGGCACATCTTGGATGGCCTTAAGCGTACCCTTTTGCGGATCTGCTTCGAATACTCCAACGCTGTCGTGACCTCGGTTGGAAACGTATACGAACCTTCCCGATGGCCCCGCTTGCACTTCAGCGCCAGTGTTTTCACCTCTGAAACTCGGCGGCAAGCTAGAAATGGTTTGCAGCAGATGAAAAACACCATACTGAGCTTCAAACGAGTATGTGGAGATTGTCGAGTTCAGTTCGTTAACCACGTAAGCAAAACGCCCGCTGGGTGAAAACGCCAAATGTCTTGGACCCGAGCCGGGTGGCGCCTGCACGAAGGCAGGAGAATTCGCCGTCAGAGAACCAGTGTCCTGATCGAAGCGGTAAACGAAAATCTTGTCCAAACCGAGGTCCACTATAACGGCAAAGCGATTATCCGGAGAAAGCACGACTGAGTGCGGGTGCGAACCTTCCTGCCTTTCGCGGTTCACACCGGAGCCCGTTTCCCGCACCTCAGATACGGGCGGCCCCAGTGAGCCATCGTCGCGTATGGGAAGGCTCATGGTCCCACCGTAATAGCTGGCGACGAGGACAAATCTTCCATTTCGGCTAACCGTGATGTAGGCGGGATTTGCCCCAAACGATGGCACTTGGTTCAGCAACTCAACTTTTCCGGTTGCTGCATCACGACGAAATGCGCTAACCCCTCCTACTTTCTTCCCGTAAAGTTCTCCGACCTCGTTGGTCGCGTACAAATAGCGCTGGTCGGGGCGAACTGCCAAAAAGCCGGAATTCTCCGTTTCCGCCGCTACACCCACCAATTCCAGCTCGCCGGTCCGGATATCGAAGTGGCCGAGATAGAGCTTTCTGCTAGGCGCGCCGTTGTAGCTGGCCGTGCCCACGTAGACCCAGTACTCGTACTCATCTTCATGAGCCTTGAGGGATAGGTTTTGCCCGTGCATAGCTGCCAACACCAAGATCAGCCCGATGGTTCTCGCAATGAACATGGCGCTCCGGGTCAGCGAATTAAGCCCCGGTTCGGCTAACGACGTCGCAGAATCGCAGCTTGCACCGGAAACCGGAATACTGTATACAGTTTTGGGCGATAGTCAAGTGTCATGAGGGGCTGTCGCCACCTGAGAGGACGAGTCCTTGCAATTGCGCAAATTGGCTTATCTCGGACTGCTGTTGTTAGCCCCGGCAGCTTTCGGTCAGCAGCTTGACGATGTCACGAAATGGGCCACGATTGCCCAGAACGAAGGCCACGTTGCCTTTGATGTGGTTTACGGTGAGGCTAACCACGTGAAGCTTCGCCTCGATGTCATCACTGTTGGCTCTACTCGGGTGCCCAAACCAACGTTGATCTACTTCCACGGTGGTGGCTGGCTGGAAGGTACGAAAGAAAGCACGCTTCTGTACATGCTTCCTTACCTGGCCCTCGGGATGAACACTGTAAACGTCGAATACCGGATGGCACCGGAGTCGCTTGCGCCAGCTGCCGTAGAGGATTCCCGTTGTGCATTGCACTGGGTCTACGATAACGCCGCTCAGTACGGGTTCGACACTTCGAAGATTGTCGTTTCCGGGCATTCCGCCGGAGGGCATCTAGCATTGATGACCGGACTATTGAAGCCCAGCGACGGTTTCGACAACACTTGCCGGCGGCTGTCCGATGAATGGCGCGAGGGCACGATTCAGGACGTTAAGGTTGCGGCGATTGTGAACTTCTTTGGCCCAACCGACCTGGTGAGACTTGTGGAAGGACCGACGACGAGGAACTACGCGGTACGGTGGTTTGGCGGCCTGCCGAACCGTGAAGAACTAGCCAAGCGTGTATCGCCAGTTACCTATGTGAGGCCAGGTGCGCCTCCAGTGCTGACCATCATGGGAGACAAAGACCCCATCGTGCCTTATGCACAGGGCGTTCAATTGGGTGACGCTCTCGACAAGGCGGGTGTGCCCAACCAAGTGTTTACGATCCAGGGCGGTGGTCATGGCAGCACGACTCCTTTCGCTTGGAATCGAGAGCAGTTTCTGCAAGCGCAGGAAGCGGTCGTGGCATTCCTGAAGAAGCATCAGATCATTGGAGCGAATTCGCACTGACGGGCCGCATGAACGGCAGCGTTATTACCAGTTGCGGGAATCCCTAATGTACTGCTTGTCGGTATGTGCGGACACGGTCTTTCTTGCCCTCCCTTTCCTAGAAAGGGCGAAGCGGATTTCCGCTTGCGGATTCCTCGTCGAATTCTGGAATTGGGCCGGGCGGGACATTGACGCTCTGGCGCGGGACCCGGGCATCCGGATCAGTGCTTTTACCGGATATACCAAAGGCAGCATGCTGCACCCGGACGGAATTGCCAATTTTATCGCTGGCGTTAGAGCCAGCTTGGAAGTTGCCAAACAGCTTCGGTGCAGGTCGTTGTTCCTCTCGCCGGGCGAGTTAGACAGCAACGGCCAAGTGTCGCACAAAATCGCAAGCCATCCTGCCACAAGGTGGATATCCGCGTACAAAACCTTGTGTCAGATCGCGGAATTAGCGGAGAGGGAAGACGTCGTTTATAACCTCGAGCATCTGAACACAAAGGTTGATCACCCTGGGTTTGCGTTCTCGCGCGTAGAAGACGCAATGAATCTGCTAGAGGAAGTCGGCAGCTCGCGGATCAAGCTGCTGCTGGATGTCTATCACGCACAGATCGAAGAAGGAAATGTCGTCTCGATCATACGGCAGTGCCGGGACCACATCGGCCATGTTCACATCGCGGACGTGCCGGGCCGGCACGAACCAGGCACCGGAGAGATCAACTACCAACGCATTGCCAGCACCTTTCGCGAAATTGAATACGATGGCGTGATCGGTCTTGAAGCATACCCGAAGGACGACGCTATGCAGGCGATCCAGCGATTCCGCGAGGTATTTGCATGAGACTGAGCGGAAAAGTTGCAATCGTAACTGGTTCCAGCGGGGGCATCGGCCGTGGGCTGGCCATTGGTCTCGGCGCGAATGGGGCGCGCGTCGCGGTGAATTACAAGAACAATCACTCAGGTGCGGAGGAGACGCTCACGGCTATCCGTGAAGCAGGCGGAGAGGGTGGCCTGTATCAGGCTGACATAGGTGTGAAGCGCGAATTTGAAGCGATGATCGACTCGGTTGTGCGGAGGTTTGGTGGGCTCGACATCCTGGTAAATAATGCCGCCAGAACCCGATTCGGACCTTTATCGGAAGTGACGGAAGAGGACTTTGCTGATGTAGTGGATACCAACCTGCGCGGTCCTCTGTTCGGATCGGCAGCCGCCGCACGGAATATGACGCATCGCGGCGGTGGCTCGATCATCAACATCAGTTCGTGCGCGGCACGCGCGATGGTGCCGTCTCACGCCGTTTATACCATGGCGAAAGGCGGCCTGGAGGCACTGACGCGGCAATTAGCCCTTGAACTTGCGCCTGCGATCCGAGTCAACGCAATCGCACCCGGTCCCACCAGCACGGCGCGCAACCGAGGCTACGATCCCGAATATGACAACAAGTGGAAAGGCGTGATTCCGGCCGGCCGCGTGGGGTGTGTTGATGACTATGTGGGCGCTTGCGTCTTTCTGGCCAGCGATGACTCTGCTTTCATCACAGGGCAAATAATCGGTGTCGACGGCGGTTGGACCATCAAGGGCTATCCGCCGGACCTGTCGAGATCGGATTTCTCAAAAGACCGGCAACGAGGATGAAGTTGTCTTTTCAGCGGGGGCATTCATGGGAATTAACGTAAAAGTTGGTACCGCACCTGATAACTGGGGTGTCTGGTTTCCAAGCGACCCCAAACAAACTCCCTGGACCCGCTTCCTCGAGGAGGTGACGGAGGCTGGCTATTTATGGATCGAACTCGGACCGCCCGGTTACTTGCCCCAAGACCTGGGTATCCTCGGCGATCACCTCAAGCGCCGCAGGCTGCAAGTGACAACTGGCTTTGTGATGCACCATCTGGAAAATCCCGCGCTCTGGGTGACCATCGAGTCCGAGCTACACAGCGTCGGTAGGGTCCTGCAGCAACTCGGTGCTCCGTTCCTTCTTTTGATCGATGATACCTACACGGACTTGTTCACGGGCGAAGTGACCCGTCCGGCGACCCTCAACGACGAGGAATGGAAGCGTCTCATCGATGTGACCCATCGCGTTGCCAGGCTGGCTCGTGAAAAGTATGGCCTGACAGTGGTTTTTCATCCGCATACCGAGACGCACGTCGAGTTCGAGCCACAGATCGAACGCTTCTTGCAGGACACCGATCCGTCGCTGGTTTCGCTCTGTCTCGACACGGGCCATCACGCCTACCGCGGTGGCGACCCGGTGGAATTCATGCGGAAGCACCATGCTCGTATCCCTTACTTGCACTTGAAGAGCGTCGACCGCGAGATTCAGAGACATGTCGATGCTCAACGCATCCCCTTCGCTAAAGCGGTCGCGATGGGAATTTTCTGCGAACCATCGAAGGGGGCAGTTAACTTCCCGGCATTTCGTGATGTGCTGGACAGCGTAAATTACCAAGGTTGGGCAATCGTGGAGCAAGATATGTATCCCGCACCGTTCGACAAACCATTACCCATTGCCAAGCGCACCCGGGCCTATCTGAAGCAGATCGGCATCGGTTGATAGTGGAGTTGCAAGGGGGCCTGTCTGCAAAACATTGAGGTACTCAGAGAGAAGTTGCGCAACGGGAAAACCTGTGTTGGGGCCGCTGTGACTTTCGGGGATGCCACGGCGACTGAGGCGCTGTGCAACTACCTGGACTTTATCTGGTTAGACATGGAGCATGTGCCCTATTCGCTGGAGACCGTCCAGGCACACATCATGGCCACCAAGGGAAGCAGCACGGCTCCGATCGTGCGCGTGGCCTGGAACGACCCAAACATTATCAAGCCGGTGTTGGATATCGGTGCTGCGGGGGTGATCGCACCCATGGTGTGTACAGCGGAAGAAGCGGCGCGTCTGGTTTCGGCATGCCGATACCCACCCGAGGGGATCCGCGGCTTCGGTCCCCGGCGGCCGGCAAATTACGGGCTGTCGATGACCCCTGATTTTTGCCAAGAAGCAAACGCTTCTATTTTTCCTATCGCGCAGATCGAGCATGCGACCGCTGTGCGCAACGTGGACGGGATTCTCGCCACAAACGGGCTGGCGGCTGTGATGATCGGACCGTTCGATTTATCAGGCTCCCTGGGATATCCGGCGCAACCGAATCACCCCAAGGTCCGCGAAGCGATCGAACATGTGATCGAGCGGGCGAATCGAGCCAATGTCGTGGTGGGAATGGGAGTGACGGACGATCCCGATTCACTACGGGAGTGGATTAACAAAGGTGTGAAGCTGCTCTTCATCCCGCCAGATTACATGCTGCTGTTGAAGGCTGCGCGGGAATACGTCGAGGTGATACGGGAACAGGAAAAGCTACGGGCGCAAGGAAAAAAGGCATAAGTGGAGATGAGTAGATGGGGAACAGGTGGTCTGTGGGCCGACTTGCTCGTGCTGATTTCCGGATCGGCGCCGGCAGGATTGGTGGGAGAAAAACGAGTGGCCAGTGAAGTTTAGGAGAACCGGATCAGGGGCAGAGAATTGCAAGAATTTCGTTGGGACCCGAGAGTTGTTCTCTCATGAGGACGCGAAAATGAAGAAGCAAGTTCACCAGTGAGGTCAGTATGCCTGCTCCGGATCAGCGAATTCTTGCAGCTAGTCCTTTTTGTTTTGTTGGATTCGATCCATGGGTTGCCTACGCGTATCTGAAGAAAGCGGGGGTGCACTACGTTGAAGTGCCAGCGGTCTCCCAGCCTGTAAGCCTACACTTTGGATTAACAACCTTTGCTCCGGAGGCAATGGATGCCGGAGACATCCGCGCCATGCGCCATCGGCTCACCGAGATGGGCCTTCAGCCTATCAGCCTCGACGCCGTATGCCAGATTCTGACGCAGCGGGATGTTGAATCGCTTCGCCGCCGGATTGATTTTGCTGTTGATCTGGGCTGCACCTACGTCATCACCGATTCTTGCACCGAGGACGAGCTGGGTCAGCATCGCCAGGTAGTGATGGCCAATCTTCGTTCGGCCGCATCCTATGCGGCAGCGCGAGGCGTTCGTATTGCGCTCGAAACTCATGATGGGCCGACCAAGAACGGGCGGGTTGCGAAACACTTTCTCGCCGAGCTGGCGCATCCGAACGTGGGAATCAACTACGACACCGGGAACATCCTCTATTACAACGACCATATCGATCCCGCCGACGACATTCGCGAAATAGCGGAGAAGGTCATTCACGTCCACCTAAAAGATACGCAGGGCGGGAAAAAGGAATGGAAGTTTTGCCGCCTCGGCGAGGGCCGCGTCGACTTCGCGAAAATTGTTGCCACGCTCGATTCCGTCGAGTTCCGGGGCCCCTACAGCATCGAAATCGAGGGAGTTGAAGGCGAGGACCTCAACCGTGAACAATGCCTGCAGCGACTTCTCCAGTCGGCGGAGCATCTGAGAAAAATCGGATTGTCGTTTAGCTGATCGCTAAGGAATCGCGAAAAATGAAGCGGAGGACCTTCCTCGAACTGATCGGAACCGCCGCAATCGTTCCCGGAGAGAACTGGAGGAATGCGATGCAACATCTTCAAGAGAAAACAAGCGAGTCCGTCGGAAGCTCCGTAGACGCTGGCGCGACCGAATTCGGAAGATTGACAAAAGAAGTCGACATTTTCGGCTTTACAACAGTTCCAAACCTGATTTCGCGGATAGACGCAAAAGCCGCAGCCGATCGCGTCGTCGAACTCATGAAAAAACAACCCGATGCCAATGACCAGGATCAGCACATTTCGAACTTCTTGGATCTTCTCGATCCAGCCGACTACCCGTTGTTCGCGAAGTTCCTCTCTCATCCACTGTGCATCAGGGTCGCGGAACACGTGCTTGGCCCCGGGTTACAACTCACGGAGCCCGGCGCGCGTTGGATGAAGCCTGGCGCTCCCGCGGGGTCGATACATGTCGGCGTGCCGGTTAATAATTTCGCAAAATGGGGACTGCAGCCGCCCACCAATACATTCACGGTTGCTTTCTCATGGATGCTCAACGATCTCACGGCGGACATGGCACCTACATGCTATATACCGTGCAGTCATTGGGTGCGCGAATTTCCGGAGGCCGAGACAGGCTGGCAATGCACCATTCCTGTCGCGGCGCCAGCCGGTTCCGTCGTGATGTATCACAATACGATCTGGCACGGTTTTGCCGCGAACACGTCAAAAGACAGGGCGCGCATCGGATTCATGTATGGACTCTGCGCCAGTTGGATCGATCCCGTCGGCGCCGGATACCACCTGATGCAAAAGCACGTTTACGACAAAATGCCACCGTCGGTTCAGGCATTGAACAAGCGGCTTGCGGACTAGCAATGGTACGACTGGTTCGAACGCCTCTTTGGCTCGTTTTCATCTATGTAATCCTGGAAATTGCATTCCGGATTCATCGCTACGAAAAACTAACTGGCGAATTCGAGCAAAACACTCGCTACGCCTTTTCCTCTTTTCAACAACCCCTCTACACAGTAGACACAGCCGTCGGTTATGCATACATCGCGAATTCTCGCAATCGGCAATTTCTGTATAAGCAAGACGGAGAGCTGCTACCGCACAACAGTCACATAATGACCAACAATGCGGGGATGTTTTCTCCCTACAACGTTCAGCTCGAAAAGAAGCCAGATGAATATCGCATCGCGGTTCTCGGGGATTCATTCTGCGCGACAACAACCTCCGACGTCGTCTGGCCGACTGTGCTGCAGGATTCACTGAACGCAGATGCCAAGCTCAAACGAGCTGTCAAGATAAACACCTTCACTGTGCTGAATTTGGGGCTCGATGGTACGGGTTTTGCACAATGGCCCGACAATTACCGTTACCGAGCGGCGCCGTTTGAACCCGATCTAGTCATTGTCAATTTCATCTCGCACGATATCATCCGCAAATTTGTGTACCGCGATACGCTGACGTTTGACAACGCCAATCAGGCCATGTTTACGTGCACATCCTTGCCAGTGTCGGTCACCAACCCACGCTGTAGGAATGGGTTTGCGTTCGTGATGGATGCGGGCAAGGAGGATGCTCGTGCGAGGAGCGAGGCAATCAAGAAAAGCATTTACATGACCCTGCTTCGCACTCTTCCATGGTTTTCGCCCTACCCGGAGTTACTCGCTGCCGCGACCAAGGGCCATATCGGTTTGCGCCCTCGGCTCGAAATCGTCGTTTCTCGACCTGGAATTTTTGGTCTCTCCAATCTTTTTTACGAAGATGAAGACGAAGCCCGTAAGGTCAGCCTCAACGCGCTGAGGCAAATCGTTTCCATGCATCCGTCGCTTTTGGTTTTCCATCATCCGGACGAGCAAGAAGTGCTTGCGGGGAAAACCTCCGACCGCGGTCAACGGTTCGTTGCCGCGGCGAGCGACATACCCATCATCGATATGGTGAATGAACTACCGATGGGACAATCCGTCGAGGAGATCAACAAGTGGTACAACGGGCCGGACGACACGCATCCGAGCAACTATGGCGCCAAAATCTACGGCGAGACGGCGGAACAGGAAGTGCGCGCGATGCTATTGGGGAACCTGGGAAAACCCCGTGCGAAACACTAAGAAACTCTATAGGGGATCTACATCAGAGCAAATTGACCACGCTGGCGGCGCTGATCGCGTATTTACGGAGAACGATGGAAAGCGAAGTGGAACTCCGCGATAAGCAATCGTTCAACTATTCTGACATCGCAGGTGGTCACTGTTCGACATCAGGGTCAGCGCTCCTTGCGGACCACCAGCGAGCAATTTCTTCCAGCGTCTTGCCCTTCGTTTCAGGAACTATTTTCCAGCAGAAAATGAATGTGCCCGCGCACACAGCGGCGAACAGCCAAAAGATACCGGCTGTGGAACCGAAGTGGCGCTCGAAAAAGGCGGTCAGGATCGGGAACGAAAAACTGGCTACGAAGTCGGCGATCCATAATCCGGTGGAAGCGACCGCCATCCCAATAGCGCGGACCTGATTCGGAAAGAGCTCCGCCATGAGCAACCAGCTAACCGGAGCGAGGCTCACCGCATAGAAGGCCACGGCAAACATCATGGTTACGGGAACGATCACGCCGGTTAGATGCAACTGGAAGAAGATACCCATGGCGACTAGTCCCACCGCCATCCCTGCGGAGCCAACCAGCAACAACGGCTTGCGCCCCGCTCGATCGACAAGCCAGATCGCAACGAGCGTGCAGGCGAGGTTCCAGCCGCCCAAGACGAGACTAACGAAGATTGCCTTGGAGGCTTGCGGGAACCCAGCCTTCTGCATGATGGTGGGAGCATAGAACAAGAGAATAGTGACGCCATCAAATTGCGTCAGGACCGCAATGATTAACGCGATGATCAAAGCGACTCGGATACCGGGCTTGAGCAGATCGCGCGCGGTCGCCTTAAGGGCGGACAAGCTTTCTTGCACAGCTTGCACTTCGGCCCGAGCTTCTTGCGCAGTTGCGATTCGCCGGAGTGCTTCGAACGCCTGTTCCACACAACCAACTTGAACCAGCCAGCGTGGGCTCTCCGGCACAAAGACAAGTGCGATCAGGAAAATCAGGGCCGGGATAGCGGTTGAGGCGAACATTAACTGCCAGTTGCCGGAAAACGACAACGAATACGTCACCAAGTAGGAAATCAGCGCGCCGACGACGTTGGAGAGCTGAGTAATCAAAACCAGCCGTCCTCGAATGGATGCAGGAGAGATTTCAGCGATGTACATGGGCGAAACGATGCAGGCAGTCCCGACGCCGCAGCCACCGAGAATCCGAAAGACGTTGAACTCAGTGATCGTTCGTGGCATCGCGGTGCCAAGCGCGGCGATGGCAAAAATAGCTGCAGCCGCCATCAGCGTTTTCCTGCGGCCGAACTTGTCGGCCAGCCATCCACCCATGGTGGGGCTGAAGAAACACGCGATAATGGCGCTGGTCATGGAAAATCCGACTTGCGCCGGGGTGAGCTGGAAGTGCTGCTTCAGGAAAAGAATCGCGCCGGACATGATGATGATGTCGTAGGTGAGCAAGAAGCCGCCAACGGCGGCAATCACGGCGATGACATAGAGGAAGCCTTTGGGTGCAGGACTATCCAGTAAAACAGCGGTCGCACTCACAGAAGCGTCGGCACTTGCGACTGGAGGAAGTTCCACAAGAATAAGCCTCTGAAACAGTGAGAACCCGTCTTACACCAACAAAACGAATTCAAAAACGGAACGGGCTGGCATTGTGCACGGACATGGTTTTCAAACCTACCCTTCCGAACTCGCAGATCCCGTTCAACTACCGCGATACGCAACCGGCTCGCTCTTTTGTGCAGACTCATAGGCTGCATCGAGCCACTCGACATTACGCAAACCTTGCCTTCCATCGCAGGGCAACTTTGTACCGGCAAGCAGGTGATCGATGAAAGCCTCAATCTGCGCCGCGTACATCGAGAGATCGATGTGTGGACGAGCGGCGTGCAGGTTTGGCTGATAGTGGCCCCAAGCACCTTCGACCTTGGAATGCATCTCAGTGGGGAACGTTCGGGCATATCCCTCGGTTCCGAAGATTTCGATGGCGCCATGAGGGCTGTTCTGGAAATTGTGGTGCCACCCGGCTTCGACCGTCACAGTCAGACCCTCGTCGAAGTCGAAGATCGCCGTCGCAGTGTCTTCGACTTCGGCGTTAGTGAAAAGGTTTGAAGTCTTCGCGAAAACGTTTTGCGGACGAAGTTGATCATCGAAGAGATAAGAAACAGCATCGATCGCATGGATACCCAAATCTGTAAGCGCACCACCCCCGACAATTTCTTTTTTGAACCGCCAGCTACCCACTGGGGGTGAACCTTCGGTGAGGATCGCGTGACAACGCACCTTGAAGATCTTGCCCAGGCGTCCGGAGGCAACTACATCATGCAGCCAGCGATAGTCCTGATCGCAGCGCCAGGGGTGAGCGATCGCCAGAGATTTACCCGCACTTTCCGCGGCAGCCAGCATGCCCTGGGCCTCCTTGACTGTGCTGGCCATGGGCTTCTCACACAAGACGTGCTTGCCTGCGGCAAAAGCGGCCACCGCCACCGGGGCGTGGAGATTGTTTGGAACGGCGACAAAGACAGCGTCTAGCTCGGACTGCGCAAGCAAGGCGGAATAATCTCGGAAAGTGTTTGGGATGTGGAACTGCTCGGCCGAGCGCCGAGCGGCCGCTTCGATGACATCGCAGATGGCCGCTACTTCCAAGCGGGGATTTGTCACCATGACCGGCAGATGGTATTCGCGGACGATCACGCCCGCCCCTGCGATACCCAAGCGCACCTTGTTCACGCGAGTCTTCTCGTGTCAGCCTTCAAGACTATGGCAACACCCTCTGATAATTTGCGGGGTAGGTCATGGAACGGCGGAAACACTCGGCAAACCGTACACCCGCCTGGATGCCACGGAATGCCGAGCAGATCTCCATGAACTCCACCATGGTCATGTCGTAACGAGCCTTCATGAATTCAATTTGGCTGCGATGTTGCGACAACATTTTTCGCTTCATGTCCATCGTGGAAGTGATGTCCACGTAGTCCTGAGGTTGGAAATTGATCCCGCCGAGCGTGTCCATGAAATAAAGGTCAGGGATCTTCGGCCATGCGGGATGTCTGGTCTTGATCGTGCCCGCCGCAGCCATCACACGCGTGTTCCACAGCAGCGCGCCGGTGGCGAGATGGTCGGGATGGTAGTCGGTCTGTGGATCATGAGTGATGATGACGTCCGGGCGGGTCCGACGCACCAGATCGATGTAGCGGAGCCGCACCGACTCGGTCTCGTAGAGAAACTCATCATGATAATTGAGCCAGATCAGTTCCGCCCCGATCACCGCCGCAGATGCGCGCGCTTCCTGCTCGCGCACACGCGCAGTCGCTTCCAGAGGAGCATCGATTGATCCCGCTTCTCCATTGGTTGAAATGGCAATAAACACCTCATCGCCACGTTCGGCGTACTTTGCCAGAGTTCCGGCACACTGCAAGTCGATGTCATCCGGATGAGCGCCGACTGCCAGGATTCTCAAATTCTCGTATCTCCCCTCCGCCACCGCTGTTGCTTCTATTACTTCAAGTATTTCTGAGCGACCTGGCGGAAGCGTGCTGCATGCTGCTCTACGGCAGCAAGATCGTCGTTAATGGTAAGACCGAACCCCGAACTCAAACCCGGATCCTTCACGCCGATACTGATGTTCATAGAGCGGGCAAGAAGAGCGTCGGTCTCCGGCAGCATACCTTTCCAATACCGGACTTCTTTGGGGGATCCCCCGTGCAGTTTCTCGCACACGAATGGGCACTGTACACGCGATACCGTGCGCATCTCGAGCAGTTGTTCCATGTTGCTGTAGACGTGCCAGCCCGCCTTGGAGGCGACTTTCGTTCCCAGTTCGGCGGTAATCTTCTCGGCGATTTCGGCCGTGGGCAGAATCACCGTCAGCATGGTCGCAATTTCGCCGGCGGGATCGGTGATTTCGCGGAATTCGATGCCCGGCAGATCGGCAATGAGCTCCTTGTAGCGTTTCTTGTTGCAACGAAGCTTTGCCAGCATCTTGGGAAGTTTGCGCAACTGGGCCAGCAGAATGGCGGCCTGCACCTCAGTGAAACGGAAATCAAGGCCGAAGAACGGCCGGTTGCCGATCTCGACTCCGGTGCGCAGCGGGGAATGCCCCTGATCGTGAAACGCGAATGCGCGACGGTAGATCTCCTCGTCGTTCGTGACCGTCATTCCGCCGTCACCGGAGGTGATCGTTTTGTAGACGTTGAAGCTGCAACCACCCACATGGCCAATCGAACCCACGGCCCGCCCCTTATACATCGCGCCGAAAGCTTGTGCGCAATCTTCGACGAGGTAGATCTTATGCTTGTCGGCAATGGCCTTGATCTCGTCAAGCCGCCCTGGGTTACCCATCATGTGGACCAGCATGATGGCTTTGGTGTAAGGCGTGATCTTCGCTTCTACATCGGCCGGATCGAGGTTGAAGGTCTTATCGACTTCGGCCAGTACGGGAACACCGTGCGAATAAACGATGGATGAAATGCTCGCGATGAAGGTATAACCGGGCACGATGACTTCGTCGCCCGGACTCACACCGATTCCCGCCAAGGCCGCTACCAGAGCAGAGGTCCCGGAGTTAACAGCCACGCCGTAGCGGACTTTCAGGTAATCCGTGACTTCCTTCTCGACCTGATAGACTTTGCCCTTAAAACGCGGGTCGACTGCGTCGCCCAGTGAAATGCCGTAGCGGAAAAGATAGCCGCTTTTGAGAACTTCCATTACCTCTCGGATTTCTTCTTCACCGACCCACTCCATGCCTGGTCCGGGCATCGCTTCCTCCTCAGTATTCCTGCCTTGTCAATGTAGGTGCGCTAGACAAACAGGTATTCCAAAAATATCTTTAAATCTTTCGCAGTCTTCCACGGGTCCAGTTCCCAGTACTTGGGACTCAGAAGCTCACAAGACCAACAACCGTCGAATCCGGTGGCACGAACGGCGTCCACCCATTCCTTCAGGGGAATGCGTCCGGCGCCTGTCCAGACATCGCGCCCGCGTTGCTCGTAGGTACCGCGCTGTCCCCAAGGTTCCAGAGAATCGCAGAAGTGCACGCAATAGATCAGATCCTTCTTGATCTTTGCGATTTGCTCCGCCGTGGCCCCGCTGTCCCAAAGATGCCAAAAGTCAATCACCAGTCCTACGTTATCCTGTTCAGCCGCATCGATGGTCGCGAGCACGTCTTCGAGTTTGTGCAAGGGCGTCCAGGTGAGAGCCTCTAGAAAGAATTTCACTTTATGTTTCTTGCCAATCTTTCCGATTGCCTGAAGGTTCCTGGCTGTGAGTTTTCGCAGCTCGGATGAACATTTGCCCGTCAGCCCCTGATATTTCCCTGCCGGGTCAAG
>Ga0306922_10002321_pt1 | contig 17681 bp, 16 predicted proteins | sample sta12Cox44000082_FD_203758 | JGI IMG/M metagenome (GOLD analysis project Ga0306922, IMG submission 203758) | Lab enrichment of tropical soil microbial communities from Luquillo Experimental Forest, Puerto Rico - statoxic.12C.oxic.44.000.082 (v2)... | ecosystem: Environmental > Terrestrial >... | reverse complement strand
CTTGTTGTACCTTTGTGTTCCCTTGGCCGCCATTGAGGAGATCTTTTTTATCTCCAATCGCACCACCGGTTTTGCTTTCTGGCGCTGCTGACGACAGCAAATCAGGCGCATCAAGATCATCCTCTCCGGCAATGCCGACCAGCGTGAACAGGGCATAGCGGCGGGCATAGGTCAGCGCCGCGCCCATCCGATGCGGTGCGGCCGTCTCACTGATGGGGCAAACCGGCCAGTCCGAGGCGATCCATTCTCCGGAGGCGTGCGCGAGAACGGTGCTGAGCCGCACGATTCCGGCGGCTTCATCGATCGAGGTGGTCTGCACCGTGGCGATCTCGTGCTGGCTTAAGGTCTTGCGCACGATGTCGAGCCCGCTCGACAAAGAGGCATAGCGAAAGGACCGTTCTGGTCCGTTGACTTGCTCCGATCGTATGGTCCCCACCAGCGATTTTTCTGGATTGACGAGCTGCGCTTGGGCCTTGGCCAGGGCAGCAGCGATCGTGCCAATGGTCTCACTGGAGCGCTGCACGGCCGGCCTCCACCTCGAGCAGATCAAAGCTGATTGCGCCCGATTTCGAGCGCTTAGCCCGGATGCCATACCCGACCGCCTCCTTGGCATCCTCAGGCATTAAGGCCTTTAACTCGGCTTTTGATCTCTCATGATCCAGGAACGCTCGCCGAGTGCTGCGGAATAGGCCGGCGAATTCCGCCCACGAATTAGAAGCACTCATGTCCACAATCCGGACCGCTTCGATCCGCGGCTTTGGCGGCTCGACACCGAAAAGGCGAGGGGGCTCACCGCTTTCCACGCAACGCCAGAACTTTCGTTCAGCGGTAACGATGAGGTGCTGGTAGAGAGGATCGGCATGAGTGGCGATCTCGACCCACTTACCGCCACCGGTGATCACTGAGAGCACCGCCGTGCGAGCGGCAACCACCCACATATTGTGCTGCAGTTGCGGCATGTATTTCTCGGCCGCGGCCTCCTCCGAGAATGACCAGGGCAGCATGAATTTGGCCTCGAAGACCGCGCCGGTCTCTTCGACCCGGCCGTCGAGAGTCGCTGCCATCCAGCGCAGCGCCGGATGGCGGACCTGCCGTTGAACATCGGTAAGGACCTGACCGGTATTAGCCTCATACCAGCGCCGATTCAGGTCCTCGGTCGCAAGGCCCAATTGGACGATGAGGTTGCCCGAAAGGTCGTCCGGCTCGATTTCACCGCGTTTTTCCTGCCAAAGCCGGATCAGCGCTGCTTCGTCCTCCCCCATGATGATCCAGGCGTCCGAGCCGCCGATGAAATAGCGCTTACGCCTTTGATCAGGTACCGTTTTACTGTGCATGTTCTGGCTCCCTCCTGCCGGGGCTCTTGTTCGGTTCGCAAGGTGACCTCAAACCACGAATCGGTACGATATGCCGAAATAAGCACGAAGCTATGATACGCCAAAAACCGGTAATTGCAACTGAAATCGGATTATTGTTATGATTTCCCCGCTACAATGTCGCATGGCCCGGGCGGCACTCGGCTGGGGCGTTCGCGAGCTAGCCGCGGCGGCTAAAGTGGCAACCGACACCGTCGCCCGGTTCGAGCGAGGGGATGATTTGAAGCAACGAACGATTGAAGCGCTACAGCACACGTTCGAGGCAGCCGGCGTCGCATTCATCGATGAGAACGGCGGAGGGCCGGGCGTGCGCCTGCGGAAGCGACAGCCGAAGAAAAAGTCGTAGACGGTGACAGCGTGAAATTACGAAACAAACCCAATTTTATCGAAAATTCCCAAACTTAAATCCAGGCGGAGTCGCGTTGCTGAGCGGCGCGGTAGCCCACTTTGCCCGCGCGCAAAACCAACGCGGCTTACTCGACCAAACTTGGAAGAATTCTGGACGCCACGTCCAATTGAACCGCCTTATGTTTATGAAATCCTTTGAGACGCTTTGACGGCCGGTGTGGAGTTCATCGACGAGAACGGCGGTGGACCGGGGGTGCGGCCACGAAAGCGGCACCACAAAAAGAGCTAGGGGCCGCGGCCTCCATTTCGACTCATCGCCTATCGGCTGAGAGCAAGCGAAAAGACACGCCGGCAAGGAAACAAGTCCTCTGCGATAATTGATTTGTACCAATGGTGATATCGTGATATCGGACTGAATGGCCCAAGTCGTTGTACGTGATCTGGAAGAGGTCGTGAAAGCGCGCCTGAAGCGCCGCGCCGCGCGTCACGGCCGCAGTATGGAAGAAGAAGTCCGCCATATCTTGCGCGATGCCGTGAAGACGGATGCGCATCCCGTCGCAAACTTGGGGTCACGCATTACCGGGCGTTTTGCCAAAGTGGGTCTAACTGCGGAGCTGCCGGAATTGCGCGGTCAGGCCCCCCAACCGGCGAAATTCGTCAAGCGGTGATTATTCTCGACACCAACGTACTAAGCGCGTTGATGCGCGCCGGACCGGAGCCTGCAGTGGTGGCATGGCTGGACCGGCAGCCTGCCGAATCCGTCTGGATCACGAGCATTACTTTGTTCGAAACCCGCTTTGGCCTGGCATTGCTGCCGTCGGGCCGGAGGCGACAAGCGCTTGAATCGGCTTTTGACCAGCTGTTGAGTGAAGATCTTGAAAACCGTGTACTGGATTTCGACAGCGCAGCGGCCAATGCAGCAGCATTGCTGGCTGCGGCACGACCGAAAATGGGGCAGCCCATAGACATGCGCGATACTCAAATCGCGGGCATTGTGGTGGCGCGGCACGCCACCCTGGCAACGCGAAACGTGCGGCATTTTGCAGATCTCCAAATTTCGATAATTGACCCCTGGGCCCCTGCACAGCGACGATAAATGTGAGCCGTCCGCTGATTGCACTTGGCGATTACAAGCGTGCCATCGCGGCGCCTATGTCAAGTTTGATCGAGCTGAAAAAACCGCGGAATAGAGCGGCGAACTCTACCCATGAATTCGAGGCGCTCATGATCCCCGACCCGGACCGCCGATGTTTTGGCGGCTCGACGCCGAAGCAGGCTTAATCGAAATAGCGCTTTCGAGCGGAATCAAAGGGTGCCTCTAGTCCACTGCGGGTTACTTTAACTTTCGGATTAGGTCGCGCGAATGCAGTACCAAGTTACGTATCTTCTGCCGCTCAGCTTTAGCTTCGCGTGTGTAAAATCCGTGCGTGACTGCATTCTTATTTCTGCGCGGCGCGCCAGATCCCGCCGCCCCGCCGTGCATCCGGCATCGCGTCTTCCCACTTACCGCAGGCGACATGCAGGCTTGGCCGGAGCGTGTCTTCGCCCCACACCGTGGGCTCGCCAGCATCGAGCCAGTATTACGTCGGTGTGTGGCCATTGCTTCTTCGGGCGGTGGCTGAATCTATTTTCTGCGGCAGCTTGGGAACTACGGATCCATTTAATCTGCGAGTAGGCGCCGCGTTTGCTTTCTTCAGCCTCGCTTTTGGAGTCGCATGTTTGATCTCCCTAAGATTTGCTCCTTCGGGCGTAACGGCAGAAAGCTCTTGCATCTCCCTGTAGGATTCGACAATCGCACGATGTCGGTCCGCTGCAGCAATGAGTTCAATTTCCGTTATCATCAGCCTAGTGGCATACCGAAGACTAAACTCCAGGAGTGGCCGGTTATCGATTTTGACCTCCCTGTCGATTTGGTCTTTAGGGTTGTGTTTGTGGTAGTACAAGGCGAACTTCAATTCGTCCGAGAGATCGAATTTTAAGGGCTCCCTCAGATTGTACAGAAGCCGCTCTCGAGTGAGTCGACAAACAGCCATGTCAGCGAGAATTTCCGCGTGGATCTCATCGACTGCTTTACCAGCTGCAATGAGAGAAATGGCGTAGTTTAGATCGGATGCCGTCGGATAGCGGTATCCCGAGTTCTCATCGGCCGGCAATGCCGCGCACAGATAACCTACTAGTCCTTTAGCAAACTGGTCGTCCGCCGTCCCGACCGCCTCCTTGAGAAGTGCGGAAGCGATAGCCTGGTCCGGATGATCGAATTCGCGCCGCCCGCCGCGGTAATCTTCCACGAACCTGATTCGGGGAACGCGAATCTGATCTTCCAAGCGTTGAGCTTGTTTCGCGAGTACTGCTCGTTCGTAATCGGTGGGTTCATATTTTGATTCAGCAACCGTATCAGATTTCTTTGGTTGTGCTGGTTCCACGGCTTCTGGGATCTCCCGATCGGTTAAGAGCGCTTCCTTGAGACGCCCACGTTGACGTTCGAGTCGGGACCACTCATCGTCGATAGTCGCGAAGCTGCGACGAGGGCGCCTCGGGCGCATTCCTCCCTGCTCACGGAGCACTGCTGGCTCGCGGTGACTCGGTTCGTTTTTCGATTCGGGCTTGGCGACAGCGCTTGCGTTGCAATTGGGGACCTGTTTATCGATTTTCGGGCGGGAACGTTTGTTCATCGCTTTACTCGGTTCGATCGTTTCAGTGCTGGGCACAAAGCTCAGCCACCGCTGGAGCGATGGCGTGAACGCCGGCAAGATGAACCCCTCAAGCGAGATCCAAGTTGGACCTCTTCAGGGATTTCACGCCACGCTATCGAGATAAACGGCCAGCGATTTTCGCTGCTGCCTAGCGCACGCCCGAGACGTGGTCATCCGATTGAGCCACGACGCAACCAGGGCATCGGCTCGAACTGAAGCTCGAGAATCAGTGAGCCATGGTGCACCATATGTAACGAAACGACACCCAAACACAAGAAACTGGCGGTCTTCAGCGTGCTCCCATAACGCCCCTCGATTCCTACTTTGCATGGGGTTGAATTTCATTTTTCCGACTGCCCTGGAAAAGCAGCGCCAGGAGAAGAGCTAGGTTCAGCACTGGGAGCCGAATTTCACCCTGCGACTTAGTTGCGGCAAGAGCATCCGGAGGGAATAGCCAGGAAACACTATGTCGGACTTGATGTGTCAATGAGGGCGAAAGTGCAAAACGAACCCAATTTTATTTTGATACTGCAGCATCTTATGCGAGGGTAGTTTTGCATAGGGCGAGAACGGCTGCGGCCCGGGGGGGTGCGGCTACGAAGCGGCACCAGAAGAAGAGTTAGGCCAGGGAACCGATGTCAGAGAAACCGCCTTTGACGGTAGTGCCGCGTTAGACTCGCTGCTATCGGTGGGCGAAGAATTCGTCTCGGAAAATATGGAACTCAAGGCGGTCGATGATTACGCTATCGATCAACGGCAAAACCCATAGCGTCGAGGTGGAAGGCGACACGCCGTTGTTATGGGTGCTGCGCGACACGATCGGGCTCACCGGGACCAAGTACGGCTGTGGCATTGCCCAATGCGGCGCGTGCACCGTGCTCATTGATGGCGTTCCGACGCGCTCCTGCCAGGTGCCGGTCAGCACGCTCGGCACGCGCACCATCACCACCATCGAAGCGTTGGCGCAACACGGCAAGCTGCATCCGGTCCAGCAAGCATGGATCGACCTGGACGTGCCGCAATGCGGCTATTGCCAGAGCGGAATGATAATGGCCGCCGTAGCGCTGTTGCGAAGGAAGCCTAAGCCTACGGATGCCGACATCGATGCGGCTATTACCAATATTTGCCGCTGCGGCACTTACCAGCGGGTCCGCGCGGCGATTCATGCCGCGGCGAATACTGCGTAAAGCATGATCCCGAAAAGTGGATACCGGTTTTCGGAAAAGATCATGCGCGGACAATGAAACCGATGAACGACGTCACCGGCAAATCGCCGCATACGTCGCCGCAACCAGCGGCAAGCCATGCCAAGCGCGCTTGGCAATCGGACGTCATCGTCGATCTGATCAAACATTATGGTTTTCGGTATATCGCGCTCAATCCCGGCGCGAGCTATCGCGGACTGCACGATTCGCTCGTCAATTACGGCGGCAATGATCCGCCGCTGCTGCTCTGCCAGCACGAGAAAATCGCGGTGCAGATCGCACATGGTTATGCCAAGGCGACCGGCAAGCCGATGGTGGCGATCGTGCACGATGTCGTCGGCATGCTGCATGCGACAATGGGGATCTACTATGCCTATCTCGATCGCTGTCCGGTCTTTGTCATTGGCGCGACCGGTCCGATGGACGAGAGCCGGCGGCGGCCGTTCATCGATTGGATTCACACCGCCAACGTCAACGGCGAACAGCTTCGCCATTACGTGAAATGGGATTATCAGCCCGCCAGCATCGAGGGTGTGCCGGATTCATTTGCGCGCGCTTATGCGGCGATGATGACCGAGCCGCAGGGCCCGATCTACATGTGCTACGACGCCTGGCTGCAGGAGCAGCCGCTCGAGCGCGATGTCGCGCTGCCAAAGCCGTCGCACAGCAAAGTGCCCGCGCCGATGGCGGCGGACCCGGCGGCGCTCGACGCCGTGGCGGAACGTCTCCTTGCCGCGGATTATCCGGTGCTGATGGCCGAATATGTCGCACGCAGCCCGGACGGCTTCGGCAATCTCGTGGCCTTGGCCGAGACCGCCGGCGCCGCCGTGTTCGACGTCAACGCGCGGCTCAATTTCCCGAACCGCCATCCGCTCAATTTGAGCTGCCACAAGGAAATGTTTCGCGACGCCGATCTGATCCTCTCGCTCGATACCCGCGATTGGGAAAAGTCGACGCACTATATCGAGCGCACCGAGCGCCGCGTCGTTCCGTACTATCCGCCATATTGCGAGATGATCGAAATCGGCTTCGGCGAAATCAATTTGAGCAAATGGTCGATGGATTACACGCGCATGCCGGCGTGCAGCCTACGCGTGCTCGGCGATACGCGCACCGCGATCCCGATGCTCACGCAGCTATGCCGCGAGCGGATCGCCAAAGCTCCGCGGCTTGCCGCGCGCGTGGCAGAGCGCGCCAAGGCGGTGGCGGCAAAGCACGATGCTTTGTTCGCGGCTTGGTGCGAACAAGCAAAACACGATTGGGACGGTCTGCCGATTACTTTGCCCCGCCTTGCCAGCGAGATCTGGAACGCGATCAAGGATGAGGATTGGGTGCTGACCGCCAATACGCTGCAGGACTGGGCCTATAAGCTGTGGGATTTCGACCAGCCGCACCGCCATCCCGGCCAGGCGCTCGGCACCGGCACTCAGATCGGTGTGTCGCTCGGCGTCGCGCTGGCGCATCGCCACGCCGGGCGGCTGGTGATCGACATCCAGCCGGACGGCGATCTCTTGTTCGACGCCGGCGCGCTATGGAGCGCGGCCAAGAACAATATTCCGCTCTTGGTGGTGATGTACAACAATCGCGCCTATTACAACGACTGGGAGCATCAGATTCACGTGGCGCAACATCGCGGCACGCCGGTTGAGCGCGCCTATATCGCTCAAGATATCGCCGGCCCCAATCCTGATTTCGCCGGGCTCGCCAAAAGCATGGGTTGGTACGCCGAAGGGCCGATTGAACAGCCCGGGGATATCGCGCCGGCGTTGCGCCGCGCCATCGCGCAAGTCAAAGCCGGAACGCCAGCGCTCCTCGATACGATCGTGCGGCCGCGGTGAGGCGTGTGACGGCGCAAATCCGCGTCGCTGCCTTAAGAGCAACGGTCACTGATAGTCGGAACTTGTTGCCGTCAATTCGGCAGTGCGCGCATTGCGATAGTTTTTGTTTGCATAATCCATCATGTCGGCAATCGTCAGCTGCCTTTGCCCAAACAAATTTCCCGAATCCACGGCGCTGGTGATGGCGTCGAGTAGAGCAGTCGCGTCCTCGCGCCGACGCATTGGCGCGTGCGGCGCAACCGACGCAAGCTTCGTTGCGGCCAGCGAGCGCGATGGCTTAGGTGCTGGGATGGGGACGTCCGCTATCGCCACACGGGATGCTCCCGCGGGGCGGGCCTCCGCTGTCGCAGTAGGGGGTGTTGCCGCGGTACGCGCTTGCGCCGTCGACGCAGGGGGTGTGGGGTTGGCGTAAGCCAGCGTCGGCGCTTGCGCTGTTACCACGGTCGGATCGGCCGACACTCTGGCGATTTCGCTTTTCACCAAATTCCGGAAATCCGAATTGAACTGTGCGCCGGGATGGGAATCGTTATTGGCGATGTACTCGATATTGGGTCCGATCAATTTCTTGGATCCCATCCCGCCGAAAGTCATCGACGGATTTGGATTATAGACTTCGATCATCCTGCCGACGCGACCGGTAACAGTCGGATTCCAGCTGAGCATCGACGGCTGAAGCGCAATAATGACGTCGATGTATTTGGTCTCATTGGCGACAAAGACCGTGCTGTTCGCTCCGAGGCTATAGCCGACGACGACGGTGGGCGTTCCCGGAGGCAGATTGTTGAGGTCATTGACCAGCGACGGCCATTCCTGATGCAGGTAGGTGCGAACTTCGACGTCCGGCATCAGTCTGAGTTCGGCCACCAGTTCGACCAGCCCGATGGCCGGGAGCGGTCCAAACATTGGCCACAGCACGCCCACGAAGGTTTTCGCGGAGGCCGGGACACAAAACGCCAAACACCAGAAAGCAAACGCGAGGAATACTTTTTTCACGGCTCCCCTCACGGACATCTTGCACCGATAAGATTAAAGATCGGTACCCAAGCGCCGGCCACCCTGACTATAAATGACCGGACAATTGCGGTGATTTGGGGGAAGGACACAGGAAGTTTGGGGAAGGACCTGGGGGAAGTTTTCGGACTGCCCAAAGCCACGCGGCGCCTCTCAACGACTTTGCGGCAGGTTGGCGAGTTGCAGCCGGGCCGCCGCCGAGCCGCGATCGGCGGCAATCTGGTACCATTTTCGGGCGTTTTCGATGTCCGGGCGCACCATAATCGCGCCAAGCCGTTTGATGACGAGCGGATCATAGGTTGAGCCGAGCGCCAGGGCCGCCTCCGCGCTGCCGGCATTGGCGGCGCGTTCAAACAGCACCCGCGCCGCGGCGAAATCGCCATCGCTGAGCAGATTCTTACCCCGCTTGATCAGCGTGTCGATTTCGCTGTCATCGAGCACGATCGCCGGCTTCGGCGCGCTCTGCGCAGGGGACTCGGCGGGGCCGGGCGGGGAGCCAGGATTGGAGGCCGGTTGCGGCTTTGGCGCCGTGGTGGGCACTTCGATTGATCGCGGCACTGGTCCATTCACGACCGGGCTGGCCGGTTCCGCGGGCGCCGATTGGTTCGGCGCTGGCAGAGATGCGATCTGGCGTGGCGGCGGCTGGGGCGGCGGTGTCGGATTCGCAATTTGTCCTTCGGATGTCGGTGCTGGCGCCGCGCCGGCAAGTCTTGCCTGCGGCATTTGTGGCGGCGGCGTGTTGGCGCTTGCCGATCTTTCAGCCGCAAGTCTTTCAGCCGCAAGTCTTTCAGCCGCAAGTCTTTCAGCCGCAAGTCTTTCAGCGATCATTGCCGGCACGACGGGCGGGGATTCGATCGAAGGCGAGGCCGGGCCGTCGGCGGCAGCCGACTGGGACGAAGCGTCGTCCGGTCCGAGCTTGTGGGCGCTTTGCTTCGGGCTAAACAGCATGACCGCGGCGCCGGCGACGATCGCTGCAATGCAGCAGACGAGGGCCAGCCGCAACATCATTGGCCAAAGACTGGAAGCGCCGGCCGGCGGCTCCGGAACCAATTCGGGCTCAAGCGCGCGCTGATGCCACGGTCGATCGTCGATGAAGCTTCGGTTTTCCGAAGCGAGGTCGTTCGGTGTTAATTGTTCGGTTGGCATTCCACCGGATTGTCCGGGCGGGGGCCGGATCTGCTCGCCCGGCGCGGGGTCACTTGCCATAGGGTCACGCGCTGCTTGATCACGTGTTCCTTGGTCACGTGCCATATGTTCACGTGCCCACGGCGGCGCGTAGTCCAGCTCGGAGTCAGGCCTTGCTGGATCCTTGCTCGGCGAAGTCATGGCCGCCTTCTCGTGCTTCAAAGCGCCTCGGAATCGAACCTCTCGATTTTCTCCTTAATGACGCTGCGCCTGCCATTGCAGAAATTTGCGAAACAAATCCTCCCGGTCGGCATCGTTCGCCGGCGTTTTGGGCTGATTGCTCAGGAAGGTCTCGAAATCAGCGCGCTGCTGCTTCTGCTGCTGCTGCGCCTGCATCTGCATCTGCTGCAATAGCTGATCGGCAACCGCAAATCTGGTCCAGCCGGGGACCGTGGCGGCCAAATTCACGTCGCGCCATTTCGGATGATAGGGCGGATGCTGGAAAGTGTCCCACCGGCTGAACAGATATTCGATGAACCGCTCGACCCGGGCGTAGCGGTCCGTGTTCTTCGGCCAATTGAACACCGCGAGCACCGCCGGAACCGCGATCGTATCGATACGGTCCTGGCCCTGCAGCAGATTGGGATAGTCCCCCTTGGTGAACTCGCCGAGCGTGTAGAGGTCCTCGAAGGTCTTGGTGAAGGGAATATTCACCAGATGCAGACCTGAGCTCGGCGGGATCTTGGCGAAAAAATCAATCGGCTTCGGAATCACCCGGGCAATGGCATCGACCTGACCCGACTGCAGTTTCTGCAAAGCCGTCGGCTGATCGATGAGCACCTGCTCGACATTGATGCCAAGCCGCTGAAAGACGATTGTGCCGGTCAGACTCGCGCCGGTGCCGGCTGGACCGAAATTGACCTTTTTGCCGCGCAGGTCCTCGAGCGACTGAATGTCATTGCGCGCCAGGATGTGCAGTTCCGAAATCGGCATCCTGATGATGTATTGGACGCGCCGTTCGAGGTTCGGGGTTTTGCGCTGGGTGCGGAAATATTCGAACACGTCGGACTGCGTGACGGCGGCGTCGACGCCGCGAAGGTACAGGAGGTCGTCGAGATTGGATGCCGCGCCGTAGGAGACAATCGGAAGAATTCTTAAATTGTCCCCGTCGTTGAGCACCGACGCCATTTCGTCGACGAACCGCATATAGGTTCCCGACAGAAGACCGCCGGCAATTCCGACCGTCCAGGCATTTTTCCGCTCGCGGAGCGACGCGTCGGAGCCTCCCTCCTGAATGGATCGAGGGATGACCTGGGCGGCGAGATTGGCGGTGAATAACCCTAGCGCCAGCGCCACGACGCTGGCGAAAACAACGCGATTACGCATTAACTGCCCCAAACCTGCAGAAAGGCCCTCGCGGGGCCGGTACCCGCAGGCTGCACAACATCGGGAATTATTTATGGCCGCGATGGATCAAATAAGTTTTGAATTGCCACAATTTGGTCGCGCATCTGTCCGTGTGACACATTTTTGTCAGCAAATTCACTTCTCGGCAGATTAGCCGCACCATTTTTCAGAAAATTAGCGGTCAAGAAAACTTGCCTCATTCTGACCAGAGTTTCTGGCTCTGACTAGAGACCTGCGCTGGCGTAATGGACGCATTCGTCTGTTACGACGCAAGCTGTCGGTTGCGCCGGCGCTTTTGCACGAAAAGCGCTTGCTGGCGCAATTTCAGTTGGTAATAGGGTCGAGTTGCATGCGATCTGCATGTCGTGCCGCGGCAGCCGGGCGCGGCGGCGTGCGTGTCGGATGCTGAGGAGAGTGAGATGCTGACAAGTCGGAAAACCATGGTGTTCGCAGGCCTGTTCGCCCTTGTCGCGGGACTGCTGGCCGCGCTCGGCCTTTCGGCGATGAAGGTTGCGCAAGCCGACCAGTGGCCGAGCCGTCCGATTACCATGGTGGTGCCGTTTGCCGCCGGTGGTCCGACCGACGTCGTCGGCCGCCTCCTGGCGGACCGCTTAGGCGAGATCCTTGGCCAGCAAGTGGTCGTCGAAAATATCGGCGGGGCAGGCGGGATGAACGGCGCGCAGCGCGTGGCGGTCGCGAGTCCGGATGGCTATCAGGTTCTGCTCGGCACGGTCGGCACTCAGGCCTACAATCAAACCCTCTACAAAAAGCCGCTCTACAACGCCATCGACGACTTCGCGCCCGTCGTGCTCATCGCCGAACAGCCGCTCGTGCTGGTCGTGCACAAGGATTTTCCTGCCGACTCGCTGAAAGGCTTTACTGATTACGTCAAGGCCAATGCCGCGAAAATGTCGTTTGGCTCCGGCGGCAGCGGCTCGGCGACCCATCTCGGCTGTGTGTTGCTCAATACCGCGATCGGTGTGAACGTCCAGCATGTTCCTTATCGCGGTTCGGCACCTGCCTTGCAGGACCTCGTTGCCGGCCGCATCAATTACCTGTGCGATGCGGTATCCACTGCGCTACCGCAGATCAAGGCCGGAACGGTCAAGCCGCTTGCGGTTCTCGCGTTGCACCGGTCGGTCGTGCTGCCGCAAGTGCCGACGGCGGCGGAACAGGGCCTCGAAGGATTCGAAGCCAATAACTGGATCGGGCTATTCCTGCCGCGCAAAACGCCGGACGCCATCGTTCGTCAGCTTCACGACGCAACAGTGAAAGCCATGAACGCACCGGCGCTGCGCGTTCGCATGGAAACGATCGGTACCGATCTGGTGAGCGCCGATCGGACCAGCACCGACTATCTCAAGCACTTTGTCAGTAGCGAAATCGAGAAGTGGGCGGTGCCGATCAAGGCGAGCGGCGTCTCCGTCGATTGACGTCGCGCGACTGATCCGTTCGCGTCCGTTTCGGCGGCGTGGGTCAATCCTTCACGCTTTTCACTGGCGTTTCCGGTGTCAAGCCGCCGCGCCGGCGGGCAAAAGTCTCTTTGCCTGTCTGTTCCCATTGTCCCTTTACTGCGCGCTCTGCGTAGGTGTCCCAGACTGAGTCCCAGTCTCCGAGCGAATAGCCATGCCACGGCTGGCGCGCCGTGATCGGCGGCAACTTCAGTTCGTTCCAGATCGCGCGCGCGCGTTCCATGAATTCGCGCTTCGGCAGCGAAATCGGCGGATCTGGCGTCTTCTGCGTGGCATCGATCAGCATGGTCGATTCCTCGCCGCCACCTTCCGATTTCGGCCCATGCCCGGCGGAGCGATACGGCGCAATGTGCACGTCTTCAATCGGGTTGGCGCGATAAGCGAGCGACCAGAACACCGCGTCGAGATTTTCCGGATCGATGTCCTCGCTCACCGCGATCACGTATTTGCCGATATCGGCTTGCAACGTCGCCGCGCCGTGCAGGGCGCGCCAGATCTCGGTGCGCGGCACGCCCGGCGCGAACTGCACGAACAATATCTTGCGTAGATTGCTCAAGGCCTCATGCATGACGACGCGGCGAACACCTTTGATCGCGAGCGTATCGCGCAAATGCGCGAGATAGCGCGGCTCGTAGGCGACCCTTTTCATCACGCTGGATTCGCTCGGCGTCACCTCGCTCAAAATCGAAAGCCAGACCGGATTGCGCTTATGCGTGATCGCGGTCACTTGCATCGACATGTTGTAGCCCTCGAGCGCCACGTGCCCGTGGCTCTCGCCGAACGGACCTTCCGGTTCAAGGAGTTCGGGATCGATCAGGCCCTCGACGACAAATTCGGCGTCCGCGGGCAAGTCGAGATCGACGCTAGCGCCTTTGACGGTGCAGATCGGTGCGCCGGCGAGCGCGCCGGCAACGGCCATCTCGTCGCAATCGATTGGTAGCTTCTGCGGCCCGGTGAACATCACGACCGGCGCGCAGCCGACCACGATCGCAATCGGCATCGGCTGTTTGCGCTTGCGGTATTTCTGCCAATGCAAATAACCGCCGGCGCCGCCCGGCCGTGCCGCCATCCGCACGCCGAGCCGGTCGGCGGCTTTGAGCTGTGCGCGATAGGTGCCCATGTTGCGCACCCCGGTTTCGGGATCGCGCGTGATGCACAAAGTGGCGGTGAGATAAGGCGCCGCATCGAAGCCAGGCGTCGAAATCGGCACTGGTAAGCGCTTGAGCCCGCCGTCCGGTTTGCGCAGCGCGTCGCCGGTGATGACCACGTCCTGGCACGGCGCTGCGGTTACCGGGGTTGGTGCAATCGGATTAGCAATGGCGCGCAGCCAGGCGTCGCCGATTTCCTCGACCGGCCGTCCCATGCCGATCGCGTAGATTTCCGCCGACGCCGCCAATGCCCCGACCGCGACTGGAACGTCATAGCGGTGGCCGCTGCCGTCTACGACATTGGTGAACAAAAACGCGCGCCGCTCGTCCTCGCGAAGCCCGCCCTGAAACTGCCAGCGCACCAGCGGATGCAGCTCGCTGTCCTTGTCGATGGCGCGGTCGACGCGCTGCAGCAGGCCTTCGGCTTCGAGCCGCCGCAGATGCTCCTGAAGATCGAGCGGCGGGCCGCTCGATTTGACCGTCACGGATTTGGCTGCGCGCTTGTCGAGCATCATGCCGCTACTCGGCCTTTACTTCGCTTTCTGGTGCTCGGCGATAATTGGCCGCGCGATGCGGAAGCAATCGACGCCGATCGGCGCCCCGCAATAGATCATGACTTGCGTCAGCGCAGCGCGAATCTCGTTCGGAGTGAGCCCGTTGTTGAGCGCACCGCGGACATGGGTGGCAAACTCTTCCATCTTGCCGAGTGCCGCAATCATGCCGAGATTGAGAATCGAACGCTCGCGCGGAGCCAACGTTTCGTCGCCCCAGGTCTCGCCCCAGCAATATTCGGTCAACAGCCGCTGAAAATCGCGGTTGAAGTCGTCAACATTCTGCAGCGCGCGATCGACATAGGCTTCGCCCAAAACCTTACGGCGTTTGGCGAGGCCGATCTCATAACGTTTTTGGTCCATGGTATTTCCTCTTCGTTTTTCAAATTTTCGGCCTAGCTTATCCGTCATAGCCGGGCTTGTCCCGGCCATCCACGTCTTCAGCGCGCAAAGACTTAAATGCCCGGTACCATAGGCGAGCGAAGCGACGCCGTTCTTCGAATGGCTATGGCCGGGCATGACGAACTAAAGGGGTCGATCACTCCTCCCCCGATCCGCCCTTCCAGCGTTTGACACTGCCGGTGTCGATACCGAACAAATCGAGCAGCCGGCCGCACGTGTGATTGACAATATCGTCGACGGTGCGCGGGCGATTGTAGAATGCCGGAACGATTGGCGCGATGACGGCACCGATCTCGGCAAGCACCGTCATGCTGCGCAGATGGCCGACGTGTAACGGGGTCTCGCGGATCGCGAGGACCAGCCGGCGTTTTTCCTTCAGCACAACATCGGCGGCGCGCGACAATAGCGAGGCGGTGACCCCACTCGCGATCTCACTCATGGAGCGGATCGAGCATGGGGCAATGATCATGCCCATGGTCGGGAATGAGCCGGAAGAAATCGCTGCTCCGATGTCGGTGACGGAATAGTGTACGGAAGCAAGCGCGCGCACGTCTTTAGGCTTGAAATCGGTCTCGTAAGCGAGCGTCATTTCCGCCGATTTGCTCATCACCAAATGCGTCTCGATTTCGGCTTGGCGTAGAAGCTCAAGAAGCCGCACGCCGTAAATAGTGCCCGAGGCACCGGAAATCCCCACAATCAGCCGCGCGGCCGCTTTCGCCATGCCCAACCTCGTTTATGCGACGTTTCCCAACGACTTGTGCCATGGGGCGAGGTGCGGTGCCAGTAGGGTCAGGACGTAGCGAAGTCCGCGAATTTGATGGCGTCGAAGGCGCTCACGAGGCGGTCCACCGCCGGTTTTGGGAAGCGCGCGCCGAGCACGCGCTCATAGACGGCAAGATTCGCCCGCGCCGCCACGGGTGGAAGAGCCTCGTTGCCGCGCGGACCGGATCCGCTCGTCCTATAGAGCGCCTCCTGCTGCAAGCGCTCCGCCTCCAGCTCGATCGCCTTGATCTTGGTGCGGAACGCTTCCTGCTTGCCGGATTCAACCAAGGTCGGCGCGCCTTTGAGCTGGCGGCGAACGTCGCGGATCGGAACGATGGTGAGCGTGCGCCAGCCGCGGACTGCGTCGTCGAGCTCTTGCACATTCGTGGCGGACAATTGCCGCCCGCCGGCGGCCAACCACAACAAGAACAGAAGAAGATTGACGTCGACGCCGCAATCGTCTTGCAGCGCGATGCAAGCGTCGGCGACGCCGGCCTGGCGATAAAAATGCAGCGAGAAGCGCCAGAACGGCGTGTCGGATGGTGAGTTCGTAAGCTGCTCGGTCATGGCCCAATGCCCGCCGGCGGAATGACGAGCTACGCCGTCTTGACGCCAAGTTCTGCCATTTCCTTGGCATAGGCGCCATCCATGCGCGGCGCCAGGCTGTGCTTGGCGAGTTCGGCGGCGAAGATGCGGCGGATCTCCGGTTTCTCGTCGATATAGTCGATCTGATCGCCGCCAGCGCGGCGGCTGATCCAGGCTTTGGGCACGCCTTGCGCGTTACGGATGGCGACGCCCTCATGTTTGAACGCGAGATAGCGCGCCGGCGCCGTGCCAGCATTGAAATGCTGGTGGAACCACATATTCGGCGGCACGATCAGCGTTCCGACTTCCCAATCGTAGCGCTGCGGCTCCTCGCCTTCCGGCCACATCAAAGAATAGCCCTCGCCTGAGAGCACGATCACATGCGCACCGGGTCCGTGCGCATGACCCTTTTTGTATGTGCCAATGGGAAACTGCGAAATGTGGCTGTTCATCGAGCCCTTGGCCATGTTGAACCGGATATGGCCGCCGCCGGCGCCGCGCTCGGTCGCGGTGATCAGCGGAATATTGACCGCGTCGGGCACGAAGTTCGTGGTCAGCAGAAAACCTTTCTGCTCGCCTTTCGAGGAAAAATAATCCGGCTCGCCGGCGAAACGATCCTTGAAGTCGTATTTGGTGTTGAAGATGAAATCGAGGTCTTCGTAGAGATTGATCACCGGCGGTGCATTGGTGACCGCGACATAGCGCGCCGGCTCGCGTCCCGAGCCGTTGAAATGCTGATGATGACAATTCAGCGGAATAGCAAACAGCGCGCCTTCTTTCCATTCGAAGGTGATCCGCGCGCCGGCATCATTCCACACCGTGGTTGAACCGCGGCCGCTCAGTACGAGAATCATCTCCTCGTAAAGCTGCCGGTGCGGCGTGAGGCTCTTACCCGGCGGAATCTCCATCACATAACAATCATTCGAGGTGCGCGATGCGTCGTGATTGAGAAACACCGCATTGCCGCCGCGGCGCGGCCATGGCTTGAGCGCGACCGTGTTCAGGTTGCGGACATAGAATGACGGAATGATATCGAGCCCTTCGGCTTTTACCCAACGGATATAGGGCGTTTCCTTCTCGGTCTTGAACTTGCTGGCGAGATCTTCGGAAACAAGCGCATTCTTTTTGGCAGTCTCGGCCATCGGCATTTCCTTATACGGTTAATTTAAAATCGCGCAGATCGTGCAGAAAATCCAGATAGGTCCTAGGCCTTACGCTTGTGATGCGCGTGACCGTGACTGTGATCGTGGTCGTGCTCGTGCTCGTGCTCGTGGCTGTGATCATGCTCGTGTGCAGGCGCGTGGTGATGTTCATGGGTATGGGCATGAGCGTGATCGTGTACGTGATCATGCGCGTGTTCGCGGTGATGAAGGCGTTGCCGCGGGCGTGGACCGCGCGGATCTTCGCTAAACACCAGCGATTTGATCGTCACCGGCACGGTGTAGGACGGCATGCGGATACGGCCAAGATCGATATAGTCAAAGTCCCAGAGCACCACGCCGTCGATGACGAGAAGATCGCTGGCGATATGGAGCTCATCGCGAAGGAGGTGGCCGAGCGTCTGCGCTACGTCGCCGTCTAGCATGATGTAGAGCGGCAGCTTTTTGGCAATGCGCTCTGCGAGTCCGCGCCTAATGCCCTCGGCGAAAGCGGCGAGCCGTGGGTAGGAGGGAAGCCCACTCCAGCGCAGGGCGAGTGCGATGTCACGCTCGGTGTCGGCGACGTCGAATGCCGTCATGTGATTGCGGATCGCCCGCGCCA
>Ga0306922_10002320_pt1 | contig 17682 bp, 16 predicted proteins | sample sta12Cox44000082_FD_203758 | JGI IMG/M metagenome (GOLD analysis project Ga0306922, IMG submission 203758) | Lab enrichment of tropical soil microbial communities from Luquillo Experimental Forest, Puerto Rico - statoxic.12C.oxic.44.000.082 (v2)... | ecosystem: Environmental > Terrestrial >... | reverse complement strand
GCTCGCGGCGGTCTTCTGCATGCTGTTCGCGCTCGGAATCGCCGCGTGAGGATCGCGCGAGCGCGAGTGACTCCGTTCGCGCTGCCGCTGCGCACGCCGCTGCAGACCGCGCACGGCGTCGAGTGCGAGCGACGCGGCGTGCTGATCGCGCTCGAGGGTGCGGACGGCTGTACCGGCTTCGGCGAGGCGACGCCGCCCTCCGGGTTCGGCACCGAGTCACCGCTCGAGTGTCTGCTGCTGGGCGGCGCGCTGTGCCGGATGTTGGTCGAGTCCGAGCAGCCAGGCATCGAGGCCCGGCTGGCGCAGATCGACGCGCGCACGCGGGCGGCGCCTGCGATCCGCTTCGCGCTCGAGACCGCTCTGCTCGACCTCGAGGCGCGGAGCCGTGGCCTGCCGCTTGCCGAGCTGCTGGCCCGCGGGCGCCCGGCCCGGCAGAGAGTCGAAGTGAACGCACTGCTGCACGCACGGGACCCCGAAGAGGCCGCGCGCGAGGCGCGCAGCGCGCTCGCCGCGGGGTTCCTCACGCTCAAGCTCAAGGTCGGGATGGAGCCAGCCGACGCCGATTGCGCGCGCCTGCTGGCGGTGCGCACGGCGGTCGGCGACGAGGCCGAGCTGCGGCTCGACGCGAACGGGGCCTGGGCGCCCGAGCGCGCGATCGCGATCCTGCGTCGCCTCGACGCTCTGAATCTCGAGCTCGCCGAGCAGCCGGTCGCCGCAGCCGACGTGGAGGGGCTCGCGCGCGTGCGCGCCGCGGTGCTGGTGCCGATCGCTGCCGACGAGGCGGTGGCGGACGGAGGGCGCGCGGCAGCGGTGCTGGAGCGCCGAGCCGCCGACGCGCTGGTGCTCAAGCCTGCGGTGCTGGGTGGGCTGCGTGCGTCGCTCGCCTGGGCGCGTCGCGCGCGGGCCGCCGGCGTCCGCGTGCTGGTCACGTCGTGCCTGGACGGTGCGATTGCGCGCGCCGCGGCGCTGGCGCTCGCCGCGGCGCTGCCCGACCCGCTGCCGGCCTGCGGGCTCGCCACCGGCGAGTGGCTCGCCGAGGACCTGGGCCCGGGTCCGCAGCCCAAGGAAGGCGCGCTCGCGTTGTCCGCCGAGCCCGGGCTCGGGGCGACCCCGTGCGACGCGGCTCTCGACGTGCTGGCGACGGGCGGGACGCTCGAGTGGGCGACGTGAACCTGCCCGTCCACGTCGCCGTACGCGCCGCGATCTCGCCCCAGCTGCCCGCGCTCGAATGCAGCGGCCTGCGCTGGACCTGGGCGGAGCTCGCCTGCGAGGCGCGGGCGCGCGCGCAGGGGCTGCGCGCGCTGGAAGTCCGCGACGGCGAGCTGGTCGCCGCGCTGCTGCCCAACGGGGCCGAGCTGGTGGCCTTGGTGCATGCGGCGCAGCTCTGCGGCGCCCCGCTGCTCTTGCTCCACCCGCGGCTCACCGCGCGCGAGCTCGCGTTCCAGCTCTGCGATGCGCGGCCGCGGCTGTTGCTGCACGGCGCGGGCGAGCTCGCCGCGCGGGCCGAGGCCGCGGCTGCGGCGCTGCCCGGGCTGCGCCGCGTCTCGACACCGATCGGTGTCGATGCCGAGCCGGCGCTGGCGCTGCGCACGTCCACGTCGCTCTCCGACACCGCGGCGGTCGTCTACACCTCGGGCACCACCGGCTCGCCGAAGGGCGCGGAGCTGTCGCACGGCGCCTTCGTGTGGAGCGCGATCGGCTCGGCGTTCCACCTCGGCTCCGTCCCCGGCGACCGCTGGCTGGACTGCCTGCCGCTGCAGCACGTGGGCGGGCTCGCGATCCTGGTGCGCGCGGCACTCAGCGGCGCCGCGGTCACGGTCCACGATCGCTTCGACCCCGCGGCCGTCGGCGACGCGCTCGACCGCAGCGGAGTCACGCTGGTCTCGCTGGTCGCGAACATGTTCGAGCGCGTGCTCGACGCGCGCGGCGAGCGGCCCGCGCCCGCCTCGCTGCGCTGCGTGCTCGTGGGCGGCGGGCCGTGTCCGCCCGCTCTGCTCGCGCGGGCACGCGCGCTCGGCTTCCCCGTCGCGACCACCTACGGGCTCACAGAGGCGGCGTCCCAGGTCGCGACCCTGCCGCTGGAGCGCGCGCGCCAGCCCGGCGCCAGCGCCGCCCGTCCGCTGTTCTGCACCGAGCTCCGCATCGTGTCACCGGACGGTGTCGCGCTGCCGGCCGGAGCGGAAGGCGAGATCGCGGTGCGCGGCCCGACGCTGATGAAGGGCTACCTGGGCCAGCCCGAGGCCAGCGCGCGCGCGCTGCGCGCAGGCTGGCTCCACACCGGCGACGTCGGCCGGATCGATGCCTCGGGCGATCTCGTGGTGCTCGATCGGCGCAGCGACGTGATCGTCTCGGGCGGCGAGAACGTGTACCCGGCCGAAGTCGAAGCCGCGCTGCGCGAGCACCCGGCGGTGAGCGATGCCGCAGTCGCGGGCGAGCCGGACGAAGCCTTCGGTGCTCGGGTCGCCGCCTGGGTGGTGCTGCTGCCGGGCAGGCAGCCGCCCGGCGAGCGCGAGCTCGTGGAGTTCTGCCGCACGCGGCTCGCGGGCTTCAAGCTCCCTCGCCGGATCCGCATCGTGGCAGCGCTGCCGCGCAGCGAAACGGGCAAGCTCGCGCGCAGCGAGCTGGTGGGTCCGCACACGCCGCGCCAACGCGTTTGATGGTATAACAGCGCCTTGCGCAACCAGTATCTGCCGCCGCTGGTGTCGCTCGCCGCTGCGATCTCGCTCGCGACCGCTGGATGCCAGAAGTCTGCGCCGCCGCCGCCCGCCGCGATTCCCGTGGAGGTCGCCCCGGTGCTCCAGAAGGACGTGCCAGTCCAATCCGAATGGATCGGCACGACCGAGGGAGTGATCGACGCGGAGATCCGCGCCCAGGTCTCGGGCTACCTGCTCTCGCGCGACTACCAGGAAGGGAAGGTCGTCAAGAAGAACGATCTGTTGTTCAAGATCGATCCGCGCCCGCTCCAGGCGCAGCTCGACCAGGCGCGCGGAGACCTGGGCCGCGCGAGTGCCCAGCTCCAGAAGACGAAGCAGGACGTCGACCGATTCACGCCGCTCGCGAAGACTGGCGCGGTGAGCCAGCAAGAGCTCGACAACGCGGTCCAGGCCAACCGCGCGGCCCAGGCGCAGCTGCAGAGCGCGGCGGCGGCGGTCGAGAAGGCGAAGCTCGACGTGGGCTTCGCCGAGATCCGCTCGCCGATCGACGGCATCGCAGGCGTGGCCCAGGCGCAGATCGGCGATCTGGTGGGCCCCGCGGACCCGAAGCCGCTCACCACTGTGTCGCAGCTGGATCCGATCCGGGTCTCGTTCCCGCTGTCGGAGCGCGAGTACCTGCGCTTCCAGGAGCAGATCAACAAGCTCGCCGCGGGGAACGGCGGCCCGCCCACCGTGCGGCTGCAGCTGGTGCTCGCGGACGGCCGCATCTACCCCGCCGACGGACACGTGGTGGTCACGGGGCGCGAGATCGACCAGCGCACGGGCACGATCACGATCAAGGGCGAGTTCCCCAACCCCGAGAATGCGATCCGCCCCGGGCAGTACGCCCGTGTGCGCGCGGTGACGGACGTGCGCAAGGACGCGCTGGTGGTCCCGCAGCGCGCGATCTCGGAGCTCCAGGGCGTGATGCAGGTCGCAGTCGTGGGACCCGACAACAAGGTCCAGTTCCGGATCGTGGAAGGCGGCCCGCGCGAGGGCAACCTGCAAGTGGTCGAGAAGGGGCTCTCTCCCGGAGACCGCGTCGTGGTCGAGGGGCTGCAGAAGGTTCGCGACGGAGTCGTGGTCGATCCCAAGCCCCTCACGGAGTGAGTGAGTGGCCGAGTCACACCCCCAAGAGGCTCACAAGGTCGAGGGCGACTACTTCTTCGTCCGCCGCCCGATCGTCGCGATCGTGATCTCGCTGATGACCGTGATCGGCGGGCTGGTGGCGATGGGCCGCCTGCCGATCGCGCAGTACCCCGACATCGTTCCGCCCGAGATCCAGGTCCAGACCACCTACACCGGCGCCGATGCGCTCACCATCGAGCAGTCGGTCGCGACGCCGATCGAGCAGCAGGTCAACGGCGTCGACTACATGATCTACATGCGTTCGGTGAACGCGAACGACGGCACGCTGACGATGCGCGTCTCCTTCGAGGTGGAGACGAACATCGACATGGACAACGTGCTGGTGCAGAACCGCGTGAACCAGGCGTCCGCGAGCCTGCCGACGGACGTCCGCAACTTCGGGGTCACGGTCAAGAAGTCGACCATGAGCCCGCTGGTGCTGTTCTCGCTGTTCTCGCCCACCGACTCCTACAACGACACCTTCCTCGCCAACTACGCCAACATCAACATCGTCGACGCGCTGAAGCGCGTCCCCGGCGTGGGCGACGTGGTGATGCTCGGCACCAGCGACTACGCCATGCGCGTGTGGGTGAAGCCGGACCAGCTCGCGCGGCTGGCGCTCACCGTCCCCGACCTGGTCCAGGCGATCCAGAAGCAGAACGCGGTGAACCCGTCGGGCAAGATCGGCGGCGAGCCCGCGCCGCCGGGCCAGGAGTTCACCTGGAGCGTGCGCGCGCAGGGTCGGCTCGTCACCGCAGACGAGTTCGGCGACATCGTGGTGCGCTCCGATCCCAGCGGCGCGCAGATCCGGCTGAAGGACGTGGCGCGGATCGAGCTCGGCGGGCTGAACTACAACCAGCGCGGGCGCCTGAACGGCAAGCCGGCAGCGCTGATCGCCGTCTACCAGATCCCGGGCTCGAACGCGCTCGAGATCGCCGCCGGCCTGAAGAAGACCATGGAGGAGGCCAAGGCGCGCTTCCCCAGCGGCATCGACTACGTGACCTCGCTCGACACCACGCTGCAGGTGTCGGAGGGCATCGTGGAGATCGAGCACACGCTGTTCGAGGCGATGGTGCTGGTGATCCTGGTCGTCTACATCTTCCTGCAGAGCTGGCGCGCGACCCTGATCCCGCTGCTCACCGTGCCCGTGTCGCTCGTGGGCGCGTTCGCCGTGTTCCCGATGCTCGGCTTCTCGATCAACACGCTCTCGCTGTTCGGGCTGGTGCTCGCGATCGGCCTGGTGGTGGACGACGCAATCGTGGTGGTCGAGGCGGTGCAGCACCACATCGAGCAGGGCATGACGCCGCGCGACGCCACCGTGAAGGCGATGCAGGAGGTGTCGGGTCCGGTGATCGCGATTGCGCTGGTGCTCTCGGCCGTGTTCATCCCGGTCGCGTTCGTGCCCGGCATCACCGGCCGGATGTACCAGCAGTTCGCGCTCACCATCGCGATCTCGGTGGTGATCTCCGCGATCAACGCGCTCACGCTCTCGCCCGCGCTGTCGGCGCTCTTGCTCAAGCCCGGCGGGCTGGGCACCGGCTTGATGGGGCGCTTCTTCAAGGCGTTCAACCGCGGCTTCGAGCGCACCACCCACGGCTACGTGAGCTGGACCGACTTCTGCGTGAAGCGCGCGTTCCGCACGCTGGTCATGCTGGTGGTGCTGACGGTGGCGGCGGGCCTGCTCGGCTGGCGGCTGCCGACGGGCTTCGTGCCGGACGAAGACCAGGGCTACATGTTCGTGAACGTGCAGCTGCCGGACGCCGCGTCGATGGAGCGCACCGACGCGGTGTGCAAGCAGGTGGAGAAGATCCTCGGCGAGACGCCGGGCATCGGGTTCTACAACACCGTCGCGGGTTACAGCCTGATCTCGCAGAGCACGGCGACGTACAACGCGTTCTTCTTCGTCTCGCTGAAGGAGTGGAGCGAGCGCAAGACGCCCGACCTCTACTTCCTCAACATCCTGCAGCACCTGAACACGCAGTTCGCGCAGATCCCCGCCGCGCAGGTGTTCGCGTTCCTGCCGCCGCCGATCCAGGGCATCGGCACGGGCGGCGGCTTCTCGTTCATGCTGCAGGACCGCAGCGGCGGGGGCGTCGGGTATCTCGAGCAGAACCTGGCGAAGTTCCTCGATGCGGCGCGCAAGCGGCCCGAGCTCACGCGCGTGTTCAGCGCGTTCCGCGCCGGCGTACCCCAGATCTACGCTGACGTCGACCGCGACAAGTCGCTGAAGCAGGGCGTCGACCTGCAGAGCGTGTACCAGACGCTGCAGGCGTTCATGGGCGGCGCGTACGTGAACGACTTCAACCGCTTCGGCCGGCAGTGGAAGGTGTACCTGCAGGCCGAGCCCGAGTACCGCCAGAGCGCCCGGGACATCGGCGCGTTCTACGTGCGCAACTCGGACGGCAACATGGTGCCGCTGTCGACGCTGGTGAGCGCCGAGGACACCCGCGGACCGGAGTTCACCACACGCTTCAACCTGTACCGCGCCGCGGAGATCACCGGCTCGCCGGCCCCGGGCTACAGCTCGGGCCAGGCGCTGAACGCGCTCGAAGAGGTCGCGCGCGAGACGCTTCCGCCGGACATGAGCTACGCGTGGAACGCGATGTCCTACCAGGAGAGGCGCGCCAGTGGCGGCGCCGCGGTGTTCGCGCTCGCGGTGCTGATGGTGTTCCTGATCCTCGCCGCGCAGTACGAGAGCTGGTCGCTCCCGTTCAGCGTGCTGCTCGGCACTCCGCTCGCCGTGCTGGGCGCGTTCCTCGGCCTCTTCATGCGCCGCTTCGAGCTCAACGTGTTCGGTCAGATCGGCCTCGTCATGCTGATCGGGCTCGCCGCGAAGAACGCGATCCTGATCGTCGAGTTCGCCAAGCTCGAGATGGAGGCTGGCGGCAAGTCGATCGTCGACGCGGCGCTGAACGGCGCGCGGCTGCGGCTGCGGCCGATCCTGATGACCTCGTTTGCATTCATCCTCGGCTGCGTGCCGCTGTGGCGGGCGAGCGGCGCCGGCGCGGTCTCGCGCCAGCAGCTCGGCTCGGTGGTGATCATGGGCATGCTGGTCGCGACGATGCTCGGGATCTTCCTCGTGCCCGTACTGTTCGTGGTGGTCGAGCGGCTGATCCACCGCGAGCCGAAGCAGCACGCGCCGGGTCTCGCCGCCCTTCCCTCACCGGTTCACGGGGGACGCGAGTGAGTCGTCGCTTCTCGCTCGCGCTGGCGCTCGCCCTCGCTGCGTCCGCGTGCGCAGTCGGCCCCGACTACCACCGGCCCGAGCTGCCGACCACGCCGACCTTTCGCGACCACCCGGCCGACTCGAGCACGATCGCCGACGCACCCTGGTTCGACGTGTTCAACGACCCGGTGCTGCGCAAGCTCGTCGACGATGCGCTGGCGAACAACCGCGACCTCGAGGTCGCGATCGCGCGCGTCGACCAGGCGCGCTACGTCGCGGCGGTCGCGCGCAGCCCGCTGCTGCCGCAGATCGGCTACCAGTTCGACGCGACCCGCGGCAACCACTCCTTCCTGGGGATCCCGAGCGCCGCCGGCTCGACCGGGAACGCGTTCCTGGCGGCGGCGAACATGGCCTGGGAGATCGATCTCTGGGGCCGCATCCGGCGCAACGCCGAGTCGTCGCGCGCGGACCTGTTCGCCAGCGACGCCGTGCGGCGCGGCGTCGTGCTCTCGCTCGTCTCGGGCGTGGCGACCTCGTACTTCGAGCTGCGAGAGCTCGACTTGGAGCTCGAGATCGCCCACGACGCGGTGAGCTCGTTCCAGGAGACGCTCGACCTGTTCAACCGGCGCTTCCGCGGCGGGGTGGCCTCGAAGCTCGACCCGCTGCGCGCGGAGGCGGCGCTCGCGCAGGTGGCCGCGCTCGTGCCCGACACCGAGAACCGGATCGTGGCCAAGGAGAACGAGATCTCGGTGCTGGTCGGGCGCCCTGCGCAGGCGACGGAGCGCGGCACCGCGCTGGTGGATCAGGCGCTGCCGCCCGAGGTGCCTGCCGGCGTGCCCGCGCAGCTGCTCGAGCGCCGGCCCGACTTGATGGAAGCCGAGGAGACCCTGGTCTCGGCCAACGCGCAGATCGGCGCGAACTTCGCGAACTACTTCCCGCGGCTGGGCCTGACCGCGATCGGGGGCGCCGTCAGCGCCGAGCTCTCGAACGTGCTGAAGGGCAGCTCGTCGCTCTGGGCGATCGGCGCGGAGGCCGCGGGCCCGATCTTCACCGCAGGCCGCACCACCTACGAGTGGCGCGCGGCGCAGGCGGCCACCGAAGCGGCGCGCGCCAGCTACGAGGGCACGGTGCTGAACGCGCTGCGCGAGGTCTCCGACGCGCTCACCGCGCGCGAGAAGCTGCGCGGCGTGCGCGAAGAGGAGGAGCGCCAGGTGAAGGCGCTGGCCGACGCTCTCGACACGGCGCGCGTGCGCTACTCGGGCGGACTCGCCACCTATCTCGAGGTGCTCGACGCGCAGCAACAGCTCTACCCCGCGCAGCTCGCGCTGGCGCAGACCCGGCGCGACGAGCTGCTCGCGGTGGTCGAGCTGTACCGCGCGCTCGGCGGCAGCTGGAACCAGTCCGCCCAAGAGCTCGACATCCCGCTGCCGATCGCGCCGTAAGCTTCCGGGTCCGATGAGCGAGCGTCACTTCTGGCAGATCGCGGTGGCTCTCCCGGCCCTGGTCGGCGCAGGCCTGGCCTCCGACGCGGCCGCCGCGGGCTGCTACTCGATCTGGATGAACTGCTTCAGCATCGTCGAGGCGAACACGCTGTTCGCGCGCGCGATGTTCTGGACCGCGGGCTTCCTGCCCTACGCGCTCCCGGCGTACGGCCCGGTCGCGCTGGCACTCCTCTTCGTGCTCGCGCGTTCGGGACCGGCGGCCGCGCGGCGCTTCGCCTGGGCGCTGCCGCTGGTCTTCAGCGCCGCAGTGAGCGTGGCCTGCGTCCTGCTCCCGAGCTGGGTGCTGCCCGCGCGGCGGCTCGCGCCGACGCTCGAGCTCGCATTCGGGACGCTCGCAGCGGGGACGGCCTATGTCGCGTTCGCACAGCTCGCCAGGCGGACGCTGGTGGCGAAGCCGCGCTACTGGGACTAGCGCTTCTTCAGCATCATCGCTGCGCGCCGGCACAGCGCGACGACTTCGCCGCGCTGGTTCACTCCGCGGTGCTCGAACACGACGATCCCCCACTCCGGCCGCGACTTCGAGTCGCGCTTCTCCAATACGCGCGTCTCCGCGGTGATGGTGTCGCCGATGAAGACGGGCTTGGGGAACTCGACCTTCTCGAAGCCGAGGTTGCCGACGGTGGTGCCCAGCGTGGTGTCGCCGACCGACAGGCCGACCACCAGCCCGAGCGTGAAGATCGAGTTCACCAGCCGCTGGCCGAAGTGGCTGGACTTCGCGAACTCGGCGTCGAGATGCAGCGGCTGCGGGTTCATGGTCAGCGCCGAGAACAAGAGGTTGTCGGACTCGGTGACCGTGCGCGACGGCTGGTGGGTGAAGACCTGGCCGACCGTGAACTCGTCGAAGGTGAGCCCGGCCATCAGCGCGGGGCCGAGCCTTCCGCGACCTGCCGCCCGAGCGCGATGAGCGTCGGGATCTCGTCGTCCGCGAGCTCGCGCATCCACTGCTTGCGCTCGAACGCCTGGGCAATGTACGGCGCGAGCTCCTCGCGCTTCACGCGCTCGCGCTCCGCTTCGGGCTCGTGGAACTCGGGCATCACCTCGCTCGCGAACAGCTGGAGCGAGTCGCAGATGTGCTCGTGGCGGTTGCGGCCGCCCTGCTGGATGAAGGTCACCTGGTCGACGCCCGCGTCCGCGAACTTGCGCAGGTGCGCGCGCAGCATGTCGGGGGTACCGATGCCGCCGCGGTTGGGGCCGGCGTCGGGCATCTGCCCGCGCGCCCTCTGGAAGTTCTCCCAGATGTTGGTGCGCCCGGCCTTGTGCTCGCCGAAGCCGTAGTGGTGGCCGAGCGCGTAGCCGAAGAACTGGAAGCCCTCGAGCCCCCGGCGCGCCGCCTCTTCCGCGTCGCGGTGACAGGAGAAGCCGGTCACCATCGCGACGTTCGCGTTCACCGCGTGACCGATCGGCGTGCACTCGGTCTTGAGGATGCGGTAGTAGTCGTCGACCCACTGTCTGGCCTCGGCGGGATCGACGAACGCGAAGGTGAGTGCGCCGATGCCGAGCTTGGCCGCGAGCTTGATCGTCTCGCGGTTGCTGCACGCGACCCACAGCGGCGGGTGCGGCTTCTGCGCCGGCTTCGGCACCACGTTGCGGCAGGGCATCGAGAAGTACTTGCCCTCGAAGCCGGGGTACGGATCCATCACCATCATGTTGGCGATCTGCTCGACCGCCTCGCGCCAGGCCGCGCGCTTCTCCGCGACCGGCACGCGATAGCCGCCGAGCTCGGCGATCGACGACGACTCGCCCGTGCCGAACTCGACCCGCCCGTTGGACACCAGGTCGAGCGTCGCGATCCGCTCCGCGATCCGCGCCGGATGGTTGTAGCCGGGCGGGCAGAGCACGATCCCGTGGCCGAGCCGGATCTTCCGGGTGCGCTGGCTGCACGCCGCCAGGAACACCTCCGGCGCCGAGGAGTGCGAGTACTCCTCGAGGAAGTGGTGCTCGACCTCCCAGGCGTGGTCGATGCCCAGCCGGTCGGCGAGCTCGACCTGGTCGAGCGCCTCCTGGAACAGCCGCTGCTCGGCGCCGTCGCCCCAGGGCCGCGGCAGCTGGTGCTCGTAGAAGATCCCGAACTTCACGAGAGGTCGCCGAGGATCACTTCCGCCTTGCTGACCTCGAACTTGCCCGGCGCCTCGACGTGCAGCTTCTTCACGATCCCGTCTTCGACGATCGCCGAGAAGCGCTGCCCGCGGATGCCCATGCCGAAGCCCGAGCCGTCGAACTCGAGGCCGAGCGCGCGGGTGAACTCGGCGTTGCCGTCGGCGAGCAGCGTCACCTTGTTGCCGACGTTGCGGTCCTTGCCCCAGGAATCCATCACGAACGCGTCGTTCACCGAGATGCACACGATCTCGGACACGCCCTTCGCCTTGATCTTGTCGGCCTGCTCGACGAATCCGGGCAGGTGCTTGGCGGAGCAGGTCGGCGTGAATGCGCCGGGCACCGAGAACAGCACCACCTTGCGGCCCTTGAAGAACTCCTCGGTGTTGATGTCCTTCATGCCTTCGGGCGTGAGCCGCTTCAGCGTCGCCTTGGGAATCCGATCACCGACTTTGATCGCCATGGGGAGGTGCTCCTCGTGTTCGGGTGGAGCGTGATTCTAGAAGATCGGGCGCTGGTTTTCAGACGGAGCCGTACAGCGCGGTCAGGCGCCGGCGCCAGCGCGGATGCGCGAGGTCGGTGCTGTCGCTCCAAGAGTCGAGTGACCCGATCCTCGGGAGCTTCGCGAGCTCGGACAGCGCGGGATCGCTGATGCGGGCGCAGAGTGCGTCGCTGAAGCGGTCGGCATGGATCACGCGGAACGGGCGCCCATGGAACGGCGTCGGCTCTTCCGCGAGCGGCTCGACGATGCGGCTCGCGTTCTGCAGCCCGGCGGCGCACCGGTACGCGTCGCAGAGCGCGCGCTCGCGCGCGGGCCAGTCGTCGGCCGCGAGGACCCGTTCCAGGAGCGGCGCGAAGCCGTTACCGCACGCGAGCCCTCGGAAGGCACTGCCGAGCCACTTCGCGTAGGGCGCGTACCGTCGCTCGAGCAGGAAGCACAGCCGGACGAGGTCGCGCGTCAGCCGGGCCGCTCTCGTCGCCGACGAGACCGGCGCGCGCGACGAGGTGTTCGTCCTGCGCGATCCGCCGCCAGCACGACGCGAGCAGGTAGAGCCAGACGTCGCGCGGGTACCACGCGAGGCGCGCGCGAATCGGCTCGAGTCCGAGCTCGTCGTGGAACACCCGCCCCGACGTGAGCGAGAGCAGCGCCTGTTGCGGGAAGGTGAGCCAGTCGGGAGTCTCGATCGCGGTCTCCGGGTCCCAGGCGAGGTGCGCGCGGAAGAAGCCGCCGAGCGGCCAGATCTCGACGCGATGGTTGACTCGTCCTGACTCGGGCTCCTCGAGCAGGCGCGAGCCGTCCGGCCCCGGAGGCCCGAAGCTCGTCGACCAGCCGCGCACACGGAGCGGCAGGCGCTCGCGCAGCGCGCGCTCGATGGCCTCGCCGCGCGACGCGCAGTCGTCCGCTCCCAGGAAGAGCAGCAGCCGCGGTCCCCAGTGGTGATCCGTCGACGTCTCGTCGTCGAAGCCCAGCACCTCCGACCCGCGGCCGATCAGCGCAGCTGCGTGCGCGAGCCCGGCGAACTCCGCCGCGAGGACGGGCGCCACGCCCTCCGTCCACAGCGCCTGCGCCAGCTCGAGACCAGGGACGAAGGCCGGAGATCCCATCGGCCGGCAGTCTACTTCTCCGCGAGGGACCCGAGGCGGGCGCGTGGTAATCTCGCCGGCCATGAGAAGCCCCCGCCAGTTCACGGCCCCCAAGGCCCTCGGCGCGCCCCAGCCGCTGCGGGAGATCCCGGTCCGACCGTCGCGGATGATCCACTTCTTCGACCCGAGCAATCCGCGCATGGCGTCGAAGGTGCCGGACATCGCGAAGCAGGTGGACATCCTGCTCGGGAACCTGGAGGACGCGATTCCGACCGAGCGCAAGGTCGACGCGCGCGAGGGTTTGATCAAGATCGCGCGCGACGCCGACCTGGGCGAAACGCAGCTGTGGACCCGGGTCAACTCGCTCGACAGCCCGTGGGTGCTCGACGACCTCGTCCGGCTGGTGGGCGAGATCGGCGACAAGCTGCAGGTGATCATGATCCCCAAGGTCGAAGGGCCCTGGGACATCCACTTCGTGGACCAGCTGCTCGCGCAGCTCGAGGCCAAGGCGGGGCTGCGCAAGCCGCTGCTCGTGCACGCGATCCTCGAGACCGCGCTCGGCGTCGCCAACGTCGAGGAGATCGCGACCGCTTCGCCGCGCATGCAGGGCATGTCGCTCGGCCCTGCGGACCTGGCCGCCTCGCGGCGGATGAAGACCACGCGCGTCGGCGGCGGCCACCCGGGCTATCTCGTGCGCACCGATCCCGATCCGCGGGATCCGAACGCGGCGCGCAGGACCGCGCAGCAGGACCTGTGGCACTACACCATGGCGCGGATGGTCGACGCCTGCGCGGCGACCGGCGCCCTGCCCTTCTACGGGCCGTTCGGCGCGATCGACGACCCGGTGGGCTGCGAGGACCAGTTCCGCAACGCGTTCCTGATGGGCTGCGTCGGCGCCTGGTCGCTGCACCCGTCGCAGATCGAGATCGCCAAGCGCGTGTTCACTCCGCCCGCAGACGAGGTGCTCTGGGCCAAGCGGGTGCTCGCGGCGATGCCCGACGGCAGCGGCACGATGATGCTCGAGGGCAAGATGCAGGACGACGCGACCTGGAAGCAGTGCAAAGTGATGGTCACGCTGGCGGAGCTGCTCGCCGCGCGCGATCCCGAGCTGCGCAAGAAGTACGAGCTTGGTTGAAGCGCCGGACTGGTTCCGGCGCGCGCTCGCACACAAGCCGGACGAAGCGCAGGTCGAGGTCGAGGCCTGCCCGATCCACTACCTGCGCTGGGGCGAGCGCAGCAAGCCCGGGATCGTGCTGGTGCACGGCGGCGCCGCGCACGCGCAGTGGTGGAGCTTCATCGCGCCGCTGTTGACGCCGCAGTACCACATCGCCGCGCTCGATCTCTCCGGCCACGGCGACAGCGGCCGGCGGCGCGAGTACCGAAGCGACTTCTGGGCCGAAGAGGTGATGGCGGTCGCGCGCGATGCGGGCATCGTGGGCGCGCCGCTCCTCGTCGGCCACAGCATGGGCGGGATCGTCTGCATCCAGGCCGCCGCGCGCTGGGGCGACCGGCTCGCGGGCGCGATCATCGTCGATTCGCCGGTGCGCCGGCCCGACCCGGAGTCCGAGGAGGGCACGCGCGGCCGCGCCTTCCGCAATCCGAAGACCTACCCCGACTACGAGATGGCGGTCGCCAAGTTCCGGCTGGTGCCGCCGCAGCCCTGCGACAACCCCTGGGTGCTCGACCACGTGGCGCGACACTCGCTGCACCGGACGCCTGCCGGGTGGACCTGGAAGTTCGATCCGGTCGTGTTCCGGCGCGCGACCTCGGACTCGATCTCGCAGCACCTGGCCGGGGTGCGCTGCCGCGTCGCGCTGTTCCGCGGCGAGCTGTCCGAGCTCGTGACTCCGGACGTGGCCGACTACATGGTCGAGCTGCTCGACCGCAACGCGCCGCTGGTCGAGATCCCCGAGGCGCACCACCACCTCCTGCTCGATCAGCCGCTCGCGTTCGTGTCGGCGCTGCGCGCGATCCTCGCGGACTGGGAGCACACCCTTCCACGTCCGAGCGGGGCCCGGCGCGGCTGAGCCGCGCCAGCCGCTCTTCGCTCGGCTGCGCCTCGCTGCGCGCTCGCGCTTCCGCGCTCGCTTGCGTCCCGGCTCCGGAGCCATGAGATACTGCCGACGGAAGAGGAGTCGGATCGATGTCGCTTTCGGGTCGCGTCGCGCTGGTCACGGGGGGAAGTCGGGGCATCGGGCGCGGGATCGCGCTCGCGCTGGCGGAGGACGGCGCCGACGTCGCGGTCAACTACCGCCGCGACGAGGCGGCGGCGAAGGAGACCGTGGCCGCGATCGAGTCCATGGGGCGGCGCGCGCGCGCGTACTCGGCGTCGGTCGACTCACTCGAGGCGTGCCAGGCGATGACCGAGGCGGTGCTGCGCGACTTCGGCTTCGTCGACATCCTGGTGAACAACGCGGGCATCGCGAGCCGCGGACAGACGGTGAAGAACACCGATCCCGCCGAGTTCGAGCGCGTCGTGCGCACGCACGCCTTCGGCGCCTGGTACTTGTGCCACCTCGTGCTGCCCTCGATGCGCACGCGCCCGCGCGGCGACGTCGTGATGATCTCGTCGGTGGCGACGCTGGGCCACGCCGGCGGCGGCGCGCCGTACAACATGGGCAAGGCGGCGCTCGAGGCGCTGGCGTTCACGCTGTCCAAGGAGGAGAAGAAGCACGGCATCCGCGTGAACGTGGTGGCGCCGGGCCTGGTCGAGACCGAGATGGGCCGGCGGCTGGCGAAGGGCGCGATGGGCGTCGACGACATCCGCAAGCTCGACGCCGTGATGCCGTTCGGCCGGGTGTGCCAGCCGGAGGACGTGGCGAACGCGGTGCGCTTCCTGGTCTCGGAACGCGCGAGCTACATCACCGGCGAGAAGCTGAACGTCTACGGGGGCGGCCAGGGGTAGCGGGCGTCGAGTCCGGGTTCTTCCAGGTCGCACGCCACGCGCACAGCCCGTCGCCGCGCAGCACGCAGTGCAGCTTCTCGACGGCGACGTTCTCCATCTCGTTGGCCACCAGCCCGCCGCGGATGTAGCCGCCCGTCAGCAGGCAGTGCACGTCGGACGACGAGTCGAAGCCGGTGAGCTCGGCGCGCACGATGGTCGGGCCTTCCAGCACGATGCGCAGCTCGCCGCTGTCGTGCTGGGCCGACCAGAGCGCGTAGACGGTGCTCTTGGTGAGCGTGCGGATCAGGTCGCCGTACACGTCCGCGTGTACCTGCGCGCCCAGTGCGCCGATCTGCTCGATCGCCTGCTCCGGCGCGCCGGGCATCAGCTTCGCCGCGGCACGGATCAGCTCGACGAAGTCGGCCTCGGGATACCAGCTGGAGAGCCGCACGTCGTCTTCGAGATAGCGATGGAGCCGCCTCGGCAGATGCGCGACGGCCTCCGCGCGCCGCTTGCGCAGCAGCTTGACGGGACCCACCAGGATCGCGCCCTTCGCGTTGGCCACCGGCCGCTCAGGCCTCGCGCTTCCAGGTGCAGCGCCAGACGCAGGTCTCGTCCTGCCACAGCCGGCAGCCGAGCTTCTCGACCGAGACGTCGGAGCAGCCGTTCACGAGGAAGGTGCCGCGCCAGTAGCCGGTGAGCAGGAGACACATCTCGCGGGTCGCGTCCGCGAAGTCGGCGAGCTCGAGCGTGACGCGGTTCGAGGTCTCGCGCACCCGCCGCAGCTCGCCGGTGTCGTGCTGCGTCGACCACAGCGCGAACGCGCGGCTGGGCGAGCCGGGGCCGACCAGGAGCTCGCGGAACAACTCGCTGTGGTCGCGCGCCGCGGTCTCGCCCATCAGCTCGAGCGCGCGGTCGGCCGAGCCGGGATAGAGCTGCGCACCCGCGCGCAACAGCTCCGCGTGGTCCGACTCGAGGTACCAGCCCGAGGGCCGCACCGTCTCGGTGAGGAAGTGGTGCAGCGCGGGGCGGAGCAGCGCGGCCGCGTCGTCGCGGCGCGAGCGCAGGAGCTTCACCACGCCGAGGAACGAGACCCCCTTGATCCGGCCCATCGGTCTCCGATCGGCGGGGCCGTCGTGCGAGTGGAGGCTCATTTCTCGTCCAGCGGCGACCAGCTGCCGCGCCAGGAGCAGACCGGATCGCCCCACAGGCGACAGGCGAGCTTCTGCACCGACCCGTCCGTGATCCCGTTGATGGCGAGCGTGCCCGCGATGTACCCGCCCAGCACGAGGCAGAACTCGCGCGAGGTGTCCTCGAAGCCGACGAGCTCGATGCGCACGCGGTTCGGCGCCTCCATGTGCGAGCGCATCTCGCCGGTGTCGTGCTGCGTCGACCACAGCGCGAAGGTGCGGCTGGTCGACTGCACGCCGCGGAGCAGGTCGCCGTAGACCATCGTCTGCGAGCGCGCGCCGCGCTCGCCCATCATCATCAGCGCGCGGTCCGGTGGACCCGGCAAGAGCTTCGCCACGCCGCGGATCAGCTCGACCAGGTGCGCCTCGGGGTACCACGACGAGCGGGTGACGTCTTCGTCCAGGTAGTGCAGGAGCTCCGCCGGCAGCACCTGCGCAGCCTCGTCGCGCCGCGCGCGCAGGAACTTCACCGCGTCGAGGATCGCCATGCCCTTCGCCCGGCCCATCCCCACGACTATCGGCGGGGTTCCAATCGGATTGGAAGCCGGGCGGCGTCAGCTGCGGCCTTCGGCGTCCTTTGCAGCCCCGAGATGCCGGCGCACGAGTGCGAAGAAGCGCGGCCGGTCGATGGGCTTCGTTGCGAAATCGTCGCAGCCCGCGGCCAGACAGCGCGAGCGCTCGGTGTCCATCGCGTGCGCGGTGAGCGCCACGATCGGCGCGTCGTAGCCCTGCCGGCGCAGGATCCGCGTGGCGGTGTAGCCGTCCATCACCGGCATCTGCATGTCCATGAGCACGAGCGCGAAGCGGTGGCCGGACAGCCGCGACTCGTGCACGCGCTCGACCGCCTGCTGCCCGTTCTCGGCGATCACCACTTCGAGCCCCAGCTTGCCCAGGAGCAGCTCGATCAGACGCTGGTTGTCGAGGCCGTCCTCGACCAGCAGCACCCGGCCCGACAGCCGCGGCTGCAGGTCGTCGACGAGCTCGGAGGGCGGCTCGGGCTCGGGCGGCGCCGGGGCGAGGCGGGCGACGCCCTGCAGGTCGCCGGCCGGGATCTCGACCCGGAACACCGTGCCGTGGCCGGGCTCGCTCTCGACCTCGATCGTGCCATCGAGCAGGTCGGTGAGCCGCTTCGAGATGGTGAGCCCGAGGCCTGTGCCGCCGTAGCGGCGCGTGGTCGAGCTGTCGGCCTGGCCGAACGGGCGGAAGAGCTTGGTGCGCTCGGCCTGGGTGATGCCGATGCCGGTGTCGGCGACCTCGAAGCGCAGGTGCGCGGGCGCGGGCTCGTCGCGCAGCCGCACCCGCAGCCGCACCTCGCCGATCTCGGTGAACTTGATCGCGTTGCCGACCAGGTTGATCAGGATCTGGCGCACCCGCGTCGGGTCGCCCTGCGCGTGCGCGGGTACCGCTCCGTCGAAGTCGAGGTGGAACTGCACGCCCTTGG
>Ga0306922_10002315_pt1 | contig 17703 bp, 12 predicted proteins | sample sta12Cox44000082_FD_203758 | JGI IMG/M metagenome (GOLD analysis project Ga0306922, IMG submission 203758) | Lab enrichment of tropical soil microbial communities from Luquillo Experimental Forest, Puerto Rico - statoxic.12C.oxic.44.000.082 (v2)... | ecosystem: Environmental > Terrestrial >... | reverse complement strand
CGGTGACCTTGCCGTCCCAAATGATCTTGTCTGTCTCGCTCATGATATCCCCCTGTTGTCTGCTGTCGGCGCTCGGGGGAAGCACGGGGGAAGCAAACTGCGGCCACCCTGTGCTACGTCCCGCACCGACCGACAGCGGATATAGCCTGGAAAAGCGGGGCTTTGCAACACTCGTGCTACTTGCTGCAACGCAGCGCTACTACCAGGCCTGTTTCGGAGCAAAAGCGGACATTGGCCGACAGCAAGAGCGTGGCGATCAGGCGCTAATCGGCGGCGAAAGACACTAACACGACGCAGCTGCCATTCGCCGCGCATGCGCAGCGGCCGGCAGCACCGACGATTGGATTCCTCAGCGCCCGCGGTCCCCATGAGAGCGCCCATTTGGTAGCGGCTTTCCGCCGTGGACTAGGCGAGACCGGCTATGTCGAGGGCCAGAATGTAACCTGTCATTCTGCGAACCGGATTTTGACGCCGATCTAATCGTCGTTCTCACGCTTTTTCAATCCTGCAAATCAATATCGGCTAGGCGGCGGCGCCGCGATATTTCTGCACGTCGCGGAAGCGGCTCAACAGGTACTCACCGGATTTGATTGGTTGATATCTTGGCAGATTGTGGGCCGATTGACAGGTCGGTAGGCACGACACCTCGGTGTAATAATCGAGATTGAAGAACGTCGGGATTGAATAGCGTTCCTTCCCAGTCCGGTTGACCACGCGGTGAAGATTTGAGCGATAGATATCGTTGGTCCAGCGTTGAAACAGATCGCCGATATTGATTACGAGCGTTCCCGGGATGAAGGGCGCCCCGATCCACTCGCCATCACGCTTCTGTAATTCGAGGCCGCCGATCGGATCCTGCGACAACAGCGTGATCATGCCGTAATCGGAGTGTGGCGCGACGCCGAATGCCTTGTCGTCGGTCACGGGCGGCTGCGGCGGATAATGAAACAGCCGCATCTGCACCATTGGCTTGGTGCAGAACTGCAAAAAATAGTCCGGAGGCATATCTAGACTGACGGCAAACACGCGCAGCAACCGCTTGCCGAGTTCGATGGTTTCCGCGAAATAGGCTTCAGCTGCCTGCCGCAGCCATGGGCACTCTGACGGCCAGCGGTTGGGGCCGTAGAGCGGCAGTCCCGCGACCACGTCAGGATCGGTGAGCGGTAGATCGATTCCGATCTCGTAGCTCTCCTTGAGATCGGGCGCATAGCCCGGATGCTGGTTAATGCCCTGGGGCATAAAGCCACGGCGGAAGCGTTCGTCCATGCGGTGCGTGAGACGCTGCGCTTCCGGTAAATCGAAATAACGCTTCGTCGCTGCGAACACGCCATCGAAGATTGGCGAGGGAATGCCGTGGTTGGCGACATAAAAGAAACCGATTGTCGTGCAGGCTTGGCGGACCCGCCTTGCCAATGGCTGAAGATCGCCGCCGGAATTCAACGGTCCGAGGTCGATAACCGGAACTTCATCCGTTCGCGCCGCGCGTACGGTCTGTTGCATCTTGGTCTCCTTTTCCGGTCGCGCCCTCTTCTTTCAAGCACCTACGACACGTTCGCCCGCCATATCCATCCAGAACACGATCCGACGCTGCGCGATGCCGATCAGGCCGTGGAGCCCCACGCCGATCACCGAAAGGATGATCAGAATAGCAAAGGTACCGGCCATATCGAAATTGAAGTTCTTCTGCAGGATGAGGTATCCGAGACCTGCCTTGGCGCCAACGAATTCACCGACGATTGCTCCGATGACGGACAGCACGATTGCGACGTCGAGACCAACGAAAATATACGGCAATGCCTGCAGCAGGCGAACCATGCGAAACACTTGCCAGCGCGACGCTGTACAGGAAACCATCATCTCCACCTGATCCTGGGGGGCAGCGCGGAGACCGATGATCGTGTTGGCCAGCAGGGGAAAAAACGCAATCGTCGCGGTAATAACCACCTTAGATGCGACGCCATAGCCGAACCAAATCACGATGATCGGCGCGATCGCCACTTTCGGAATTGTTTGGAAGGCCACCACATAGGGATAGAAGATCCGCTCTATCGGCGGGGAAAGCGCGATCACAAAGCCAAGCACCAGGCCACCGATGGACCCGACCAGAAATCCGGCAAGAACCTCGTATAGCGTGACCGCAAGATGCCAGTGCAGTTCACCTTCCCTTAGGCTCTCCCAGAGTGCGACGGCAACGGCTGACGGCGGTGGCAGCACGATCTTCGATATGCCGAGGCCCCGCACCGCTGCCTCCCAACCGATGATGAAGATGACGAACGTCGTCAGCGAGACCAGCAGGTTCCCCGCCAGGCGATTGAGCGGTTTCGAGTCGGCACTCATGTGTCAAGTGTTCCTGCGGAAGTGAAGTGGCGGCGAATGCGGGCAACGAACCGGCCAAATTCGGCTGTGGTCTGCATGCCAAGTAGACGCGGGCGCGGCAGATCGACTGAGATGATATCGACGATCCGGCCCGGCCGCGGCGTCATCACCACCACCCGGTCGGCCAAATAGACCGCTTCCGGAATGCTGTGAGTAACGAGAAGAATGGTCTTGCGGCTTTCGCTCCAAATGCGCTGCAGTTCCTCGTTCATGGACTCGCGCGTCATGGCATCGAGGGCCCCGAATGGCTCGTCCATCAGAAGGAACGACGGGTCGTGGACAAGCGCGCGGCAAATGCCTACGCGCTGCTGCATGCCACCTGAGAGCTCGAAGGGATACTTGTTCTCAAAGCTGGACAAACCGACCATCGCAATCAATTGCCGCGCTCGCGCCTCGAACTCGCCGCGATGACGTTTCTGAACTTCGACTGGGACCATCACGTTCTGCAACACTGTGCGCCAGGGAAGCAGAACTGGTGCCTGGAACACCACACCGAGCTCTCGGCTGGGCCCAGTCAGGGGACGTCCCAGCATGATGACGTCGCCAGCCGATCGCTTGAGAATCCCCGCCAGGATCTTGAGCAGGGTCGTCTTGCCGCACCCGCTTGGTCCGACTATGCTGATGAATTCGGCGGGCTGGATGTCCAAGTTGATGTTTTGCAGGGCGTGAATATCGTTGCCATCCTTCGCCTGGTAAATCTTCTCCAGACCGATGATGCGCACCAAGCAGTCGGTAGCGGCAGCGTCGGCTCGCGGCTGCCGCAACGACGCCGGCACGAACTGCGTCACCGCATTCATAGCTCGAACTTGCAAGCTTTCGCGCTGTCCTCGATGGCCTTGGTATCAAATGCATTGACCTTGGTGAAGAAATCGGGAATTCCGACGATCATGTTGTTCGCGGTCGCTGTCTTGTCGATCTGTTTCGCTACAAGCATGAACGTTACAAGGCGATCGAAGGCAGCGGGATCAGCGTAGCCCCAGAGCTTGCCGCCATTGAGCTTGTAGCCGTCCGATAACGAATCGAGCTGGGCCTGCTGATTGTTCATGTCCCATTTGATCATTGCCTCATCCGCGCCTGTCGGTTTGGTCGATGGGTAGCGCGCCCAATGCAGTTTGCGGGCACAATCCGGATTAGCGAGCGCGAACACCGTCGCCTTGGCGGCGCCGCGCGCCATGGCGATCACCATGGTCGGATCCTTGTCGATTGTCGCCTGCATCGTCGACATTGAATAGTCCGGATAGGTGCGCCAATCGTCGCCGACGAGCTTGCGCAGTTTCAAGCCGGCATTTTCGAACGTGGAGACCGCGGCGGCCCAATAGAGCAAGCCTTGAACCTTGTTGGTGCGCAGGGCCTCTACCGGCGGAGCGCCGAGACCGAGGGGGACCAGTTCAAGATCACGCGCCGGATCGAGTCCGTTGGCTCTGAGGTAGTTATTGAGATAGGCAATGCCTCCGGTCGCCAAACTGAACACGCCGAGGGTCTTACCCTTGAGATCCTTGACTGATCTAATCGGTCCATCAGCGTCGACCGCGACCGCCCAGTCGATCACGCCATTCGCCATCACGATGCGGACCGGCAGATCGTTCTTGGCATTCGATTGCACGATCACGCTGGCATTTACCTCCGCGAACTCCGCGTTGCCGGCTACCATCTGCTGAATCGCTTGCAGCGACGCGCCGACTGGCAATAGCTCGACGTCGTAACCCTCCTGCTTCCAGTAACCCAGTGTCACCGCCAGGGTCAGCATTGGGTAGCCGACGTTGAGCACGGTAGTACCGACTGCAAGACGGACCTTTTGCAGAGGTTTTTGCTGTGCGAAGATCGGCGTGGTTGCGAGCACTATGACGACGGCGCAAATGCAGCCGACCAATCGGGTCGATCGACGATACTCCATGAACCCCTCCTGCTGTTTGGAGCCGACTCTAGCCGGAAAAAGCCGTGCGCTGAAAACGTTTTCAGCAAGGCCCATGCCACTTGTGCACCGAACAGGAAGCTCCCGCCGACGCTGAATAAGGGCTTGACCAATCTTGGCTTGTTTGCCCATCCGTTGGCGTGGACAACTCGTCGAGGGCCAGCGCGCGTAGCAATCTCTCGTCTGTTGCCGCAAACTTAGGCGCGTGCAAAAGGGCTGATCTCGCGATAATACCGGAGCCCATGTCCGACATTCCCGCGTTCATTGCGGCCCTGCCGAAGGCAGAACTGCACATGCATCTGGAGGGTTCGCTCGAGCCCGAAATGCTGCTCGCCCTCGCGCAACGAAACGGCGTGCGATTGCCGTATCCCGACGTCGCAGCGTTGCGTCGCGCTTACAGCTTCGACAGCCTGCAGTCGTTCCTCGACCTCTACTATCTTGGCCTTACGGTGCTGCAGACTGGTGACGATTTCTATCAGATGACCGAGGCCTATCTGGCGCGGGCAGCACATGAGTATGTCCGCCATGCTGAGGTTTTCATTAGCCCGCAAGCACATTTGCGCCGGGGACTGCCGATCGCACCCATCGTTGAGAATATCTTCGCCGCCTTCGATGCGGCCTACAACGCCCATGGCATCACCGGCGGACTGATCGCGGGCATTCAGCGGCAATTCGATGAAGCCGACGCGCTGGCCACAATTGCCGCACTTAAGCCCTGGCGCGACCGCATCCTGGGCGTCGGTCTCGGCGGGCCGGAGATCGGCCATCCGCCATCAAAATTTCGCCGAGCGTTTGCGGTTGCGCGCGGTGATTTCGGATGGGGCACCGTTGCTCACGCCGGCGAGGAGGGTGGGGCCGACTACGTCCGAGACGCGCTCGATACGCTCAAAGTCGATCGCATCGATCACGGCGTACGCTGCGATGCTGACCCGGATCTTGTGAGCCGCCTTGCCGACGAGCGCACGCCTCTGACGGTTTGCCCGTGCTCCAACGTTGCGCTGCGCGTATTTCCCGATATGAAGTCGCACAATATTTGCAAGCTGCACGCAAGCGGCGTATGCGTCACCGTCAATTCAGATGATCCACCGTATTTCGGCGGCTACATCAATAAAAACTACACCGCGATCCAGGCCGCGCTCGGGGTTACTGACGAAGACCTGTGGCAGATGGCACGAAACAGTTTCACCAGCGCTTACATGTCGGAGGAATTGCGCGCCCGTTATTTGTCCGATCTCGATAGCTATCGCCCAAAGCCTGGAATCCGCCAAGACCATCTGTGATCGCGGCCAATCCGCATCGGCACCATGTAACCCAAACCGATAGTCATTCTTGTCATGAGCGAACAGGCATTCATGAAGCGCGCGATCGCGCTCTCGCTTGAGAAAATGCGCGCGAACCGCGGTGGACCATTTGGCGCGGTCATTGTTCGCAACGGCGCGATCATTTCCGAGGGCTGGAACGAGGTGACGTCCAGCAATGACCCGACCGCGCACTCCGAGATCGTAGCCATCCGTCGCGCTTGCGCGTTGCTGGGTACTTTCAACCTGCCGGACTGCGACATCTATACAAGTTCCGAACCCTGCCCGATGTGTCTCGGTGCGATCTATTGGGCGCGACTACGGCGCGTCTATTTTGCCAACACGCGGATCGACGCCGCACAGATCGGCTTCGACGATGAGTTCATTTACCGTGAAGTCGCGCAGGTGCCGGAACTCAGAAAAATCCCGCACGTCCGACTGATGGGCGAGAACGCGCAGCTAGCGTTCAAGGAGTGGGCCGCGAGTCCGGAGAAAATTCGATACTAAAGAGAGTGCTTCGCGGAAACTCTTGATCATACCGAATCATCCGGCCTCGGAAGCTTGCTGCACGTGATTTATGCGTTCAAGTGAGTTGGGGTAGCCACACACTGAAATGGCTCTTACAAGCAATCCGAGATTGAGGCCGACCAGGGTCGTGGTGCTGGGTGCAATACGAGTTGCAGGGTTGAAGCCGACTGGCCGCTCGCTGTCGCTCAGCAATCAAGATAGCGCATATTCATTGATGGGGAATGCAGATTAGGGTCGAGGATGGCCGTTTGCATGTTTAGGTGCAAACCTTACCCCTCCAGCAAACTTTGCCGCGCCGTGCGTGCGAAGACCCAGCGCCCGAAGATCAGAACAATGCCAAGAAGCAGCGCGATCAAGATCAGCGCGACGATGGCAGTCTGTTCCGAGACCGCAAGTCGCGTTGGCAGATAAGTCATCACGGTCTGCAATTGGCGTAGCTCCCAAACGAGCTTGGTGATCCCGAAGCCGACGACAAGGCTGATGAGGGCCCCGATGACAAGACCTATCAGCGATGGGCCGAAGACATTGGGCAGAAAGAAGCGCACGACGTGCGCGGGACCCGCGCCGCGAACGCGCAGGAGGGCAAGGGTCCGGCGATCCTCAACATAGTTCGTATAGGACACGGAGAACATGCCGATGAGTGCCAGAAAAAGCCCGCCCAAGAGGTAAATTTGTACATTTTGTCGCGCTAGAAAGACGTACATGTCGCTACCAAGCCGCGCAATTTCAGTGCCGATGTCGCGCACATCGAGCGGCTTGAGGCTCAGGCCTGCCAATAGTGCGACCCGCAGATCTGGCGCCATTACGCCGGGCGCCCCTGCGATGCTCAGCACTACACGCGGGATTAACACGTCGAGATTGACGAGCGCCGGATCGCTTTCGACACCGATCAGATAGGGAGTGCTTGTGAACAAGTGGTTGAGATAATCGACACGCGAGGTGATGAACCCTTCGCGGTCATTCACGGTGCGCAAGGGCACGCCCGGCAGGAAGTAGACGGATCCGCCGAATGGCGCGCGCGCCACGGTCCGTGTCGTGGTCCGCCCGACCGGCATGGGCTGATCGATCGCCCTCTTGTAGTAGCGTCCCATCGGGCTCGAGGCCAGCACGCCCCCGTGCTCGAGCGTTCCTATCATGTGGGCAAAGGGCGCTTGCTCACCCAGTGCGGCCTCCGAATAGACCGCCTGCAGATAAGCCCGCGCGTCGCCGATCAGATAGATCGGCACACCGCTGAACCCGCGATCCGGCATGTAGAGGCCGTCAACCAGCCCCTCGGTCATCTCGGCCACGCTACCAACCTCGGGCAATTGCCGAAGCTTGGCCAATAATGGATCGAGCTTCCGCCTCAGCGCCTCTACGCGCTGCCGCAGGCCACCGTGCGATTGTGCTTCGGCCGGCATCAGATCAAGCGCGTTGAGCGTCAGCTGGATGTCGCTGCCCAGCTGTACTCTCGCTCCGCGTTCAGTTTTGTTGTCGAACACCGCGGTCATCACCGTCGGATACAACGCGATGCTCGTGAGTAAGGCCACGATCAAGAGGAAGCTCGCCGCCCGATTACGGCGAACCTGCATTTGCCGAAGCGCCGCGTGACGCAATGGCCCCGCCATTAGCCAAACCAGCGGCGTCATAAGCGCCGACATGAGCCCTTGCCGAGATGCAATGAGGCTAACCAAGCCGTAGATGAATAGCGGGAAGCACACAAAGTCGAGCGCCCGGTCGATGTCTGCCACCAAGGGTGCGGACGACAGGTCGACGAGTGACCAATTGCCCATCCAGCCCGCGAATTTCGCCCCGCCTACGAGAAGCGCGAGTAATGCAAACGGTCCGAAGCGAACCCGGATGGAATGGCCCTCGGTCTGTCCGATGCGACGGGAGGCCTCAAGTGGCGATACGCTTGATGCTTCGCGGATGAGGCGCCACCCGGTTGCAAGCGCGATGGTAACGCCGACCGTGAGGAATATCCCCAGATAGAGCGGGTGCTGAACATTGAAAATGAACTCCAACGGCGGCAGTCCGCCGAAATAAATCGATAGTGGCACGATTGTGCCCAACACAGCACCGACGCTCCCGCCGATCACTCCTCCCGCCGCGATCGCGAGCAGCAAGGTCGCGCCAATGGCCCAGGCCGTGACGCCGCGCAGTCGCAATAACCCGAGATTGCGTCGTTCGTTGAGCAGCAACAGGTTCGAGAGGTTGCCGAGCAGGACGATCGCGATCAGCAGTAGTGGGAGCGAGACCAGCAGACTGATCAGCGCGATGCGGCGCGCGATGTCATTGATTCGTATGAGCATCACGCCGAGATTGTGGTCGACGGCCGCGCTAGAGGTGAGCTGCTGCACCTCGTCAGTTAGTCGGCTGCCGACGGCAATGGCGCGTCGCAGCGACCCATCGATGTCCCAGCCGGACACGAGCGCGCTCCGGTCGATACGGACCAGATGGATGATCTCCGGAAAATAATTTCCAGGATCACCATGTACATCTTCGTCGTGGACAAGAATCATGCCGCGCGAAACTTGGTCGAACTCACTGGTAAGACGCGGATCCCAGGGCGTGACGAGAATCATTCCGAGCTCGGGGATGAGCGTCGGGGAGCTGGTCTGCTCCAGGAACCAGCGATTGAGCTCACTCGAATCGATGCGGATCACGCGTTCGATGGGCGTCGCAACGCGGGCGATCTGATGGGAATGGTTTGGGTCGGCATCTTCCCCGATGTGAATCTTGGCGACGAGCTCGAAACTCTTGCGGTTCTGCAGTTGCAGAAACGCCTCGCCCATCTGCGTCTTGGACCCGACCAACACTAGGATTGCGCCGTCACGTGCCGGGCGCATGTCCGCTGGCAGTAACGTGACATTGGACGCGGTCAGCAGCGATATCCAAGGCGAGCGAAGGGGTTGTCCGTCGATCGTGGGTTCCACGGTCAGCGGCGGGATAGTGCGCAGGAATACTAGCTGCTCCGCCGCCGCGACACCTGCTACGCGTCCGACGGCGCTACCCAGTTTTTCAGCGAGCAGAATTTCAGCCGTCTGATAGATGGATAAGTCCTACGGCACCCTCTCCACCTGATCCACGACATAGCACTGCAACGCGTAGCGCGACGTGATGGTCACCGCCGCGAGAAGGCAAACGATAAGGCTGCTGACCAGCCCGAAAATCACAAATGGCCTCAGGCCAAGGACCCGGAACAGTACGACCGAGATCGGAGCGTGCGACGACACCTGTATTCCCTCGAATCCCCTCGATCCTAAGCGGCGCGATCAATTACCCCGTCGCGCATATGGAACACGCGGGGAAATGCCTCGACCACGGTCGGATCGTGTGAGGCGACGATCACGGTCTTACCGCGCGCCTTGGCTAGATCGATCAGGATGCCCGAGATGATTTTTGCGTTGGCGCTGTCGAGGTTGCCGGTCGGCTCGTCCGCGAGCAGGATCGGCGGGTCATTGACGAGCGCCACACATACCGCGACCCGCTGCTGCTCACCACCGGAGAGCTCCTCCGGCCGCTTGTAGCCCTTTCCGTGCAACCAGACACTCTCGAGCAATGCTTCGGCCCGGCTGCGGCGCTCGTCCGCATCTGCACCGGCAATCAACATCGGCAATTCGAGATTCTCGAATGCAGACAGGCTCGGAATGAGATTGAAGAACTGGAAGACAAAGCCAACATTGCGCAGCCGATAGCGCTCAAGCTGCCGTTCGCTCATCGCCGCGCGACATTGGCGCCGTCAACCCAGATCGCGCCACTCGACGGCCGATCCACGCCACCGAGGAGATTCAGGACCGTTGTCTTGCCGCAACCCGACGGACCCATCAGGGCGATCGCCTCGCCGACGCCGATTTCCCAGGATGTACGCTCTAGGGCAACGACTCGAGCCGCTGCGGTCTCGTAGACTTTGAAAACATTCTCCAGGCGCGCCGCGGCAGCCAATCCGCGCGCCACGGGAGCCGAAACGACGCCAGCCTCAGGTTTCATATCCGATGGCCTAGGCCGGGAGAGCTACGGCTTGAAGAACGGGTAGGTTCCTGCCTCGATGCTTTCCACCCATTTTGTCCAATAGGCGCCGGGATTGCGCGCATATTCGTCGTAGGTGCCAGGCGCGTTGATACCGGGAAGTGCTGGGATGTAGTCGCGGCGCAGGATGCTGCTCACATTGCCATATCGTGATGCGAGTGCGCGCACATAGACATCATCCATGGCGGTTAGTCGACCGTGCTCGATGAGCGTCACCCATTGGTCGAGATCGCGAATGCGCACCTGGAACGTGGGCAGCAAGTTATGCTGATGCATTGAGTGGCCCTTGGGTAACTGGTGCTTCTCGGCAAAGTCCTCGGTTTCCGGCGCCCAAACCCCGACCTTGTCCGGCCCCATCGCAACCTCCGAGCCAAAAGCCCAGTGGATGACGCCGGCGACGTTGCGCTCCGAGAGGTTGTTGCCCTCGCTCACCTCAGCAGGATGCTTGAAGTATTTCGGGTTGGTGCCGAGGCCGGCTTCGTAGAGCCACCAGTAGCCAGGCTTCTTCTCGAACGGCCAGGTGAGCTCGTTGGTGCCCGGATAGCGCAGCATTAGGCGCATACCTTCGCCATAAAGGCCGCCGCCCTTAATCTTACTGATCCGGCCGTTGCTAACCTGGATCTCAATACGCGGGAAGGTTGCGGCGTGACTCGATGTCGCCGCAATGATCCCATTCACCTCAGGCTGAACCGCGTGCAGATACGTGCCACTCATCCTCGGATATTCGATGACCGAATAGGGGAAATGGCCGCTCGCCTGCGCCGGGAACATGTAGAGGTGACCCTGGTTATAGACGCCCGCGGCCCAGGTCTTCGCCATGTCCTCATCTAGATCGTAGCCAAAAGCAGTGCCTTCCGGATCGGTCACCTCGGCACGGTCGACGAAGCCGAGCGGTTCAATTGTCTTCGTCTCGATCAGACGCCACACATCGGCTGGGAACCCCGGCACCTGGCTCATGAGATCGTACAAGTTGAGATAAGTGTAATTGCCGAGGAATTTTTCACCGTGATGACGGAGCATTTTGCGCGTGTTCGGCCGCCCTCCGCTGCGCCAGACGACCCAGTCGATTTCCGGATGCTTGTCGAGCCAAGCGACGAGCGCATCCCCCACGACTGTGGTCACATTACGCGCAATATAGGCGAAGCGCTCATTCGTGAACTTGGGCTGCGGCCAAGTGGCATTGTATAGATCGCGATCTTGCTCGCGGATCCAATCGCGGCCCTTCTGGGGATTTGGCATTAGGCCCGTGACTGTGAAGAAATACTCAAGTTCGCGCTGCCCGTCAGAGATGGTGTAAGTGCGGATGCCGCTGCGCAGCTCAGTATATTCTGGCTCGGTGAGATCCAGCAGGTTCCATGCCGTAAGGACAGTGGTCTTGACGCCGCGCTCCTCCATCGCCCGCTTAATCGCCTCCTGCACCATCATGTTCGGCTTGGAGTCGCGGAACTCGCCGACGACGATGAGCAGGTGCTTGCCTGGATCGACGAGGCCAAGCGGCGTGCGCCCGCCGGTCTGGCGCGCGGCAGCGCGCGCCTGTGGCATCAGCTGGTCGACCGAGTCCGGCTTTTTGAGATAGGAGGGGAAGGCAGGCGCCGGCACCGGCTTCGTCGTCCCCGGGCCGATGAGTCCTGCCTCCTTTCGGCGCAGCTGCATCTGCTCCGGAGACCAGGGGGCATAGATCGCCTTGCGTTGATCGAGCGGCTGATCTTTTTCTGCCAACGTTCCTTCTGGCAGCACCATCACCGAGCCGGCAACCGCGATGGCAACGGTTGTTCCTGAAAGCGCTGCTCGATTCGTCTTGGCCATGTTTCCCCCTCGCGGCTGCAACATCGGCGATCGGATTTGCAGATAACCAACAACGATACCCCGCTTCATCTCAGTCTGGAAGGCGAAGGAGAGGACAGATCATTGGCCAATTTCCGTTTTCCGTCCCCCGTCCTCGCAATCGCCTTTACATCTCTTGGGTGATCTTTTTGGCGTATCCAAACAGCACCACGGTGTTGTCGCGGTAGAACGACGTGTTGTCGACACAGGACGGCGAAAGTGACGTTCCATAACGCCTCATTTCCGCGAATCCCTGGACTTCTTGATGCTGATGATGGAGAGCAAAATTATCAAACTACCCCAAAATTACGAATCTTCGATAACCGTGGATTGAGACATAGATTTCGTCTGGGAGCGGTTCACCATCATCGGCGGCGCTGCAATTCCTAAAGCGCTCTCTCCTGAACCAGTCGCGTCCCTTCTAGTGGTCGCCTTGTTGCCGGCTCAGATCCTCCAAGAGCCTGCGCATCGCGTCGAGCTCCGTGCCGAAGCTCGCCCAGTCTCCCGATTTCAAGTGGTCGATTGCTTGATTGTAGTGGTCGAGTGCCTCGCGCGCCCGGTCTGCCGCGGGACCTGCGAGCGGCGTTCCCGTTGTGGCGCTCGGGGTCGTCGGCACCGCGCCAGCTTCGAATAGCGCCGATAATGCCTCGGCAAGCGTCTCCTTCATCACCACATGATCGCCATAGGCTGCGATCACGCGTTTAAGCTCCGGCAATTGCCCCCGCTCTGCCCGCAAATAGAGCGGGGATACATAGAGAATCGAATCCTCGATCGGGATTACAAGCAAGTTTCCGCGGATCACCCGCGAGCCCATCTGGTTCCACAGCGTGAGTTGCTGGGAGATGTAGGTGTTTTGATTGATCAGCGCTTCGATCTGGAACGGCCCATAGACGAGCTTGTCCTTGGGAAACTCATAGACGATCAGCTTGCCGTAGTCGGGAGGATCGCAGCGCGCGGCGAGCCATGCGATCATGTTGTCGCGGCGGCTCGGCGCCATGGGGAGCATGATGAAGAACTCGGCCTGCGACTCTCCGGGTAGCCGCATGATGATGTAGTAAGGCACCATCATGGTGGTGTCCCTGCCGCCGGGCTGGCGCGGGATTTGCCAAAGATCCTCGCGGTTATAGAAAACGTCGGCCGCCTCCATGTGGTAGGCTTGATAAAGCCGCGCCTGAATCAGGAAAAGGTCCTCCGGATAGCGAATGTGCTTCTGTAAGTCCTGCGTCATGGCCGCGAACGGCTTGAACAAACCAGGGAAGATGCGCTGGTAGGTCATGGCGATAGGGTCCAAGGAGTCAATCAGATAAAAGTCGACGGTCCCGTTGTAGGCGTCGACGACAATCTTTACCGAATTGCGGATGTAGTTTAAGTCGAGCCCCTGCGCGGGCTGCGCATAAGGAAAATAGCTGCTCGTCGTATAGCCATCCTGTATCCAGAACAGCCGCCCGTCGCTGATCACTAAATAGGGGTCGTGGTCGAGATGTAGGAATGGAGCGATCGTGCGCACCCGATCCTGGATGTTGCGGCGGATCATGATCCGGGTGTCGCCGGTGATGTAGGTGGAGAGCAGCAGGCTCACATCGTTGAAGTACCAGGCGAAGAGGATTCGCCGTGCGATCCCGCCGACGCGAATGCCACCGATACCGTCATAGGCCGCATAGATGTTATCTTTGCCCTTCGGATAGTCAAACTCCGGCGTGCTGCTCTTGACGATGACGTAGTCGTCGGTCTCTTCCCCGTAGTAGATGCGAGGCTCGCGGATTTCGGGGCCACCGGTCGCAACTGGAGGGATATCGCGCAGATAGAGAACTGGGAGCCCTTCGGCGCTCTTGCGGGTGACTGGGCTGATCACGACCCCGTTGCCGTGGGTGAAGAGCACGTGACGGTTAACCCAGGTCTGCGCGTTCGGTGGCAGTAGCGCGGATTTCAGCTCGCGCGCCGAAAGCATCACGCTTTGGTAGGCGCCGTCGAGCCAGTAGCGATCCACGTCCACGTCATGGAACTTGTAGTAAGTGCGGATCTCTTGCAGCTGTACGTAGGCATCCATCAGAGGCTGCCAGTCCCATAGCCTTATATTGTCGACTGTTGTCTTATTGGCCTCGAGTGTCTTGACGGTGAGGCCCTGTTCGGCCGGGAACGGCTTCGCCGTGATTTGACGAAGATTGTAGGCCTGCTGGGTCAGCGCGATGTTGCGCTCGATATAGGGCTTCTCCAGCTGCAGCTCGTTCGGTTTGACGAACAGGCGCTGAAATAATCCTGGAACCACGCCGGCCAGCACGAAGGAGCCGCCGAAGACGAGCGCTACCGCTGCCGCGGGAAGTCGGTACGTGCGCGCCCGGACGTTCGCCCACGCGACGAGTGTCGCGACGACCGAAAGCCCGATCAGCAACCACAGGGCGGGTAGCTCCACATGGATGTCGGTGTAGCCCGCGCCGACCACCACCCCGTTGTCGCCGTAGAGGAGCAGATAGCGGTCGAGACTGTACGACCAAGCCTTCACCGCAAAGTAGAAGCCGAGCAGCACCGAGCCGTGGGCGATCGCTGTCGGCGACATCGACCAGCGCTGGGCGTTGTACTCGATGTCGCCGTGGACCCAATAGACCGCGCTGGCGAACAGCCCGCTCAGGAAGAGCGTGAGCAGCATCCAATTCTTGATGGCGACATAGGCGGGAAGTGCAAAGAGATAGAAGCCGATGTCCTTGTCGTAGAGCGGGTCATTCGCGCCATAGGGCACGTGATAGAGGAACCGCAGGAAGACACTCCAGTTGTGGATCTCTCCCCAGGCGACAAGCACAGCAAGGAGGCAAGCGCTACTGGCGATGACAAGGGGCCACGGTAACCGACGGCGCATGACTTCCAACACGTCGGGGAACGTCACAATGCCCGTGCGCTTCCAGTCGAAGTCGGCGGGACGCTGCGCCCATGCAGACCGGGCGAAGCGAGAGGCGAGCGACCCATTCGCCCACAGGATGATTGCAGTCGCCGCAAAGACGACGAGGAAGACTACGGCTTCAGCGACGATCGTCGTCCGGAAGACGTCCAAATAACCGATCGCGGAAAACCACAGCCAATCGACCAGGAAGTCGCCCGTGAGCCCCAGCAGGATTAGGCAGATTGCGACGAGGCCGGCAGCGATGATCAGCCCGACCATCGCGCTTCGCCACCGCGACCGCCGCCTGGGTCCGGTGATCCCGATCGTCATGGCTGAATGATAGCAGAAGCCGGAGCCGCTCACTGCCCCATTCCCGCATCATAGCTCGCGTTCGACACTGCCGTCGGCAAGATCGACTGCTGCGGAAATTCTGGGTTTACATGCGTTGTGATTCCACCGAGGCTATCAGGGACAACATCTGAATGCGGGAGTTCCTCGGATGGCGACCACGGTTGAGGTCCTCGCTGAAGCCTTCAACGAGGTCGGCACACCATTCATCGTCGGACATCCGGGCGGAGAATCGGTCGAGCTGATGGAAGCAGCGCGACAGCGCCAGATGCGTTTTCTGCTGATGAAACAGGAAGTTGCTGGCGGCATGCTGGCTTCGACGTGGGGAGAGATCACTGGGCATCCGGGCATCTGCCTATCGACCCGTGGTCCCGGCGCCGCAAACATGGTCAACGGCGTCGCCCACGCCTTCCTTGACCGTGCTCCGCTTATCGCGATCACGGATTGCTATTCGCGGCCGACTTACGAGATCGGCCTGCGCCAGCGCATCAATCAACTCGCAATCTATGCGCCGATCGTGAAATGGAGCACGACCATTGACGCCCGCACAGTTCGCCAGCAGGTCCGGCGCGCGATCCGAACCACCACGACCGTGCCGCCCGGGCCAGTGCATTTCGAACTGCCGCAGAGCGAAACGACGCGGGAGGCAGGCGACTATACGGTCGAGCCGCCGCTCGTACCGAATGTTCTGCACCCGGGTCCCGATCGCGCGGACCTGAAACCCGCCCTCGATGTGCTCGCACTGGCGAAGAGGCCGGTGCTGCTCGCCGGCCTCGGCATCTTTTGGGCAGGAGCATCGGCCGATTTCGTGAAATTTGCGGAACGTATCGGTGCACCTGTGCTCACCACCTCTAAATGCAAAGGCGTGATCCCGGAGGACCACCCGTTGCGTGCCGGCTGCATCATAGGCGGACTGATCGAGCGCAATCTCGTCAACGAATCCGATCTGATCATCACCGTCGGTCTCGATGCGGTCGAGCTGCAGCCGAAACCGTGGCCATACGCAGTCCCGGTCCTAGCGCTCTCATCGACCCCGAGCTTGGATGCATTCGTTCCCGCCAATCCCGAGATTGTCGGGGACCTGAAACTCCTACTGGCGCGCCTCGGCGAGTGGGCACCCGAGGGAACGTATTGGGGCGAACGCGCCGCCAAGAACTTCCGCAAGCAGGTCGATGACGCTCTCAATGTACCAAGCACCGGACTGTCGCCGCAGCGGACAATGGAGGTTGCTCGGGCGGTGCTTCCACGCAATACCGTCGCCACCTGCGATGCTGGCGCCAGTCGGCTGCTCGTGGTGCAGAAATGGCAATCCTACGGACCGCGCGAATTCTTGACGTCGAACGGTCTCGGCTCGATGGGCTACGCCGTACCCGGTGCACTCGCAGCGCGCCTCGCTTATCCGGATCGGCCGATCGTCGCGTTCAGCGGCGACGGCGGTCTCCTGATGGCCGCCGCCGAATTACAGACCGCGCAACGCGAGAACCTGCCCATCATCATTCTCGTGTTCGACGACCAGGAGATCGGACTCATTCGCGTCAAGCAGGAAATCAAGGGCATTCCACCGCATGGCATCAAGCTTGGCGGTGTCGATTGGGAGAAGCTCGGGCAGACCTTCGGTGCCGATGGAATCGTGGTGAGCACCGAACAGGAGTTGAGCAACGCGCTCAGCGCCGCACTCAAGAACGGTCGTACCGCCGTGATTGGCGCGCGCATCGATCCTTCGGGCTATGTAGCTCAGTTCAACGCCTTACGCGAGCTATGAGATCGGCGCCCTCGTCTCGCTTGCCGGCGATCGCCCGCTTCGTATTTGACTACCGTTGAAGGTGCCGTAGCGGTGTCTCCTGCCCGTTCCATAATCTTTCATTCTGCGAAATCCAATGTCGGGCAGCGTATGTGGGTTAATTTGCGGGAGCGCCACGACTTCATGGTCGAATGTATTGAAATCGCTCAGGGAGCGGCGGAGGCTGCCTCCGCCACTCTAACTCCTCCACTTCAATGACGAGGAGACTTTAGTTCCTTGGCGTCGATGACCTGCTGCCCCAAACGAGAGGGCTTATTACGGTGCCTCTTGAAATGACTCGGGTTTTTCGTGCCATTTTCTCCTTGGCGTGATCCCTCTCACCCGTACAATTGAGATTGCCGGATCACCGCGCAAAACGACATCAGCTTCGGAAAGACGCTGAATGAAAGCCCTAAGCATTCATCAGCCGTGGGCTTGGCTCGTCGCCACGGGCCATAAAGACATCGAGAACCGCACCTGGCGCACCCGTTATAGGGGGCCTTTGCTCGTTCACGCGACCCTCCAGCTTGATGTCGCCGACTTCGATCGCGCGGCTGCCTTGCTCGCACAAACCAACCCGGCCATCATTATTGATCGTGCACAGCTGCAATTCGGCGGGGTGATCGGCCGTGTCGAGTTGGTCGACGTCGTGACGCGCTCGGAGTCGCCCTGGTTTGTCGGTCCCTTCGGCTGGGCGCTGCGCAGCGCACAACCACTCCCGTTCCGCCGCATCCGCGTCCGCCAAAACCTGTTCGAC
>Ga0306922_10002313_pt1 | contig 17710 bp, 16 predicted proteins | sample sta12Cox44000082_FD_203758 | JGI IMG/M metagenome (GOLD analysis project Ga0306922, IMG submission 203758) | Lab enrichment of tropical soil microbial communities from Luquillo Experimental Forest, Puerto Rico - statoxic.12C.oxic.44.000.082 (v2)... | ecosystem: Environmental > Terrestrial >... | reverse complement strand
CGCTGGGAAATGGCCACGGCGGTCGCCGGCTCGATCATCGGCATCAACCCGTTTGACCAGCCCGATGTCGAGGCGGCCAAGGTCAAAACCCGCGATCTGACCGAGGCCTACGAGAAGACCGGGAAGCTGCCCGAAGAGCGCGCCTTTTTCGAGAGCGACGGGATCAAGCTATTCGCCGATCCCCGCAACGAGGCTGCACTGAAGCCACAGGCAACGAGCCTGAGCGGAGCTTTGAAGGCCCATTTCGGACGGCTCGGTCAAGGGGATTATGCGGCATTGCTCGCCTATATCGAGCGCAGCCCAGCCCATATCGATGTGGTGCGACGCGTTCGCTGCACCATTCGCGACCGGACCAAGTTCGCGACCTGTGTCGGCTTCGGGCCGCGCTTCCAGCATTCGACGGGACAGGCCTACAAGGGCGGCCCAAACAGCGGCGTCTTTCTGCAGATCACCTGCGATGATGCCGAAGACCTGCCAGTGCCGGGACAATCATATTCTTTTGGTATCGTCAAGGCGGCGCAGGCGCGCGGCGATTACGATGTCCTCGCCGAGCGCGGCCGGCGTGCCCTGCGGGCCCACATCACAGGCAATCTCGATGCCGGTCTCGCAACGCTGAGCCGCGCGATCGAGCAGGCCTTGCAGTAGGAGAGCCTAAGCATGGACGTCCGAGTCGTGGACAGGAGCAACCGTCGGCAGACGCAGACGCCGGCGCATCAGGCACCGCCTTGCACGCTGGTGATCTTTGGTGCCGGCGGCGATCTGACCAAGCGGCTCTTGATGCCTGCAATCTACAATCTGTCAAAGGCCAAGCTGCTGTCGGACAAGTTCGCGATCATCGCTGTCGACCGCACGCCCAAGCCGATCAACGCCTACCGCGACTATCTGGCCGACGGCATCAGGAGCTTTGTCTCGGATACGGCTGCGGGTCCGGCAACCGAACCGTTCGATGCCCAAGCGTGGGAGTTCGTCGCCAGCCGCATCTCCCATTTTGCCGGCGATTTGACCCAGTCCGACACCTACGCCCGACTTCACGACACCCTGGAAAAAATGGGGGCCCAACATCAAACCGGCGGCAATGCAGTCTTTTACCTGGCCGTCGCCGCACAGTTGTTCGGGACGATCGTCGAACAGCTCGGCGCTGCTGGCCTTGCCCGGGAGCAGAACGGCAGCTTCCGTCGGGTCATAATCGAAAAGCCGTTCGGCACCGACCTGAGCTCCGCCCGCGCGCTGAACGCGCGCATCCTCAAGGTGCTTGCCGAATCGCAGGTCTATCGGATGGATCACTTCCTCGGCAAGGAAACGGTCCAGAACATCATGGTTCTGCGCTTTGCAAATGGCATCTTTGAGCCGATCTGGAACCGCGATCACATCGACCATGTGCAGATCACCGTCGCCGAAACCGTCGGCGTCGAACTGCGTGCCCGCTTTTATGAACAGACCGGGGCGTTGCGCGACATGGTGCCGAACCACGTCTTCCAGCTGCTCAGCATGACGGCGATGGAGCCACCGAATTCCTTTGATGCCGATGCGGTGCGCACCGAGAAATACAAGGTCCTCGAGGCTGTGCATCCGCTCGACGATGCAGAGGTGCGCCGCAACACGGTGCGCGGGCAATACGCCTCAGGAAAGCTCGGCGACACCGTGGACAAGGCTTACCGGGAAGAGCCCGGCGTCGCGCGCGACAGTAGCACCGAGACCTATGTCGCGATGCGTCTCGGTATCGACAATTGGCGTTGGGCCGGGGTGCCGTTTTACCTGCGCACCGGAAAGCGCATGACCCGGCGCACGACCGAGATCGCAATCCAATTCAAGCAAGCCCCGTTTGCGCTGTTTCGCGACACTCCGGTCGACATTCTGACCCCGAACGTGCTCGCCCTACAGATCCAACCCGACGAAGGGGCATCGCTGCAATTCGGGGCAAAAATCCCGGGGCCGGAAATTGCCCTTGACGGCGTACGCATGAACTTCTCGTACAAGGACTATTTCGACACCGAACCGACGACCGGTTATGAAACCCTGGTTTACGACTGCATGATCGGCGATCAGATGCTGTTCAACCGTGCGGACGGGGTCGAAGCCGGGTGGGAGGTCGTGCAGCCGATGCTCGACCTGTGGCACAACGACAAGACAGCCCCGCTCGGAATGTATCCCGCAGGCAGCGCCGGACCGGAGGCTGCGGACAATCTGCTGTGGCGCAGCGGCCGGCAGTGGCGGCCGATCAGCTGAGCACGGAATCGGGCTTATGAGCCGTCCGACCATCGTTGCCCCATCGATACTTTCGGCCGATTTCGGCCGTCTCGCCGACGAGGTCCGCGCGGTGGACGCGGCGGGAGCAGACTGGATCCATGTCGATGTGATGGACGGGCGCTTTGTGCCGAACATCACAATCGGGCCCGTTGTCGTAGAAGCGGTGAGGAAAGCGACGGCGAAGCCGGTCGATGTTCATCTGATGATCGTCGAGCCCGAGCGTTACCTCGACGACTTTGCCCGAGCCGGCGCCGATCATCTGCTCGTCCACTGCGAGTCGAGCTCGACGGTCCATCTGCACCGGACGCTGACGCAGATCCACGACCTCGGGAAGACTGCCGGGGTCGTGCTCAACCCGGCAACCCCGCTGTCAATGATCGAATATGTGCTCGATCTCTGCGGGGTCGTCCTGATCATGACCGTCAATCCGGGATTTGGCGGGCAGCAATTCCTGCCGGAGATGCTGGCAAAAGTCCGCGCATTGCGACGCCTGTGCGACGAGCGCGGGCTCGACCCGGTGATTGAGGTAGACGGTGGATTGAGCGGCGACAATGCCTGGCAGGTGACCGAGGCGGGAGCGACCGCGATCGTCGCTGGTTCTCACATATTCCACGCGCCGGACTACGCCCGCGCGATCGCGGCCATTCGCAATTCGCGGCCGTTACCGTTATGAGTGTCGACCGTGACCAGCTAAAGCGCGCGGCGGCGTTGCGGGCGATCGAGGAGGTAGAAGACGGAATGGTGGTCGGGCTCGGCACCGGCTCGACCGCCGCCTTTGTCGTCGAGGGGCTCGCCACGCGAGTCGCTGCCGGGCTCCGGGTGGTCGGCATCCCGACCTCCGAACGTACGGCCGCACAAGCCCGCCGGCTCGGCATTTCGATCGCGACCTTCGCCGAGCATCAGCGTTTGGATCTGACGATCGACGGGGCCGACGAGGTTCAGCTCGGCACCCTAGACTTGATCAAGGGTCTCGGCGGCGCGCTGCTGCGCGAAAAGATCGTCGCCGCGGCCAGCGAACGGCTGGTCATCGTCGTCGATCAGGAAAAACTGGTCGAACAGCTCGGCGAGCACACGCCAATACCGGTCGAGGTCACCCAATTCGGCTGGCAGGCCACCGCCACCGCACTCGCCAAGCTCGGCTGTGTCCCCGAGCGGCGCTACGCGGTCAACGAGCAGCCCTTTGTCACCGACGGCGGGAACTTTATTCTCGATTGCCGCTTCGGGCCGGTGGCCGATCCCGGCTCCACGGAGCAACGACTTGCGATGACGGTCGGTACGGTGGAGAGTGGGCTTTTCGTCAGGCGAACTTCGATTGTCGTCGTTGCCTCGATGACAGGTGTCGAGGTGCTGGTCCCGCCCGAGAGAAGATAGGAAGCCGCCCGCCGTGGACGGCCTCCGTTTTTAGAGTTTCGGACGTCTTGTGCTCTTTCCGATCAAATCGCACCGGTACGATCCGCCCCCCTCACCCTTCCGTCTCCCCACTTGGGGGACTGGGTTGTGAAGGGTCGGCGAGGCGCACCCCCGGAAGGCCGCCTGCCAAGGCCTGCCCCCCTGGCTGGAACAGGGGCGGGCGTTCCGGGGCTTTACCCGGTCCCCGGAAGGCCGCCCGTCAAGGCCTGCCCCTGGCTGGAACAGGGGGCAGGCGTTCCGGGGATGGGTGAGAGGGTGTCGAGCGATCGGAAATTCCTCTAGCGCCCCGATCCGCTGGGGTAACTGCGGGGCGGTGTCGATGAGCCGTAAGGCTCGTTCTGGTTAAAGCTCGCGAGACAATTGGCGTGGAGTTCGGGGTCGGTGATCGGACCGCACTCCTTGCGCATCCGCGCCTCGCGGAAGCCGCGGCTGGTTTGCAGCAGCCGATCATAGCGCTGGCTCTCGATCACATTTTGCCGTGCCGACCAGGATGTGGACACATCCCCCGGGTCGGTCTGTGGGCCATTGGTCACTAGCTGGGGCCAGCCAGTCATCTGCGCATGGGCGGCCGGCATCGCCGAAACCGCCATTAGGCACGCGGCTGCGAAAGCCAAACTCGTCGTCTTGATGATCATGGTCATCGTCTCCTGCGATAATGGTCAGCAAAGGAAACACGGGAGACGGAATTTCAGTTCCGCGGGCGGCACCAAGGCCACTAGCGAGGCTCTCCGTGGCACAAAATTGTCAGAATTGTGGTGACGCAATTCGACCCGGAGCGTTAATCCCGTGGTAGGGTAAATGCAAAATCGCTGACGGTAGCCCGAATCGCTGTCGTGTGGAGGCTTGGATGGGGCGATTGGTCATCGTATCGAACCGTGTCGGATCATCCCTCAAAAGCAATGAGGGTGGGCTCGCCACCGCGATGCTGGCAGCGTTCGACCAGCGCCAGGTGATCTGGTTCGGTTGGAGCGGCAAGGTCACGGACGAGCCGCCCGGCCCGACGCGGGTGCAGCGCGAGGGCAGGCTCACCCGCATGCTGGTCGATCTGGAGCGCACCGACTACGAGGGTTACTATCTCGAATTCGCCAATTGCGTGCTCTGGCCGGTCTTCCACTATCGCGTCAATCTCGCAGAATACGGTCGGGAGCGATGGGCGGCCTACAATCGGGTCAACGAGATGTTCGCCGAGCGACTGGCTCCGGCTCTCGAACCCGACGACATTCTATGGGTTCACGACTATCACTTGATACCCCTCGGCTCGGCGCTGCGTCGGCTGCGCGTCGACAACCCGATCGGGTTTTTCCTGCACATCCCATTCCCGGCGCCGGAGGTTTTGGCGACGCTGCCGGTCCACGAAACATTGGTTCGAGCGCTGTTTGACTATGATCTGGTCGGCTTTCAAACAGAGAACGACCTGCAGGCTTTCAGGGACTATGTCCAGCGGGAAGCCGGCGGATGGACCGAAGACGGGACGATACACGCATTCGGAACCAGCGTTCGCGCTGCGAGCTTTCCGATCAGCATCGATACGCGGCTGGTCGCTGCCCGCGCGGCCCGCGCGATGAGCACTCGCCAGGCGGCGCGGCTGCGTGACAGCCTTTCTGACCGCCGGCTCGTCATCGGCGTCGACCGCCTCGATTATACCAAGGGCCTGGTTCACCGCGTCGACGCCGTCGAACGGCTGCTCGAGAGCAATCCGCAATATCGCCGCGCCATCGTGGTGTTGCAGATCGCGCCCCCGTCGCGCGAGGATGTGTCGGAATACCAGCGAATGCGCGCCGAGCTCGATGCCCGCATCGGCCGCATCAACGGCCGGTTTGGCGACCCAGATCATCTGCCGCTGCGTTACGTCAACCGCAGCTTCCGCCAAGACACGTTGTTCGGATTTTACCGGGCGAGCCGGGTGGCGCTGGTAACCCCGCTGCGCGACGGCATGAACCTCGTCGCCAAGGAGTTCGTCGCGAGCCAAGACCCCGACGACCCGGGTGTTTTGGTGCTGTCGCGCTTTGCCGGCGCGGCCCGCGAACTGAAGACAGCGCTGATCGTCAACCCGTTCGACGTCGACCAAATCGCCGATGCGCTCGATCGGGCTCTCGCGATGCCGGTCGAAGAGCGCCGCGAACGCTACGAAACGATGATGGCACATCTCGACACCCATGATGTCCATGCCTGGCGCGATTCGTTTCTCGACGCGCTGCAGCACCCGGACGGCATCTTCACGGCGGGTCATCCCATGGCCGCCGAATGAATGCGGCAGGCGGTGTGTCGGCGCCGCCCGACGAGGTCATCGTCGGCGATTAGACGAGCCCCTGCCCCGCCGCCGTTGCATCGCGACCAGGCGCTATTTCTCGATTTCGATGGAACGCTCGTCGAGATAGCGCCGTCACCCGGCCTGGTGCAGGTGCCGGCCGGGCTGCCCGATTTTTTGAGCGAGCTGGCTGGACGGCTCAACGGCGCTGTCGCCGTGGTGAGCGGCCGATCGCTCGATGAACTTACCCGCATGCTCGCCCCCTTCGCCGGCGCGATCGCCGGAGACCACGGCCTCGAGCGGCGGCGCAGCGACGGCACCGTAACCCGCTGTCTCGCGCATCCGCAGCTCGAGCAATTCCGTCCGTTAGCCGCCGGCTTCGCAACGCGGCACGACGGCGTCTTGTTCGAAGACAAGGGCGGCAGCCTCGCCCTCCACTACCGGCAGGCACCGTCGCTGGCGGCGCGTTGCCGTGCGTTAGTCCGAGAGGCAGCGCAGGCGAGCGGCGGCACGCTTGCGGCGGTCGCGGGTAAGATGGTGATCGAGTTGATACCGCGGTCAGCCGGCAAGGGCCGGGCGATCGCCGAGTTTCTGGCTGACCCGCCATTCCACGGGCGCTTGCCGGTGTTCGCCGGTGACGACACCACCGACGAGGATGGTTTTGCCGCGGTCAATCGACTGGGCGGAGTTTCGATCCATGTCGGAGGCGGCGCCACGATCGCTCGCCATAATCTAGCCACGGTACCTGATGTCTTGGCCTGGCTCGCCCGCGGGCTCGCCGGATAAACTCGCGCGGCCAAAGAGCACCACGGATCGTGCTCAGAGGAGCGGGTCGGGCAGACCGCGACGGCGACAGGCCGCGAGCAAGGTGTTGCGCAACAGGCACGCGATCGTCATCGGCCCGACCCCGCCCGGCACTGGCGTGATCGCCCCGGCGACGGCGCGCACCGAAGCAAAATCGACGTCACCGACGACGCGGCTGTCGCCGTCCGGTAACGCGAGGGGTTTGATACCGACATCGATGACAGTGGCTCCCGGCTTGACCCAGCCGGTCTTGACCATGTGCGGCTGGCCGACCGCGGCCACCAGGATGTCCGCGCGCCGACAGATCGCGGCCGCATCACGGCTCTTCGAATGGACCACAGTGACTGTGCAATTCGCGGCGAGAAGGAGTGCCGCCATTGGCTTTCCGACAAGGTTCGACCGTCCGAGCACGACCGCCTCGGCGCCGGAGAGATCCGCGTGCACGCTGCGCAGCAACATCAGACAGCCCTGTGGCGTGCAGGGTACAAGCCCGGGGAGGCCGCACCACAGCCGTCCGACATTGACCGGGTGAAAGCTGTCGACGTCCTTGGCCGGGTCGATGGCGGCAATAATCCGGTGGGCATCGATGTGCCCCGGCAACGGCAATTGGACCAGCACACCGTCGACTCTGTCGTCGGTGTTGAGCTTGTCGATTTCGGCCCGGAGCACCGCTTCCGATATATCGGCCGGCAGGCGACGATCGAACGAGCCGAGGCCTGCCGCGGCGCAGGCACGGCCCTTGGCCTGCACATAGACCTGGCTGGCCCGGTCGCTGCCGACGAGAACCGTGGCGAGGCCCGCGGTCACATTCATCTCGTGACGCAGCCGCGCCGCGACATCGGCGACACGGCCACGCAGCTCGGCGGCGATCGCCTTGCCGTCGATTACTTTCGCCTCGGCCACCCGGTGCATCCTCCTGACCCTCGGCCGACACCAGGATCAGCCAGTTGGGATTGCACCAATGCTACCCTATCAGCTGGTCTCGGTCTGCGCCCTCGGAGGAGCCCGTCATGACAACGATGGCGATCGCGTCTTATCGATGCCCCGTTTGCGGGCAAACCCACGCGGCTGACCGGCCGCTCTGGTGCTGCGATTGCGGGAGCCACCTCAATTTGGCGCCCGGATGCGGTCTGATCCGCGACCAGATCGAAGTCGGCGAAGCCTCACTGTGGCGCTACGCCGCTGCGTTGTCGCTGCGCGGTCCGCCCTGTACCTCGCTCGGGGAGGGTTGGACCCCGCTCGTGCGGCGCGATTGGCAAGGGGTGGGAGTCTTTTTCAAGCTCGAATCGCAGATGCCGACGGGCTCATTCAAAGACCGCGGCACCGCGGTCATGATCAATCATCTGCTGGAAGTCGGGGTCGGCGCAATTCACGAGGATTCCTCGGGGAACGCGGGTGCATCGATCGCAACCTACGCGGCAGCCTCCGGCATATCGTGCCGGATCTATGTTCCCGCTGCGGCACCGCGCGGCAAGCTGGTGCAAATCGCCGCTTCCGGAGCCGATGTTCGGCCGATCCGCGGCAGCAGGCAGGCGGTGACCGAGGCGGCGCTGGCGGCGGCGGGCGAGAGCTTCTACGCCAGCCACAACTGGCAGCCTCACTTTATCGAAGGCACCAAGACCCTCGCCTTTGAGCTGTGGGAGCAGCTGGGCTTTCGCATCCCCGACAACATTCTCGTTCCGACCGGCTATGGCAGCAACATCCTCGGTCTCGAGCGCGGCTTCGACGAGCTCGAGCGGAGCGGCGAGATCGCGGAGCGGCCGCGGCTCTTTGCGGTCCAGGCGGCAAATTGCGCAGCATTTGCCGCTGCCTGGGCGTCCGGGCGAGACCGGTTCGTCCCGTTTGCAACGGCCCCTACCATTGCCGACGGGATCGCCACGCCGAAACCGGTGCGAGTGGCTGAAGTGCTGCGGGCGTTGCGGGGTTCGAAGGGAGGTGTCGTTGCGGTTGGCGAGGAAGAGATCGCGCCGGCGCTTGTAGCACTCGGCCGGCTCGGGCTTTTTGTCGAGCCGACCGCCGCGACCGCTGGCGCGGCGCTGACGCGGCTGCTGCGCGACGGCACGATCGGGCCGGATCAAACGACCGTAGTGGTGCTGACCGGATCGGGGCTCAAGGCGGCAGAGCGGGTCGGCGACCTTCTGGGAATCCGGCCGGGCCACTCCGGCTGATGGAGAGTCGCCCAACCGTCCTTCTCTCGGTCATCAACCATAAATTTGCCATGTGTTGGTAGTAGGAATTTTCGTTTTCGCAACTACCTATCGATTAGTGAAGAGGTCATATTTTGAACGCCGCTTGCATAAACATCCGTCGGCTGACATCGGCCGATGCCGCCGCTTACCGCGATATCCGTTTGGCCGGGTTGAGCGAGAGTCCGGAAGCCTTCGGCAGCACCTTTGAAAGGGAAAACACCCAGCCCTTGGCGTGGTTCTGCGAACGGCTGCGCGATTCACATGTCCTTGGCGCATTTGGCTCGAAGGATCTCTTGGGGATCGCCGGATTTCGAATCCGTGAAGGCGAAAAGGAGAGGCATAAGGGGCTGCTGTGGGGCATGTACGTTCGGCCCGATGCCAGGAAGGCTGGAGTAGGTCGGCAACTGGTGGAAGCCGTCATCGATCATGGCCGCGACCGGGTCGAGGTGATCCAACTCTCGGTGGTCAGCGGCAACGAACGGGCGCGGCGGCTCTACGCCAGTCTCGGCTTTGTCGAGTACGGGCTCGAAAAGAAATCGCTAAAGCAGGACGGACATTACTACGACGAGATCCTGATGGCGCTCGACCTCAACCCCGATCCTGACCCGACCGAGATGAGCGGGCATCACGCCGATGCCGTCGCTAGCGAGGAGCTCGTCTCGTTGAGCGCGGAATAGGCTGATTGCGTCGATCACCGCTTGTCGATGAAGCTGCGGCCGATCAGCTGGCGGTGGATTTGGTTGGTGCCCTCCCAGATCTGGGTGATCTTGGCGTCGCGCATCAGCCGTTCGACGCGGTAGTCCTTGCAATAGCCGTAGCCGCCGTGCAGCTGCACGGCGTCGGTCGTGACTCGCATCGCCAGATCCGAGGCGCGCATTTTGAGTATCGAGGACTCGATAGCGAAATCCTCGGCCCCGGTGTCGACGAGCCGCGCGATGTGCCAAAGCCACGCCTCGCACAGCGCGAGCTCGGTGGCGAGATCCGCGAGCATGAACTGGATGCCCTGGAACTCGACGATCCGCCGGCCCGATTGCCGGCGCTCGTTGATATAGAAGACGGCGTCCTCGAAGGCGGCGCGGGCGATCCCGAGCGCGTGAGCGGCGACACTCGGCCGCGACTTGTTGAGCGCGGCGAGCAGCAATTGCAGCCCGGCTCCCGGCTTGCCGAGCAGGTTGGCGCGCGGCACCATACAATCCTCGAAGGCGAGTGCTGCGGTCGAGGACGCACGGTGTCCCATCTTGTCTTCCTTGCGGAGTACTGTGAGACCCGGTGTGCCCTTTTCGAGAATGAGCGCAGACATCGCCCGGCGGTCATCGGCGATCTCGCCCCATTTGCCAAAGACGAGGATCAGATCGGCGACGTCGCCGCTGGTGATAAAGGTCTTGCCGCCTGATACGACAATGCCGTCGCCCTTTGGCATAAAGCGCGTCGTCATGTGGGTGGCATCCGAACCGGCATCGGGCTCGGTGATCGCGAGGGCCGCCAACGCTCCTTCGGCAACGCGCGGCAACAAACGCCGCTTCTGCTCCTCGCTGCCGAAATCGATCAGCGGCTTCATCGCATGGAAATTCGTCGCCCAGATGATGCCCGTCGAGGCGCACGCCTTGCTTAGTTCACGCACGCAGCAGAGATAGGCGGCGTAGCCGAGCCCGGCCCCGCCATAGGCCTCAGGGACGAATATCGCGTTGAGCCCGAGCGCGTTGATCCCATGGACATTGTCCCACGGAAACTCGGCCGACCGGTCGTAATGCTCGGCGCGCGGCGCGATCTGGTCGCGCGCCAACGCCCGCACGCTGTCGAGGATCTGCACCTCCTCGGCCGCCAGAGGGGGAAGCGCATCGAGGCGGTCGAACAGCCCCCACCCCGTCTCTCCTCTAATCTGAGCCATCGCGGATTACCCTTGGCATTACGACCCAGGCGGGTATTCGGATAAGCTGATCGTGCGCTGCTCCCACGCAGTCGCGCGCACCCTGCCGAGCAACTTCATGTCGGCGGTCACAAGGCTGGCCGCCTCGGCTTCCGCGAGCGCCAAATAGAGGCAGTCGTAAACCGAATGGTCGAGTTGACCAGCGATGGCCACGGCCCGCGGCGCCAACACTGTCGCGCTTATGAGCGTGTCGAAGAATTGCGGTAGACTGGCGGCAATTTCCTCCACCTGAGCTTGGCTGATTCGGCCGAGCCTGGCCGAGCGCCACGCAGCGTTGCACACTTCGGCAATCAGAAGATCTGGCGCGATCAGGGCCACTCCACCCTGCACGACGGCGAGCGATTGGCTGGCGTGGGGCTCCTGCGGGACAAACCACTTCAGCGCTACGCTGGCGTCGACGACGAGGCTCACCGCGTGTCCCGGTCCTCGCGAACCATCTCCTCAGCCGTCGGATAAACTGCCCCGGGCCTAGGGGGTGGCGTCATCGCACGTATACGCTCTGCTTCTGCGAGCAATTCGGCTCGGCTCGGCTTCGCGGCTTCGGTCAACAAATCCCGCAAAGTTTGTTCGAGAGATTTGCGTTGCGCCATCGCCCGAACCTTCAGCCGCTCAATCACCCGATCGTCGATATTTCGTATAATTACCTGTCCCACAATGGCGTTCCGGCGATCTGTGATTGCATGGTGATATCATCGTGCTCAATGTGCGATTTTGCAAGCTTACTGCACCCCTCGATTCCTCAATTGGGGGGTGCGCCGAGGGTCGTTCAGAGGAAGTCTCGGACCCGGTGTGAGGCACCATGGTGTCACATCCTCGATCGGCCAGAGACCCTTCCCTGACGCGTCGATTTAATTCTCTGATCGGGCGCTACGCCTCCCTATTCGGCCGATTTGTTTCCCAGTTCGCTCGCCTAGGGAATTCGACCGCCGCAGCATAAGAAAATCAAAGACTTGCCGGCAGGGATCCGCTTGCGAAGCGGCGTGAAACCGGTCTCTAGCCAGTATCTTCCCATCGATCAGCGAAGTGCGCTATCCACCGTCATCCCCCGTCCCATCGCACCGGCTTCGGCCGGATGCGGCCGTTCTTGGCCCATTCGACCAGCTCGCGCTTCAGGATCTTGCCGCTGGCGGTCAGTGGGAACGACTCCATCGCGATGAAATATTCCGGCATGTCGTAGCGCGACAGCCCGGCGCGATCCAGGTGGCCGAGCAGCTCCTCCGGCTCGACGCTCTCCCCGTCTTGCGGGATCACGGCGAGGCAAACTTTTTCGCCGAGCCGCCGGTCGGCGACCGGGAAGGCGGCACATCGGGAGATCGCGGCGTGCCGCATCGCGATATCCTCGATCCGCGCCGGGTGGATGTTGTGCCCGCCGCGGATGATCAAATCCTTCTTGCGGCCGACAATCTCGAGGCAGCCTTTGTCGTCGAGCCGGCCGAGATCGCCGCTCATGAACCAGCCCGAGCGGTTGAATGAATCCTCGGTCGCCTGCTGGTTGTCGAAGTACCCCAGGGTCAGGCAAGCGCCGCGCCCGCCGATCTCGCCAACGGCACCCGGCCGCGCCTCGATGTCGGGGTAGTCCTTGTCCCAGATCCGGATCTCATAGGCGCGGCAGGCGCGCCCGCAGGTCTCGATGATGGTTTGCGGATCGTCGTCCGGCAAAGTGTACTGGTGCGAGCCGTTTTCGGTCATGCCGTAGACGTTCTGCGGCACCACCCCGCGATCGAGGAAAGCCTGCGCCGTTTCGTGAGGGATCGGTGATCCGGCCATGTAGAACACCCTGACCGAGCCGAGGCGGTCGAGCCGCCGGCGTCGCGCTTCGTCGAGGATGTCCATCGCGTGCGTCGGCACGCCCATCACATAGGTGGCGCCGGTCGCGATGATCCAGTCGAGCGGCGTCATGTCTAGCGGCGGGTCGTTGACCACCAGCTCGAGCCCGGCTGCCATCATCTGCTCGATCGCGACCGCGCCGATGTGATGGCTCATCGGGCTCAGGCTCAGCAGGATCGTGCGCTCGTCGTGGCGCCAGTCGCCGACCATCGCCCGGCCGTTCGCGAGCAACGTGTTATCCGAATGCATGACCCCTTTGGGCGTCCCGGTGGTGCCCGAGGTAAAGGCCAGGTAGACAATCTTGTCGGGATCGGTATCGGCGGGCGGCAGCGAGGGATTTGCTGCCGCGGCGGGCAACGGGGTCGCCTGCCGCGGGCCGGTCCCGAGGGTGTAGATCCGGCGCAGGCAAGGCAAGGTTGCGGCCGTCGCGAAGATGTCGGCGGAGGCCGCGTCGGCGCCATGGCCGGGCGCGGCGAACAGCGCCGCTGCGCGGATGCGGCTCAGCAGCTCGACGACCTCGCCAACCGTATAATTGCGGTGCAGTGACGGGTTGCAGACATAGCCTTGGCGCGAGCAGGCGAGCAGGATCGCGACCGCCTCGACCCGGTTCGGCAGCCAGACCGACACCCGCTCGCCGCGTTTGAGGCCGACAGCGTGCAGATCGGCGGCAACACCGTCGACGAGTTCGCGCAGCTCGCTCCACGAGAGCCGCCGTTGCCCATCCCGCACGGCGAGGGCCGCGGGCCGCCGCGCCGCGTGATCGCATAGCAGCGTGTAGAGCGTGTCTTGTTGCCACAGCCCCTCGGCATAGTACCGACGTGCCATCTCCGGATCGTGGAGGGTCAGAAGTGTATTGGTCACGGCTTATTGCGGGCCGGATCGCATGGATGCCGGATGGCCGAGCAATTTGATGCGCTGCCCGGTGTCGGTGAGCGTGGTTCCCTCCACCTTCAGGACCGACATATCTCCATCGATGAAATTCCCGACATAGAGGTGGCTGCCGTCTGCGCTGAACGCGACGGCTTCGGGCAGCGCTCCGACGGCAAGCTCCCCAACTCTGGTGACGTTCTTGCCGTCGATCCTGAGCGCAGTGACAGATCCGGTCGGGTGGTAGAAAAAGGTACCCTTCTTATTCGAGCCGCGAGCCTCGACGGTGATAGCGAGGTCGCCTTTCGGGCTGATCGCAAGACCCTCGGGCGAATCCCCAACGGTAACGTGGTCGATGACCCGCGGCGGGTCGGCTTCGAGGTCGATCACGCTGACCGTATCGACATTGCCGTCCGAGCTCCCGCCATTGCCGGTATCCGCCGTCAGCGCAAGCTTGCCATCCGGTGTCACCGCGATGTTGTAAGGGAAGATGCCCGCCGGCAGGTCGTGTTTGTCGTAGGTGACTTTGCCGTCGCTGATCGACAGCAGCGCCACTTTGTCAGCTGCGGGCCTGGTCACGAGCGCATGTTTGCCGTCGGGGGTGATCGCGATGGCGGAGACACCGTCGGTCGGGGTGCCAACCGTGATCGTGTCGGTGACGAGGACGTCCTTCCCGTGGATCGACAGCACCGAGATCGTGCCGTCGGCGCGGTTGGCGACGAGCGCCAGATCGCCCTTCGGGCTGATCGCCATGCCCGAGGGCTGCTTGCCCACGGTGATCGTGCCGATCACCTTGGGTGGCGTCGCTTTCAGGTCGATCAAGAAGACCTTGTTGTCGGGGACCAGGCGGTGCGCCCACCCCTCGGTCTCCGGCTGCAACGAGTTGGCGACGAGAGCGATATCGCCAGACGGGCTGACGGCGAGGTTGGTCGGCGGCCCGGCGACCGAGTTGATCAGCGGGATCGTCGCGGCGATGCGCGGCGAATCCGGCTTGGAAATATCGATCACCGAGAGCGTGTCATGACCTGGCTCGCGCGTGATCGGCTTGCCGTTTTCGTCCACGCCGGCCTTCTCGTCATTGCCGACAATCAAGGTCTGAGCGGGTGCCGAGATCGGGGTGACGCCGATCGACCCGCCGACCACCGCAGCCGCAGCCGCACCTGCCAAGAGACCGAAGGCACGCATCCTCCCCTCCAATTGTGGCTGTCGTTTTTCGGGCCCCGATGCTGCCCCTGTCGCTGGCTCAGCACAAGTCGAGGATCTCGCGCGAAGTTCTCTGGAAAGAACTCGACGCAGGTTCGCCGAACGGGACCGCTACCGCTTGTTAGCGCGGCCGCAGAATTTTACGAGATCAGCGCGGTTCCGTCGCCGCGACGCGGCACCACTCGCCTTTGCCGTTATAGCGAACCGAGACCGCGAGGCGCTGCCGCCAATGTGCCGCGTAGGCGGCTGCGACGGCAGGAGAGGAGATCAGGTTCAGGTTCTCCGAATTCGCCGCGGCGCCGCGGGTCCAGTTGTAGGAGCCGGTCAGGGTGATGGCGCCGTCGATGACCATGGTCTTGGCATGCGCGATCCGGGCTTGATCATCGATCCAGATCGGCACTCCCGCCGCGGCCAATGGCTCCACGGCGCTGTTGCGCTCGCAAGGCGTGGTCTTGTCGGCAATCAGCCGAACGTCGATGCCGCGCTCCTTGGCGTGGATCAACGCCTCGACGATGCCGGACCCGTTGGTCAGACCGTAGGCGCCGACGAGGATCTCGCGCTCAGCATTGCCGATCGCACGGTCGGCAAAGGCGGCGCAGTTCTCCTCCGGCGAGAAGCAAACCGCGACCGCAGCCTCCGATGAGAGCGACGAGGCCGGGGCACAGGCAGAGATCGCTACGAGGGTCAGCGAGAGAGCGACGCGCAACACCTGTTTCTTCTAAACCAATATGCTTAATATTTACTTAACGGGGCCGCCTGAATCTCGTGCCCCGACTGACGGCGGATCGTCCGGCGCCAAATCGCAGATTATTGGTCGAGCTTCTGGTTTTTCTTGAGAAGGCCCGAAACGAGCCCGGAGAGCGAAGGCGCCTCGCCGGGGCGGAATTCGATTGGCCGGCATGACGCCATCGCGATGAGGCCGAGACGTGCCATCTTTTGCGCCGCGTAGGCGCTCTCGGCGGCGCTCGCGCTCAAGCGTTCCAGCACCGCCCCGCCCAGCTGCTGAACGATGACCCCGCCGACGACATCGACGGCGCCGACCAGGCCGGCGCCGCTGGCGAGCCTGCGCAGCAGATGGACGGTGCCGGCGAGGCCAGGGCGCTGGCCATAGATTTCGGCGACCTCGCGAATCAGGTGCATCGCTCGCGCGGCAAACAACAGCGTGTCGAGGAGCACGGTCGGACTGATGGCGTTGATCGCGAAGGCTTGCGCCGCGGCCCGTCGGATCGCCCCCTGCGCCAGCTGGTCGGCCGGCGCCAGCACAAAGCGTGAAAAGAGTTCGAGCGCATCCCGGCCCGTGTGATGGGGTGCCAACGCGGCGCGGTAGCTATGGACGGCCCCGCCCAGCAGCGGATCATGGGCGAGGATCGCTGCCGCGGCGTCGATCTCCGGCTTCAGCTCGCCGGCCAGCGCCGACGGGATCAGGCGTCTGAGCCGCTCGGCCGAGCGCAAGCGCATGAGCCCACGCAATTCCGCCGCCAGCCAGTAGAGGGCGCCGCCCGCGCCGGCAGCGACGGCCACTGCGGCGAGCACGCCAACCCCGGTGCCATGCGCAAAGGCGCCACCGACAAACTGCGCGAGATCGATCCCGACGATGCCGGCGACGAGAATGCCGAGCCCGGTCATCGCGACGGCAAAAGGCGCTGGGAAGCGTCGTGCGGGCAGCAGCGCAAGGCTCGGTTCCGGGATCGCCGGCAAGCCGAGATCGAGCCGGCCGGTCTCTGCGGTGTCGACGATGCGCGGCCGCAGCCGCTCGCGGATCGGGTCGGCTTCAGTCGTCACGGGCGGATTCCTCGGTTGCTCACTCGATGACCTCGCTGGCGGTTCCGAGGAGAGTAGGTGGGATCGTCAGGCCGAGTTCCCTAGCGGCTTTCAAATTGATGATGAGCTCAAATTTGGTCGGCTGATAAATCGGAATTTCGCCCGGTTTGGCCCCTTTCAGGATCTCGTGCACGTCATCGGCCATGCGCCGCCCGAGTTCGTCGAAGTCCCCAGCATATGCCATCAGCCCGCCCGCCTTCACGTATTCACGCCAGGGATACATCGCCGGCAGGCGGCTTCTCTCGGCCAGCTCAACGATCAAGCGACGGTAGGGGATCAGATCACCGATGTCGCTGACCATGATCGCGTCCGGTTTCTCCTGCGCGATTTCCGCGAACGTGCCTTGAATCTCGGACGGGGTCGACTCCTGGAGCGGCGTACGGATTACCGAGATTTGCAGTCGTCGGCCCGCCTCTTGAAATATTTGCTCATTACCTACCACCGTGCGTGTGGTCAGAAATAAGACCTTGGATGCCGAGGGGCCGGCTTCCTTGAGCATCTGGAGGCGCTTTCCCCAGATCTCGAGCCCCGCAAAAACGGTGACGCCGGTGACGGCGCCGCCGGGCCGCGCGAAGCTCGTCGCGAATCCCGCCTGGATCGGGTCGCCGCCGATCCAAACGATTGGCAGCGACGGATTGGCTGCGCGCGCCGCCCGCGCGATCGCTTCGGTGCTGGCGACGATTACGTCCGGATTCCGGTTGACTGCCCGGCGGGCAAGGTTGGCAAAGCCCTCGGGGCGCCCCTCGCCGGAATACCGCTCAACGCTAAGGTTTTGGCCCTCGACATCGCCCAGTCCGCGCAGTTCTTTCCAGAACGCTTGCCAGAAGCGACTTCCGGTGTCGTCGATGCGTGCAACCCGCGGGGATAACGATCGCCATCTGATGCTGCTTCGCCCGATCCTGCGCCCGCAGCGGCGGGGCTGCTACCGCGAGCAATAGACCCGCGGTGAATTCACGACGCCTCATGTGTGGATGGCCCCCGCGGTGCAAGAGTTCATACTGCGCGTGGTGCAAGGGTCGCTTGCAGTCATGTGTCCGGCCCGTTGATGCAGTCCGGGCGGACCGCTGGCCCTGATGGGTTCCGCGCATCGAGGCCTCATCACTCGATGACCTCGTCAGCGAGGCCGAGCAGGGTAGAAGGAATAGTCAGGCCGAGCGCTTTGGCAGT
>Ga0306922_10002312_pt1 | contig 17710 bp, 19 predicted proteins | sample sta12Cox44000082_FD_203758 | JGI IMG/M metagenome (GOLD analysis project Ga0306922, IMG submission 203758) | Lab enrichment of tropical soil microbial communities from Luquillo Experimental Forest, Puerto Rico - statoxic.12C.oxic.44.000.082 (v2)... | ecosystem: Environmental > Terrestrial >... | reverse complement strand
GGTTGGTGGTCGATACCGATCGCACATACCATGGCTGCACTACCGCATGAGCGGCCAGTAACACTAACGAACAGGAGAACTCAAATGCGCAAGGTCAGTTCGATTGGGAATTCACTTGCCTATCTCCTCTGCCAAGAAGCAAAACGCGCAACGGACTATCGCCCCGGAATGACGCCCGAAGACGTTCGCGCGGTGAGCAAAAAAAGCGTGCGTCAACACGAAACGACACGAGGAAGGAACGCGCCGTTCGATTATCGCCGCACGCAAGCGGCTGCACCGGGAGCAGTCATGGTGCCACCGAATCTCGACAGCGCCGCCGCCGAGCAAGCGCCGCCGGTTTGAATGGTGCGGGCAGCAGCTTTTCCTTCGCTCGCGTCCGCTGCCTCCCTCGCATCTCCGTGCCAAGACGGCCGTCGGGATCGCGACGGCGGCGAGCAGCACAAAGCAAGGCCTTCGAGGTGAGGAGATCCGAAATGAGTACATTCGCAGATTCGTATGTCTCTAGTGTGTTGTTTGCGTGCCCCACTCTGGGGTGGATCTTGGGGGCGACGGCTCGGCGATGGCGCCGGCTCACGACCTCTTTGTTCGATCCGTATCGGCCAGAGCTGCACTACATGCGTGGCCGCGGTCCAAGGTGGCGAGCGAAGCATGCAGGCAGCCCAGGGTCCGCAGGCTAGGAGCCATCCAATAATCTTCAACCTCGCATTCCGATTGAACCATACTGAAAATCAAGTCAACCATGAGCAAGCAAACCTTCGTCATCACCCCGCAGAATTACCCGCGTCTGCTCGAAGTCCTCGGCAATCACGCCGCGGTGCTGACGTCCCGCGCCGGCGAGATGATCCATCGACTGAAAGAGGATGTTCGCAGCTGGTACGAGCTGCATCGACGAAACGGTGCGACCAATGTCGTCGTCTGGGCTATCTACCTTGAGCTGCTGCTGATGCTCGTCCTGCTCGTTGTTTTGCCATTTGACACCGTGCAAGTGGGAGGCCGGTACCGCCTGATCAAGCCGCTCAATTTTACGATGTCGATGGCTATGTATCTCGTGACGGTGGTGATTTTGCTGGATTACCTCAGGGCATCGATGTGGTGGAAGAAGGCCATCGGCTGGGGAGTCTCAATCTGCATTTCGACCGCCATCACCTGCATCACCATGCAAGCGGCGCGTGGTACGACCTCACACTTCAACAACAGCACGCCCTTCGATTCCGCCGTCTCTTCCGTGATGGACATAGTGGATCCTCTCAATGGCGTCTTTGTCCTTGTCCTGCTAATCTTCGCTCTGCAGGCCAAGTACGATGTCTCGCGGTCATCTCAACTCGGGATCGCATTCGGGCTTTTCCTTTTCCTTGCAGGTTCCGCCATCGGGGGGGTGATGGTAGCGCAAGGACAGAGTGTGGTGGGCGTTGCGCCTGGGGGTTCCGGGCTGCCGATGATCAACTGGAGCACCACGGGGGGCGATTTCAGGGTCGCGCACTTCTTGGGTATCCACGCATTACAGATTTTGCCGATAGCGGGCTGGCTTATCGATCGGCTGAAAGCTCTGCCCAGACGAGCAAAGCCGACAGCGTTTGTTGCCGTCTCCGCAGGGTACGTCTTGCTCATGGGATTTGTGTTCATGCAGGCGATGAACGGTGTGCCGCTCGTGAGAATGTGAGGCGGCTCATCGGCGGGATATACGTGCACGGATGAGGATGATGGATGAGATTCTGGATCTCCACACCGGCATCATCCGCAAAGCAGCACGCCAACCGCAGCATTTCTGAGCCGTTGCCTGGATCCGGAAATTCCGCACCGACCGAACTCGACGGCACGGTGGGCCAGCGAAACGGGCTCGCCGCCACGGAACAATGTGTCCCTCTCTGCATCAAGGCGGAACGGATCGAGGATGTACGTTGCTGCCGTCTCCCGATCCAGTGCCAGTTCAGAAACGCTTAAGAACTTTTTCAGCGCAGTTTCATGACTTCCGGCCGGTCCTGGCTCAGAGTCCTGCGGCTTGGAAGCCATGGCGAAACCGGTAGGAGGACAACCCCATGACGATATTCATCAACCAGTCTGTGGAAGCCGACAACATCAGTGAAGACAGATTCATTTTCAACGACGCCGACGATTACTTCGTGTTCGCCACCACAGGTGACGTCAGCCAGAACTTTATCACCTTCGGCAAGGGCGCTAATGACTTTGTGACAGCCAGCAACGTTAGCCATAATTGGATCACCTTCGGCGATGGCAACTTCGACCGGGTAGAGGGCGCCAACGACGTCAGCTGGAATTGGATCACCTTCGGCGACGGCGGCTCTGATTATGTGAGCACCGGAGGTAACATGAGCCACAATTTGATCACCTTCGGCGACGGCGTCGGTAACGGTGTGAGCGCCTACGGTGACATCAGCCAGAATGGGATCACCTTCGGCAATGGCGGCGAGAACTTTATAGGCGACTCGTACGGCAACATGAGCCAGAATAAGATCACCTTCGGTAATGGCGACAGTGACAACGTATCCGTCGGCAGCAGCAGCCGCGACGCAATCACCTTCGGCAACGGCTTCGAAGACAGTTTCGACGCTTCTGGCAACATCGATCATGACACAATCACCTTCGGCAATGGTGCCGATGAGCTAGCGTTCGTCCGCGGCAACAGCAGCTACGACACAGTCAAGTTTGGCAATGGTGACTTCGATTATTTGGACATCTGGGGCAGCAGCAGCAACGACACAGTCAACTTAGGCAATGGCAGCAGTGACTACGTGAGCCTCGATGGCACCGCTCACGACCTAATCATCGTCGGGAACGGGAACAGTGACAACGTCTATCTGGGCTCCGGCAGGGCCGTTGGTGGTGATACTGTTATCACGGGAACTGGTGCTCATGACAAGTTTCCGTTGAAGCTCATAGTAATGCCGACACGTTTGGTTTCGCACTAGGTACGAATGGCTCGTCGTTCACCACCGTGTTCGGGGCGCAGGTCGGCGATCATGTCGTCAGCGGAAACGACCTCGGCAACAATGCCGTTTCCGAAACCGGAACTTTTGCAAGTCTGTCAGACTTCTTCAGCTTCGTGACCGGCCTCCATCCCGCCAGTGGCGACACCTACATCGGCCGCTCAAATACAGACACCTTTGTCATAACCGACTCCCACGGTCAGTTCGGCGCAGTTGACATAGTCGGCGTGTTCACTGGCAGCACGGGTGGAACTCATGAGTTGACGCTGGCATAGCTAGCCGAGGGTTGGATTTCGCAGGGATCAGAGGTGACAATTCGATGGGCAGGACGAGGGCGTCGTTAGCTGCTCGACAGGCGTAACACACAGTCTTCGAGAACGTCGCCCTACGCGATAGAGTCCCCACTCGCTTCTCGTCTGTGTGGCGTGATCCAGTACTATCCTAGAGGAGACCCTGTGTTATGCCTAGGAATATCTTACCCGCTCGTGGGCTAACCCTGTAAGTCGTCCTACAGAGCGCTTCCAAGTTTTTAGGAAAGCATTGTCATGGCTTTACCTCTGAAGTCTGAACCTCTGAAGTCTGAGGAACCCTCAGTTGCTCTGAAAGCACTCAGGGGGGCGACCTGGAGTTTGGTGATGATGAGCGCAATGCTCAACATCATCTATCTAACCGGATCGTTCTTCATGTTGGAAGTCTACGACCGCGTTATTCCGAGCAAGAGTCTTCCTACGCTCGTTGGTCTTGGGATCATCGCGGCCGTGCTATATACGGGCCAGGCTGTTTTGGACCTGATACGCAGTCGCATTTGTAACCGTCTCGGTGACAGTCTCGACGCCAGACTTGGCAGGAGAGTCTACGATTCCATCATCCGACTCCCGCTCAAGCTACGCGGTGACGGTGACAGCCAACAACCTATTCGTGACCTGGACCAAGTCCGCTCCTTCCTCTCGTCCGGTGGTCCGTTGGCCTTCCTCGACCTTCCCTTCATGCCACTCTATCTCGCCATCTGCTTCCTGTTCCACGTCTGGATCGGTGTGGCATGCCTCATTAGTATGGCCGTCCTGATCGCCCTTGCCTCTTTGGCCGAGGCCAAGACCAGGGTCCCGACCAAAACGGCATTTGTCCTGGCCACGCCCCGGAACGCACTCGTTGAGTCTGGACGGCGTAATGCAGAGGTACTCCAGGCCATGGGCATGGCCCCCATCGTGAGGGAGCGCTGGGCCAACGCCAATCAGGCTTACCTCCTAACGATTCGTCAGGCCAACGATGCGGCTAAGGGCATCGGCGCCATCACCAAGGCCATCCGTGCCGCCATCCAGTCCGTAATGCTTGGACTGGGTGCCTATCTCGTCATCAAAGGTGAGGCGACTGGTGGCATCATCATTGCCTCATCCATTCTCACAGCCCGAGCTTTAGCCCCGGTCGAGATATCCATCAATAGTTGGAAGGGCTTCACCCAGGCTCGGCAGTCCTGGGACCGCCTCACCCGGCTGCTGTCCTTGATCCCACCAGAGCCGGGAGCCATGGCACTGCCAGCCCCATCCCGGATGCTCACGGTAGAGGCTGCCAGCGTCGCGGCACCCAGTGGCGAGACCCTCGTCGTAGTAGACGCCTCATTCTCTCTCCAGGCGGGTCAGGCACTGTGCATCATCGGACCAAGTGCATCGGGCAAGTCTTCACTTGCCAGGATGCTGGTCGGCGTCTGGCGGCCCGCACGTGGCAAAATTCGTTTGGACGGAGCTTCGCTGGAGCAATGGCCTCAGGCTCAGCTTGGCAAGCACACTGGCTATCTACCCCAGGACGTTGAACTCTTCGCCGGGAGCGTGGCCGAGAACATTGCTCGGTTTGAGATGGGGCGGGAACCCGGGGTCATCATCAAGGCCGCGCAAGCTGCCGGAGTACATGAGATGATCCTTCGGTTGCCCGATGGCTACGAGACCCAAATTGGCGAGGGTGGGCAGGCCCTATCGGCTGGACAGCGCCAGCGTATCGGCTTGGCCCGGGCACTCTATGATGAGCCGTTCCTCGTGGTGCTCGACGAGCCCAATGCCCACCTGGATGCCGAGGGGGAGGAGGCTCTGGGCAAAGCCGTGCTGAATGTGCGCAGCCGAGGTGGCATCGCAGTGGTCATTGCTCATCGGCCTGCTGGCTACTGCCTCGCATTTGCTCGTCCTGCAGAATGGCCGGGTGACCGGATTCAAGGCTCGCAAACCCGCACTGGAAGTAATTCAAGCGGCAGAGTGATGCGGAGACAACATGTTCGAGCAACAACTCAATCTTTCGCTCCGCCGCCATCTCATGGCTGGGGTGGCCACTGTGGCGTTTCTGTCCATTGGGGTCGGTGGTTGGGCATCTACCACGGACATTGCCGGTGCAGTCATTGCCGCTGGACAGTTGGTCGTGGAAAGCACTGTAAAGAAGGTGCAGCATCCGACCGGAGGCGTTGTCGCTGAACTCTTTGTGCACGAGGGCGACCATGTGAGGGCCGGAGACGTGGTGGTGCGCCTGGACGAGATCCAGACCCGTTCCGAGCTAGACGTTATCCTGAAGAGTCTTGATGAGAATACGGCAAGGCGTGCTCGGATGGAAGCCGAACTCTCCGGTATCGAGAGAGTGGTATTTCCCGCATCTCTCATGGCCCGCACTAACGACCCTGAGGTGGCGCACCTGCTCAGGACCGAGGCCGACTTGTTCTTCGTACGCAAAGCAGCGCGAGAGGGGCAGAAGTCCACTCTTCGCGAGCAGACGGGTCTCCGCGAGCAGATAGCGGCAAAAGATAAGGAACTGGATTGGATCAGGCAGGAACTCGTGGGAGTACATGAGCTCTGGAGGAAGAATCTGGTGCAGTTCACCAAAGTCGTTCAACTTGAACGTGACGCAGCCAGGATCGCGGTGGTCGCATCGATTGCCCAGACCGAACTGAAAATCCTGCAAGTGGACGAGGACATGCGCCAGGAAGTCGGCAAGGACATGGCCGATATCCGTGCCAAGACCTCAGAACTGGCTGAGAAACGCGTGGCTGCGGAGGACAAGCTGAAGCGCGTTGATATCCGGGCTCCGCAGAGTGGTGTAGTGCACCAGTTGAATGTTCATACAGTGGGCGGTGTCATCGCCCCGCCGAGTGTTTCAGCAGAGCCGATCATGCTCATCGTGCCAGAGGCCGACAACTTGATTGTTGAGGCCAAGGTGCAGCCTAAGGACGTGGACCAGTTGCATGTTGGGCAATTGGCCACACTGCGGTTCTCGGCATTCAATCAACGCACGACACCGGAACTGAATGGTGTATTGAGCATGGTGTCGGCGGACGTCGCTGTGGATCAGAAAAAACCTGACCAGTCTTATTATGTCATCCGCATCAAGGTTTCGGATGACGAACGCATCAAGGCGGAACGGACCGAGGATGTACGTTGCTGCCATCTCCCGATCTATCGCCAGTTCAGAAACGCTTAAGAACTTTTTCAGCGCAGTTTCATGACTTCCGGCCGGTCCGGGCTCAGATTCCTGCTGCCTGATGACGGACGCTTCGCATCATGGTGCGGATCGTGCGCCAAGCAGGGAGATCGCTCGGTATTGCGGACCTCTGGGATCCGCCAAGGCCTGTAGGACTCCTGTCGTCGGCACACCCCAGATGAAGGAGAGAACAGATGTGTAAGACCAATTTCGCAGCCATTGCTGCCGGTGCGTTGATCCTCGCTGGTATTGTGGGATGGACCACAGGAAGCAATCGTCCGCTACAGGCTACCAAGGCTTCTACCGCAATTGAAGGCCAGATCGACAAGGAATTGCCCATCGAGGAGTGCGCAAACTAAAAATTGGAAGCGCACGAAACCCTGGTCAGGGCATCGACAACCGCAAGGAGGTGAAAATGTGCTCTTTTCCAACACTGTGGCATCAGGACGAGCAGTTTAGGGAAAGCTACCTCAACGAGTGTCCCGGTTATTACAAGACCGCTGACGCCGGCTTCAAGGACGAGGACGGCTACATTCATGTGGTGAGCCGCACTGATGACATCATCAACGTCGCTGGCCACCGGCTCTCGACTGGCGGCATTGAAAAGGTGCTCACTGCGCACAAGGATGTGGCGGAATGTGCCGTGATTGGCATTGCCGATACGCTCAAGGGTGAGGTGCCCTGCGGCTTCGTCGTGCTCAAGACCGGCGTCCAACGCCCCGTCAGTGAGATCGGCGGGAATGCGTTGCTCTCGTCCGCGACAAGATCGGCCCGGTTGCCGCCTTCAAGCTTGCGATTACGGTTGCTCGGTTGCCGAAGACGCGCTCGGGCAAGATTCTGCGCGGCACCATGAAGAAAATCGCCGATGGCGAGCCCTGGAGCATGCCGGCAACCATCGCCGATCCCGCCATTCTCGATGAGATTGGAGGTGCGCTGCGATTTGCGCATCTGGTTCTTTCCTTCGTCGGACAGCGATCCAATAGGTACAAACGATACCAACTCGATGACGGTCGCCATCATGGCGATACTGAAACGAACGTAACTGACAAAGCTACTGTGACCCACTCTTTGACACCATGAGGCGATCATGACCGTTCAGTTCTCGCCACAAGCGATAATCGCGCATTCAACGAGCCCTCCGCGACACGGTCGCCCCGGTTTCCCTTCGTGCCAGATAACCGCCGACGACTTGATTGAACAAATCGCTCCACATCCGTTACATGCAGAAGCTGATTGGGTGAGCGGCGAGGATATGGCAACTTCGCCGCCGTTCGACGGCCATCGATGAAGTCCCGATGTCGCAACAACATTGTCAAATTTTGACGCGAGCAGGTTTTTCACTTCCCTCGAAGTGCATCCTCTTGCTAGCCCTTTTGCTCGCGGCCGCGCTCCTCAACGATGTGGCTTTCGCGAAAGAAAAAACCATTGGCGCTGCCGATTTCCATCGACAGGGCGCCGGCCAGAGGGAAATCCGCCTTGGCATGTCCGCGGATTTTTCAGGGAGCGCGCGTGCGCTCAGTATCGAACTCTATCGCGGCGCCATGGCCTACCTGCTTCCAATCAACAACGCGGGCGGCGTTAACGGCACACGCATAGCGATCACGGCCTATGACGACCTGTATGAGCCCGACCTCACGATCCACAACACCCTAAAGCTGATGGACGAGGATGATGTCTTCGCGCTGTTCAGCTATGTCGGCACGCCGACCATGAACCGGACGCTGCCACTGCTGCGGATGCATCAGGCGAAGAATTTCTTGCTGCTCTTCCCCTTCACCGGGGCCGGCACCAACCGGATTCCGCCCTATGACCAGCTTTCCTTCAATCTGCGCGCCTCCTACGACCAGGAAACGATGGGACTAGTCGACCACTTTGTCGCTGCAAATCGAACTCGCATAGCGGTCTTCTATCAAGCCGACGCATATGGGCGGGCGGGCTGGGCCGGCCTGCGCAAGGCACTGGTCAAGCATGCCTTGGAGATCGCCGGCGAAGCTACCTATACGCGGGGTTCACTCTTTGACCAGAGCTACGATCGCCAGGTAGCGATCATGCAGCGCCTGCAGCCCGATGCCGTTGTCTGTGTAGGCACCTATCCCGTCTGTGCCGGATTCATCCGCGACATGCGTGATAGAAGCGTTGACTGCCCCGTCGCGACGATATCGTTCGTTGGCAGCGGAGCCATGCTCAAGCTACTATCCGTCGCCGAGAGGGAGTTCAACAAAGACTACACGTCGCGGCTGGTGAGCTCGCAGGTCGTGCCTAGCTACCACGACAATTCGCTTCCCGCGGTGCAGGAGTATCGCGAGGCGATGGACCGCTATCGCGATGCCATCATGCCGCCGGACTCCCTGCTCTATCCGCACGGAAGGACGGCGGAGCGAGAGTATGCGCCACCCCCCTATGGTTTCATCAGCCTAGAGGGCTATCTGAACGCCAAGCTCCTCGTGGCGATCCTCCAGGGGATGGGCATCGATCCCAGACGCGCCGATCTCGCAGAGACCGTGCTAAACATGGGCAACTTTGATCTCGGCATCGGACAGCAGCTGTCCTTCGGCGGTGACACGGTCCGCAGACAGGCCTTGGATCAGGTCTACTACACCGTGGTCAGAGACGGCCACTACGTGCCGTTACGCGACGACGAGTGGGAGGCTTGGGCAAAGCGATGAGGATCGCTCGATTCTACCAGAAAGCACTGTTCGGCATGTTCGCCCTTATGGGGCTCATCGTGGCGTCGACCTCCGCACTATTCGTCTACACCGTGGACCGGCAGCTGACCGACGATTTTCTGAAGAATAGCCGGACGATTGCGCGCAGCATTGCCGACTCGAACATCGATGTAATCGTCAATCATAACTATTCGGCTCTCCAGTCTATCATTGACCAGTTCGTAGAGATCTCTGGCATCTCTTATGTCTTCGTCGTGGACGAGAAGGGCGGGATCGTCGCACATACTTTCGTGCCGGGGGTGCCCGCCGAGATCGCCGCCGACTACAAGGATGCGAAGGACGCCTACGACCGCGCCCTCAAAGGCCTCGGAAACTTCTCGGAGGTAACGGCAGATATCATCGCCGGTGAGGCCGGCCACGTTCATGTCGGCATGGACAAGGGCTACATAGCCCTGCAGATTCAGACTGCCATCGGCAAGGAGGTAAACCTTCTCAGCATCATCTTCGTAGTCAGCGTGTTGGTGTGCTACGGGCTGATGTATCAGGTGTCGCGGCCGCTCGATCACCTCCGGAGCTACGCTTTGCATTCCCTATCCAGAGGAAAACAAGCGTCGTTGCCGGATCCTTCCCAGGTCAAGCGTCTGCTCGAGCGCACAGACGAGGTGGGTGAACTTGGCCGAATAACCCGTTGGGCTTCCGGTGGGGGATCTTGAGCATGCGCGGGCAGGAGCGCGTTCCCAATCGCGGGCTGATCGCGGCCATGTGCACGGTGCTGCAGCTCTGTCTCGGCACCGTGTATGCCTGGAGCTACTTCCAGCCGCTTCTGGTCGAGCAGTTCCGCTGGACCAACACCGCTACGTCGTGGGCGTTCAGCCTGAACATCTGCTGTCCCGGGCTGTCGGCGGCGTGGGGCGGAATCAACCTCGCTAGGATGGGACCGCGCAAGCTGGCCATGGCCGGCGGCCTGCTCTTCGGCTTTGGCTATGCCCTGGCTGCGGTCGCCCTCGCGGTGAAGAGCCTGATGTTCTTTTACGTGGGCTATGGCGTCGTCGCTGGGGTTGGCATCGGCCTGGGCTATGTCACGCCGATGAGTACCGTGACCAAGTGGTTTCCCGACAAGAAGGGGCTGGTGACCGGCATCGTTGCTATGGGATTTGGGCTCGGCGCCTTCGTCCTCAGCGTCCTGCTGGCGCCGATCCTCATGCGCGCGTTCCACGGGAACCTGATCCTTGTCTTCGCAGCCCTCGGCGCCATCCTCGGCTCAGCCGCCTTCACCTCCGCGGCGATGCTTAGAGACCCTCCGGCCGGCTATCTCCCGAGTGGCTATGTCCCGCCGGCATCAAAGGATGCCCGACCGGCCGATCCATATGCGAAGCTTGAGGAACAGGCTGACCTCCCGCTCAGGGAATACGTTCTGGCCGGCCAGTACGCGATCATGTGGTTCATTTTCTTCCTCAACATCACGGCCGGCATCTCGATTGTCAGCTTCTTGTCACCGCTCTACCAGGACATCTGGAGGCTCGTCCACCCAAGCGTGGAGCGCTCGGTCCTCGCCGGCTACGGCGCCACGCTAATCGCCGTCAGCTCCCTGTTCAACGGCTTAGGGCGCATCGTCTGGGGCGGCGTATCCGACTGGCTCGGCCGTATCAGCACCTTTCGCCTGCTGCTCGCCTCGCAGCTGATCGTGTTCGGTATGCTGATGACGGAGCGCAATCCGTGGATCTTCGCCATTCTGGTTTGTTATGTGCTCAGCTGCTTCGGTGGCGGTTTCGCAATCATGCCGTCCATGGTGATCGACGTCTACGGGCCGAAGCGCATGTCGAGGGTCTACGGAATTATCCTCACGGCTTGGTCGGCAGCAGGGATTCTCGGACCTCTAATAGTCGCGAGCCTCAAGGACAGTTATCCCGATCGCGCCATCGTCTACTCGTTCCTGCTCGGCATCCTCGTGCTAGGGGTCGGCTTCAGCTTAAGCTTTCTCGCCTATGATGACCGGTTTATACCGCGGCGGATCCTCCTCCAGGTCTTCAGGCCTTCTAAAGCATGAAGATGATCTGCATCTCGATGTTCGCATCCTTAGCTTTCGTTTCGTATTTAACCGGCCTGGACCCCCAAAACCGGCCGCGATGCTAACCCTATCTATCGCCAGTTCAGAAACGCTTAAGAACTTTTTCAGCGCAGTTTCATGACTTCCGGCTGGTCCGGGCTCAGATTGCCAGGGCTTGGCGACGGACCCTTCGCATCATGCGCGTATCGTGCGTCAAGGCAAGGAGATCGCTCGGTATTGCGGACCTGCGGGAGAATCTCGGAAGTGCACCAACCCTGTTCAGACGCATCGACTAACCGCGAGGACGAGAAAATGCACAAACAATATGAAGATGAGCCACGACGCATCGAACATGCGGACGATGCCACTATCACCTTCACCATCGCACTGCATGGCCCCCATGCTTGGGAACTGGTGCTGGAAGATAGTCGCCGCTATCACAGCATCAGCCATGGGTGGGCAACTGATGATCCACACGGTTGGGAAGATGCGATTGCGCCCGTGCTGCGTCAGTTCTTCGGCAAAGCGTTACCCCCGCGCCATGCAGCGCTCAAAGTCCTCGGCGAGCACGCCGTGGTGCTGGCATCCGGCGAAGCTCCATAAGTTCACTCCTTTGCGCCACGAGACCGTCATGACCATTCAGTTCTCAAAACAACCGATAGCAGTGCTTTCTGATGGCCTCCCCAAAATGGGGTCAGGCCTCGTTCGCAGACTCGTTTGTGCCCGGAACGATCCCGGCAAGGAGCGCATCCGCAAGTGGCTCATCGACCTCGATGACGCTCAACTACAGTCGGGCCTCGGCTTGACAGTAGAAGACATTGCCGTGCTCCGCATTGGTACGAAAGCAGCATCGTCCTTGCGTTAAGAAAAACGTTTCTGGGAGAACACGATGTCAAATGAAGGCAGACTTCGGACCTGCAAGGCTTGGAGAGCGGGCGTGAATCCCGCGCAATACGGGATCGTGGATGCCCGCACCAGCCGTTATGCCGAAACCTACGCGCGTTGCCAGCGAAATCCCGAGGGTATCGGCGGTGCGCTGCGTGCGAAGGGCGTGAGCGCTTAACTCCCCGTCATTCCAGGGCGCCAGCGGGAGTTTTAAAAATGTCAATTACACTCACAGCCAGAGAAGCGCGTCCCGCAAGCGGTCTAATTCTTCTCACCATGTCGCTCGGCGTGCTGATCGCGCAGATTGACACCTCTGTCGTCAACCTAGCGGTCAAACCGATCGGCACAGATCTGAAGGCCAGCGTGACTGAGCTGCAGTGGATCGTTGATGTCTACAACTTCGTCTACGCAAGCCTGCTTCTCACAGCGGGAACACTCGCCGATCTGTACGGACGGCGTCGGATCTTTGGGCTTGGGATCGCGTTGTTCACGTTGGGGACGGTGGTGTGCCTGCTGGCGCCCGACGTCCCCACCCTCGTTGCCGGCCGCGCCGTAGCCGGTCTTGGCGCTGCCCTGGAAGTGCCGGCCTCCCTTGCGATCTTAACCATCGCCTATCCGGACACAAAGGAACGCACCCGCGCGCTGGGAATCTGGGCGAGCTGCTACGGGATTGCCATGGTCATTGGTCCGACCGCCGGCGGCGCGCTTGTCGATGCGTCTGGCTGGCGCAGCATTTTCCTTCTAATCATTCCCTTCTGCCTCGTGACGCTTATTTTGGTCATGACCGTGGTGCCGGAATCGAGCAACCCGCAAGGCCGCCGGCTCGATCTTCCGGGGCAGGCGCTTGCGATTGCCTCGCTCGGCAGCCTTTCGCTCGCAGCGATCGAGGGGCCGCGCTGGGGCTGGGCTTCGACCGGAAGCGTGGCCGCGCTTTCGCTCTCGGTCCTGGCGGCCGCGCTGTTTCTGCGCCGCCAGGCGGGTGCAACCGACGCAGTGGTCCCGCTGCCCATGCTGCGCCACCGCGTGTTTGCGGCTTGCCTTGCTGTGGCTACCGCGATGAACTTCGGCGCCTACGCGATGCTGTTCCTCACCCCCCTCTATTTCCAGACCGCGCGTGGCGCTTCAGCACTGGATGCTGCAGTCGTGCTGCTGCCGATGTCCCTGAGCTACATGGTAACATCGCAGCTCTCAGGCCGCATTGCTAACAAACTCGGGCCTCGCGTTCCCATGACGGCTGGCATGGGGCTGATGGGACTCGGCCTGCTCATGCTGGCCCTGATCCCGCTCAACGACAGCCTCGTAATAATCGCGAGCGGGTTGCTCGCCGTCGGCTGTGGGCTTGGTCTCAATGTCGGACCGATGAATGCGGTGGCAGTGGCCAACGTGCCAGTGGCCCGATCGGGCACCGCATCGGGTCTCATCAATACCGCCCGCATGGTCGGTGCAACGCTCGGCGTAGCGGTGCTCGGCGCGGTGTTTGCAATGCATGTGGCGGAGGGCGAAAGCACGCGGGGCCTCGCGCCCGCCTATATCGGCGGTGGGATCGGCGAGCTGATCGGAGCGGCCGTGGCGTTCGCGTTCATCCGCTACGACTCATTGCGCCGGCCGGCGCAATGAGGACGGCAATCATGGCATCGTGCGATGCGCGCGCAGCCGGTCCTTGAACGGCTGGCGCAGGCGCCGTGAGGCGTTGCGCGCGATCCGAAACGGCAGCGCCAGATAGTACTTGCGAACGATCTCCCAGCGTTCCCGCAGTCCCACCTCGACCACCGCATCAGCCGGGACGTACCAGCCGTTGTTTTCGATGCGCCGGATCAGCCGGTAGCCGGATTTTTTCAAGTACCTGTGCCTCTCGAGATTCCCCACATGATCTTCGATCAGGATCAGCCGGGGCCGCCAGCGCTCCAGATCGAACCCGCTGAGAACTTCAAGCTCATGACCCTCAACGTCGATGGACAGAAACTCGAAGCTCTCGGGGGCATGGGCTTCCAGCAGGACATCGTCGAGCACGCGCACGGGAACTTCGATGCGGCTCATCGCCTGGGTCCCCGGCGCCATGCGGTCACGGTCGAGAGCCGAGTGGGCGCCGGCCACGTGCAGAGACATGCGCCTGCCGGCATTTTGCGGCGACGAGCAGGCCACCGCAAAAACCCGGGCCTGGCGCCGGCGGGACAATTCGTCGGCCAGCTCGGGCTGCGGCTCGATCAGCACGCCGCGCCAGCCGAGCTGCTCCAGGTGCCAGGTCTGCGATCGCTGCTGCGGCCGATTGGCCCCCACCTCGACGAAGAATCCCGAACGCGCACCACCGAAGAACTGCCGCACCAGCGCCTGCTCGTTTCCTTCGAGCACTGCGGCGGGCACCGACGATTGTGCCGATTTCCGCAACCGTCTAGCCGGACTGCAGCGCGCGCGACTTGCGCACGATCTTGCTCGTGCTGAAGCCGGGGAGAAGATCAATGAGGATCACCTCGCCGCCATCGGCTTCGACCAGCTCGCGGCCCACGACTTCATCCCGTCGGTAGTCTCCGCCTTTCACGAGAACCTTCGGACGCACGTGCCGGATCAGCTCGACCGGCGTATCCTGCTCGAACACGACAACCAGATCGACCGCCTCGATCGCGGCGAGCACCTCGGCGCGCGCATGCTCGTCCTGCATCGGCCGGTCCTTGCCCTTCAACCGCGCGACCGATGCGTCGCTGTTCAAGCCGACCACCAGCCGGTCGCAGGCCGCGTGGGCTTCGGCCAGGAGCTTGATATGGCCGGGATGCAGGATATCGAAGCAGCCGTTGGTGAAGCCGATGCGAAGTCCGCCGCGGCGCCACTCTCCTATCCGCTCGTCCAGGATCGACCAGTCGAATATGATCTTCTCCTCCGGGGCGAGCACCGCCGAGGGAAGCATGCGTCCGCGCAGCTCGGCAGCCGATACGCTCGCGGTGCCGCGCTTGCCCACCACCACCGCCGCCCCTGCATTGGCCGCGCGCATCGCCTCCTCGGGATCAGCGCCGGCCGCCAGCATGACGGAGAGCACCGCGACCACCGTGTCGCCGGCGCCTGATACATCGCGTACCTTGACCGGGTATGCCGCAATGTGGACCGGCGCGCCGGCGCGGGGAATGAGCGACATGCCGGCCTCGCTACGGGTGACCAGAACCCCTTCGCTGCCGATGTTGCGGTTGACCTCCATCGCCGCCGACACGAGGTCCGATTCGGCGCCTGCGCTCGATCGCGTTGCATGAGCAAGCTCTTGCCAGTTGGGAGTAATGAGCGTTGCTCCCTTGTAGATCGAAAAGTCCTTGCTCTTGGGATCGACAATCACCGGCTTTGCAAGCCTCCTTGCCGCGTCGATCAGCGTGCGCAGGACATGAGGCGTCAACAGGCCCTTGGCATAGTCGGAGAGCACCATGCCGGCCGCGCGCGGCAACGCCGCAAGCGCGGCCTCGAGTACCTTCCTTTCGGTGCCGCCTTCAATCCATTTGGAAAGCTCCCAGTCGGCACGCAGCAGATGGGTCGAATGATGCTCGGAAACGAAGCGGACCTTGCGCGTCGTGGGACGCGCGGGATCAACAATGAGATGAGGTTCGATCGCGGCTTCATGGGAGAGCTTGGCGGCAAGCGTGCGGCCCGCATCGTCCTCGCCGACCACGCCGACAAAGATGCAACGCGCGCCCAAGCCTGCAATGTTGCGCGCGACGTTGCCCGCACCTCCGGCAACGACCTCGCTTCTGCTCACCGCCAGAACCGGAGTGGGTGCCTCAGGCGAGATACGCGCCACCTCGCCGTAGACGAAATCGTCGAGCATCACGTCCCCGACGCAAAGCACCGTCTGGCGAGGAATCAGCTTGAGCGCATTTTCGAAGCTGGACATGGGGATCGGCCGGCGATGATTGTGCCGCTGAGACGCTCCTTCTTTGCCTACCGGCCGGTAAAGTGCAAACCTGCGCGGGCGATCGTAGCCCGGATTGAGCGGAGCGAAATCCGGGCCCGGATGACGCGCGCGCAATACGGTGCCTGCATGTGGCCACCGGCGCGCGCGCTTCATCCGGGCTACTATGGCGATCCAAACTCGTAGGCGGACAAGCACCATAAAGTAATGAATTATAGTTCATTTCATATGAACGGAAAGCCCATTCTCATTGTGCCTTACATGTGGATTGGCGATTTCGTGCGCTGCCACACGGTGGTGCGGCTATTGCTGCAGCGCCAGCCGGGATGTGCGATTGATGTTCTGACCACTCCGACAGTTGCACCGTTGCTCGATTACATGCCCGGCGTGCGCAAGGCCATCGTGGCCGACCTGCCCCGCAAGCGCCTCGCCTGGAAGGCTCATGCCGGGCTCGCGAAGCGCCTGCGAGCAGAAGGATACGGTCAGGCTTTGGTGATGCCCCGGACCTGGAAATCAGCATTGGCGCCCTATCTCGCCGGGATTCCCCGACGTACGGGCTTTGTGGGGGAAGCCCGCTTTGCTCTGATCAATGATCTGCGTCTTGGCGAGCAACGGCTGCCGCGCATGGTCGATCGTTGCGCGGCGCTTGCCTTGGCAAGGGATGAGTCCGTACCAGAGAGCTGGCCGCTGCCCCAATTGATGGTGCCTGCAAGCGACGTCGAGCGCTGGCGCGAACGCCGGCGCCTCGCCGACGATTCTCGGCCGGCGGTCGCATTCGCGCCGGGCGCGGTCGGACCATCCAAACGATGGCCGGTCGAATATTTTGCCGATCTGGCGAGCCGCCTCGTTGCCGAAGGTTACGACGTCTGGATCCTGGGCGGACCAAACGAGAAGGACATCGCTACCGACATATGCCGAGCCGCGCCCGCGCACATCCGTGACCTCACCGGAGCCGATCTGCGCGAGGCTATCCTGGCACTGGCAGCCGCGCGCGCTGCGGTGTCTAACGACTCGGGGCTTTTGCACGTCGCGGCAGCATTGGGCAAACCGGCGATCGGAATTTTTGGACCAACCAGCCCCTGGCACTGGGCGCCGCTCAACCCGATTTCCGCGCTGATTGAAACGGTGGACGTGCTTGCCTGCCGGCCGTGCCACAAGCCGGTCTGCCGCGTGGGTCATCATCGCTGCATGCGCGACATCAAGCCCGAGCAAGTGGCGCTGGCAACCCGGCGCGCGCTGGCACAGTCTGCGACGTCTCCGAACTGATCCTCACCGCAAGGCAAGGTAGCCCACCCCACCCTCCCCGCGCTTGCGGGCAAAGAGTGGGGAGAGGGAGTGCAACACCGTGTCGGCCCCACGAACTGATGCTTGCACGGTGTTTCACTCCCTCTCCCCGTTTCTTCAACGGGGAGAGGGTGGGGTGAGGGGCGCGCGTTGTGGGCAGGTGCTTCACATCTGCGGAATGCTTCACTACCGCAGGCCGTCAAGCGCGCAAGTCACCTCGGCAACGGACGGCATGTGCCCCTTGCCGCCAACCACCGCGATCGGCCCCGTTCCTTGCGGCCCGGTGAGGCCGGGATCGCTGCCCGAGAAGATCCCGACCAGAGGCACCCCCAGCGCGGCAGCGAGATGGAGAAGCCCGGTATCCACCCCGATGACGAACGACGCTCCGGCAATCACGCGCACCAGAACCTCGAGCGGCTGGTGTTGCGGCACCACGGCACCCGCAACGGCCGCTGCAATCTGCTCGCTGCGAAGCCGTTCGGCCGGCGTGCCCCACGGCAGCAGCAATGCGCCTCGATCTGCGCTCAGGGCCTGCGCAAGCGCAATCCAC
>Ga0306922_10002309_pt1 | contig 17728 bp, 9 predicted proteins | sample sta12Cox44000082_FD_203758 | JGI IMG/M metagenome (GOLD analysis project Ga0306922, IMG submission 203758) | Lab enrichment of tropical soil microbial communities from Luquillo Experimental Forest, Puerto Rico - statoxic.12C.oxic.44.000.082 (v2)... | ecosystem: Environmental > Terrestrial > Soil... | reverse complement strand
AATATTGGCGTGGTGAAACGAATTGACGTTGTCCGCAGTCACCGACGCGGGCACAATTTTTCCATGACAATGATTCGACTCTCAGGCTCGCAACTCCACGCTGCCCGCGTGCTTGTCGGCCTCTCGCTCGATGAGCTAGCCGACCGTGCCAAGCTATGTCGTCATTCAATCCGGAAATGGGAAACATCGAGCGATGCTGTTCCCGGAGCGATGTATCCGCACCTGTGCCGAGCGCTTGATGTGCTTGAGGGTGAAGGTGGGCGGTTCAGCGGCGATGGGGTCAGCGCATTATCCGGCGACTCACCAGATTATCTAGTGGAAGCGGTACCCGCTCCATCAACTCCGAACGATAGCAAGGGTTTACATCTCGGTATGGATTTGGCTGCTCGGGTCCGTCACGCCGGCCTATCCCGCGCGAGGCATGAGCAGGAAGTCCCAATCTGCGAGGGTCTTGGAATGGTTCGCCGCTAGGCTGCCAAGTGACGAGCACTTCCACAGCTTCTCAGCACGCTGACAGATGAATTTGCATTTCGCAGAATTTCAAGGATCGACGTGCGCGTGCTGCCCATTCAGATAGAGCATCTTTGGCAAGATATTGCCGCCAGCACTCCGCCGCTTCCTTGTGCCGACTACCTCGCTGTAACAAAAGCGCAAGATTAAACATCGCGTCGGCGTAGTCCGGGGCAGCCTGGAGCGCGCGCCGCAGGCAATCGATTGCGGCTTGTGAGCGACCTTGCTCGTCTAGTAGGTCGGAAAGATTGTACCAAGCTTCCGCGAACGTCGGATCAAGCGCGCGTGGCCGCACGCAGCGCCGCTTCGGCTTCAATCTTGCGGCCAGTAGCCCGAAACAGGTTCGCAAGATTGAACGGCGGCGCCGCGTCCGTGGGATCGCAATTCATCAAGACACGATACAACCGCTCGGCTTCGGCAATGTCGCCGGCGTCCTCTGCTGCCTGTGCTTGCTCAAATAAAGCATCGGCGTTCGGGGCTGGCGCGTTGACCGGCAGCACAAACTGCCCGCGCTTGTCGGTTGTCGCAGGATTCCGCCGCGGGCTGGCCGAATCCGGCTATGTCGAGGGCCAGAACGTAGCGGTCGAATACCGCTTTGCGAGGGTGGGTTCGACCGCCTGCCGCCGAGTTACAGACGCGACTGTGGGCCGCACCGTGACGCTGGCCAAATGCGCTGGGTGATCCTTGATCTTGGCGAATTGCCTTGTCTAATAGAAGTCAGCAAATTGAATCCGGGCCCCTCTGGCGAGGACGCCGAACGCGGTCGGTCAACCTCGCGATGTCGGATCACCTTGCGCTAGTGCGCGCTGATCGACATCGGGGCTTTATCTGAACTCCCCCCGACGAAAACCGGTCTGCTCCACTGGCGCGCATGCAGCGCACCGAGTGCCTTAGGCGGGGGTTTGCATGTCCATCACCCCTTACCTAGACGAGTTCGATGCCGATCCCGAAACCAGGCGGGTTCTGGCTGTCGCCCTCGAAATGACTCGCGTATCTCTTGGGCTTACAGACGATCTCGCCGACGGCATTATTGCCAAGCAAATTGTCGAGCTTGCCAAGACCGGCGAGCGGCATCCCGAGGTTTTGTGCGAAGCCGTATTGAAGACTTTACGCGGGCATTTGTTCGGAGACTAACAGGGGGTTATCGAAGTGCCTCAGCTCCGGCGCTTTGCAAATGGGCCAGCCCGCTCAGTTCGGGGTTGTATTCGGCCGTCGTTCGCGCGACCCAAGGGCGCGCCATGGTGATCGCGGCAGCGGCCTCGCGCGGGGTCGGAAACAGTCCCAGCCAGTGATCGTCGGCCGCGTAAGCCTCGAAGCCGCCCCTCCCAGTGCGCGCCACGATCACGCCGAGACGCTTTCGATCCTCGTAAACAGCCGCAAAGGGCTCTGATGGAAGGACATTGCGGGCGCCTCCCGCGATAGCGAGCTTGCCGCTTGTTCGACAGCAGAAGCGAAACTGACGCTTCGGATTGGTATTCGTCAATACAGGCGCGGCGCACAAGGCCGGGGTTCTTTGTCGCCGGCACTCAAACGTCGGTAAGTGCTGAGAGTGTGAGCTAGTTCACATTCTGGCAAGGCTTATTGCGAGACAATCGCGGCGCGCACAAGCACACTGCGCCAGTCCTCGCCTAGAAGAAGAGACAAGTTATGAGCGCTGCTAAGATGGAGAGACCGGGGTGGAGATGGACCTCAGATACGATAGCAGCCGTAATCTATTCAGTTCTGGTTACCTTCCTCATGCTGTCGTGGGCGTACATTCCGGCGTGAGCTAGGTTTACTGGGCGCGTGATGCCCGCTTCTCCATCATTGCTGCTGGTGACGTCTTGGGCACCTTCTGCGAGCGATTTTCTAAGAAATGCGGTCACGCGGGCCTGTCCGCGAAGATCCTTAACCTGCTGTCCTTGCGATCGCGCAGCCTATGTCCAAGCGTGAACAGGCGTGTATACCCCGCTGACTGCTCCTCGCGAATTCGATATCCTGCAATCCGGCCCTGGCTGGCGGGGACCGAATGCAATTCGATCAACTAAAACGGCGCGAGTTCATCACACTGCTCGGCGGATGGCGCGCAGTTCGTTGTGCTGCTCGCGAAACGCCGCGAGCATTAGTTCAAATTGGGCCTCGGTTATGGTCAGCGATCCTCGATCATTGTCGTCGCAATGGCCGAAGGCAATTCGCTTGTTGCCGACGGCACCTGTCTAGCGTCGAGATACGCGCGTACATCGCTCTCGCCGAGTCGACGCATGGCGCGCTTACGCGCCTCAGCTTCTCATGGACTCGACCGAGCAGAATAATGGGTCTGCGTCATGGCAAGTCGTACCAAGCTCGAAGGCGATCAAGTCGCGCAGTTTCGAGAGGCGGCGGCACTACTCTATCAACAGGGTCGGTACGCTGAAGCGATCGAGCTCGCCATGGCTGCCGTTCAACTCGGCATCCGCGAGCACGGGCAGGGCGATCCTTCCGTCGCGGAGAACTTCGGTTTTCTCGGCCTCATCTACAAAGCGTCCGGAACCTATGACCGCGCTGAGGACTGCTATCGCTACGCGATCGACGTACTCCGGAGCGCCAAGGGAGACGATGCGATCGAGCTCGCCACCCATCTCAACAACCTTGGCGTCCTGTACAAAATTCAGAGGAAATTCGCGGATGCCGCAGCACTATATAAGGAGGCGCTTCGGCTGCGCCGGCTGCACTTTGGTGAGCAGAGCTTCGAGGTAGTCAATACGCGTTCCAACATCGGAGCGCTGCTCGAGGCAACGGGAGATGAGGGCGCTGCACTCGCGGAATACATGCAGGCGATGATCCTCGCCCGAGGGCTCGGCGAAGACGGGCGGCCAGCGGTGACAAATCTTCTCAATAATGTGGGCAACATTTATGGGCGTCGTAAGCAGTGGAATCAGGCTGAACCGCTGCTGCGTGAAGCGCTGGAAAGGAGCACGCGCGATAACGGAGCGACGCATCCGACGACCGCGCAGGCGCAGCTCAACCTCGGCGAGGTAGTTCTGCGTCAAGGTCGGCCGAACGAAGCTGGAGAGCTCTTCGCTGACGCCCTCACGTCGCTACAAGCCGCGCTCGGCGACACTCATGAGCGCGCCGTATTGGCAAAAGCGTCTTTGTTCGAGGCAATAAAGGAGCTGTCATGGAAGTTGGACACGGAGGGATCGTCGCTGGATCCTGGATCGGCACAGACTCTCCACGAAAAGCTTACGACGTTTAGACGCGTTTACAAGTCGGCGGACTCCGAGACGCGAACCGAAGACAGCGCGCAAGACTCGGGAGCGCCGACTAACGCGGGCTCGGAGCTGGCGATCGATATCAGCCAGGTCGACGAGCCGCTGAGGGCTGGGTTCCTCGAAGCGGTAGAGCTCCTCGTCAAGACCGGTCGACAAGCGCAGATCCAGCGGTTGGTAAACGAACATCCGCAACTTCGTGCGGTCCTGGAGCCGATTGTCAATCAAGTTCGCGCCATTCAGGAAAAGGCGATGGGGGTCGGCGTCCCCGAGCTGCTCGGTGCGATAGGCGACGCCACCGACATTGACGAGCGAGTCGCATTGTGTCGAAAGGCGCTCCTCCTCGTAAGTCGCGAACAAAGACCGGATATCTGGTTCTCGGTCCGTTGGACGCTTGCCGCTAGCTTGTCTGAATCGAAGTTGGGCGCCGAAGCACAACGTCTAGAGGACGCGATCGCCGCGCTGTTGGAAGCGTTGTCAGTCGACCGGAAATCGGTGCCGCCAAGCGAATGGGCATCGGCCCTCTCCAGCCTCGGCTTGATGTATCGGCGGCGCGTCCACGGCGACGCGGCGGAGAACATCGAGCACGCCATCGAAGCGTACGAAGCCGCGCTGGCAATGCCGGAGCACAGGGCGCAGACGCATTTGTTCGCGAGCACGCAGAACAATCTCGCAAATGCTTACGCAGTGCGCACGCGAGGCGATCGCGACGAGAATCTCTCTAGATCGGTGTCCTTGCTTGAGCATGTCCTTGGCGTCACCTCTCGTGACGCAATGCCGGACGAATGGGCCCGGGCACAGAACAATCTCGGCGCAGCCTGCCTGAATTTTCAGCTTCGCGACGTCGAGTCAAATCGCGAACGTGCGATCGAAGCGCTCCGACAAGCTCTAACCATTCGTACGCGGGAGTACGCGCCTCAAAAGTGGGCGGAGACGATGGTCAATCTCGCCAACGCGTGGCGTCGCCGCTTGGCTGGCGCGCGTCGACAGAATCTCGCGGAGGCACGCACTTGCTACGAGAACGCGTTGCAGATCTGGACACGGGAGTCGGACGCCGAGAACTACTTCAAGACGTTGAACGCACTGGCCGTCGCCTGCCTCGAAGACCGCGACGCCGCCGAGTTTTCGCTCGGGCCATTGCTCATCAATCCCGAATTGCTCATTCCGCTCACGGACGAAGAACTGACCACTATGGCCAGCGACTATCCGGTACTCACGGAGCTACTTGAGGCGAGACGAGCCGGAGCCGATCACGTCGCCCTTTCTGCGCCGCGGCGCGCGCAGCTCACACGGTCTATCTGCACGCTGTGTCTCATCGAGCGCGCTGCTGATCGCAGGCGCTACCTAGCACTTCACCCCGAGCTCGCAACGGGCGACGCCGAGGCTGTCATCGCGTCGAATCAAGCGCTGATAGGGACCGATGGCAGCGGCGATTGGGGCGAAGCCACGGTGGCGTTGTTGGAAGAGAGTCGGCTGCTCGCTCGCTGGCGATCGATCGGCCTCGACTCCGCGCTGTCCGAGCGTATCCAGTTCGAAGAGTTGGAGGACCGCGCCTCGCAACTTGCTGCATCGCTCTGGACGCTTGCTCCCGGGAGTGTCGAAGGTGCCGGATTGATCGCCGAGGCGGTACAAGCGGACGATGCGGTCTTAGCCCGCCTTGGGGATGTAGGTACCGAACTCCAGCGACACCGCTTTCTACCACGCATGACCGCCAGAATGACCGCAATCCTTTCTGCGATCCTCTTGCGGCAGATACAAGATCCGGGGCTCAGGGGCCTTGGTGCGAATCTGATTCTGCGGCGAAAGAAGATTGAAGGGGAGCTGTGGTCCCGACTTCGCGACGGTGCCGCGCGCTCGGAGAGCGAGGCTGCTTCACGCAAGTATGGGGAGCTGCTGCTCACGCGTCGGCAAATCGCTCAAAGGATTCTCGCGGTAGCGGAGGAGGAAGATGGGTCCGAATTCAGACGACATCTTCTCGATCTGCGCGTCAGGGAAGAACAGCTTGAGATCGAATTGGCAGAACTCGTGCCCGTCGCCGATCTTGGCGCACGTGTTGCGCCGGTCGATTCAGGCGCGGTTTCGGCGGCAATGCCAGGAGCCAGCGCGCTTGTGGAATTTCTACGCTTGCCGCTGAGCTTAACCGGCGAGGACACGGCGTCCACGAGCCGCTACGTTGCGGCGGTTTTCGTCGCAGACAAACCGGGATACCCCTCTCTGATCGATCTCGGCGCCGCCGAGGAAATCGACGCCCTCGTAGCCGAAACGCGATACGCAGTGACTGGTGCGCCGGATCGTCGGGGCACCGGAGCGGACAGTCCTGACGGGTCGACCGGCAGGCGTCCGTTCTCAGAGGTCGCGACCGAGCTGCGCTCGAGAGTGTTCGACCCGGTTCGCGAAGCACTCGCAGGTGCGGAGATCGTCTATCTGTCTCCAGACGGCGATCTGGCGCGGTTGCCATTTGCAATTTTGCCGACGAGCGGCGCCGGGTACCTCATCGATAAGTACGAATTTCGGTACGTCGGCACTGGTCGCGACTTGTTGCGATTCGGGTTGCGCGTGCCGCGAACCTTCGCTCGGTCACTCGTCATAGCGGACCCGGATTTCGAGCTCGAGGGAGTCGGCGAATCACCAAACAGAGTATTTTTTTTCGAAGATCTGTTCGGCGGGATCAGCGGCCTTGCAAGCCCCGAGGATCGTCCCCTGGAAAGGCCGGATCTGCGATTTGGTCCACTGAAATGGGGGCGCGATGAAGGAGAAACGGTTGCCAAGCTGTTGGGGGTAAAGCCGCTCGTTGGAAAGAGTGCGGTCAAGCAAACGTTGATGAAGTGCCGGTCTCCGCAGATTCTTCATCTAGCGACGCATGGCATCTTCCTCGAGGACGAGGAAGGGAGAGCGCCTTCTCGAGACGAATCTGCAGCACACCGCCTAGGAATGCGCATCGTTCCTCGTCATGAGGATCCGCTCATGCGCTCGTGGCTCCTGTTCGCAGGCGCAAACCAGTGGCTTCACCGCAAGCCAGTCCCAGACGCCGCGGGCAATTGTGTCATCACGGCGATGGAGGCAGCGACCATGTCCCTCGAAAACACCGAGTTGGTGGCTCTGTCTGCCTGTGAGTCAGGCTTAGGAGTCATCCAGGTTGGCGAGGGCGTTCTGGGATTGCGTCGTGGATTCGCCATTGCCGGTGCTCAAACCGTGATCATGACGCTCTGGGAGGTGCCGGACCGATACGCCCGAGACATTTTTGTGGGCTTCTACGAACGCGCGTTGCGTGGATCCAAGGGTCGCGCCGCGGCGCTCCGCGAAGCGCAGTTGGAAGTCAAGAAGGCCCGACCAGACCCATACTTCTGGGGAGCAGTCGTGTGCGAAGGCGAGCCGGGGCCGCTATCCGCAACGAAAAGCGGCAGACCTGGCGCGCAGCGCTCCGCAAGCATGTGAGTCGGCCGAGTACGGACGCTACGTGGTCATGCCGCGAGAGTCTTAGATTGGAGACCGAGAATGGCGAAGCCGGTTCGAGGGATCGTAATCATCGCGGTGAAGAAGACGGGACAGCTTCCCGAACTTCAGACGGTTCACGATTGCGCCAGACGGATGGCGGCTTGGGCGCTCGCACAGGGGATTCGGAAAAAGTTGGTGAAAGTGATCACCGATGAGAAGAAGCCGGTTGAGGCGAAGAAGATTCACGACGCGGTCGCGCAGTTGGTGAAAGAGGATGGCATCGAGCAGATCATCGTCTACTTCGCGGGACATGGCGTCGTGAATGGGAGCGAGCTCTGGCTCCTCTCTGGCGCGCCGGAGGCAGCCAGCGAAGCCGTGAACTTGGAGGGCAGTGTCCAACTGGCTCGCTCCGCCGGCATACCCCACGTGGTCTTTATCTCGGATGCCTGCCGGACAGCGGCCGAGGGAGTCCGTGGCACGCGCGTTAGAGGCCAGGAGATATTCCCGAACGTCGAGCCATCCGACGAACAGCCGGTCGACGTTTTCTTCGCGTGCCGGCTTGGATCGCCCTCAAACGAAATCCGAGATCCGAAGAACTCGGCGAAGGTCTACAAATCTGTATTTACCGAGGCATTGCTATTGGGTCTGCTCGGACAGCGTCCGGAACTCATTGAGGAGCACGAAGAGGGTGACGAAATTATCGGTCTCGTACGTCCGAAGCGGCTCGATGCATATCTCGTGGCTGACCTCAAGGAACGGCTCAAGGGCGTCAAGACAGAAGAGGGCCCGTTGAATCAGGTTCCCTACGCTCGCCTCACCTCACAGGGCGATCGTTGGGTCGCGCGATTCTCCGAGCCACGTGACGATCGCGCTACGCGAGGCGGCAAGGTGCACCTTCGGCAACCCACTTCACCAGAGCCGGTGGTCGACGCTCACTCTGTTACCCAGCGAGCCATTCGATCCGCGCTCGACGCCAAGCCTGACGACGTCGCGAAGGCGATCGCGGCTGCGCTGGAAAACAAGATCAGTGAGGCGTCGGTTCTCGAAGAATCGATCAAGAAGACGCAGGCGCCATATGGACCTGACCACTTCGAATCAGAGTGCGGCTTCAAGGTTCGCGGAAACGAGTTTGTTTCTGTAGATATGCCGTCGGGGATTAGTTACCAGTTGTTCGCTGACACGAAACGAGCGGTGCGCGTTGACATCGTGCCGCGTAGGGCTGCGAGCGCGCTACTTACGTTCTCAACCGATGTTGGGCTTGTTTTGCCGGCAATCCCTGGTTTCATCGGTGCCATCGAGTTCGAGAAGTCCGAGCTTGTGAACGTGAGCTATGAGCCATCCGAAAACACGACGCGCTGGAGGGACTACCAATTTCAGCTCAACGAGTTTCGCACGCTGCGCGGCCTGATCGCGGCGGCCGCGAGACTCGGCACGTTGACGTTCCAGGGCAGCGACGCGCAGGCGCTGGCGCGTCAAATGCAAATGGCCAAGAACGGCGACCCGTTTATGGCGATCTACGCAGCCTATGCGTATCACCAGCTCGGCCTGGGTGAGTGGATGAGACAGATGTACGAGTTTCAGCATCGAGACCTAGGCTTCCGCCTCTTCGATCTCGCGCTGCTCACGCGGAGTCTGTACGCAAAGGAGGTTGCGGGAGAGCGCGAGCTGTTCCCGCGTTTTCCACTTCTCTCGCAAGGGTGGACCCTGCTCTCCGCGAACCGCGTCAAGATACCCAAGGTGTTCGAGATGTTGCGCGATCAGCTCATGCCCTCCATCTGGACCTTGCTTAGCCGAAAGGGAATCGACGTCGTGCGTGTGGCGATGAGATCGGGAGACTTAACATGAAGCGCCAGCTCATTTTCGTTCACGGACGCTCGCAGGAACACAAGGACGCGCAGGGCCTCAAGGACGAGTGGATTTCCGCACTTCGGGCTGGCCTTGCCAAGAGCAATAAGAAGCTCCCCATTCCTGAGGCCGACGTGCGCTTTCCGTACTACGGTCAGGCGCTTTACGACTTGGTTCACGACGCTCCTCCCGATGAGGTGGCCGAGATCATCGTGAAGGGATCGAAGGATGAGGCGCGGCGCGCATTCACGGAACCAATTCTCAATGAGGTTCGCCGTAAGTTGGGAGTCACGGACGAGGAAGTCATCGACATCGCCGGAGGTGATGTTGTCCAGAAAGGACTTCAGAACAAGACCTGGGTCTTGGCGATTCTCCGCGCGATTGATAAGCATGTCCCGGGAGGCAGCGGTGCAACCATCGCGAGCGTGACGAACGACGTGTATCAGTACATGCGCAATCCGGGGGTTCGTGACAGGATCGACGAGGGCGTCCGAAAAGCGTTCAGCGTGAACGACGCGAACGTCGTTGTCTCTCATTCTCTTGGAACGATCGTCGCCTATGCACTGATCGGCCGGGAAGGAAAGGCGACGAACTGGCAAGTGCCGTTTTTTATGACGCTTGGCTCGCCGCTGGCGATCACGATGATCAAGGACAGTCTAAAGCCCATCAAGACTCCCGACGTCGTTGGGAAGTGGGTCAACGCGCTGGATGTAAAAGACGTGGTCGCGCTCTATCCACTGGACAGAAAGCATTTCAATGTGAAACCCGCGATCGAAAATCTGGGCCATGTGTCGAACCAGACCTCAAATCACCATGGTATTTCGGGGTACCTTGAGGATGAGACTGTCGCCGCGCGCATCTACGCTGCGCTTACCCATTGAGGAGACCTAACCCGGCGGTAGATGCCCAGAATCTGTCTCCGTTGCTCAACGCTGAAACGCCGTGAACCCGGACGTTGACGATCTCCGCTAGCTACGCACCACGGTCTACTCGTTTTACGCGCTCCCTTGGCGCATCACTAACTGCGGCATCAGCGTGCGTGATATACTCTATCAAAGTAGTTCGGAAGCCGTGGGTTCACCCAACACAACATCTGCCCACAGCACGGCATCAGTATGAGTCGGAAGTGGGCTCAGTTTTCATTGCCAAGATGCTGGGGCCCGAACGCCGACATGGAATCCGGGGCTTCCTTGCCATTACAGTCCTCCTTGATGTCAAAGACATACCCTCAGGTGGGACCACTTCAATGGGGGCGATACAAGTCTGAAGAGATCGTCGCGAAGTTGCGGCAGGTCGATCTTCCCTCCTTCTCTCAGCAACAGGAAAAAACCGTTCTAACCTCCCGGATGACTGCGAAGGGCGCTTGACAGGCGCAACTTATCCGTGTTACTAGCGACTCTATCGCGCATAACGAGTTACAATTGACCTCAGCGCGCAGCTTCCACGGCGGAGCTTCGTTGCCGATATTGGCGCAGTTCCCGTTGAAGTAGAGGAGGATAGAATTTCATAGGCTTTGCGCGTTTTGGCGCGCATACGTTTTATTCTCGCCGTCGATCCGCGAACGTCACAAAGGGTGGCACCCATGAAGAAAAGCGACTCAACACAGTCGTCCTGCCTCGGCACGCCTGGCCTGGACCGTCGTCAATTACTGCGGTTTGCGACCGCCACCGGGCTTACGGCCGCAGCCGTCGGTCAGCCGCGTTTCGCAGCCGCCGAAATTTACGAGCAGGGCGACGAGCAGTGCCGGATCGCCCAGCCCGCCGTAAAGCCCGTCGATCTCAGCGAAAATGTGCTCTCTGATTTCATCACGGTGTCGCAGGCGTTGACCGGCGCACCCGAGGTGCCGCGGAAGCGTCGCCTGGCCGGCGAATATCTCGAACGCTTCGCGCAGCTGTGGGACCCGACCAAGACGGACATTCCCAATCCGGGATATTTCCCGAAGCTCCTGGCGCTCCACGACCGGTACAAGAACCTCCCCGACGCACCGCCCGACGCCAAAGCGGCGCAGCTCATCGACGATCCGAACTTCACCGATGCGGCGCAGCAGGTGCTCTATCTCTGGTACGTCTCGGCTTTCTTCATCGAGCCGCCCGACAATTCGATCGGCGCCAAGCCCGGCACCTTCAAACCCGGCAAGACCTGGATCTACGGCACGGCCGATCAATACCGCCAATCATTGCTGTGGCCGCTCCTGCGCGCACACCCACCGGCGATGCCGCAGCAGGGCGGCGGGCCCGGATACTGGGCCACTGCGGCAAAGCCATTCGAGGCATGAGGTCGGAACGGGAGGCACCATATGTCGCTCAATCCCACGACCGAGCACTTTGACGTGATCATCGTCGGCTCCGGCGTGGCCGGAGCCCTCGCGGCGGACCGCCTGGTGAAGAAGGGCAAGAACGTCTGCATCATCGAAGCCGGCGGCTACGCGACGGACGAGCGCAATCGTGACCGCATGCTCGACTACTATGTCGGGTCGCCGTCCAAGGCGACGGACGCGCCGTTCTGCGGCGACGAGGTGCTGGCCGAGCAGCCCAATCCGCGGCGATCGCCGGACGGGCTCAATATCGAGAAGCTCCCTGACGGGGCCAACTATTATTACTACCCGCCGGACTACGCGACACCGAACGACCCGCAGAAGCGCGACAAGTTCCTGAGCTATTACGAACGCGTGGTCGGCGGATCGACCTGGCATTGGCAGGGCATCTATGTCCGCATGATCCCGAGCGACTTCACCATGTCCGATTTCGGGATCGATACGTCGAAGCTGACATCCGATCCGAGCAACTTCAGCCTGGATTGGCCACTCTCGTATTCGGAGCTCGAACCTGACTACGTCGCGGCCGAACAGGAGCTTGGCGTTTCCGGCGATCCGCCGAACGAACGTCTGTACCGGAGCCAGCGGCGCGACCGGAAGCGGCCGCAGCCCTATCCGATGCCATCGCTCGTCCCGAGTTATCTTGATAGGAAGATCACACAGGCTGTCAGGCAGAAGCGCCTCACGGTCAGCTCCGAGATACCCAAAGTCCATGTCCAAGGGCTGAGCCACGAGGACATCGCACTCAACGTGACGACAGTGCCGCACGCGATCCTCTCGCACGACAAGGACGGCCGGCAGGCCTGCGACGGTCGCACCTCGTGCGTTCCGCTCTGCCCGACTGGCGCGCGCTACGACGCGACGATCCATCTCTGGCGCGCGCGGCAGAACCACAATCCGGCGAAGCTCATCACCCAGGCGGTCGTCAAGAATCTCAAGCTCGACGACGACGGAAGGCGCGTGCTCGGCGTCAACTATCAGAAATGGCGCTGGGACGACCAGAAGCGGACGCGCGTGGCGGACGGCGATCTCGTCTATGCGTCCGCGGACATCGTCGTACTCGCCGCCAACGGCATCGAAAACCCGATGATCCTCCTGCGCACGGCGGTGCCGGGCAAGACCACCGGCGCGGCGAACTCGAGCGGAATGGTCGGGAAGTATCTGATGGACCATCCCATCAAGCAGTCTTACGCGGTCGCCAACGAGGATCTCTTTCCATTCCGCGGCCCGCAGACGACCTCGCAGATCGAGGACTTCCGCGACGGCAAGTTCCGCAAGCACTATTCGGCGTTCAAGATCTCCCTCAAGAACGACGGCTGGATGACCAACGCGGCCGGGGCGCCGCGCGGCTCCACCGCGAATGTCACCGGAAATCCGCTGTACAAGCCCGGAGAGGATGGCGATTGGTGGCCGGGCACGATCCTCGATCTGGTCACCAACCGCAAATACTCCGGCGCCAAGCTGCGCGAGAAGCTGGTCCGGTCGATGCGGCATATCACGCTGAACGCCGCTTGCGAGCAGCTGCCTGTGGAAACCAATTACGTGGTGTTGGCCAAGGATCCACAAGGCAACGGCGTCAGCGATGAGCTCGGGATCATTCGACCGCAAATCAACTACAAGGTAGATGATCCGCTCGGATATGTGCGGAATTCGTTTAAGAAGATCGTCGACGTCCACGCAAAAGTGTTCGAAGCACTGACGATCAAACCGCAGTTCCAGGTCCTGCAATCTGACAACGACGGTCAGCCGCTGAACTACGGCGGATCGGGTCATATCATGGGCACGACGCGCATGGGCACCACGTCGAAGAACTCGGTCGTCAACAAGGACTGCCAGTCGTGGGACCACGAGAACCTGTTCATTCTCGGCAGCTCGGTGTTTCCGACCAGCTCGACGGCAAATCCGACCTCGACGGCCGCTGCGCTGTCGATCCGGACCGTCCGTGCGATCCTCCGCTATATGGCAGAGAGCACGCTATCCGCAAAACGAACCTGATGAGCGCTCGACCAGTTTCGCCGATGCCGCAGATGACTCGCGAGGATTTACACCATGACCACGAACGATAGATTTGCGGCGCAGGAGATCGATCAGACCATCCGGAAGAACCTCGCCAAGCTGCGCAAGCCGGGGGTGCTGACGGTCCGGCCCGGGTTCGAGATCACGGGTGATCAGTTGACCGGCAAGCAAGCTATCGTCGCGACGGTGCACACCAAGAAGAAACCGGCGGACATCGCCCGTGGCGAACTGCTTCCCGCTAAGATCGGAAGATTCCCCGTCGACGTGCGCGAGGCCAATGCGGATCAGCGCCTCCGCGTCGTCGATCCGGCGGCAGCGGCCCTGAGCGAACTCTACGCGCGGCCGGAGCAAAGAGAGCCGAGCTGGCCGCTGGAGCGCGAGATGCCGAGCGGAAAGCTGCTCGACGACCCGGCCAGCGCCACGCAGACCGCATTCGCGCTGTCTAAGACAACCCAGCCGGCAACCCACCGGGCGATTTCCGCGCACGCGGCAAAGCAACCGCTCAAATATACGCCGCCGGCCGGCGCGCCCGCGCTCAATCGACGCCAACTCAACACGACGATCACGGCGGCGGCGAGCCCGGATGCAGGCTACGCAACCCTGTCGAAATTTCTCGCCGGCACGCAGCATTCGCTGGTGATCGGGATGTACGACTTCACGTCCGGCTCCCTGCTGAAGGATTTCCTGGCTGATCTGGCTGGTCAAAAGACGCTACAGATGGTGCTCGACAATCCCGCGCCCAACGAGACGCGCGACCAGCTCGACTCGGTGACGGTGCAGGATTTGAGAAAAGGCCTCGGCGGCCGCGCCAAGATCGCGTGGGCGCTGGACAACCACGATGCGTTCGTCACCGCGTACATGTTCCCCTACGCCTACCACATCAAGGTGATCGTCCAGGACGACCAGCGCTTCTGGCTGTCGAGCGGCAACCTGAACAACAGCAATGAGCCCGATCCGACCCGGCCGCCGCCGACCACCGAGGATCGCGATTGGCACGTCATCATCCAGGACAAGGGCCTGGCGCAGACCTTCGCGTATTACCTGAACTACGACTACGCGCAGGCCATCCAGCACCAGGCCCCGAATGCGGATGCCGTCGCGATCGAGGACGCGCGGGCAAAGAAGGCGGCGCAGGCCAATCCGCCGCCCGCCGCCCCGGGGAAGCCGGTGAAGAACCCGGTCGCAGCCAAGACCTTCTCCAACATCTCTCTCGCGGTCACGCCGCTGCTGACGCCCGACAAGCTGACCAGCGGTCAGCCGCAATATCTGACCAACATCACGAACCTGATCAAGAATGCGCAGACATCGATCTACATCCAGCTTCAGTACATCGAATCGTCGAAGGAAGACGGCAGCTTCTATGAGCAGCTGCTCCAGACGATCGCGGACAAGATCGCACAGGGCAAGGACGTCAAGCTGATCGAGAGCGCTCGGTGGGGATTGAAGTGGGCCGAAAAGATGAAAATGGCGGGCGTCGATCTCACCGCCAATATCAGCCTTCAGCCCGACGTTCACAACAAGGGGTTCGTGATCGACTCGAAGATCGCGGTGGTCAGCAGCCAGAATTTTTCGCCGGCGGGCGTGCATGACAATCGTGATGCCGGCGTCATCCTCGAGCACGCGGACATCGCCAAATATTTCCAGGCCATCTTCCTCTCCGACTGGAAGAAGGCCAAACCGGCCTCGGCTGTGCCGGCTGGGCCCGCGGGTGGCAAGGGCAAGAAGGGGAAAGGAAAGGGTACCAAGGTTCCCGCGAAACCACCGGTGAAAGGCAAGGCCTAGGCGGCGGATACAAGAGAATATGCCTGACCTTCCGCAAGCGCTCCGAGAACCTCACGAGGCAAAAAAATGGCCCGAGTGCCGCCGAAATTTTCTCCATCTGGCAGCGGGCGCTGCCGCGCTGCCGGCCGTGTCGCGCGCTGCTGGCGCGCAGTCCTATCCGACGCGGCCGGTGCGCATCATCGTCGGCTTTCCCGCTGGCGGCGGCGCCGACGTTGTCGCCCGCCTGATGGGTCAATGGCTGTCGGAGCGCTTTGGCCGGCCTTTCATCATCGAGAACCGGGCGGGCGCGGGCAGCAATCTTGGCACCGAAGCGGTCGTGCGCGCGCCACCGGACGGCTACACGTTGCTGCAAGCTACTGCGACTAACGCATGGAACGCGACGCTGTACGACAACCTCAATTTCAATTTTCTCCGCGACATCGCGCCAATCGCCAGCATCATCCGCGTCCCCTTCGTCATGGTAGTAAATCCATCGGTTCCGGCCAAAACGGCTCCCGAGTTCATCGCTTATGCCAAGGCCAATCCCGGCAGGCTTACCATGGCGTCGGGCGGGAACGGATCCCCGGCGCATGTCTCCGGTGAGATGTTCAAGATGATAACCGGGGTTAACATGGTGCATGTGCCCTATCGGGGTGCGGCGCCTGCGGTTACCGACCTGCTCGCCGGACAGGTCCAGGTCATGTTCGACCCGATCGTGACGTCAATCGAGCACATCAAGGCGGGCAAACTGCGCGCGTTGGCGGTGACCAGCGCGACGCGGTCGGAGTTGTTGCCGGATATTCCGGTCGTCGGTGAATTTGTTCCGGGTTACGAGGCGACCGGCTGGCAGGGAATTGGCGCGCCGAGAAACACGCCGGCTGACATCGTCGAGAAGCTCAACAAGGAAACCAACGCCGCTCTCGCCGATCCAAAGATGAAGGCCCGGCTGCTCGACTTGGGCGGCACTCCAATGCCGATGACGCCCGCCGACTTCGGTAAGTTCATCGTCGAATACACTGAGAAATGGGCTAAGGTGATCCAGGCCGCCAACACCAAGGCCGAGTGATCCGCACGACCCCGACGAAATATTTCGTAACGTCCGATATGCGAATGCGATGCCACCCGTCACGCAAACCGGGCCGTGCTCGCAGCTCCCACTTGCGGTTATCCTGGCGCCGCGAGCACGGCCGCGGCACAACGGGTTCGTCGTCCATGCCTGGCTTCACCGCGCCGGGTGCCGTGCTGTTAGGACAGCACGCTCATGGCGTGGTACCGTTCCCTACGCACCTCGCCACGGGAGGGGCGTATGACAGTCACCATCGGACGGCGGGAGTTGCTGGCCGCGCTTGGCGGCGCGGTAGCCGCGTGGCCGCTCGCGACGCGGGCGCAGCAGGCCCGAAAGACGCATACAATCGGTTTTCTTAGTCCCGCTATGGCGGTTTTCACTCCTTACAGCACGATTCTTTTCAATACTTTGAGTGAGCTGGGATGGATCGAGGGGCAAAACATCGCCATTGCGCGGCGCTATGCAGAGAATCGGCTTGAGCGGCTCCCTGAACTCGCAGCAGAGCTGGTTCACCTCAATGTCGAAGTCATTGTAGCAACCGGAACGCTCGGGCCGCTGGCCGCTAAGCGTGCCACCTCGACCATCCCGATTGTCATGACAGCCGCCGGCGATCCGCTGGGGAGCGGGCTTATTGCCAATCTCGCTCACCCTGGTGGCAACGTCACCGGGCTGAGCCTCATGGTGCCGGATATCGCCGGCAAGCGACTTGAATTGCTGAAAGAGATGCTGCCACGGCTCGTTCGCGTAGCCGTGATTTGGAATGCGGGCAATCCGTACCCTGCGATTGTCTTTAAGGAAAGCCAGGCCGCAGCCCAGAGATTGGGGATCGAGGTCCAATCTCTGGAAGTGCGGAGTCCCGACGACTTCAATGGCGCGTTCGAGAAAGCGCGGCGGCAGCGCCCCGATGCCCTCCTTGATGTCGAAGACCCTCTGACGAACTCTTTGCAGAAGCGCATTATAGAGTTCGCGGCGGCCGAGCAGTTACCTTCGCTCCACGGAATTGGAGAAGAAGTGGAGGCCGGCGCACTAATTTCATACGGGGCAAGTATTCCTGATTTGTTTCGGCGTGCCGCTGGCTACGTCGATAGAATTCTCAAGGGTGCCAAGCCAGGCGAACTACCAGTTGAGCAGCCGACCAAGTTCGAACTGGTGATCAACGTCAAGACCGCCAAGGCTCTCGGTCTTGACGTGCCGCCTGTGCTGCTCGCACGCGCCGACAAGGTGATTGAGTGATGAAGCGGCGCGAGTTCATATCGCTGCTCGGCGGCGCGGCGGCCGCGTGGCCGCTCGCGGCGCGCGCGCAGCAGCCGGCGATGCCGGTGATCGGGTATTTCAATTCCGCAACTCCTGAGGCGTTCTCGGGTTATCTGTCTGCCTTTCGCCAGGGGCTCAAAGAGAGCGGCTACGTTGAGAGCGAGAATGTCGCGATCGAATACCGCTGGGCCCAGAACCAGCCCGAGCGGCTGCCCGAGTTGGCGGCCGACCTCGTTCGCCGACAGGTCAAGGTGATCGCCGCGCAGGGCGCGCCCGCCTCGATAGCTGCATGTAGAGCCA
>Ga0306922_10002307_pt1 | contig 17739 bp, 16 predicted proteins | sample sta12Cox44000082_FD_203758 | JGI IMG/M metagenome (GOLD analysis project Ga0306922, IMG submission 203758) | Lab enrichment of tropical soil microbial communities from Luquillo Experimental Forest, Puerto Rico - statoxic.12C.oxic.44.000.082 (v2)... | ecosystem: Environmental > Terrestrial >... | reverse complement strand
CGAGCGGTGGGGCAGGGGCGCGCGGTTCCGCGGGCGCTGCGCCGAAGCGGAACTCCACCAGCTGCTCGATGAGCGGTGCCCCCTCGCGCAGCAGGAAGTCCTTGAAGGCCGCCGCTACCGGCGGCAGGCGCTTGGTGCGGTTGTGTACCAGGTACCAGTTGAGCATCGCAGGGAAGCCCTGGACATCGAGCACCACGAGGTTCCCCGCCTGAAGATCCAGGCTGATCGTGTGCGCGGAAAGGAACGCCACGCCAAAGCCCGCTACGACCGCCTGCTTGATCGTCTCGGTGCTGTGGATCTGCATCGCGATGTTGAGCCGCGAGAACTGCTTGCCGAACACCTCGCGCATGGAATTCCAGGTGTCCGAGCCTTGCTCGCGCTGCACGAAGCGCTCGTTGTTGAGCGCTGCGCGTGGGATCTGCCGTACCGCGGCCAGTGGGTGATTGGGGGAGGCCACGATCACGTAGGGGTGTGGCGCGAAGGGCACGGCGACGATGTCCATGTCGGCCGGGGGCCGCACCATGACCGCAAGGTCGGTGAGGTTGTCGGCCAGGTGCCGCAGCAGACTCTCGCGGTTGTGCACCGTGAGGTTGAAATCGATCCCGGGATGCGTTTCGCCGAAGGCGGCGAGCACGCGCGGAAAGAAGTAATCGCCGGCGCTGATCACGGCGACGTTCAGCCGCCCGCCGGTCACGCCTTTCAACTGCGCGAGCGCCTCCTCGGCCTCCTTCAGGCACTGCGCGATGGCATTCGCACAATGCAGCATCTCGTTGCCCGCCGCGGTGAGATAGGTCTTGCGGCCGATGCGCTCGAAGAGCGGCAGCCCGACGAAGTTGGCGAACTCCTTGATCTGGGTCGAGACGGCCGGCTGCGACAGGTGCAGTTCCGCAGCGGCCCGCGAGAAGTTCTTGTGGCGGGCCGCGGCCGCAAACACCCGCAGCTGCCGCAGCGTGATGTTTTTCATGCCGGCAGCATACTCCGGCCAAAGTATTCTGAAAAGCTAATGCTCGGAATAGAAACCTTTAAGTTTTCTTTTGATAGGGATGGGCCTAGGGTAGAGACAAAGCCACCCAGCGGGAGTCAGCGTGATGTCAGACACTGCACTCATCGACCCGGTTGCCGGGCACGTCACCGAGGAAGGCCTCGCCGCCGAGCTCGAGGCTTACAACCGGGCATTCCTCGAGCTGGAACTGTCGTGGCGCTGGGATGCACGCACCTACCGGGAACTGATCGAGGTCGCCGACGACCAGGATTTCGTCGGCGCCTACATCGAGCGCAGCCAGGCGCACCTGCTGCGGGTCTACGACAAGTCGTTTCTCCGTGATCTGGTACTCTCGGCCAAGGATCGCCACGAGCGCGAATCGAGCTGAACGAATAACAAACTGAGCGAACCGCCGCCGGCGCTGACATCACGCGGCGGCCAGGGGACGGCAGCCAGGACCGGCGGCCGGGGAGGGTGGACGCGTGAAGATCGCCATCGTCGGCTGCGGCGCCATCGGTGGTTACGTTGCAGCGAAGCTGGCACTCGCCGGCGAGTCGGTCACGGTGCTGGCGCGAGGCGCGACGCTCGACGCCGTGCGTGCGCGTGGCATCACGCTCCACATGAGCGACGGCAGTACCCACGTTGCCCGTAACGTCACCGCGACCTCGGATTACGCCGGCGTTGGCGCGCAGGACGTGGTGATCCTCGCGGTCAAAGCCCATCAGCTCCCGGCGGTCGCTCGGCAGGTGCCGGAGCTGTTCGGCCCCCACACGGTCGTCGTCACCATGCAGAACGGCATCCCGTACTGGTACTTTCACCGCCACGGCGGCGAGCTCGCTGGCAACCCCGTGCGCAGCGTCGACCCCGAGGGGCTACTCAGTCGCCTGATCCCGGCCGAGCGAATCATCGGCTGCGTCGTGTATCCCGCCACCGAGCTGCGCGAGCCGGCCGTCGTGCAGCACGTCGAAGGCGATCGCTTTCCCATCGGTGAGCTCGATGGCGCGAGGAGCGAGCGCGCGGAGCGTGTGTCGCAGTGCTTCACCCATGCCGGCTTCAAGGCACCGGTGCTCGACGACATCCGTGCCGAGATCTGGCTGAAGCTCTGGGGCAATCTCACGTTCAACCCGATCAGCGCGCTCACGCGCTCGACGCTCGTCGAGATCTGTCAGTTCCCGCCCACCCGCGATCTCGCGACCGCCATGATGACCGAGGCACAGGCCGTCGCCGGGAAGCTCGGCATTGCGTTTCGCGTGCCGCTCGAGCGGCGCATCGCCGGCGCGGAGAAAGTCGGCCACCACAAGACCTCGATGCTCCAGGACGTCGAGGCAGGTCGCGCGCCCGAGCTCGAGGCGCTGCTGGGCTCAGTCATGGAGCTCGGCCGGCTAACCAACACCCACACCCCGCACATCAACACGGTCTACGGGCTCACCCATCTGCTGGCGCGCTCAGTGACCGATGCCGCTGGCCGCGGCGCTGTCGCGAGCTGATTGCCGCGGGCTCCCGCCAGGCCCTCAGCGCCCCGCCGGCTGCGACCGCACGGCGATGTAGTGGGTGATGCGGGGCGGCTCGCGCGCGAGGCGTTTCGCCTGTTCCTCGACCGCCCGGTCGGCTCGGGTGACCCGTCCATGCTCTCTCAGGTGATCGAGCCACGAGTCCGAGAGAAAGGTCTCGATCATCCGCTCCGGCTGGGAAGTATCCTGGAACACGTTCCAGTCGTAGGCGCCATTACGCTGGCGCTGGGAGGCGAGCGGCACGAGCGCCGCGAGGAATGCTTCGCGGTTTTCCGGGGCAACGTGGTATTCGACCGTGACCAGCACCGGACCCGCCTCCTTGTCCAGTCCCGCGGCAAGCACCGGCGGCGGCCAGTGCATCGAGGGCGTCAGATCCACCGCGAGCCCCGAGCGCAGCTTCCAGCGGCGAGTTGCCCAGAGCGCGATCAGCGCGCCGCCGGCAGCGAGGTAGTGCGCGGGTCCGAGCCCAAGGTGCTCGGCCGCGAGCCCCCAAAGCGCGCTGCCGACGGTCAGGGTGCCGAAGAACACCGTGACGTATACGGCCAGGCCCCGGCCGCGTACCCAGTCCGGCAGCACCGTCTGCGCTGACACATTCAGAATCGCGAGCGCGGCGATCCACGAGGTGCCGGCGAGCAGACAGGCGACTACCGCGACCCAGGGCTGGTGCGCGAGCCCGAACAGGACGAGCGCGGCGGCGGTGCCCGCTTCGCCCAGGACGACGACGCCGTCCGAACCCAAGCGGGCGTGCAGCCGCGGCAGCGCGAACGCTCCGCCCACCGCGCCCGCGCCGATCGCGGCGAGCAGCGTTCCGTAGAGTGCGGCGCCGCCCTGCAGCTGAGTGCGCGTCACGAGCGGCAACAGTGCCCAGTAGGCGCTGGCGAAGAGGAAGAAGCCGACCGCGCGCACGAGCGTCGCGCGCAGCGAGCGGTTGTAGCGCGCGTAGCGCACACCCGTGCGGATGGAATTGGTCAGACTCTCGGCGGGCAGCGTGCGTGCCGCCGCCTGGGGTGGAGGACGCCACCTGAAGATCACGCCGATCACGCCGGCGTTGCTGAAGGCATCGAGCCAGAAGGGCGCAGCAATGCCGAGACCGGCCATGATGCCACCGGTGATCGCCGGACCGAGCACGCGGCTGATGTTCACCCCCACGCTGTTGACCGCAATCGCCGAGGAGAGTGCCGACTCGGGGACGAGGAGCGGCACGATCGCCTGCCACGCGGGTGTCTCGAGCGCGGCGAGTACGCCCAGCACGAAAATAAAGACGAGCAGCAGTGCCGGGCCGACCGCGTGGAGCGTCACGAGCAGCGCGAATAGCGCGATGAATACGGTGCTGAGAATCTCGAGCGCGAGTATGAGGCGGCGCTTGTCGCGCATATCGGCGAGCGCACCGGCCGGCAGCGCGAAGAGGAAGAGCGGCAGGCTGTTGGCGACCTGCACGAGGGACACGACGAGCGGACTGAGGCTCGTCATCAGCCAGCCCGAGGCGGCGTTGTACATCCACGTGCCGACGTTGGAGACGACGGTCGCGAGCCACAGCGAGCGGAACACCGGGTAGCGCAACGCGTCCCATGCGGAGGGCGCGGGCGAGTCAGGCGCGGCAGGAGTGCCGGCGGCATTTGCGGTGGGCTGCGCCATTCCGCAGCATGTGCCGGGCGGAGCACCGCGCGCAACGCGCGCTGCGATTCCGGCTCAACCGGGAGTCATGTTTTTTCGTTGGACGGTGGCGCCCGGAGCACGGCGACCCTGACACTCGCGGCGTCACCGGCGCTGAACTGCAGCGTGAGTGGCGTGCGCGCCGGCAACTCGAACTCGACGACCTTGTGCGGCGCGCGACAGCCGCGGCGCCCCTGGAAGTCCCGCGAAGGAATGGCCGTACCGTGGGCGATCACGTCCACCCAGATCGGCTGATCGAGGGCAACGCGGTAGACGCCGGCACTCGCGAGCGATAACGCAGCGAGTCCGGCCTGAGCTACCGTGGATCCGCTCCGGCCCGGCGTCGCCGCGAAGCGGACCTGTGAGTGCGGAACGAGTGCGAGCTCATACAGCCGGTCGAGAGCGATCGCCGGGGCGTCCGCCGGGAATGCGCCGGCGGTCAGTTTCTGCGGCACCTCGCTGAAAAGGGTGCGCTCGCGCCGGACATCCCAGGAGAAGGCCGCACACGGGTCGGGGGGCTGCGCTGCAGATGCGCCCGCGCCCGCCGGATCCGGGGCGTGAGGCGCGCCACCGGCGCCTGCGGCCACGAGCACGAACAGCAGGGCGGCCGGCCCAGCCCAGGCGGTGGAGGCGCCTCTCACGCGCCGCCCGCGACCGCCGTCGGCCTCATAACTTCTCATCGCGCGCCATCAGGTGCTCGCCGACGAACCAGCTCTGCAGCTCGTTGGTGCGGATGAGCTGGCTCACGATCAGGTCATTGGTGCCGTCATCGCCCGCTTCCGCTGCCGCGTGCGCCAGCGGCCGCGCTTCCCCGAGCACGAACTCGTGCGCGTCGACGAGCCGGCGCAGCTGCGCCGGCACGCTCTCGCGGCCGCGCGGTGCACGCGCAATGCGCGTCTCCTCGGCGACATCGTGTGCGAGAGCAAGCGTCACGCCACCCAAGGTCTGAACGCGCTCCGCGAGAGCGTCCATGATCTCGACCTGCTCGCCGTAGTGCTTGTCAAAGAGCAGATGCAGCTCGTAGAAGGTGGCGCCGGAAGTCTGCCAATGAGCTTTCTTGTACAGGTCGCGCAAGGCCATCGTGTGCGCCAGCAGGCGATTCAGGGCCGCGACGCTCTGGTGGCGGAGCTGCTCGGAAAGCCCGAGGCGCGAGGCAACCAGGCTGCCGAAGGGTTGAATGACGGACTCTTCTTTACTCATCGGATCTCTCCTTGGGAAGTGCGGCCGGCGTGTCGGTGAGGCCGCAGTGTAAACCGCCACGCCTGCGGGTTGCGGTCGGGTACGGGTCCAATGTCATGATGCGGGCTGTTGGATGCCGTGTTTGATGCCCGTGCAGACGTGAGCGCGGACCTGGCGGTATTCGGGCGATCGGGGGGATCGCCGGCCGGCCGACTCAACGAAGATGCGCCCCGCAGGTCTGCTTATGTAAGCCCACTCCGACACATGATTCAGAGAAGCCGTCAACGTAACACTGGCAGACTGCCCGGAAATACCCGGCGGTCCGCTGTGCTGCCGGCGGAGATAACCCAGGTGCGTTTATGCCGCCAAGCCTGCGGAAGCCGGCTGTGATCGCCGTGCTTCTGCTGGCGTCGGCGATGCTATCGCTGAACGAAGCGGATCAGGGTGGACCTCCTGCAGGCGCGGCACCGACCGAGCACAAGATCGTCACCCTTCCGCAGACGCCGCAGACGGCGCCACCGGCGGAGCCCGGGCCTTTCGGCTTCGACAAAGTGCAGGAGCTCGCCCGGCAGCGCGCCGCGCGCGAGTTCAAACCGCCGCCGCAGAACCTGCCGGCATCGCTCGCCAACCTGACCTATGATCAGTACCGCGACATTCGTTTTCGTCCGACGAGTGCGTTGTGGCGGGACAAATCGCTGTTCGAGGTGCAGTTCTTCCACCGCGGGTACCGCGTCCGCCAGCGCGTGAACGTCTACGAGGTGACCTCCGCGGGCGCAGGTCTGGTGGAATACAGCCCGCGGCTGTTCACCTTCGGCAAGCTGAAGACGCCGAAGCTTTCGTCCGAGGTCGGCTTCGCGGGGTTTCGCGTGCACTATCCGCTGCAGACCCCGAGCTACAAGGATGAGCTGCTCGTGTTCCTCGGCGCCTCTTATTTCCGCGTTCTCGGCCGCAACCAGCACTACGGCGCATCCGCCCGGGGGCTGGCGATCGACACCGGCTCGCAGAGCGGCGAGGAGTTCCCGACCTTCACCGATTTCTGGCTGGTGCGACCGCAGCCCGGCGACCGCAGCCTCACCCTCTACGCACTGCTCGACAGCCGCAGTGTCGCCGGCGCCTACCAGTTCGAAGTCCGGCCGGGTGAGATCACGCAGGTGGAGGTACACTGCGATCTGTTCCCACGCCGCGCCATCGCCAAGCTCGGCGTGGCGGCGCTCACCTCGATGTTCCTCTACGGCGAGGATGGTACCGGGCGGCATTTCGACGACTTCCGCCCCCAGGTGCACGACAGCGACGGCTTTTTGGGGGAGACGGGGCATGGGCAATGGATCTGGCGGCCGCTCGCCAATCCACGCGAACTGCGAGTCAATCGCTTCATGGACGAGAACCCGCGCGCCTTCGGCCTGATCCAGCGCGATCGGAAGTTTGCGCACTACCAGGACGTCGAAGCGCTGTACGAGACGCGCCCGAGCTACTGGGTCCAGCCGCTCGGCAACTGGGGCAAGGGGGGCGTGGAGCTCGTCGAGATACCGAGCGATGAAGAGATCCACGACAACATGGTGGCGTACTGGGTACCCGACCAACCGGTCAACGGGGGCAAACCCCTGAGCTTCGCCTACCTGCTGTCGGCTTTTGCCGAGAACCCGCGCTGGCCGCCAGGTGGACGGGTGGTCGCCATCCGCAGTGGCAATCCTGGGGCGGGCGACAACAAGGGTCACTTCGGGCCCGGCGCGCGGCGCATGGTCTTCGAGTTCGCCGGCGGCGAGCTCGATGGGCTCGACGGCTCGCAACCGGTCAAAGCGGAAGTGACCGCCGAGAACGGCCAGGTCGACGCCCTCACCGTGCAGCGCGTGCCGCAGAGTGGCGTCTGGCGCGTCGCCTTCGTCGTGACGCCGCGGGCGAAGAAGCCGGTGGTGGATCTGCGCGGCTATCTGACGCTCTATGGTGAGGTTCTGACCGAAACGATGGTGTATCAATGGAGTCCGTGAGCATTCCTGGCTCCAGCTGGCAGCTGCGCCTGCGGCGTACGCTGTTCTTCGGGCTGACGCTGCTGACCTCCGCGGCCGCCACCTCCGTGCTGCTCGATGTCCTCGAAGCCAACGGCGTGACCTGGATCGAGGTCGTGGGCCTCGTGCTCTTCTTTGCGCTCTTCACCTGGATCGCGGGCGCGCTGTGGACCGCGATCGCGGGGTTCGGAGTGCAACTCGCCGGCCGTGACCCCGAGGGGATCGACGTGCACGAGCTGGCGGGGCGCCCGTTGCAGACCCGCACCGCGGTCGTGATGCCCATCTACAACGAGGATCCGGTACGCGTCGGGGCAGGACTCACCGCGACGTGGTCTTCGCTCGCGCGCGAGAGCGAGGCGCACGCGTTCGATCTCTTCATCCTCTCCGACACGAGCGATGAGCGCATCGCGGCCGACGAAGAGGCTCTGTGGCAGGGACTCAGCGAGCGCTTCGGAGCCAAAAGAGTCTTTTACCGCCGCCGCCGCGACCGCAGCGAGCGCAAGGCGGGCAACATCTTCGACTTCGTACGGCGCTGGGGCGCCAACTACGAATCCATGATCGTCCTCGACGCCGACAGCGTCATGAGCGGCCATGCGCTCGTCACGCTGGCGCGTGCGATGGAAGCGCATCCGCAGATCGGCATTCTGCAGTCGCTGCCGCTGCCCGCCGGTCGCGAGACGCTTTTCGGGCGTCTGATTCAGTTCGGCTCACGGCTGCAGAGCCCGATGCTCTCCGCCGGGCTCGCGTACTGGCAGGCGGGTGAGAGCAACTACTGGGGTCACAACGCCGCCGTGCGCCTGCGGCCCTTCGCGCAGTACTGCACGCTGCCGCGTCTCTCGGGACGGCCGCCGCTCGGTGGCGATATCCTCAGCCACGACTTCGTCGAAGCCGCCTTCATGCGCCGCGCCGGCTACGAGGTGCGGCAGGTCCCCGAGGTGAGCGGCAGCTGGGAAGAGGTGCCGGCGAATGTCCTCGACTATGCCGCGCGCGACCGGCGCTGGACGCAGGGCAACCTGCAGCATTCGCGCGTACTGTTCTTCCCCGGCCTCCACCCCTTGAGCCGCGTGCACTTCCTCACCGGGATCGTTGCCTACGTGAGCTCGCCGATGTGGCTGGCGCTGCTGCTGCTCTCCTCGCTCCTCTCCGCCATCGAGGCGGCCAAGAAGCCGGAGTACTTCTGGCCGGGATTGCAGAGCCTCTTTCCGCACTGGCCGCAGATCCGCACCGGCGAGATCTGGGTGCTGTTGGCCCTGACGCTCGTCGTGCTGCTCCTGCCGAAGATCCTCGGCGCGATCCTCGCGATGCGCGACCGCGTGGCGCGCCGCGAGTACGGCGGCAGTGCGCGGCTTTCGTTGAGTCTTCTCGTCGAGCAGCTCTTCAGCATGCTGCTCGCACCGACCATGATGTTGTTCCATTCGACCTTCGTCGCGCAGACGCTGCTCGGCCGCTCGGTGTCGTGGAATGCCCAGGAGCGCACCGAACGCGGTGTCACGATGCGCGAGGCCTTCCGCCGGCAGAAGTGGCACCTGGTGCTCGGGGTGGTGTGGGGTGCCGCGATGCTGCGGCTCGCGCCGCAGTTCTTCTGGTGGCTGACGCCGGTGTTGGCGGGGCTGCTGTTCGGCATTCCGCTCACCGTTTGGACGAGTCGTGTCAGCGCCGGCAGACTCTTCAGGCGCCATGGCCTGCTCCTCACACCCGAGGAGACGGCGCCGCCGCCGGAGCTCGTGGCCTTGAGCGGCGCGAGCGAAGATATCATCGGATTGGTCTCTGCGGCCGGTTCGGCATTGCCGCCGCCGCCACCGGTCCCACCGCAGGTGCCACCGCCGGTGCGGCCGAGCCCGGCGTATTATCCACCGCAGCGCCGCTCGGGCTGACGGACGACAAAGGAGAGCAGATAGATGAAGCGCAGTCTTGGGATACTCGCCGGAGCCGTGTTGCTGTTGTGCGCCGCCGTGAGCCGGGCGGACGACTTCACCGAGACGATTCAGCTTTTCAAGGACGCCGGAGCCAGCCAGCACTTCTTCGACGACTCCTACGGCTATGCCGTCTTCCCCGGCATCGGCAAGGGCGGTTTCATCGTCGGCGGCGCCCATGGCAACGGCAGGGTGTACCGCAAAGGCGTCTACGTCGGTGATACGTCCATGACGCAGGTCAGCGTCGGCTTCCAGATCGGCGGCGAGGCGTACCGCGAGATCATCTTCTTCCAGGATCAGCGCTCGTTCGATGACTTCACCAACGGCAGCTACGAGTTCAGCGGCGACGTCAACGCGGTCGCGATCACTGCGGGAGCCGGAGCGTCCGCCGGCACCTCCGGGGCCAGCGCCGGTGCGAGCGGCGGGCAGAAGGACGCCACGACCGCCGGCAAGTACTACAAGGGCATGGCCGTGTTCGTGATCGTGAAGGGTGGCGCGATGGCCCAGGCGGCCGTCGGCGGACAGAAGTTCAGCTACAAGCCCAAGGCCTGAGGGCCCGCCTGGAGAGCCAATGATGAAGCGCAGTGTTGCGACGGTCGCCGGCGCCCTGTTGCTGTTGTGCGCCACCGCGAGCCGGGCGGATGACTATACCGACACGATAAAGCTGTTCGAGAACGCGGGCCAGAGCAAGGCGTACTTTCACAACAGCTACGGCTACGCCGTGTTTCCGGGCATCGGTAAGGGCGGGTTCATCGTCGGCGGCGCTCATGGCAACGGCCGCGTGTTTCGCAAGGGCGTGTACGTCGGCGACTCCTCCATGACGCAGGTCAGCGTCGGCTTGCAGGCCGGTGGTCAGGCCTACAGCATGATCATCTTCTTCGAGGATGAGCGCGCCTTCAAAGAGTTCACCAGCGGCAGCTTCGAGTTCGGCGCCGATGCCGGCGCGGTCGCGATCACCGCCGCGGCCGGTGCGAGTGCCGGCACGAAGGGAGCGAGTGCGGGTGCGAGCGGTGGGATGAAGGACGCGGTCACGGCCGGCAAGTACTACAAGGGCATGGCCGTCTTCACCATCGTCAAGGGCGGTGCGATGTACGAGGCGACGGTCTCAGGGGCGAAGTTCAGCTTCAAGCCCAAGGCCTGACGGCCGCCCGGCTCGCTCGCGGCATTCCTGCGCGAGCCGCGCTCACTCCGCCGCCGCCCGCTCGATGAGCGGCACCACGGCCGCGAGGTTTGCCGCCAGGGCGGGGTCGAGCCCGTGTCGGCGGGTGACGTATTGCGGATCGTTCCAGGCGACCTGCGTCTGCCCATTGGCATCCTGCCACACGAGCGCCTTCACCGGCAGGTCGAGCCCCGCAGTTGGTGCGCTCTGCATGAGGGGCGTGCCGGCTTTCGGATTACCGAAAATCAACATCTGTTCAGGACGCATCGTCAGGCCCGCGCGCCCGGCGTCACCGCTGAAATCGATGCGCGCGAAAATCATCACGCCCTTCTCCTTCAGGAGCGACTCGAGCCGCTCGAGGGTCGTCGCGACCGGATGATGCGAGGTGATGCGCTTGATACCGCTCTCGATACTGGCGTTCATGGCTATCAGCTCCCCGTGGATGGTTCCAGACCCGTCAATGCTGCAGCGCAAACCCCGGCCGTGATCCAGAGATTGGCGCGGACGTCGGCTCAGGTATGGCGGAGGGGCAGACGGCTGTCAATCCAGACGATGGTAGAAGCGGCTTCGGCGTGCCGCCGCCGTCGTCGCGAGGCGACGTAGCCCGGATCCTACAGCCGCTTCAGTCTCCGCCCCCGTGCGAACACCGGTGCGAGCGCCCACAGTGCGCTGACCCTGCAACGGAACCATCGGCGCAAGCGGAGGGAATCATGCTGCACTACGCCGTCGTCTTCTTCGTCATTGCGATCATCGCTGCGGTGCTCGGCTTTGGTGGCATTGCCGCCGGCGCTGCCGGCATCGCCAAGGTCCTCTTTATCGTGTTCCTCATCGGCGCGATCATCACATTCCTGGTCGGCCGGTCGCGGGTCTAGAGGGTCGAGCCGTGAGCACGTCCTACAACAATCAATGGGTCCTCGGGCGCTCACGCTGGCGCAGGCGCTCGCCGGCTCCGGGCAGCCGCTCCCGCGGGCAACCGCCCGTCCAGCCGTTACCGGAGCCGCATGTCGGGCAGCCAGGCGGCACTCATGAGCGTCCACGGCCGGCAGGGGACGGCGTCGTGCGCAAGCGTCCACGGTGGATCGACCGCGATACCTGAGCTCCCAGGAAACCGGGTCCCAACATAGTTCGAGCGCAGCCCCGCCCCCGTGCCGCCGCAGGGGTGGGGCGTTGCGACTGTGCGGGTCGTCTTGGCACCTTGGTAAACTGCCCGCGGGGTCGTGGAGGCACCCGCGATGAACGATCAGGCGGCGACCATCAGCCACGCGAAAGACACCCTCATCGACCTGGCGATCGGCTTCGGTCCGCGGCTGCTCGCGGCGGCGCTGATCCTGATCGTGGGGGTGTTCGTGAGCGGCTGGGTGAGTCGCTGGGTCACGCAATTTCTCGGGCACCGCGATCTCGAGCCGCCGGTGCGGCTGCTGCTCTCGCGCACCGCCTGGGCGTTCTGCTTCGCGATCTTCGCCCTCATGGCACTGCAGAATCTCGGCATCGAGCTGTTGCCGCTGATCGCGGGCCTCGGCGTCGTGGGCGCGGGCGTCGCACTCGCCACTCAGGGCGTGCTGAGCAACATGGTTGCGGGACTGACGATTATCTTCTCCAAGCCGTTCCGCGTCGGCGAGTACATCGCCATCGCCGGCGTCGAGGGCGTGGTCGAGTCGATCACGCTCTTCAACACGAAGCTCGGCCACGTCGATCGCTCGATGGTTGTCGTACCCAACCGCAAGGTGGTCGGCGAGATTCTGCACAATTACGGCCGGATCCGTCAGGTGGAGGTCAGCGTCGGAGTGGCCTACGAAAGCGATCTCGGCGGTGTCATCGAGCTGATCGGCGGCGTGTTGCGGGCCAACCCACGCGTGCTGCAGGACCCGCCGCCGGTCGTGCAGCCGATGCAGTTCGGCGATTCCTCCGTCAGCATTGCGGTCAAACCCTGGGTGGCGGTGCAGGACCAGGTGCAAGCCACCGGCGAGATCTACGCCGCGGTGCTTGCAGCGTTGCGTGCCCGTGGAGTCGTCATGCCGCTGCCGCAGCGCGAGGTGCGGCTCATCGGCCAGCCGGCTTGACCCCGCCCGCGCGCATGGAGCCATCCTCTTTCGCACCGCGCCATCCGCAGCCGCGCGCGTCACGGGTGCGGGCCGTGCTCGCGCGGCTCGCCGCGGCGTTGCTGCTCGCCGGGCTCTCAAGCTGCTCGCTCATTTCAATCAAGAGCCCGGAGCGCCCGCTGTCGGCGCGCGACATGAATGCGCGCATCCTCTCGCGCGAGCTCACGACGAACTTTATCGATGCCAACGGACGCAACACCGACGGCATCCTCGCGACCGAGGTCGATCCGCTGGTGGTCAACAACGCTCTGCGCTGGGAGGTGGGCGTGATCGTGACCAGCCGCAGTGCCGAAACCCAGCTCGCGCCGCTCATGAGCCTGCTCGATATCTGGGCGCTCGCGCTGCAGCTGCAGGGGTTCGTCGGCGATGGCGGCGCGGGTGCCAGGCTCTTCGGCACGCACCAGGCGGCGGTGCGCGCGCTCACCGACAGTTATGCGGACGGTGCACACAACCTCGCGCGCTCCCTCCTGACACCCAGCGAGTTCGCGGACTACCAGAGCTTCATCGACGACTACGTGCGTGCGCATCCGCTGCAGGACCTGAGGTTTGCGCGGCCATCGGTGGTGACGGAGTGGGGCCGCGCCAAGGGCGCCGAGTCGCACCTGATCGATGAGGTCGGCACGATTCCCCAGGCACTCGCCGATACCCATCAGCGGCTGCAGATCTATGCCGATACCATGCCGGTGCAGACCATGCGGCGCACGCAGCTCGCGCTGCGGGAATCGGGCTACACGGCGGACGATATACGGGCGGCGCTGGCGCGTCTCGATGAACGACTCGATCGGTTGACGACGGTGGCCGAGTCGGCACCGGAGCTGGTGCGCGGCGCCGAGGAGGAAGTGAGGGAGAGCCTGCGCGAGATCCTGAATCGGCTCGATGCTTCCGGTGCCGCAGCGGCGTCGGCGTTTCGCACCGAGCGCGTGCAGCTCTTCATCGATATCCAGGCCGAGCGTGAAGCGCTCGCCCTTGCCGTGGACGCACAGCGTAAAGCGCTCACCGCCGACGCCGATCGCATCGGACAGCAGCTCGTGCGGAGCGCGGGGGATGAGGTACGGCACTTCACTCGCGAGGCGGTGCTGCTTGTCATCGCGCTCGGGCTCGTGCTGCTCGGTCTTCCTTTCGCCGCCGGCTACCTGGTCGGTCGTGCGCGTTCCGCACCCCGTCCGGGATAGTGCGCGCCGCCCGCCGCGGCGAGCACCTCGCGTGCCGCGCGGACACCGCTCTGCAGCGCACCGGTCACCGTACCTTCCGCGGCGTCGGTGGCCTCACCGGCGAAGAACAGCGTGTCTTCGAGCGGCTGCGCGAGCCCGGCCCGCGCCGCGCTCGCACCGACAGTGACGTAGCTGTAGGCGCCGCGCGCGAAAGGATCCTGCTGCCAGTCGTGGTGGTAGTAGCCGCGGAGCTCCGCGGTCACATCGAGCTCCTCGCCGAAGAGCGTCTCGAGACTCGCGAGCGCCTGACGCACGAGCTGCGCCGGGGAGGCGCCTGCGGCGAGGCGCACCGCCCGTGGGCCGCCCGCCCATGCCACGAGCAGGGGTGCCCGTGCCGGCGCCGGCGTCCAGAAAGTCGCGAACGGGGCTTCGGGCACGTGGAAGAATCCGGCATCGCGATAGCGACCCTCATGGAGCGTCTCCCAGAAGGGGCTCGCGAAGCGCAACATCAGCTTGATGATGGGGCCGGAGGCGAGTCCCTCGAGCGCTGCGCGCTTGGCCGTGAGTGCGGGGCTGAAACGCACCGCACCCGCGGCGCCCTCGGAGTGTTGCAACACTCCGAGCGGCAGTGTGATGAGCACGCGCGGCGCGTGGAACGAAAACGGTGCGCCGCAGAACTCTCCCGCCACCTCGACCGAGCCGCGCGACCAGCGGAGGCTCTGCACCGGTGCCTGCAGCAAGAGGCGCAGGCGCTCGCCCGAGAGGCGCGCCATGAGTGCCGCGAGCAGCGACTCGTAGCCCTCGCGCGGTCGCGCTTGCGGTGAGCTGCCGATGACGTCCGAGGTCCACTCCTCGACGAGCGCGCGGGCGCTCGCGCGCGCGGTGTCCGCCGCGTCGAACCCTTCCGCCATCATGCGCGCATAGTCGCGCTGCTCCGGAGTCAGGAGGTGCGCGAGCTGTTCGAGGAATGCATCGAAGCTCATGTCGTGGCGCGCGAGCGCGTCACTCTTTTTTCTCATGGCCGCGCGGATGTGCGGAAACAATCCGCCCCGCGGCCGCAGCTGCCCGTTCTCGCGAGCGAAGTGAGAGTCCGCGGCCTCGATCACCGTGGCGCCGGTCGCCGTGAGCAGCCCCTCGGTGATGGGTGCATGGCCGTGGATGAACTCGGCACCGAGCTCGATCGGCACCGCGAGGCCGGTCTCACGGCGCGTCCAGATACGCCCACCGATCCGGTCGCGCGCCTCGAGCAGCATCACCCGCTGACCGGCCTCGACGAGCTCGCCGGCGGCGATCAGTCCCGCCGCGCCCGCGCCGATGACGATGACATCGCAGTCGGCGTTCTGTGGAGGGTCGTTGTGGCGCATGCGACTCAGCCGAGCGCCTGCGCGAGATCCGCGATGAGGTCGGGAGGCTCCTCGATGCCGACCGACAGGCGCAGGAGATTCGCAGGCGCGCGCGAGCCCGCCCCCTCGATCGAGGCACGGTGCTCGATGAGGCTCTCGACCCCGCCGAGGCTGGTCGCGCGCGTGAAGAGCCGCGTGCGCGCGGCGACGCGCACTGCCGCGGCTTCACCGCCTGCGACGCACACCGACAGCATGGCGCCGAAGCCGCCCGGCATCTGTGCCGCTGCGATCGCGTGTCCCGGGTGCTCGAGGAGACCGGGATAGAACACCCGCTCGATGCCCTCATGCCGCGCGAGGAATCTCGCCACCTCGAGCGCGCCGGCACACTGCGCGCGCACGCGCAGCGCGAGTGTGGCGAGGCTGCGTCGCAGCAGCCAGCAATCGAACGGGGCGAGCGCCGCTCCCGCCATGCGCTGCCACTCCTGCAGCCGCTCGAGCAATGCTCCGCTCTCGCGCACCGCCACCACGCCGCTCAGCACGTCGCTGTGGCCGCCGAGGTACTTGGTGGCGCTGTGCACCACGAGGTCGACACCGAAGTCGAAGGGCCGCTGACAGACGGGTGTCGCGAAGGTGTTGTCGCAGACGACGAGCGCCCCGGCGTCGTGCCCGAGTGCGGTCACCGACTTCAGGTCCATGACATTGAGGAGCGGATTGGTCGGTGTCTCGATCCACAGGAGCCGTGCGCGACCCCCGTGCCGTGCGAGCGTCGCATCGACGGCCGCGACATCAGAGAGGTCCACCAACTCGATGCGGGCGCCGCGGCGCTCCACGAAGACCGTGAATTGCCGCAGCGAGCCGTAATAGCCTTCCTGCGACGCCACCAGCAGATCGCCCGCGTTGAGAAGCTCGAGCACCGCCATGTTCGCCGCCAGCCCCGAGGCGAAGGCCGCCGCGCCCGCTCCCCCCTCGAGGCTCGCCACGCACGCTTCCAGCGCCGCACGGTTCGGGGTGCCCTCGCGACTGTAGCGGTAGCCTCGCGGGTAGCCGCCATCCGCATCGCGCTCGAAGGTCGTGCTGAGGTGAATCGGCTCGGCCACGGCGCCGGTCGCCGCGTCCGGCTGGTGTGCGGCGTGCACGCAGAGCGTATTGAGACCCGCTTGTTCGCTCATATCCTTTCTCGCGACGCCCCACCGTGGGCAACGCATCGGAGTCACCGGGGCTTACTTTACACTACGCTTTCGCCGACTCCCTGCGCGGCAGGCGGCGAAGCGATGGAGGAAAGGGCATGGAATTGGAGCGCAACATCTGGCCGGATCTCGCCTATGAAACCTGGCGGGACACCGCCGCGACACTGCAGCTGTGGATGCAGATCGTCGGCAAGGTGAGGCTGTCACTGACACCATGGGTGAACCACAGCTGGCAGGTGCCGTTGTATGTCACGGCGCGCGGGCTCACGACCTCACCGATGCCGTACGCGGGCGAGGTGCTCGAGCTCGAGTTCGACTTCATCCACCATCGGCTGCTCGCGCGCACGAGCCGCGCCGAGGAGCGCAGCTTCGCGCTCGAGCCGCGGACGGTCGCAGACTTCTACGCGCACGTGCGCGCACTGCTCGAGGAGCTCGAAGTGCGGGTCACGATCAACGAGCGGCCGGTCGAGCTCGTCGACCCGATCCGCTTTTCGCAGGACCGCACTCACCGCAGCTACGACGCCGATGCCGCCGGGCGCTTCTGGCGCGTGCTCATGAAGACCTCCGTCGTCCTCACGGAATTTCGCAGCGGCTTCCTCGGCAAGGTGAGCCCGGTGCATTTCTTCTGGGGCAGCTTCGATCTGGCCGTGACCCGCTTCTCCGGGCGTCCCGCGCCGCCGCATCCCGGTGGCATACCGGGGCTGTCGGATGAGGTGACCCGCGAAGCCTATTCTCACGAGGTGAGCAGCGCCGGCTTCTGGCCGGGCAACGACGCCTTCCCGCGCGCCGCCTTCTATTCGTACGCCTACCCCCAGCCGGCGGGTTTTTCCGGCCACGCGGTGACGGCCGGCGCCTGGTACGACAAGGGACTCAGCGAGTTCATCCTGCCGTACGAGCAGGTGCGTCAGGCTGCAGACCCTGAAGCGACCCTGCTCGACTTCCTGACACGCACCTACGCCGCTGCGGCAGAGGCCGCGCACTGGGACCGCGCAGCGCTCGAGTGCGCGCTCGGCATTCCCGGGCGCGTGCGGCGGGTGGCACAGGGAGCGGCCACGGAGTCGAGCAAATGAAATCGCTCGGACGGCGACCCCAGGGCGCACGGCTCGAGCGCCTGAGGGCGTCGCCGCTGTGGACGGGCGAGAGCTTCCGTAACCGGCACCCGATCCTCCCGGGGCTGCGTGATCCCAACGTCCCGCTGCCGACGCTGCGCGATTTTCTGTGCAAGAGCGACCGGCGCGTGCCTCCGGCACCGCTGCCCGCGGTCGATCCGCTCGCGGGCTGGAGCAAGCCCTTCGGCAGCGGCCTGCGCGTCACCTGGCTCGGTCACTCGACCGTGCTCATCGAAATCGATGGCCTGCGCGTGCTCACCGACCCGGTGTGGGGACCGCGCGCATCGCCGCTGCGCGTGGCGGGCCCGCGGCGCTTCCAACCGGTGCCGGTGTCGCTGCGCGCACTCCCGCCGCTTGACCTCGTGATCGTGTCGCACGATCACTACGATCACCTCGATTACCCGACGATCCGTCAGCTGCGGCGGCGCGGGATGCCGTTCGTGACCTCCC
>Ga0306922_10002305_pt1 | contig 17747 bp, 22 predicted proteins | sample sta12Cox44000082_FD_203758 | JGI IMG/M metagenome (GOLD analysis project Ga0306922, IMG submission 203758) | Lab enrichment of tropical soil microbial communities from Luquillo Experimental Forest, Puerto Rico - statoxic.12C.oxic.44.000.082 (v2)... | ecosystem: Environmental > Terrestrial >... | reverse complement strand
GAGGTGCGCTCCGGCCAGCGAAAGTGCCGTCGCAAAGACGAGGATCATCGCTCCGAGCGCGTTATCGGCAGCAGTGCCTTCTGCAAAGAAGCGGGCTGCCATCGGCAGGCTTGCGGAGAGCAGAAAGGCGAGAAGGCTCGGCAAATACGACGCATTCAATACGACTGTGCCCGCGCACATCCCTCCGATCACAAACGTCAGAAAGATCTGCCCCGATGTGGGAACGATCGGGAACAGCAACATTCCACCAAAGCCCCAGCATGATCCGGCAAGCAACGATCCGCAGACAGCGAGCCTCGACCAAATATGGTCGCGCTCGTGTCCGGAAAGAGAGCGACGATATTGTCGCCATAAGATCCAGCGCACGGCGGTAATCAGAGCAACGAGAGAGAACCAAACCAGGGGGAACGGTCGAGCGCCGATCGTTGACAGCACGGTCGCGGTCAGGGCCGCATTCACGAGATTAACGCCGAGGCTGATCGGCAGTTGCCGAAAGACTGCGCGCAGCTGCTCGGTACGGATGGCGATCGAGATCTCGTTGGGTGGCACGATGCCGAAACCTCACGCGCCGATGTGAACAGGCCGGTACACCCCGGAAGAGGCCCAGTGGTTCACGAGGAACAACGGGCTTGCCCGATAGGATACATAGCAAAATTGCTACCTCGAACTTTGGCTCTTGGGTCGATGCGACACCCGTGTGCCTGAGACGATTGGTTGACGCTGTTCTGACGCTAGCATCACGGGATTATGGTTAAGATTGATCGCCATGTAACCGCGGGTGTTGGCTCGCAGGGGGAGGTCCCGGTGGACAGCGAGATCGCGTCCGATCAGTAATGGAGGATCCCGGTATTTGATCATGGCATAAACGGTGGCGCCCACGTCGGACGCTACGTTCTTGAATACTAGTCCCCAGGCGCTCGTCGATACCCCGAAAATGGCCATGATGCACCCCATCCCGAGGATGCACCGACGCCGCACGACCATGTGATTTGACGCTTCGCCTAAGCAGCCAAGTCCGATCCCTACGAGCGGCAGCAGCGTCATCGGCCTGAGCGCCCCACTCACGTAAAGCTGGGCCGCGACGGATGCGGTGGTGCAGACGAGAAACGCGCTCGCGCATGCGACGCGCCGCCTGAACGTGTTTCCTTCGATCCTGCTGAAACTAAGGATCAGCAACGTTCTCGCCGTCAGGACCGTAAAAACGGCCAGACCAACAAGAAAATCAACGCGTCCGGTATAGAGGTACCTGACGGCAAAATCCGCTGCGACCGCCCCCAGCGCCAACGCGTTGAACCGCCGCGATACAACATGACTGGCGGTTTTTACCCGACCGACAGACGCAACCGCTGACGTCAACTGGAAGGAGACGGAGATAACCAAAGCTTGCGCGATCGTTCTCACTCCCCTTCATTGATCGTGGTAAAGGGTCGACGAAACCGCCTCGGCCAGAACCTCCACCGTGAATGGCTTCTTCAACCAGATATCATGGTCGGCCTCCCTCCCGTCCCCAGTCATGGCGCCGTAACCGCTCACGAACAGCACCTTAAGGTGGGGCCTGGTGCGGCGCGCCAAACACACCGTATCCTGGCCCGACAGCCCCGGCATTACCTGATCCATGACGACGAGGTCGCATGGGTCACCCCGCTCCAAGATCGCCAGCGCCGCGCTGCCGCTATTGGCTTCCATAACGGAATAGCCCATCCCCCGCAGACATTCGACGGTCACCGATCGCACGGCCGAGTCGTCGTCCGCGACCAAAATACGGGCACCGGCGCTCGTCCGGATGCACGCCGGCACCGCATCCTTCGCCCCCGGTAACGGATCACGGTTCACCCGCGGCAGGTAGATCTGCACCGTTGTCCCCTTGCCGATCCAACTGCGCAGACGGACCGCTCCGCCTGATTGGCGCACGACGCCGAACACCATCGATAAGCCCAACCCCGTCCCCTTACCGACTTCCTTGGTCGTGAAGAACGGCTCAAAGGCGCGCTCTATTACTTCGGGGCTCATGCCGGTTCCGGTATCGTGCATCGACACCAGCACGCACTCGCGGCCCGCGACCTCCTCCGGCGCTTCATCGCTGTTGTTCGCGGTTTTGATCAGCAGCGTGCCACCCTCCGGCATCGCGTCGCACGCGTTGATGGCGACGTTAAGGAGCACCGTCTCGATCTGACCGATATCGATCAGGACCGGCCAGAGATCAGCGGCCAAAGCATGCCGAATCTCTATAGAAGGGCCGATGGACCGGCGCAGCATCTCGGTCATTTCGACAATGATGGAGTTGAGGTCGGCCGGCACGGGTTCGAGGCGCTGCTTGCGCGCGAAAGCAAGCAATGACCCGGTGAGCTTCACGCCACGCGCCGTGGCGATTTGCGCGCTCCGAAGAAGACGCAGGCTCTTCTCGTCCGAGATACGCGCCTCAAGCATCTCCAACGAGCCGCAGGCGATGGTCAGAAGGTTGTTGAAATCATGCGCAATGCCGCCCGTGAGCTGGCCTATGGCCTCCATTTTCTGCGACTGCAGCAGCGTTTCCTGTGCTTGTTTGAGCTCCCGGGTTCGGGTGCTCACCACGTCCTCCAGGTGCTCCCGGTGGTGCGCCAATGCGATGGCGGCATCACGAAGCCCATCGCCGACCAAGTTTAGCTCGTGCACCCCGCTATGAAGCCGGCCGACAGGCTCACCGCTCCTCATCGCCCTCGTCATGGCAGCAAGCTTGCTGACCGGTCGCCGGATCCCCTGAGCCATCCCATAGGCTAGGGCCAGAGTTAAGGCCATGAATGAAACCCCGCCGCCGATGGCTAGCTTCCATGCCTGACTGACAGGGGCATCAACGAATTCCCTCGGGATGCCGATTGCCACAGTCCAACCAGTGACTAACGAACGCCGAAACGTTGAATAAACAGGAATTCCATCGCTCGTGATATTGGGGATCCAGGTATCCTCTGTCGCCGATATCATTGCCTTTCTCAGCAGTGGTGCGACGGGCTTGCCCAGGAACTGATCTAACTCTCGGTTGCGTGCGAGGATGAGACCCTGGCGATCAAGTATCGCGATCGTCCAAGCAGGTGAGATCGCCTCGGACAAAAGGTTCTGCTCTGTTAACAGTTTCGACAGGATTTCCGGTCCTAAGTCCATCGCCAACACATAGACGACATGCCCATCGCGCACCACGGGCACGCCCACCGATATGATCGGCCGGCGCAGCGTCGCTCCTATGATGAGATCGGAGACCTGCGGCCGACCGGTGGCGACGACCCGATCGTGCATCTCCGTGTTGGTCGCGGGGGACAGGGGCTCACCGAACGGCCGGTTGGTGCTTATCAGCTGCTGGCCTTGGGTGTCATGCAGCACCAGTGCCGTCCCGTATACCTGGATCGCCGCGCGCAGCTGCCGATCGAAGGTGGTGAGATCGCCCAACTGTATGCTCGGAAGCTTCGAGAGGACCTCGAGCTCCACCTGGATCGCGCCGATCTGGCCGTCAATATCGTTCAGCAAACCGTTGACCTTGCCTGCCACCTCGTGCTTGAGCGCCACGCGCCGAGCCTCGATGAACGAAATGGCAGTGACGCAGCCTAGCACGACGAGTGGCAGGGCGGTGACGCACGCCAGCATCATCAACCGCGCCTGTATCCCGAGGGTACGGTAGTGACGTAGGTTCACCTGTCTACTGCCCCCTCAGCAACCTCCAAGCCGCGCCGGCCATTCCTCCCATCTGCCCAGTGGCCAGCCAAATACATTTCCGGCCGGGACGGTCGGCTCACCAGGCGCTCCGCACTCTGCAGAACGTTGTTTGTGGGAAGCGCGATGGAAGGCTTGCGCAATGCGATCAACGAGCATCTGACAAGCTTTATCGAAGACCATCAAAAGCGTTTGGCAAATGCCGAAGCTGCGACATCTGTCTTGAAATCGACGGACAGGACGACATCATCTTCGTCCTGATCGTATTTGAATCTCACGGGCTCGTACCGGTTGCAATCGAGCCACTCACGGATCTCCACAAGCGTGGCAAAAAGCTCAACCATGTTCAACCTTATGGTGATCGTATACATTCAGTGTTCCCACTAATCGATTCCAGATCGGCACATCGTGGCAAGGGCCGCGCTCACGCTGCTGCGTCCCTATGGGTGTGCCCATTCGGTTGAGCCACAGTGATAGCAGCAGCTTCCCAATGGCCGTCTCGATTTTGTACTATCTTCCCTGCACTTTCTAGACGTTTTAATGCCGCTTCGGTTCCTTCCGCAATGTAATCAATGGCTTTGGCGATTTGCTCTTTCGTCATTGCCTTACAGGAAAAAGACAATTCTTTTATTATCATTTGACGTATGTCTCGACGCTTTCTTCTAACAACTTTACCCATATCTACTTCGGCATCAGGAGTAATACTCAGTCCAAAAATCTCCATCGCTTCTCTAAAGCCTTCCTGCCTTGCTTTGATGAGCATCGCCTCTCGCACTTTTTCCTCGCTCACTGCCATCGCAGCCACTCGATCGGCTTCTAGCTTAGAAAGGAAAGCAGTTGCTTTTTCTATAGGAGTAGACATGCGCCGATTCTTCCATTCTTGATCAACGGGTTGTTGATTTGATCGAGGGTCTGTGCCGCTTGGGACATGGTCGGTAAGCTCGCCAGACAGTGCGTTCCTTAAGCGGCTCTTGTGCCAGCCTGGTCATGGTGCGCACCAAGATCCGGGCGCACGACGAGTTTCGCGGCCGGCATGGCCGCTGGGTCACGCAATACATAGCCGCGTCCCCAGACGGTCTCGATGTAGTGTTTACCGCCGGTCGCATGGGCAAGCTTTTTGCGCAGCTTACAGACAAAGACATCGATGATTTTGAGCTCTGGCTCGTCCATTCCGCCGTAAAGGTGGTTAAGGAACATCTCCTTCGTCAACGTGGTCCCTTTGCGCAGGCTGAGCAGCTCGAGGATGGCGTACTCTTTGCCGGTGAGGCGCACTGCCTGGTCGCCGACCGCGACGACGCGGGTGTCGAGGTTGACGAGAAGCTCACCGGTCTGGATCGTCGATTCGGAGTGGGCTTTGGAGCGCCGCACGATTGCCCGGACGCGTGCGATCAATTCGCGACGATCGAAGGGCTTGGTCAGGAAATCATCGGCGCCGAAACCGAGACCCTTGATCGTGTGGTCGAACTCGGCAAGATCCGAGACGATCAGGATCGGCGTCTGCAGACGCGCTGCGTGCAACCGTCGCAACACTTCGTGACCTTGGATTCCAGGACGGGTCAGATCGAGGAGAATGATGTCGTAATTGTGGAACTGGCCGATCTCCAGGCCGTCCTCGCCGAGATCGGTCGCATCGCAAATCAGGTCCTCTTCCGCCAGAGCCACCGTAATGCTGGCGGCGATAATTACATCAGCGTTGACAATAAGCGCGCGCATGGGAATTTCCAATTCTAAGCATCGATCCGTAACTGCACAGTATTCGGCGCTCGGTGTCGCCGCTGTGCCGGTCGACCCGGGGGAGCATCGCGATAAATCTGTAGTCGAGTGACGCGCAACCCCGGGATGCCGTGGGCCTCAATCGCACGCTGCCACGTGACAAACTCATCGATCGACAGCTCATAACAGCGGCAAACTTCATCCAGGCTCATGACGCCGTCGCGCACAGCGTGTACGATCATGGCCTTGCGCCGCGGGACCCATCTTTTTGTATCCGGCGACGGCAAGTGGACAGGAATTGCTTTCACCTCGTCTTTCAATGGGTCCTTAAACATTACGTTCTTCTCCATGCGGGTACCATTGTCTCCCAGTCGCCGCAGTGGTCGAGTGTTTCCGACCACATTGCAGTTGCCCAATTTGCCCTATTGACCTCGCCTCGCGGCAGGTGCTGGCGGTGAGAGGGCAGATCGCACCGCGGGCCGCGATCCCCTATTTTGCGAGGCTTAATCGGCTAATCGCACGTGAAGAGACCTAAGCCGCGTGCTTGTTAACCTCATTCCGCGTGAGCGGGGAGTTTCGGATCGGGAGCCGATATAAGGTGTAACCCTGCGTAACGCTAGGTAACAAACTCTGCGATGGGCCGCAACATTCAGTTACAGAATGCATGTTAGCCCGACCCGCCCGAGAGGCTGACCCTCCATATAGGAGTCAAAGAGCATTTAGCCGCAATATGGCGTACCATCACCTCAGAGGAACCCAATCGCGAATCGCTCCAACTGCGTCAATTCGTCTCACAGTGGACGATACGGCCAAGGCGCCGAGCCTGAGGGCGATCCACGGAACCTCGCTGCGGGTCGGCAGCCGCGCGAACTGCGCCTTTTCAGGCCTCTCCTCCCTGCGGACACACATGCGCGCAGACGCGCACGCGCGCGGGCGAAATTCGCCACGTGGCGTGACGTCGTGATACGACTCCCGGATCATGCCGGTTCGCCGCGAGGCCGGCGCCCGCGAGCGAACCGGCAGCGAGTCCTCGACGAACTCGCGCGCCGGCTCGAGGGCACTGGGAGGGCGAACAGTGCCGTAGCCGACTGACGTTCTGGAAAACGGGCGCGTGGGGAGGGTCGCGGAGAAATTGGACGCGGCCGCCGAAAATGCGGACGATTTTGAGAAAATAGGGTGCCCGAGCTTCGCCTTACCGCGATGCCAGCCTACACTGCGATGATCCGGTCTTTTCGTCGCAGAGATCAAGATCATGCTCGGCCTGCCGACCGGACTGATCGTTGAGCCGCCCTCCCTAACAGCAACCCGCAGGGGCAAGGCGGTTCTGCATCCCCCGGTGCCCCCGGCCTACTCGGGGGAAATCCGCGCCAGGCGGGAGGGGCGCGAAAATTAAGGAGAATGCGTTGCACCAGGCGCGCGAGATCATGGGCAAGCTTAAGCTCGCAGTGAACGAGGAGAAGACACGGACCTGCAAGGTTCCGGCAGATCCGCGCGTGCGGTTCGATGAGCGGGGTGTGGAAACGGAGCCTTGATCGAACCAGTGAGGCACCGCAGACGAAAGGGGCGGCAACACATACGTTCGGCCTACAGACACCGCGCCACATTCCGACTCTACCGACATAGGCTGTTCGCTCTCAGACCGGTTAACGGCAGCTGTTGGCACGCCTCTGACCAGCTGGCAAAGGGCAGAGCATTGCTGCTCTGCCCGGTAGTTCAGACATCGATCTGTTCGGCTATGGCAAGTGCGTCGTCAACTTCGATACCGAGGTAGCGCACCGTGCTCTCGATCTTCTTATGTCCTAGCAGTAGTTGCACTGCGCGCAAGTTGCCGGTTCTACGGTAAATGAGTGTGGCCTTGGTAAGCTTGGGTCGAGCCCGATGCGGCAATCCACTTGCCGACCAGTCGAGCATATTGACGTGTCGTAATAGCTCGGTCGCAGCCGCGACGGCCGGTAAAGAGGTGCTGACCCGGCTTTTTGTTGGCGGTTCTGATGTAGTCGTCGATGGCCTCACGGGTCTGCTCGGTCATCTCGAACCGGACAGGCTGGCCGGTCTTCTTCTGGCGCACCGTCGCGCGATCGACAGCATGTCCGTGCGGCGCCACATCTTCCACCTTGAGGCGGACGACGTCGCAGCCTCTCAGTTTGCTATCGATGGCCAGATTGAACATCGCGAGATCGCGTGTTCGTCCTTCGATCTGCAGCTTGCTCCGAATCGACCAAACCGTGTTTGGGCCGAAGTGGTGGCTTCGCCCCGGTTAGTTTGCCCTTGTTCCATGGTTCGCGGCGCGGAGCCTGAGAGATCGGATCTTCAAGGTCTTGCATGGTCGTGCTCCTCTGTTGCAGAGGATGACCAGCCTGTACCACCCGCTCTCTGGTCTATCAGTAGTCATCTAGCGAAGGCTGGCAACTGACTCCGTTGTTCCGGGAGCAGCGGCCCACTTGGTCATCCTGGTCTTCCAGTTTTGACGGTAACCGGGCATTGCCAGTAACCGCGCTGGTTGCGATGCCCTGCCTACGAACAGAAGGAGCTTGCCCGGGGCGTACGAGATTTCGGGCAGCCCCAACTCGTGTTGGGCGGCAACGAGGACAATGAGCGCATTCTGCGGTTGAACATCTCGCGTTGGGGTGTTAGACGCCAAAGGATTGAGCATTCGATCGACCTGAAACCACTGAAGGCCACCATGCCAACCCCAACACTGACGATATTGGACCAGATCAGCGCGGAGAAGACGAAAATCAGCGAGCGGCTTGCACGCCTCGATACTGATCGCGCAGCGGTCGCCACTCGGCTGACCGATCTCGAGACGGCCGAACGCGTGCTGACGCGCGTTGGCAAGACGCCGCCTGCGAGGAGAACCACATCGGCTGCCGCCGCGGAAGCCAAGGCCTCAGCCGCGAGCCGAGGCCGCGGTCGGCCGCCAAAAGCCGCTGCGAGCAAGTCAGCAGCACGCCAACCCGACGCGCGGAGCCTAGGCGACCGTGTTCTGGCTCTGGCTACCGGCAAGACACGACAGGAGCTTTACCTGGCGTGCCCCAACGATCGCCCGAACCATGTCGGCATCGCAGTGCAGCGCCATCTCCGGGCCGGACGGATCCAGGAGCGTGACGGCAAGCTTTATGCGACATAGCCGGCACACCCGACAGCCGAACCGGAACTCGGTAAGGTAGGCGAGCGTGTTTAACTAGGGCCAAAGGGAGCCCGACGCAAGGCGGGCCCCTTCCACAAGCGTGCGCAGCTTGGCCCAGGCAAGGTCGGCGTGGACCCGGCCGCCGAGGCCGCAATCCGTGCCGGCAATCACGTTCTCACGGCCGACGATCGCCGCGTACCGCAAAATGCGGTCGGCGACGAGCTGCGGGTGTTCGACAAGGTTGGTGGCATGGCTGACGACGCCGGGCATCAGCATCTTGCCCGCCGGCAGCTTTGCCTGCTGCCACATGCGCCACTCATGCTCGTGCCGAACGTTGCCGGCCTCGAAGGAATAGGTCTGCGCCTTCACCTCGAGGATCAGATCGATGATGTGCTCAAGCGGCAGGTCGTGGGTGTGCGGCCAATGCCAGCTGCCCCAGCACAGGTGGTAGCGCACTCGTTCTTCGGGAATGCCGACAAGCGCGTGGTTGACGGCATCGATGCGTAGCCTAGCGAATTTGCGACAAGCCTCGATCGTCGGTTCGGGCTTCAGCATGTCCCACCAGTCGGGCAAGCCAGGGTCGTCGATCTGCAACACGAAGCCTGCCGCCACCACTGCCCGATATTCCTCGCGCAAAGCGTCGGCCAAGGCGAACAGGAATTCTTCCTCGGTCTCGTAGTATTCATTGAAGATGAAGTGGTCGAGCCAGCCGGGTGCGAGCACCGCGATGAACGCCTCCTCGACCTTGGCACCCGATCGCTCAATCGCCGCCTTGAAGCTGTCGAGCTGGCGATTGATGGCTTCGGGCCCCTTCGATTTGATCGGGCCGCGGGCGACGACGCGCACGGTGACGGGTGGCATAGGCTTCTCGCCGGGGACAAGAAACAACGTTCCGGCGTTATCCATATCGGCGTAGAAATCGGGAAATTCGTCGCGTTCTCGGGTCGAATGCCGAGTGGTGGGTGGCTCGCCCGCCGCCACCGGGCGCGCCTCAACGCCAGTAAAATGCGCGGTGTAATGGACAAGGCTGCGGGCAGTCCAGAACTCGCCGTCGCCGATACAATCGATACCAGTTTCGACCTGCCGCTTCACCGTTTCCGCAATGGCTGGTGTGACCTGTGCGGCGATGACCGCGGCGTCCGTTATCTCGGCGCTGGCAAGCCGCCCCGGCATGTCCTCCCAGCCTTTGGGAGGCGGCAGCCGGCCGACATGTGAGGTTCTGATCCGTGTCGTGCTCCGTTGCATCTTCCTGTCCTCCCCGGTGCAGCTCCGATCCGAGGGAAGCTGTCGCTTGCGGAGTTCGCGCGCCCTGGGTGCGGTATACGAGTCGAATCAACGGCACGGTGTCACTCAGAGAGCGGTCTTTGGCAGGGGTCCGCTTATTGAGGTTGAGCCGCCGCGCCACTGACCGGCGGGTACCGCCGGAAATGACCCGTTTGAGACATTCGGCGAAAGGCAAAGACACCCTGAAGGCTCCAAAGCGCCGGGACACTCAGCTGCGGACTATCCAGGCATGGACGGAATTGGGATTGAGCCCCGCGCGATCGATCACAGTCGCCGCTACGGCGCGCTTCCCGGTGTTTCTCGCCTCCGCAGACGGCGCCTACCTCACCGGCGTCGAGCTGTTCGTCGACGGCAGCGCCCCACAGTGCTGCGAGACCGATAGAGCGAGCTCTTCTCGCCCCATCAGCGGTCAAATCGCCAAGACCGTTGTGTCGAGCGGGCTTGCTTCCTCGTCGAACTCGCCGACAGGCAGGATGTCGAGCTCTGGGATACCCGAGCCGGTGCGGCTGTTAACTGAACTCATTGTTAATAAATTAAACCGAGAGATGGCTAACCTCGCCCACGCACTGGACGTCGAACCGGCGAAGCTGCTTGAGGAAGCCAGCGGAGTAAGGGTCAGGGCCAAGGGTGATTATTCGCTGTGCGGGATCAGACTACGCACTAGGGAACTTTGAGACCTGAACCGAGGCGGTACCGGTCTAGGACCAGCGCCAGACCAGCGCGTCTAACGAGCCCCGCCGCGGTTGGTCTCGCACGGTTAATGAGAAAGACCGGCGGAAACCCTTAACCACGATTCCGACTTGACGCTCCGAGTAGATTACCCACCTTCCGCGGGCGACGCTGTGGCGCAGCCCGTTGTTGCTAGAACCTTGTGACCCAAATATGCACATTATCCCGCTGGGCGTCGCCCTCATCATCGGCGGCGCTGCACTGATCGCGATCACCGTAGGACGCCGCCGCCCAAGATCGAAACGTCAGGCAAATCATTTACCGAACCGACATTGGCGACGATCAGTCTGGCCCCGAGGCGACCGGCTCTATGAACTGCTGCGTGGCAAGTTGGCTCCAGGTTCCATGGGTATGACGACGACAATGGTTGAGCCGCTGCTGACCGTAGCAGCCGGTTGCGCGACGACTGGGGCAGCGCTAGCCCTCTGGATGCATGGTAGGCAAATGCTGCATAAGCGAATTTTCGCCGTGCTGGTCAGCGTCACCGCCACTGTGAGCTTGTTCTCGATGATCGGCTGGACCGCGGTCGCCGTCGCTGCCGTCGCGCCCGTTTTGATGACCTGGGCTTTCGTCGGCACCCTGGCTTTGCTCTTTGCCGTCCGCCTTTATCGGGAGCTGCGCAAATCCTAATGGTGCTGACCGAATGGAAGACTCCTGAAGTGTCTTTTTGGTCGTTACCGCCGTAAGCCGGACCCGAGAGTCTATATCTCTAAGCCGCCGGTTCCGAACGGGATTACGCAGGACGAGATGAACAGGCGCCTTGACGATCGGGTCGGCATAAAGTGATTAAGTGACCCGTGTTGGTTTGAAGCGCCAACGGCAAAATGATGCTGTTTCATGAGTCAAGCCGGGATGCCGCTGAGGTCGACCGGGTCGCCGTCGAGACTCGCCAACTCTATCTCTTGATCCGCTCGCCCACGGGCTGGGTTACGACGTGGGAGGGCGAATAGGCTGCGCGGCTGCTCCCCCTCGACCGCGGTCCTGAGCCGGTTGCGGCCACGCGAGAGGTTCATGCGAACGGAGGCGACGGATGCACCCATCGCCTTCGCCGCATCCTCATAGCTCATTCCCTCGATGCAAATGTAATACACCGCCCGGCGCTGCTCGGCTGGAAGGCGCTTTAGGGCACGCGAGACATCCCGGAGCTTGTGCCGTTCCTCGCTCGGGTCGCCGCCGGCACCGTGATCACTCTCGGCGAAGACACGCAGCATCGACGTCAGGCTCGCCGCCTTCTGCCGACCCGAGAGGAACTCATTGCGCATAATCGTGGAGAGCCAGGCGCGCAGATTGGTGCCCGGCTCATAGGTGCTCGCGTAGGTCAACGCCCGGACCACGGTATCCTGCACAAGGTCATCGGCGTGGGCCTTCTCCTGGCACCACCTGCGCACCAGCTTGCGCAGGAACGGCACCTCCTGTTCGACCTGTCGTGCCAAGGTGTCCATCGAACCGAAAACCAACCGAGCGTTGGGTCGGTCATATGGTTAGTGAAACAATAATGTCCCCCGCGACGTTTTGTCATCGTAGGTTCTCTCGGTCGCCCGGTTTATCGCCGCTTTGGCTCCCCGAAGACCAACTCGAGGCGCCGGTTTCCACATCTGGAACCAACGAGCCGTTCGAGAGGACCGTGGTCTCGCGCTATAGCGTGTCGCCATCTCGGTGGGTCCGAGACTGGCGGCCGAACAAACAGCCCCGGATCTCAGCAGCAGTGCTCCAGACTCGCAGGAATTTGCGTTTTATGTGGTCACGGCCGACCCAGCGCCAGCGCCCTACCGTTTCTCTCGGGCTCGAAGCTGGCGCCGTGCCAATCAGGCTGCACGGCGGTTCCTGCCACCCGATCACGGGTGCCGATCTAGTGAAGCCGCCAATTGGAATGGGGCCCCCCGCGGATAACCTGTTGACAACAGGGAGGTCCTCGGGATTAAGCCTTGCCCTGGTTTCCTGGGCTTCGGCTGCACCACTCCCGATCGGTCGAGGTTGACGACGCCGGAAGCAAGATAGAGGCGCTGGAAGGCGGAGAGCGGACCAACGTTTTTTTCCCTACTCGCTCGGTCCCGGTGCCGATCGCGGCTTGCCTGCGGGTTAACCATCTTTTTTTGTGACGTTTTCCGCGTGCCGGTCTTCTTCGTGTCAGACGCAGACCGGACGTGAGGAATGGTAGCAGGTGAAACTAGATCCTGAGGAGCAGATTATCGCCGTCGCACTGGACCAAGCCGAGCTTGACGATGCCAACGAGCACGGTGCTGCTGCGCGGATCGAGTTCAAGCGGGAAGGTCATGCCAAGGTGACGATCACCATTTCGCGCGAGCTGGTAGAGCAGGCCAGGGCGCTCGATTTAACGACCGGGGAACTCTTCGCCGAGGCGATCCGGTTGGCCGTCCCTGGCGCGTTCGAGATAGTCCGCCCACCTCCTCCGCAGTACCACTGACGATCTATCGCCCTCGCTCGGTCCCAGTCAGGACCGAAGAAATCGGCGCGATTGAGCAAATGGCAGCGTTGGAGCGGAGCCATTTAGGACGGTTGTTACACCGTATCGTGCATGAGATCGAGGACGGCGTGGTGCCGGTGGGCAGTCGTACATGACCGCGCGTTGAGAACAGCACAGTTCCTCGTTTGTGGACTGGAGGCGCCGAACTGGGGGTTGTAACTGGAGAAATCGGAGGATCACCCTTGCGCAAATTGATCAATCGCGTGACGAGAGAGGCAGCGCGGTTGTCGAGTATGCTCTGCTGATCGTGCTCGTCGCCGTTGCCATAGCGACCGGAGCGCAATCTCTCGGGACGAGCCTGAATAACCTTTTCAGCCAGATCGGCACCCAGCTCTGGACCATCAGCTTGTCGACGCTTCCCTGATTATCCTCATGCTTCAGGCGCCGAGCCTTGCTTTCGGGGAGCGTAGTCCTTGGGCGGCGACCGGGGCTGGCGCGGCTTCGGCGGCTCCAGCTTCGCCAGTATGGCTATGAGGGGATTGAGACCGGGGGCATAGGGGAATCGCTCTTCGTTCCGCGCCGCCCTCGCCCTCCAGATACGGTCGGAACCTGTGAGCGCTCGCAGCTCGCTAAGGAGATCGGCGAAAGCGGGCCTTAAGCCGGCGAGGAGATTATCGGCCGCGGCTTCCGCTGGGGTAGACTTGGGAGCGGTCATTCAGCGGCCGCGGCTAACTCGCCTTATCGGTCTACGCCTGGTTCACCATAGGCTTCGGCACACCGGATCTCAGAGAGGCAAAGGCGCTGCTTGAGGCACTCCATGCTTTAGCCGACTACGCTTTTGGCCCTCACAACCTCGTGACCGCGAAGGTCCGGAAGTGGCACACCTCAGACTCGGTGATCATGAGGCGAGAGGGTCGGATCATCGGCCTTGAACGGACGCGCATACAATGGGCGCGGACCGCCGCCCTGGACCCAGAAGAGATTCGGTCACCGTCGAGATCACTGTCCCGTCGAGCACATTCTAGCGGCAGTCCCAGGATCATCGCTCATCGTTTCTCTCCTTCGATTTGTTCGTGTTGAGCGATCGGAGTATAGAATGGGAAGGGAACGCGCTGTCCCTGGCGACAAAAACCCGCCAGCGCGTTGGTGCTCGGGCGCTATCGATCCCGGCCGTTCTCAGCGTTGGCTAAGCGCTGTCTCTGACAGGTTGAGGGCGTACCCTGCTCTGTTGCTTGTCGGATGGCGCCTGTGCGCCGTAACCGGCCGTTGTCAGACCGAAGAGGAATCGATGAGATCGGCCGGTCAGCATTCATTCGCAGAACGGTGACCGTCGCGACGCACAACAACATGGTAGCCGGTGCTGATCGCGGTATGATCCGCCCGGGAGGTCGATCCCGATGAGGTCCGCAAATGAGTGCGACGCAAGATAGCACGTTAGAGCCGATCCGCAGCAGATCACTGCCGATCTAATGGCGCCGAGCAATGCGTCGTCTTTGCACCTCGCCGACATATATGTCAGCCGGCTCGCCCCGTTTTTCGGTCGGAGGACTACGCCATATGCTCGGAAGGCGTGCGCAAGGCCGGCTGGCCGGGCTGAACTATTCGGGCGCTCTTTAAATAACGGGCGCGGTACGGAACCGGCTACTCACCTCGGATCCTGTCGTCCGACATGACGATCACTCGGTCAACCGCAGCTGCGAAATCTCGGCTTAAATGATGATGATGATGATACGTGAAACGTCGACCATACCGCCCGATACCCGAAGATACGGGTGAACGATCTGGGCGGGACGGAGCGTAACGTGCTGCGGCGCCGAGCCGCGGCAAGCGTCAGACAGATTCCAGCTCGAGCAGGGCGGGACGGTGAAGGGCTTGTAGGGTGTGAATCCCGACAACTGTGATCCGGCATCGGCTTCAGGTCGTGGATCTTCCGCCGGCTACGCTTGTGGAGACACAATGAAGCAAACGAACAGGGTAGAGATCGATTTCTCGTCCAGAGCCGCGCTAAAAGAGTGTTTAGATCGCGGCATGCGCATTCTGCTTCAAAATTCTAACACCTTAGCTGGTCTTGATCAAAAACAATTCGCTCAACACAAGATCCGTCTCGCCCTACTGAAACTAGGTAGCGTGATCAGGCGGACGTGGAAGGAATCGCTCAACGAAGGAACCCGGGTCGAATTTAGAACCTTGCTAGACGATATGAAAAGACTTTCTACCCGCCTTTCGCACAGCCTCTCGGACGAGCGCCTCGTAAAAGCGTTGCAATTGCCGGTGCTAAGAGAGGAAATCAGGCATAAGCTTCATAAATTCCTCAGCGCGCGATCAAAGCTCATTAATGAATTACAAAGCTTATCTTCCTCGATACCGAACGTAGTAGATGCGTTACAATTATCCGGCAACCGCGGCCACGCCGGACCGTTTTACACAGTTCAGGTGCCTCCTAAGGTATTGGTTGGTATATACGGCCGCAAGTTATTTACTGAGCTCGGGGTAACAAAGCGGCCACCGAGCGCCAGACACGGGATGTTCGTTGATTTTCTAGACTGCGTTTGGACTTTGGCCACCAACAGCTCGGAAGCCGAGAACGACTGGTCAACACCGATAAAAATCGCCGCTCTGCAGCGCGAAACTGGTAGCGGTGCCGGCGCACACCTCTTGGCGAGACTAGAAGCAGGCGATTTCGCCCGTGAGCTATTGCGCGACCTGGGAATAGGCCAAAGGGGGGCTTTAATTGCCCCAAATCCCTCTCGCTAGGACCACCACAGCAAGCTCCTGCATCCGCGATAATCGCGAAACACGCCGCAGCGCAATGGGCGCTGTCGGTCGTGAAGGTAGCGAGGCGCTGTGGCAATAAAACGAGATGGGAAGTCGCTGTCGGCATCGTGCAGGAGGATGCCGACAGCCTTGGCGGGCTCATCCCCGATCCCGTCTACGAGAGCGCCCGACAGACGGCCGGCCGACTGACTACGGGCATTGCGACGGTACACCGGCTGATCAACGCCCGGGCGATCCCCAGCCGGAGCATCAACGGGCGGCGCAAAATACCCAAACTCGCGGTTGGGCAGCTTCTGGCGAGCGCCTACAAGATTTGGCCGCCAGAGTCCCGACCGCAGTACATCACTGAGGAATTGCGCAGGCTCGCGGGAATCACGGTCCAAGAAGTCGCCGCGCAGCTGGGCATTGGCCGCTCCGCCGCGTACGAGGCCGTTCGCAAGCACCAGATCCCGGCAAAACAGCTCCCTCGCACCGATAGGTGGGTCGTCCCCGAGGACGTGGTCGCGCAGATGCAGGCCTACGACCTCACGAATTTCACGCCGATGTCATTGACTGAGCATCCACGAGGGGTCCAGCCGCTGAATACAAGAGCCAGCGATCCAGGGACTGACGACGAGGCCGCCGCGGAGACATCGACCGGGCATGCAGGAAAAATCCGCCAAGTGGAGCACCGCGGTCTTGGCACTTGCGACTCGAGGAGCGACGCGATGAGCCATGTCGTCGGGCGGGCTGTTCGTGCGCTCCGAAAACCTCAGTAAATCAATATGGTGGAAGGCTCCGTGTACAAAACCCTGGTGTCGATCGGGCCGAGAGCGCCGCCGCTTCGCTGCGCCTGCTCGCAGCGGTCGAGTGATCATGCATCTAATACACTGGTAGCAAAGGGCCAATCATATTTGACTACGGGGGTGTATAAATCGTCCGGGTTTTAGTGGTATACGTTCCACTATGGTTTAATACGCGGACTAATGATACAACTCCGTACGAAAAACCCTGGTTCCGTACTAGAGAGTTACTCGTACAGGAGAGAGGATGTCCTCACGAAGGAACCGTCGACCGGTCAACCCCTCACAACCTGCCGCACTCGCCGTCGATCCGGAGACCTTATCGCCGCCGATGCGGCGCGCCTGGGAACGCTATCGCGAACCCGACGCGATCCAACATCGTCCTCAGGGTGATGGTGCCCATCTTTACGCCCGGGTTTCCGACGACGATCAGGCCGGGCCCGGGCGAACCTCCATCGACGAGCAGATCCGGTTTTGCGAAAAGGCGCTCGTTGGCACCGAAATTCCGATCGTCGGGAGATGGCGGGACGAAGGCCACACTGGCGTGTCGCGTCTGAGCGAACGACCTATCGGTCGCCTGTTGTTCGCGGCGGTAAAGAGCGGCGAGATCGTCGTTTGCTATCGCCTCGACAGGTTTTCGCGGAAGACGCCGTTGGGGCTGGCTGATGTCGACGCGTTGCGGCAGCGCGGCGTGGGGCTCTTTATCGCCGCGGATCATCGCTGGATCCCGCCCGCCGGCAACGAGCTTGACCCGATAGATGAATTTAACCTGCAGCAAGGCATCGTTCTCGCGCAATTAGAGCGCGATCTGATTGTCTCCCGGACCAACGCAGGTCGCCGTGCTCTGCTGCAGCGCGGCTATTGGCCCTGGGCAGCGGCGCCCTACGGCTGGAAGAGAATACATGATGGTGTCGGGTGGAAATTGGTGGAGGATGATTACGAGCAGAAGGCCCTAGCTCTAATGCGCCGATGTTACCAACGCGGTGCCTCAGCACCGCAGATTACGGCGGCGTTGAATGAAGCTGGATTTCGTAATCGCCGCGGCGTGAGATTCGAATATTCCGCAGTGTATGTATTACTGCGAAAATATGTCATTCCCGGAGCCGGGACCAAGTCGGGGGCCGGCACGAGATCGACCAGGGCCAAACCAAATGGCAACCCTGCAATTGGTGCCGCTTCGTCCTCTGGCGTCTCCGCCGTGGTGCAGCAGAAGATCCGTGACGCCGAACGG
>Ga0306922_10002304_pt1 | contig 17748 bp, 10 predicted proteins | sample sta12Cox44000082_FD_203758 | JGI IMG/M metagenome (GOLD analysis project Ga0306922, IMG submission 203758) | Lab enrichment of tropical soil microbial communities from Luquillo Experimental Forest, Puerto Rico - statoxic.12C.oxic.44.000.082 (v2)... | ecosystem: Environmental > Terrestrial >... | reverse complement strand
GTGTTCACATCCGCGGCTCAACAGGTCGGTCCGTACAAGGTGATCAAAGCGGCGAGGGTCGGCGGAGAAGGAGGCTGGGACTACATCTATGCCGATGCCGCCGGACGCCGCTTGTACATTCCGCGCCGGGGATCGCCCGCCACGCCGGACGTTCAGACAAGGTTGACGATCTTCAATCTCGACACACTCGGGCTGGTCGGGGAAATTGCCGGTGTCGGAGGCAATGGTACTGCAGTAGACCCGAAATCGGGTCACGGCTACACCAGCAGCCGGCCGATCTCGATGTTTGACACGAAGACAATGAAGCTCATCAAGACGATTGATGTAGGTGAGGCAACGCGGCCGGACGGTATCTACTTCGACCCGTTCAACGAACGGGTCTACGTCTTCAGTCACCCGACCAAGGATGCGACGGTGATCGACGCCAAACAGGGCACCGTGCTCGGCACTATCGATCTGGGGGGCGTGCCGGAACAGGGCGTGGGCGATGGCAAGGGCATGCTCTACGTCGTCATGCAGGATGCGCAGGGTAGTGTCACGGCCGTCGACGTCAAGACCATGAAGGCGATCGCACACTATCCGCTCGGAGACCAGGGCAGATGCAATGGGCTGGCGCTGGACTCTAAGAATCATGTGCTCTTTGCGGCGTGTGCGAATTCGGGGAATCCTCCGGTCCAGCCAGCAAAGCCCATGATGGTCATCCTGAGCGCGGAAGACGGCAAGATCGTCACGAGCCTGCCGCTCGCCGGCGGTTCGGATGGCGCCGTGTTCAACCCCTCAACGATGGAAGCCTTCAGCACGCATGGCAACGGCACGTTGACGGTCATCAAGGAGAAGAGTCCAACGAATTTCGAAGTCGAGCAGAATCTTGAGACAATGAATGGCGCCCGAACCATCACCTTCGATAGCAAGACCAATCACATCCTGACCATGAGCCAAGAGCGTGGACCGGCGCCGCCCCCACCGCCTGGCGGCGGCCGCGGACCTCAAGGCACACCCGTACCAGGTTCGTTTACAGTTCTGATGATCGGCAAATAAGGGCGAACAAATTCTCGAGGAATTCCCGGGTTAATGAGGACTTCCAGGACCATTCAAGGTTATTGTGGCAATCCTTTCGAATCGCTCTGGGCTGCCTCGCCAGCCACCGGCTGATGGTTCCGACAAATTCATTCGACCGGATCAGCGTATCGCTAGAATGAGCAGCACGATCCTCACCCATTGCGGAGGGCTGAGTGGAACTCGGGTTCCGCATTCCAAGTCTCCTTCGGGGGATCAGTCCGGCCGGCCCAAGAAATCAGATGGTGATAGGACCAGACCCGGCGCCCGGAGAATTAGCTCTGCGCGGACGCAGCCGCCAAAGTTTCGCCCTCACGCCTTTGAGCTTCCGCTGGACGGCTGCTACATGGTCTCGTGTCCCGCGAGTCGATAGTGGGGGGGGGCACCATCATTGTTACCATCACGGCTCTGCCAACGTGCGTGCGCAGCCACTGGATGAATTGGGCATCCGCACAAGCCGCAAACTATAGCGCCCGCAACGTCTTCAACTCTTGCGCCGAGACTGGCTGCCGATAGTCGGGCGTTTTGCGGCGCGCGATATACTGGTATCAGCCTCCTGGAGTCGCATTCAACCAGTCAGGGGGTTCCTGCCGACTTCAGGTTGGCGGGGCCGCCGAGAGCTACGGAACTTCCTTGGCGGCCCAAAGACCGCAAACGTATTGAATCTCTCATCCGGGGGGCATCCTGAGGCCGACAACGGTTGGCGCGCGCTGAGAAAATCGCTTACCCCTACTAGGAGAAACTTCTGCACTTCCTGGCGGCCTAATTCAATTTTGAAGAAGACATTTGGCGCGGATACCCGTAGTTGCTCGAGATTCCGGTGAAGGTGAACGCTCGTAGCGGAGAGAAGCCGAACCGCATTCCGGGATGATCCCGCACACCATCGGAAACATCTGAGTTTCGAAGTCAAGCTGAAAAGGCTTCTGGTTTCGAGAAGCCGGCGACAGCCCAGCAGAACGCTTAGCAGAACGACTGTAAGGAACCGGTCTGCCCTGTCCCTACGTCCCCAAACGCAAAGAACCGCGAGAGCAAACGGGGGCGAGCGCATACACCACTAGAGAGGAGAGCGCGGATCTTTGTTTTCAGGGGCGAACAATCTTTTCCGCTTCTCTTCAATGACATCAATACGCTCGCGCCAAGCCAACAAAGGCAGCCATCATAGCGGCGCAAGCTAGCATTTCCAGGGGCAATCGAAAAATACTTCGATGCGTCCACTTCCTGGCCGCTATCTCCGTGGTGGAACCGGGGTCCGCCCGTTCGAATGCGAGGGCTTTGGGAATGAAGTCGAAGGCCGACCAGATGCGCACAACGGCGTGACTAATCAGGGCCACCCACAACCACGACCGAATGGCGGGAGCCGACCACGCTGCAACGAGGGCGGAGATCACGCAAAGCTCGAAAAGCGTGTGAATCGGTATCCAGAATCGCCTGCGCGAGATCCCGCCTCGCTCCGGCTGAATGAGATCCAGACGTTTGGGCCAGAAGGGATCGACAACCAGAAATTCGTAGAGACCGCCTCCGACCAACATGAGCGCAAGGCAGGCAGCAGCGGTCGTGAGGGTGAACGAAAGAGGCATTAGAAGGCAACCTCCAATGGGCGAAGATAAGGTAATTTGTGAACGACGACCTCGAGTCCCATCGGAGTCTTCGTGATCTCACATCTCCCGAACCGTGAGTCGGTAGCCATCTTCTGGAAGTCGTCAATCGTATGAGCGCGACGAGTAAGCAACTGGAGCGTCAGCTTCGTGAAAACCGAATCCAACCATCCAAGCCCCAACTGGTCGACATATGAGCCGATTACCTTGCGCGGCGCATCTCTTCGGAGGTCGATGATGATTGCTCGACCGCCGGGCTTAAGAACACGAAACATTTCGTTGATCGCTTCGAGTGGCTGCGTGAAATTCTTGAATGCGGCACGGCAAACGACGAAATCAAAGGCGTTGTCTTCAAAGGGCATTGCGGACGCATTGCCACGGCGAAAATCGACGCAAACGGATTCGCCCGCAGCATTTTTCCTGGCGATCTCGACGAAGGATTTGCTGATGTCGAGGCCGGTGACTTCGTACTGGCCTCGCTTGGCGAGCTCAATCGAGAGGTAACCGGGTCCCGGAGCAACCTCGAGAATGCGGCTGCCCGGCGAAATCTCCTTAGAGAGCCGCGCGGCAAGGCTTCGGAACTCCGCGAGGTCTCTCTGGGTGTTCCTCGCGTACCAGGAGGCGATAGCGCCTTCCATCCCGATTCCCTTGTATGGTTTGGCATAACTCACTGGCATTTCATGACCTCCTATTCCGTCGACTCGTTTGCTTTGCCCGTTGCGCCTTTTGCGCGGAAGACTTGCCCCATTCCTCGCGGAAACCGCAGCCGTCTTTTCGTATCCGCGCTGCTAGATCTTGCACAAAGTCACGCTCCATCTCTAGACCTGCCGCGCGATATTCGCTTTCGATGGTGAACAGCGGCGCGAGCTTCATTGCCTTGGCCTCGCGAAGCCCGGCATTGACCTTTTCAATTTCCTGGTTAAGAAGATCGATGCGTAGGTCGAGAAGCCCGGCAGCTTCTTCCGGCGGCAGGGCCGGGAGAAGCGAAAGACCCGCCTCAAATTGCGGAAACTCCTTTACCGGCGTGCGCAAGATTTCGCGCATCCATTCCCGCATCTCCGCCGCCCCGGCGGGCGTCAGTTCATAGATGGTGCGCTCTGGCCGGTTTCCATCCCGCCTCGTCTCCCTGGGGCGTATAAGGCCTCCGCTCATCAATCGTTCGATTACCGTGTAAAGCGACCCGTAACGCAGCTTGATGCTCTCCTCTTTGTGCCTTTCTCGAAGAGTTGCAGCCATTTCGTAAGGATGCATGGGCCGCTCAAACAAGAACACCAAGACGGCGAGCGCGAGAGGATTGGAGAATTGCCGCGGCATGTCCGATTATCCTCGACCGAATATCCGGCTACGAGTATACGCCCGCGGCGATTTGCGTGTCAAGCCTGGATTTGTGCCCGATGCGATCTGCAATCGAGCAGCCCGCCACAATCCAGAGGCTCCAACCCGTACCAGTGAGGGGCCCCGCCGATCGGCAAGGCGGTGTCAGCGAATTGTAATAGAGTAGTCGAACGCCGGATTCGGGCCGAATAGCATTCTACGCAATGAGGTCGTGCAGCACATTTCCGGCCACGTCCGTCAGCCGGAAATCACGGCCGCTATAGCGGTAAGTCAGCTTGGTGTGATCGATACCCAGCAAATACAGAATCGTGGCATGGATGTCGTGCACGTGGACCGGCTTGTCGATGGTCTTAAAGCCAAAGTCGTCGGTCGCGCCGTAGATCGTTCCCCCTTTTACACTGCCGCCCGCCAGCCACATGGTGAACCCGAACGGATTGTGATCGCGCCCGCGCTTGGCCTGATTGGCCATCCCGCCGACTTCGCGAACCGGCGTGCGGCCGAACTCGGACCCGCAGACCACCAGCGTGTCATTCCAAAGACCGCGCGCCTTCAGGTCTTTAATCACTGCGGCAAACGCCTGGTCGGAGTTTCTGGCGTTCACCTTGTGCGCAAAGATATCGGCGTGCGCGTCCCAAGGATCGCCCTTGGAATAGTAAAGCTGGACCATACGCACGCCCTTTTCAATCAGGCGCACCGCCATCAGTGCGCCGCGAGCGACATCGCCTGACCCATACATATCCAGCGTCGCCTGCGACTCCTTGCGAATGTCGAAAACCTCCGGCGCCTCGGTCTGCATGCGGTAGGCTGTTTCCATCGAACTGATGACCGCTTCTACCTGGGGATCGCTACCGGCATCCTGCGCCCGGATTTTCTCCAGCTTGTTCAGCAAATCGAGTTCGCGACGCTGCTCGGATTGCGCGAATTTGGGGTTATTAACGAAGTTCAAAATCTTCTTGGGGTCGAAGGTCTTCTCGATGACAACCTTCTTCGGCATCTCCTTGCTATCCTTGTCCTTCTCGACTGGAGTGTCCGACGGCATATCCATCGGCGAGGTATCCATCCCGTCCGGTCCCTTGATGACGCGCTTGTTCGAAATGTAGGTGCCCTGATTGATGGCCGGGAGGAAGCCATTGCTCCACAGCGGTGGCCCAACGGTAGTGGGGATATCCGGACATAGCACGACGAAACCAGGGAGGTTCTTGTTCTCGGTGCCGAGCCCATAGGTCAGCCACGCACCCATGGATGGCCGCCCAGCTTGGTTGGCGCCCGTGTTCAGCATCAGACAGGACGGCTCATGGTTGGGAATCTCAGTGTAAACAGAACGCACCCAGCAGATATCGTCCGCCACTTCACCCAAGTGAGGCCAAAGTTCGCTGATATCCATCCCGCATTGCCCGTACTTCTTAAACGCAAACGGCGATTTCATCAGTTCGCCGGTCTTTCGCTCGGTGGCTATAGAACCGCCCGGCATCGGCTGGCCATCGAACTTGGCGAGCATGGGCTTGGGGTCAAACGCGTCGATGGTCGAGAGTCCGCCATTCATGAAGAGGAAAATCACGCGTTTCACGCGCTGCGGATAATCGAGTTTCGCGACGCCTAAGCCGGTCTCGCCGGAGTCCGCTCCAGCCTTCAAAAGCGATTCCCCGAGCATTCCGGCAAACGCCATCATGCCGAAGCCGTTGCCGACTCTACGCAGGGCTTCTCTTCGGGTGAGGGGATTCGGTAACTTGTGACTAGACATATGGATAGCCCCGTCAGTTGATAAAGATAAATTCGGTAGAGCTGAGCAGTAACTTCGCGTAGCGGCCCCACACGGTCGGTTGGTACTTGATCTCAGCCGGTCTCGCAGGGCCGCCGCGGCTCGCGCCGGGCATACCCGCCATCATCCCCATGCCCATCTCGGCGTTCGAATTGGCCGGCGTTTCGGCGCCTTCCTGGGCGATCACATCGGCGGCGGTATCAGGCTCCGATTCCGCAATGCTGGTTCTCGCAGTGGCAGGCTTTGCGCCGGCCACGGAGGCCAATGCGCCTTCCCCAGCCGGCTTTGGTTCGGCGTCTTCCGTTTCCCCCGCTTTCCCGTTTTCCTTGTCTTTTTCGGCTTCCTTCGGCCTCTGTTTGTTCTTACTTTCCTCGTATTCTTTCAGCGGCTCTGTCCGGAGGTACTCAAGCCCAGCCTGAACTTCGGTTTCCTTGGGCTCTCTGCCGTAGACCAGGCTATAGAGCTTGCGGATGCGAGCGCGATTATCGGCCTCCGCCGAGGCCCGCTTGTATAGTGCCTCGGCTTCTAGTTGCATAAAGTCGCTGTTCATCAGAAACAGCCGTTGGAGGGGAACGGTGGTTGTAAACCGTTTTTCGGCGCTGATATTCGGCGGAGGAAAATCGAAGAGTTGCAGATAGGCATCCAGCTTGTAACGGCTGACGTGGCCATAAACGGTGCGCCTGTGAAAATCGGGGGTCAGTTCCTTGGAAGGTCCACCCAAGGAGTCATCGAGGTCGCCTGCGACTTCGAGAATCGAGTCCCGAACCTGCTCGGCGTCCATCCGTTTGCGGTTAGCGCGCCAATAGAGCCGGTTGCCCGAATCTTTCTCTGACGCTTCCTTGTTGTCTGCGGTGGAAAGTTGGTAAACCGCGCTCAGCATGATCTCGCGCTGCAGTTTCTTGATCGACATGCCGTTTTTCCGGAATTCGCTGGCGAGATATTCGAGCAACTCGGGATCGGTCGGCCGTTCGCCGCCGAAGCCGAGGTTACTCGGCGTATCCACAATACCCGTTCCAAAGTCCGCCTTCCAGATGCGGTTTACGATGACCCGCATCGCGATAGGTTGTTTCACGATCAAATCCGCCAGTTCCAAACGGCCGCTGCCCTGATTGAGAGGCGCGGGATCGCCCTCTGAGAAGATGCTTAGAAAGTGACGCGGAACCTCGGCGCCGAGAGTCTCCGGGTTTCCCCGAAGGGCGAGCTGGATGTTCACCGGGCTCTCGGAGTCCTTCACGCCGTGAACGAAGGGATAGTAGGGGTCGATTTTCTTCTTCAGCGCTTCAAGATCGTCATGAAGCGATTTCAACCGTGCCTGCGCTTCCGGCCCAATCCGGCTTTCCAGACCCCAGCCGCGGAACATCAACACGCCGGGAGTGATCTTCCGGGCGTCCATCTCGACCATGTCGTTGGGGTCTTCATTATCCTTGAGTTCGCGGACAAAAATCTCCGTCCAGAAGGCGGTCTGATCTTCCGGCAGGCTCTTCAGGCGCAACAACGCGCCCGGATTGAAATCTTTGTTGGAAACGAAGTTACTGGGTTTGTCGGTCCTCTTCTTAGGCTTTGTCCCATCGACGTCCTTGTCGCTAATGACACGATTCTCCTCGTCAATGGCGTCATTGGCGACAGTGACGTCCACGATCTCCTGCTGAAACCTGGCGGCAAGCTTCGCCGCTTCCTGCGGTGTTCCTCCGCCGTTTTTCATCAGGGCCTGCCATTCCTCTTTGTTGTGGTACCTGACGGTGGGCTTCGCCATGTATTTAATCCAGCGGTCGAGCAGTTCGTAGTCGAGCCGGCGGTCGTTCACCACCAGGGCCATATCTTTCTTATGCTTGCCGGTCACTTCCCATACGCCCATCAGGTAATTCGACGCCTGTAGCGAGAGGGCACGCGCCAATCCGCTGGTCAAACTCTTTTGCAGCTCCTCGAACGCTTTCTGTTTCTCGTCGATTTCGTCTTCGATCTTCTTGACCTGATCCACGACTTTCTTGGGTGCCTGCGGATACTCTTCGTAGATAGTGTTGAAGAAGACGCCGGCGAGGCCATAGTAATCCGTCTGCGGAATCGGATCATACTTATGGTCATGACAGCGGGCGCATTGCACCGTCAAGCCGAGGAAGCCGCGTGTTACAGCGTCCACACGATCATGGCGCTCATCGGCCCGCGTCACTTCATTGGAACCGTTGTCGTAATACCATGGTCCGAGGCCAATAAACCCCGTTGCGGGTAGCATCTTGTGGCGAACTGCCGGGTCCATCAGATCACCCGCCAACTGTGCCTTCACAAACTGGTCGTACGGCAAGTCATCGTTAAACGCGCGAATCACCCAGTCCCGATAAGCCCAGGCGTTCGGGTACGGGCGATAGCCGCGAGGGTTCGGATTTAAGCTGCGATAGTCATCCTCTCCGTAGCGGGCAACGTCCAGCCAGAGGCGGCCCCAGCGTTCTCCGTAACGAGGCGAAGCCAGTAGCCGATCCACCACGTTCGCAAAGGCGTCGGGCGATTTGTCGTTCTCGAATCTAGCCTGGTCTTCGGGCGCGGGTGGCAACCCGGTCAGATTCAGATAGGCGCGCCGCAACAGGTCGTGCTTGTTCGCGGGACCTACAGGTTTCATCCCTTCTTTCTCCAGCCGCGCCAGCACGAAACGGTCGATGACCGTCTTGGACCACCGTGAATCTTTGACGGCGGGCTCCTCGGGGGTCTTCAGAGGCAGGAACGCCCAGAAATTGCGCCGCTCGGGCGAGATGAGGTACTTGCCGTCACTCCTCGACGGTGCTGCGGATGCGGTGCTCACCGGCCACGCCGCGCCGGCCTTGACCCAAGCTTCCAGGTCGGCAATCTCCGAGGCTTTGAGCTTGCCTCCGTAGGGCATCTTCAACGCAGGATCGGTCTGCCGGACCGCCTTGATCAACAGGCTGTTTTCGACGTCTCCTGGAACGATCGCCGGGCCCCGTTTTCCGCCTTTTTTCATTCCATCGAGGGCGTCGAGACGCAAGCCGCCCAGCTGTGAGTTCGTGTGGCAGCCGAAACAGTTGTTGGCGAGAATCGGTCGTATCCTGTTTTCGAAAAACTCAGGTGTGCCGGCATCCACCGTTTGTGCGGCGACCGGTTGAAAGGCGGCGGGCAGGAACCACCACAGAACAACGAGCTGTTTGAGACGCATAAGTCCGGTCCTCGAATTGTCGGAGTGCAAACAAAGTGCAGACGTTGCGAGGAGCAGGCCGGACTTGGGCCAGTTGTTGCCAAGCCCACGCGGCGAGGCTGGCGAAAATTGCTTCTTGGATCATATCACATCAGAGCTGCGCCGGATCGATCGACCAGATCGTGGCCCCCCCAATTGGGCTCCCGTATGCTCCAAACCCCGCCGCCAGACCCGAGCAGGGACGGTTACCCAGATTGATTGTGGGCGCTATTTTGTTGGTGTGGACGTGCGGCCATTGCGCCCCTTCGTCACGCAGACCGCGTCTTCGGTGAGCACCTGCCAATCCCTTGTTCCGCTGGCAGCGTTGAAGATCGCCAGCGGACGAATGGGACGGTTCACGCTTCACGCCTGGCGTGCCGACGCCAGGGCGGGGGATTCTTAGGCCTTTGGCGGGCTGTTGCCGGCCGGACTGGCGAGCATACATCGCGCGGACAGCGCGATACAGGCCACCCTGGAAAGCCTCATTGGCCCGCATCCTATTCCGGGAGAGTGGCCATGACCCGCTTGGGGTCGATGCGCCAGATCGTCCCAGCCTTGACGTTTGCGAGCCAGATCGCTCCGGGCGACACCGCCAGGGCGCCGCCGCCTTCGCCCTGGAACTGCTGCACAACGCTCTCGGACGTGATGTCGACTCGTGCGAGTGGGAAGCCCGCCTCCGTGACCCAAAGGAATCCCTCACCAAACGCAATCGCGCCATCGGCGTTGGGCACTCCAAGATCGATGGTCTTGGAAACCTTGTTCGTCTTAGGGTCGATGCGGTCGATTTTGCCATCCTTACGGCACAGCACCCAGATCGAGCCTCCGCCAGCCGCCAGCGACTCCGGTCGCTCCGAAACATTGATGGACTTATCAACTAAATTCGTCGCGGGATCGATGCGAAGAACCTTGTTCCCTGCCGGACACGCCAGCCATAGCGCCGTCTCTGCAAACGTGAGGCTGCGGCATCCCGCCGGCACTCGCAGTTCACCGACCACCAGGTTCTGATCCGGGTCGATCCGGGAGACCGTGGTTTTGTCGTCCGTCAGTAGCCAGATGCTGTCCGCGGTAGCCGCGATGACCCCGCGCACAGCCGCCACACCCGTTGCCAGCGTGTGCGTCACGTTGAATGCCTTCGCGTCGATACGGGCCAGTGACGAGCTGCTGCAAACCGGCACCCACAAACTGTCGAAGGCCGAGGCCATGCCCCCGCAGGCCTTCGCCAGGCCGGCGATGGGCTCTACCTTCTTGTTGACCTTCGGATCGATTCTGTCGATGGCGTCGGCTCCCGGTGCGAACGCCACACCGGAGAAAAAGAGCCACTCGGGTTTCGGTGGGGCTTCGAATTCAGCCTCGGCTTTCAGACTCGTGAAAGGGATCTGAACACCCGGCGTTTTTACCCCAACCTTCCCGGCCACCGCCAGCGTCTTCTTGTGCGCGGATTCGGGCGGCTTATCCGCCGCCGCAAGAGAGAGAAGAACGGTGAAGCTGATCAGGATACGCATCGTTGTACGCGCTTTGGCTAAATCGACTAGTTAAGAAGTTGCACGGCGAGGTGCGTCTCAAAACGCCAGCGTCACGTTGACCGGCGGAACATGCGGGCCTTCGAGCCCCCCGCACATGATAAGGCGCGCAGAGTAGCTCGGTGGTGGCACTATGCATCATGGCATAGGCGCGAGGCCCGCATCAACAGGCAATTGGCTCCAATCATAATTTCCCCGTAGGTCGTTAGAAGGTCCAGTCAGCCTCCGTCCCGTTGAGACGCGGATAGGAGGAGCGTTTTGAAACCGATCGCACGGAAATTGACGCTTATACTCGGCGATCACCCTCGCTTTCCGTACCAGCTGGGCGCAGGCGCCCGCTCCGAGCCCAACGGCGCCGGCCTGGAACGCGGAACCTTTCCATCGCCATCGATCACCGGTGGCCCCGGCTCCGCCGAGCTCCCGAAAGGGTCGGGTCTGCGCTTACAACACGGACCTCTCCATCCTGCGCGAAGTCGGCGCACGGGGATCCTTTTCGATGGCGACAACCTTTGTATCCCGGGCGTCTTTATGTACATGAGTTTCCAGCATTCGGCGCCATCATCCAGCGCCTTGTGGATCCTACGCAGGACGAGCTGGTGGCGCACATTCTCGGCTGGCACATCGAAGAATCAAGGAACCCCGTTGTCAGGTTATCCGATTGGAACAAACCCGCCCCGTTCGGTATGCTCTCCGCGACTTCACCATCTGGCCCGTTTCCCGCAATGGGATTAGCGTGCGGCTGAACTGACGGATTCGGGCGCAGTAATTTCGGTCTCTCGCGGAATCGCGTCCGATCCCACTGCGGCCACGCCCGGCTGGGGGGAAGGCGCCGCAGCCCAAGCGCGGAGCCAGTCGGTCTCCGCCCGGGCAAAGGCAAAGATCGGAGCGGTAAGCTCCGCGCGGCTATGCGAGGCGCGGGCGATTCCCCGATGCGCGTGCTCTTCCGATCCAGTCAGAATGTGATAAATCTCGTGCGCGCCCACACGAGCCATCGCTCGTCCCAGAATTGCATTCCTCTCTTCCAGGCTCGGAGACTTCATCGCCGGCGCGATAAATTGCCGGAGTCTGTCGCAATCCACCGCGCCAAACGGAAGCACCTGGCCGTCGGCGACGTCAGTGGCGCCCAGGGGATGCCAAGATGACTCCGCCGGATGCCGGTTCGGCCCAGGATCCCGGTCGAAGGAACAAATTCCGCGAAACCGGAACACTACGATTCCCTGGAAATCTTCACCGTTCCTGGGCGAGCCTACAGCGCGCCATGCCACCCGCACTCCGGCGGCTGCTAAAATTCGGCCCACTTCTGATTGCATCTCCGTGACTAAAAGTGCCGAAGGAGGCGTGTCGAACGAGTAGTAGACAGCCAGCGGCGCGGCCGACGAGTTATCAGCGCACACACTGAACGGAACTGCCATCGCCAACAGGGCGATCGATCGAATCGTCATGGATGCCGACCGGCTTGGGAGCACCGATGAAGTGCCCGCGCTTACGACGGCAATTCTATCAAATCAAACACACCCGGCAGGAAAATGAGCTCGGCCATTCGTTCGGCGAAGCCGGACCCGACCGGTGTTTGAGGGTGGGACTAAATAAGGCGCGCTATCGCCGGCTTCCAGCCGGGCTACGGCGCTTCTCCATTTCGTCTAAGAGAAGCGGGGGCAGGCAGTTTCGCCTGCCTTGGGCCTGCTGAAAGCAGTCTGCAGCTGGGAAGGGCTGCCCCACGCCTAGTCAGAACGAGTATCGCATGCTCAACTGCATGACGCGGGCAGGCATCGCCGCCTGGAATTCTCCAAACTGCCCGGTGTTGTTGATATCCAGAATCGGGTTGTACAAATTCACATGATTGAAGGCGTTGAACGCTTCGCCCCGCAACGATAGCCGATGGCCTTCCCAGGGCAGAGCGAAAGTTTTCATGAGCGAGATATCGATGTTCGAGATGCCTGGTAGTCTTACAATCGCCCTGGTCCCAGTCGTGCCGCCGGCCTGCTGGAAGTAACTGTTGGCGGCAGCCGTGCTCGGGAACAGGCTCGGGACTCCCTTGTCGTCGATGAACTTTCCAAAATGGTTCGGTGCGCCCGGCAGCAGATTCGCCAGCGCGCTGATCTCATAATTGGTCGGATAAACCCCGTTCGCGGAGATTGTCGACGGCAGTCCGGAATGATACCGAAAGATGGAGGAAATCTGCCAGCCGCCAATGACCGCGTTGACAAGCTTATTCGCGCTTCGAGCGATCGACTTGTTCCGGCCGAAGGGCAGTTCGTAAAGCGCGTCAGCCGTGATATTGTGGCGCTCGTCAAAATCCGAAGAGCCGCGGAACGCGTTCACGTTGAAGGCATCTTGCAGAACAGCTCCATGGTCGCCAGCGCCGGACTCAGCGCCGGATGAATTATCGATAGAGTGTGACAGCGTGTAATTGAAATCGAAAGCGACACCCGATGAAAGCGCATGCCGAAGCGTAACCGTTAAGGCGTTGTAGCTCGCATAAGCCGCATTGGTCCAGGTAGGCAAGCCGGCGGCTTGGTATGGATAGAACGTATTGCAGCCGGTAATGCTGTAACACTTGTTCGTCCCCGCGATGCGCTGACGATCCATCAGATTGAGGTTGTCTTCATCGCTCAAACCGTTGATGACCACCCAGCCGTAGTAATAGTTCTGGGTCGCGCTGCCCGGCACGAAGGCATTGGCCACGCCTGGGAACTGGTTCTCGATGAACGGCACGGCGGCAATCGGGCCATAGTTTTGGCCTGCTGCAAGGTAATCGTTGTGAAGCACGGTGACTGCCTGCGACCAGGTCGTACCGGATTGTTTGTCCAGGAAGTTAGTCAGAGGCTGGTCGAAATCCTGCTGCACGAGCCCGCGGCGATAGAGACGCCCCGCATATCCGATTTCCAGCGTCATTTTTCCGGGAATCGGTTTGGCATAATTCGCGTTGAACACCAACGAGTATGGCGCCTTGAGATTCGAAACTACACCGACGCCTTCGTCAAAACCACCGGTGATCGTCGGTGGTGTAAACGGGAATCCGCCTTGAGCCGCCGCCGGCAACGCGGGTAGGGCACCACCATATCGGGCCGACGTGGTGAAGTTGGTGTTTATCGGCTGAGTGACGCTGCTGGCCAAGCCAGGCGATCCGCTCTGGTCGATGTTGAATACCATGTCGTTCCCGTACTGGTCGTAGAGTACTGCGAAACTGCCCCGCAGAACGCTACCCTTGCCCAGCAGTTTGTTGAACCAGTTGTCGGTATTGTCCGGCGCGTAAGCAACCGCCAGGCGCGGCGCGAAGTTCTGATTCGCGCGCTCGTACCAGCCCGGCTTCCCGTTGGCCGGCCCGCCCAGTGTGTAAGTCAAGGCAGGGTCCTTGATCTGATTGTTCGGGATACCGGCGCTATTCGCGGCTACCCGCTCGGCGAAATAGGTCTCGAGCGGAACGGTCGTCACGACTTCAGTTCCGTTCACTTCCCACGGCGTGCTGGAATTGCTGTACCGCAGTCCGGCCGTGACGGTCAGATTGCGTCGGACACGCCAGCTATCCGTTACGTAAGCCTCGTAATCGTTCACTGCATAATCGCGAGATGCGGGCGTGCCAAAAGGAAGTACCGATCCTGTCTTCGTGTACTGATAAGTGGCCCCGTACTGATTGATGAGCCCCAGCAGGTTCCCGAGCCCTTCCTGGACGGCCGTTGGCTGTGTCAGTTTCAGACCGGACGTTCCCAATAACTGATTGACGTAGTCGGTGACGTACGTCGTAGCATCGCCGCCCAACCCGCCGAGCGTATTCCGGTTGAACGAATAGGATGGGAACGAGTTGACGTAGCTGTTGTGGGTGTTGCGTATGAAACGAAAGTTTACGCCGGTAGTGATCGTATGTTTACCCTTGGTCCAGGTAATGTCGTCTCCCACATTCGTGGTGGGCATAATCTGAATCGAAGGGCGAATCACGCTGCCGCTAACGGTTGGTTGCGGCGACGTGATGCCGGCGAAGGACAACGCCGTGCCCAGGGTCCCCGATTGGTTTAGTCCAAGCCGCGTGAGGCCGTATCGCGCCGAGTTGATCAGGTTGGGCGCGATGATCCAGGTGTAGTTCGCGGCCAAGCCTTTGCTGTTATCCAGCAAAACCTGGCCAGCCTGCCCACCGGGCAAGGGCGCCGCTACCAGGTCCTGTGATGAGCTGTTCAGAGTCCCGCGAACAGAGACCCTGTGTTTGCCCGCCTGGTCGATGTTGTAATCCAGTTTTGCCACGTAGGCCGACTGATCCAGGTCCAGTGGCGCATTGAAGCGCAATCCGTCGAAATTCAAGTTTTGATCCAAGCCCAGCGACGGATCGTTGCCAGCGGGAAACGAGTTGAGATAGGTTTTCATCGCGGGGTTAAAACCGAGATGCAGCGGATCGATGGCCTGCACGTTGGCCGGAGTGAAGGTTTCGACCGTCCCGTTGCTCAACGCCGCGAGCAGCATGCCTTGCCGCAGGGTAGCACTGGGGACCGTGGCAGTTGCCGGCGTCGAGCTGGCGTCGATTCGCCGTTCCCAGTTCGCAAAAAGAAACAACCGGTCCTTCTTGATCGGTCCTCCCAGGGACGCACCAAATTGGTTGCGCACCAGCGGCGACCGCGGAATCCCAGCTTGGTTATTGAAGAAATCGTTCGCGGCCAGCAGCGTGTTCCGGTTGTACTCGTAGAGGGATCCGTGGAGGCTGTTCGTGCCGCTGCGTGTAATCAACGTAACCTGGCCGCCGGAGGAGCGGCCCTCGTCAGCCGTCTGACCTGCCACTGTGACACGAAACTCTTCGATCGAATCGAGCGGCACAGGCAGCGCCGCGTTGAAGCCTGGCGTGTTTCCGTGCAAGCCGGCCGCGCCGCTGTCTGACTGGGAACCGTTGTCCAACGCGTATCGAATGCCCGATGTCTGGTTGTTATTTACGTCCACGCCGTCTAGAGTGACGTTGTTCTGATCCCGGCGCGCCCCCAGCACTTCACCGGTTTGCGTTACGCCGGGTTGGATACTCAATAGTTCGACGACGTTTCGGGTTTGCAGAGGCAACTCTTGCACTTGTTTCTCTTCGAACGCGTTACCGACCGTGCCGTCAACAGTATTAACCTGTACTGCCTCAGCCTCCACGTTGACCGAAGTTCCAACCGTACCCACTTCCAGCACGCAATCTACCGTCGCTGGAGTGTTTACCTCCAGCGTGACATCGCCTTTTGTCAAAGTGGAGAAACCAGACTTTTCGACCTTCAGCGCATATTTGCCTGGTGAAACCTGCAAAATCTGATAGACACCTGTGCTGTCGGAAAGGGCTTTCCGAGCGGTGCCGTTTGATGCATCGGTCAGCGTGACTACAGCGTCAGCGATAACGGCACCCGACGCGTCTTTGACGGTGCCTCTCAAAGAACTCGTCGATTGGCCGAAGGCGGCAAAGCAGGCCACCGAAAATAGCACGAATACCGGTTTGAACACGAGAACCCCCCTTTCCTCGTAAGCGACTCCTTGACAACAGACGAAATGCTACAGGGCAGCACTCCGATACGGGGAGGGGCTCAACACGCGGAGCAAGCGTGACCCCAATGCTACACCGAATCTCTACCCGTCGAGCGAGGCTCGCGCGATAAAAGTTTTTGATCCTCAGGATTTGCCCTACTTTGGGCCGAATCGCGGCGCACTGCGATGTCCTTCCACGGTACGCACTCCACAGCCGCTAAATGAATAGGTCCGGCCGTCATGTCCGACTGAATGCTTCACGAACGCTATCGATCTGGCGGTACCCAACGTGTTGGTTCTAGGCCAACCCGGTAGACATCGTTATCCCCGAACGGCTCCCAGCCTACGAAGGTAATCTCGTCCGGTTCGAATTCGCAAAAGACTCCCTCGCGGAATAAGGAGAGCCACTTCGGTTGCCTGACAATCCGTGCAGGGAATGGTCGAGGCGATTCGGCAAAGAGGACCTGGTGCAGAGGAAATTAAATTCTTGACCTCGAACGCCATGTGACGGGAGCGAGTCTGCGCTCCGCTCCGTCTTCGGAGGGTTGGACAAGGGGAACCGAGCCCCTTCGAAGGAATGCAGTCTCTATCGCCAGGAACTCTTCCCAAGGGCTGGCCCTAGAGGTCCGTATTACAGAAGCGACCGCAACCCACAGCATGAACCACATCAGGCCGAGAGGGGGCCAGTTTAACGGCCCTTTCCACAAGAGCCAGCGTGCCGGCGGAATTACAGCCAGAGCGCTCGAAATCCAGAGCCAGAACCCGTGTCCAAATATTGATGCTCCGTCCGATTCTATCCCTCGTTTGTTTATTTTAGGTGAATGCCTGACTGTATTAGCCCGTGGGGCCAGTAGCTGTGTTTACTTTTAGGGAGCAAAAGTAAAACTTCTTGCATTGTTTGCCACGCGCCGATTCGCCCTTTGTGTTATTGTTTCCGGGATGGACTACGGAACGGTCAGGATCATCCTCGAAAAGGCCTCCTCTTCGCCGGCAAATGTCGAGCTGCCCGAACTCGACGAGGCCATTCGATGGGTGGAGGAGAGGGCAACCATTCGGCGGCTCGACAGGGGAACCGACCGGGACGTGTACAGCTCGCAATTCGAAGCAGCCGCGGTTGAAATGCGCGTGTTGCGGCAGCTTCTGGCTCACGGTTGGTTCGCCGGAACCGTGAAGTCCGCCCACCGTGTGCTGACGCTGTTAGGGCGTGAAATCTCTTTGCCTGGCGTCGAAAATAGTCGTGAAATCTCTTTGCCTGGCGTCGAAAATAGTCGTGAAATCTCTCTGCGTGGGATGGAAAAGAGTCGTGAAATCTCTCTGCGTGGGATGGAAAGTATTACTGCAACTAGCCAATGGGAGCGAGGCGGGAACAACCGGCGGCAGACCACTGCTCGCAGGCCGCCAATCCTAAAGCTGTTTTTCTATTATTTCCTTTATTGGATTGCTGTTGTTTGCTGCATTGTTGGCCTTGGTAGCGTGGTGCGTCGCGACTCCTCCGCCGCCTTGAACTGAGGAGGATGTCGAGTCCCGGGTGCTTCAGTCCGAGCATGATGCGGGAAAACGCTACTCTGACGCTACAAGTTCCCATCGCCATATGACGGTGGCGAGCTGGCATTCCCGCCGCTCCGTCTTCGGAGGGTCGGGCGCCCCATCACCTCTCTGAAGGAATGCGATCTTACCGCTCAACTCGTCCCAATAAGGCTGAGACCCCGTAGATTGGGTTGTCTCTAGCTGCTAGCGAAGCTAGAGCGCCCGCAGTAGGCAGAACAACAGGCGTGAGGTTTCGGCAATTAACCGGCTAAATCGTGGCAGAAGAAGATGGCCAGTCGAAAGGCG
>Ga0306922_10002301_pt1 | contig 17753 bp, 13 predicted proteins | sample sta12Cox44000082_FD_203758 | JGI IMG/M metagenome (GOLD analysis project Ga0306922, IMG submission 203758) | Lab enrichment of tropical soil microbial communities from Luquillo Experimental Forest, Puerto Rico - statoxic.12C.oxic.44.000.082 (v2)... | ecosystem: Environmental > Terrestrial >... | reverse complement strand
CGTGAAAAACCGCTCCAGCATCCGGAATTCGTTCTCTTCGTGAATGATCCCCGGCTGATGAACGAAACTTATCGCCGTTATCTCGAAGCGCGCATTCGCAAAGCCGAACCGTATCCCGGGCTGCCGATCTTCCTAACCCTGCGCCCCAGGGCGCGAAATATGCCAGAAGCACGGCGCAGATCGCATTCCTCTGGGAAATGGTCATCAAGGAAGCAGTTGCATCGGGTTTGATCGAACATTCTCCCAACCGAACATGTCTGAGAAAGACCGTATGAAATCGACGCAGGAAGTTACGCAGGAAGTGCGGGAGCTGGGGCAATGGATTCCGGCGCTCCGTCAGCAAGTCGCTCACGTTGTGGTCGGCCAGAAATATTTGGTGGACCGTCTTCTGCTGGGACTGCTAGCCAACGGTCATCTCCTGCTCGAGGGCGTGCCCGGGCTGGCTAAGACGCTCACGGTGAAAACGATGGCCGCCTGTATTCAGACTGGGTTTCAAAGATTGCAATTCACCCCCGACCTTTTGCCGGCGGATTTGATCGGCACGCTCATCTACAACCCGCGCACGGGCGAGTTTACGACCAAATTGGGCCCAATTTTCTCGAATCTGATTTTGGCGGACGAAATCAATCGCGCCCCGGCCAAAGTACAGAGCGCGTTGCTGGAAGCGATGCAGGAACGACAGGTGACGATCGGCGAACAAACATACCCTCTCTCCGATCCTTTTCTTGTCCTGGCGACTCAAAACCCGATCGAACAGGAAGGAACATATCAGTTGCCCGAGGCGCAGCTGGATCGCTTCATGTTCAAATTGAACATTGGGTATCCGCAGAAGAGAGAGGAACGAACGATCCTCGATTTGATGGCGACTTCGGCACCCGATTTGCAAGTAGATGCGGTAATCGAACCAAGGCAAATCATCGCCGCACGTGACGTAGTCAACAGCATCTACATTGATGACCGCGTTAAAGATTACATTGTCGATGTGGTCTGGGCGACCCGCGAGCCTGCCTCATATAATTTGCGACTTGAAGGACTGATTCGTTACGGCGCTTCGCCGCGCGCCACCATTTATCTGGCGCTCGGCGCGCGGGCCCATGCGTTCCTGAACGGGCGCGGATATGTCACGCCGCAGGATGTGAAGAGCATCGGCCCCGATGTGTTACGGCATCGGATCATCGTCAGCTACGAAGCCGAGGCCGAAGCGGTCACCAGCGAGACCATCATCGAGCGGATTTTTGCCGGGCTGCCTGTTCCGTGATTCTTCTCGGTAATGCAACGGGCTCCCTCAACTTCGCTTCGCTCCGCCCGGGATGACGAGCGCGCAGAGAAAACAACCGAGATTCTCAAAAAGATCCGAACGCTCGAGATTAAGACCCGCGGCCTGGTCGAGACCGCATTCGCCGGCGATTATCACAGCGTTTTCAAAGGACGCGGGATGAACTTTGAAGATGTGCGCGAATATCAACCGGGCGACGAAATTCGCTCCATTGATTGGAACGTCACGGCGCGGATGGGCAACGCGTTTGTAAAAAAGTTTACCGAGGAACGCGAACTAACGGTGATGCTGGTTGTGGACGTCAGCGCTTCCGGAAATTTTGGAAGCACAACGCAGTCCAAACGCGAGCTCGCAGCAGAGGTTGCCTGTTTGCTCGCATTCAGTGCGATCAGGAACAATGACAAGGTTGGGCTGCTTCTTTTCACCGATCGCGTCGAACTTTTTATTCCACCAAAAAAAGGCCGATCTCACACGCTGCGGTTGATCCGCGAGATTTTGTTTTTCCAACCACAGGGGCGCGGGACAGAGCCGGCGCTGGCGCTTGATTACCTGAATAAGATCGTAACACGACGCGCGGTCGTTTTTTTTATCTCGGATTTTCAGGCGCCCGATTTTTCGCGAGGGCTCGCAGTAAGTGGGCGGCGACACGATTTCGTAGCCATCCATATTCGTGACGAACGAGAAAGCGTACTACCGAACATTGGCATGATTACGTTAGAGGACGCGGAGACGGGGGAACAGATCGAGATCAACACAGCCGATCGCAAAACGCGCGGTCTCTTTATGGATCTTGTTCGTGACCGCGACACGGACCTTTCCCGCACGCTGCGGCGGAACAATATCGATGCGATCGCGCTGCAGACTGGAGAAGATTATTTGCCGGCGTTGCGCTCGTTTTTCAAACAACGCGAGCGCCGGCTCGGTGTTCGATGAATTGGGACCGTTAACCCGTTAAACTGTTAAAGCGGAGCGAAGAATGAGTATTCCGATTTGGATCGCTGAAGAATTCCACGACATCGCGCCGCCAGTGGATTATTCACTGATTCCGACCTGGCTGGTGTTCGTGATCGTATTTGTGTCGCTCTCGCTTCTCGGACTGGTGGTCTGGTTGTTAGCAAAGCGCCGCAGACCGGCGGCGCCTCCAAAGTTGCCACGCGAGATCGCGCTGGAAGAGCTCGAACAAATTAACCGCGAAATTGAAAAGATGAGCCCGTATCAGTTTAGCATTCGTGTGTCTGATATTTTGCGCAAATACGTGACGCAGCAGTACGGGTTGCCGGCGACGCGACAAACTTCCATCGAATTTCTGACCGCGCTGGCAAAAGCGCCGACGTTCTCCGCCGAGGAAAAATCGTTGCTGGAGGACTTCTTGAACCGATGCGATCTGATTAAGTTTGCGCGATACGAAGCGACAACGTCGGACAGCGAATTGCTGCTGGGAGAAGCGATCCGTTTCGTGAAAGGGGGCGAGCTAGCGACTGTTTGATCCCCTAATGTCATTCCGACCGAAGTGGAGGAATCTCAGTCATCCGCCTCGTGTCGCTTGTCCAAAGAATTAGAGATGTCTCGACTTCGCTCGACATGACAAATTCGCTGTATATGACAAAGTTGTTTGATTGGTGGCCGGCAAACAGCGCGCTGACGTTTGCGCGGCCGTGGCTGCTCCTGCTGCTGCTGGCGATTCCGTTGCTGGCGTATTTGCGTGGAAAACGCGGCCCGGCCGCGGGGTTGACTTATTCATCCACAGCCACCCTGCGGGCAATCGGAAGACAAAGCGCCGCGCGCGCAGGAAAAATTCTGCGGACACTGCTGCTAGCTTCGCTCGCGGTTTTTGTAGTTGCGCTTGCGCGTCCCCAGCTCGGAAAGAGCCTAACCCAGATTGAAGCGAGCGGGATCGACATCATGCTCGTGCTGGATGTCTCGGGCTCGATGCTGACAAAGGATTTCACGATCGGCGGACAAGAAGCGACCCGCGTCGATGCCATCCGCGAAGTCACACGCAAATTTATCGAAGAACGGCCGAACGATCGGATCGGCATTATTGCATTCGCCGGTCGCCCGTATGTCGTCAGCCCGATGACGCTCGATCATGATTGGCTTTTGCAAAACCTGGATCGCGTGCGGATAGGTCTCGTCGAAGACGGCACTGCGATTGGATCAGCCATGGCAGCAGCAGCCAACCGGCTAAATGATAAACGTTCAAAAAGCCACGTGCTCGTCCTCTTGACCGACGGAGAAAACAATGCCGGCAAAATTCCCCCAAACACTGCTGCCGAGGCAGTGAAAGCGTTAAAGATTCATTTCTATGCCATTGGCGCTGGCATCAACGGAATTGCGCCAGCGCCAATCTTCACTAACCGAGGTCCGCTTACCGACGCGCTGGGCAATATTCTCTACGAAAACCAGCCCGTGGAGTTTAACGAGACAGGTTTGACGGAGGTCGCGAAAATTGCGGACGGGAAGTTTTTCCGAGCGACCGACACGAAATCGCTCGAGCAAATTTACAGCGACATAGACAAGCTGGAAAAATCGACAGTGAGCGTGAAGAAATATCAGCAATATCGCGATCTATTTCCGTTGTGCCTGATGGGCGGATGCGGGCTCCTGGTCGCGCAGATTTTGTTATCACAGACGGTGTGGAAAAAACTTCCATGAGAATAAGACGCCCAACGTCCAATCCGCCTTCGCGTAGCTACGGTGTGGCAGGCGCCCAACGCTCAACGTCCAATTGGCGACCTGTTAAGCAATCGGCAGTTGGCAAATGGCAATTGGCAATCCCATGACCTTTGGCGTACCAGAATGGCTTTGGGGCTTGTTGCTGACCCCACTCTTGGTTGCGCTCTTTATGCGCGCAGAGCGTCGCGGGTATCGGCGCTTGCAGGAGTTCGTTTCCGCACGTTTGCTGCCGCAGCTTGCGGGAACCGTTAACCGGCCGCGGCGCATCATAAAGTTTGCGCTCCTGTTGCTGGGACTTTCTCTGGCCGTGTTCAGTCTCGCGCAACCGCGCTGGGGTTATACATTTCAGGATGTAAAGCATAAAGGCCTCGATTTGCTGATCGCCGTGGACACATCGCGCAGCATGCTTTCCAATGACGTCCAACCGAACCGGCTCGAGCGCGTTAAGCTTGCGGTTCAGGATTTGATGAATGACCTCGAGGGCGATCGCGTTGGTCTGATCGCTTTTGCCGGGCGCGCTTTTTTGCAAGCACCACTTACGATCGATTACGACGCCGTCGTTGAGGCCATCAATGATCTGGACACGAAGACGATTCCCGAAGGCGGAACCAATATCTCCAGCGCTATTGCTCTTGCCATGCAGAGCTTCGGCAAAAGCGCGACTGGCAATCGAGCACTCATCATCTTTACCGACGGCGAGGAATTGAGCGGCGACGCTGTAAAGATGGCAAAAGAAGCGGCTGACGCGGGTGTGCGAATTTTCACTGTGGGCGTCGGAACACCGGAAGGCTCGCTTATTCCCATCACAGGCGACGATGGCCAAACAGCTTTTGTAAAGGACTCAGCCGGCCAAGTCGTCAAATCAAAGCTGGACGACAAACGTTTGCGCGAAATCGCGCAGGCCACAGGTGGGTTTTATATTCATTTGGAAAGTGGGCCCCGCACGATGCAGCAAGTTCAAACTGAGGGATTAGCAAAAATGCAGGCTGCTGAAATGGACGTGCGTTTGTCGCGGCGTCCAATTGAGCGCTACGAGTGGCCACTGGGGGCGGCGTTGATTGCGCTCGCGCTGTCGATCCTCATTCCTGAGCGGCGGTCCGCCATCGAACCGATTCGCCGTGGCGAACGCATGCCCGAAAGGAGCTACGTGCCTGCAGCTGTCAGAACTGCGGGCGTAACGGCCGCCCTCTTGATATTCCTTTCTTCAGTTGCGCTTGGTGCGGCGCCGGGAATTGACGCGTATCGCGACGGAAAATTCGAAGATGCTTACAGCCAGTTTCAGGAGACGCTGAAATCGCATCCGCAATCGCACGCCGAGGACAAACTCCAGTTCGATTCAGGCGCCGCGGCTTACAAACTAAAAGATTATAACAGGGCTCTGGAATCGTTTAGTCAGGCCTTGCTTTCGCTGGATACCGGTTTGCAAAGCAAAGGTCATTACAACCTCGGCAACACGCTTTATCAGCGTGGCGAAGCGGAAAAAAGCGACGATAAGAAGCTGACCGATTGGACAAACGCGCTGAGCCATTATGAGCAAACGCTCAAGATCGATCCGCAAGATAAAGACGCCAAAGAGAATTACGAGTACGTCAAAAAGAAGATCGAAGAGTTAAAGAACAAGAAGTCCCAACAACAACAACAGCCCTCCCCTTCCCCTTCTTCGCCGCAAAAGAACAAACAGAACCAACAACAGAACAAGCAAGATCAGCAGCAGCAACAGCAGAACCAGAACCAGCAGCAGCAAAAACAGTCGCAGCAGAATCAGCAGCAAGACCAGCAGCAACAGCAGGGTCAGAGCCAGCAAGAGCAAAAGGATCAGCAGCAACAATCACAAAATCAGCAATCCCAAAACGGATCGGCTGACGACAAAGAACAAAAGCAAAACGACCAAGCCCAGGCGAAGAACGAGCCACAGAAGAAACAGCAGCAACAACCGAGCGAGACGCCTTCTCCATCGCCGGGCGCAGAAAATCAGCAGCCAAACCAGCCTTCACCGTCACCAGGGGAACGACAAGCCAAAGAATCACCGAGCCCAGGCGAGGGTGAAAATGAAATGCCATCACCCTCGCCGGGAGAAGGTGAAGGCGAAGGAGAAGAACCATCGGCTACGCCCGCGGAATCGCCGCAGAAAAAATTCGCCGGTGAAGTGAAAGGCGCGGGTGAAGACAAGTCGCAGAAGCCGCCAGACAAGAACGCGCAGATTGCCGAGGCCGAGTTGGAAAAAGAGGGCCAGATGACCGAACGCCAGGCGCTGGCGCTCCTTGAATCGATGAAAGACGAAGAGGCGCAAGTTCGACTTGATGAACGCAGAGTAACGCGCCATGTCTATAAAGACTGGTAGCTACCTTTGGGATTTGATGGCTGGTGTTTGATTGAAGATGGGACGCACATTCTTGATTGGAATTACGGCCGCAATTCTTGCGGCTAGTTCCGCATTTGCCGACTCCCCCAGCGTCACCGCCGTGCTGAGCAACTCGGAGACTGTTGTTGGCGAAACAGTTGAGTTGCAGATCAAAGTAACCGGCCCCGGCGATGCGAGCCCTCCGGAAGAGATTTCAATCGACGGTTTGGAAATTCACGCCACCGGACAATCGCGACAGTTCGAAATACACAATTTTAGCACTAGTTCGAGCGTGACATACAATTACACAATCCTCCCGCTCAGGGCGGGCAAATTCATAATCCCGCCGCAAATCGTTCGCGCCGGCGGCAGTTTGCTCAGGACGCCGGAACTGACACTAAACGTCGCGGACGTACCAGGCCGTTCGTCCGCCGCCAGGCCGAGTCGCGGCACGCAGAGCCAGTCAGTCCGACCAGGCGATCTGGTTTTTGCCGAATTGATTGTGCCAAAGAAAACTGCCTACGTCGGCGAGATCGTTCCTGTGCAGATTCGGATGGCATTTGACCCACGCGTGCGCCCGAGGCTCATCGAGCCACCTGAAATCACTGGACAAGGATTCACTGCGCAGAAATTACAGGAATCCGGCCAAAACTCAGAGACCATCAATGGCAGACCGTACGACGTGGTGACTTATAAGACTGCGATCGCTGCGGCGCACGCGGGAAAATTCGAGCTCGGTCCGGTCAAAGCCAAGGCGCAAGTTCTGGTTCCGCGGGCACGAAATGCGCCGCGACCACGCTCGCGTTCGCCATTCGATCTGTTCGACCTGGATGATCCGTTCTCGGATCCTTTCTTTAGCAATCCTTTTGCTCAAATGGGCGAGCGCCGCGAGGTGGAGATCAAAAGCGAGCCGGTGGCGCTGGAAGTCAAACCGTTGCCGCCAAACGCGCCGCCGAGTTTTTCAGGCGCAATCGGGAACTTTACGATGTCAACCGATGCCAACCCCACGAGCGTGCAAGTAGGTGATCCTATCGCCGTCACAACTGCAGTTTCGGGGCGCGGCAATTTCGATCGGGTCAATGCGCCAGTAGTGGAAGACGAGCGCGGATGGCACAAATATCCGCCGTCTTCCAAGTTTAAGCAGGATGACGAGGTCGGCATCAGCGGCACAAAAACTTTCGAGACGGTCCTTTCGCCTAACGAGAAGAAACAAAGCCTGCCGTTGCTGGCGTTTTCTTATTTCGATCCGGTGAAGGAACAATATGTGACACTGCGCAGCGAGCCGGTTGCGATCAGTGTGCAGGGAGGCGCGGCTCCGGCGAATGTCGCCGCGGCCCAGCCGGCGTCGTCGCCTGCGGCTACAGTGACGCGCCCGGCGTCAGCGGCCCAGATTACAGCCAAGCCGCAGGATATCCTTTATCAACTCACGGAACGACCGCGCGCAACGGAATCGTTTGCCCCAATTTATACCCGTCGCGTTTTCTGGGGCACGCAAGGAATTCCGTTACTGGCCCTGATTGGATTTGCGGTTTGGAAGATTCGAGGAGCGAGGATCAACAATCGCCAGGCACAACGAACGGCTGCGCTGCACCACGAAGCGGCCGAGCTGATGCACAACTTGCGTCGTAAAGATGCATCGCCGCGAGAATATTATGCCGAAGCCTCCAGAGTCGTCCGTGTTAAGACTGCGCTGGCGTCCGTCGGTCGAGGGATTGATCCGAACGTTGTGGACGCGGAAACCGCCGCGGACACTTTCAAGCTGAACAGCAACGAGCGCGACCGGTTGCGCCGTTTGTTCGAACAAAGCGATGAGTGGCAATACAGCGGAGCGCATAACGGCCCGGGGGAAATTTCTCCGGAGAACCGCCGCGACGTCCTCGAGCTCATCGACAACTTGAGAGTATGAGACGTTTGCGATCAGTCTTGGAACATAGACCTGTGGCCTGTGCGGCCAGGGGAGATTCTCTGCGCTGTGTGCGATCGAGCCCCGAAAGCATTCGGGGCCGGGCGCACAGACTGAAAGTCTATGTTCCACTCTGCACACTAGTTTCTATCTTTTTCATTTCATCGGCCATTGCGCAGCCGGATGCAGACTTTGCAAAAGCAAACCAGGAGTACGCCCAACGCCATTTTAAGGAAGCGATTTCGGATTACGAGGCGCTCATTCGCGACGGGCAATGGAGCGCAAACGTATTTTACGACCTCGGCAACGCTTATTTTCGCGCCCGTGATTTTGGGCGCGCCATTTTGAGTTACGAGCGCGCACTCGCCTTGGAACGGCATCATCCGGAGGCGACGGCGAATTTGCAGATCGCACGCGATGAGGCAGGTGCGCTGGAGCTCCAGCGAAGCTGGCCGGAGCGTTATATGCAATTTGCAAGCGTCAATCAGCACAGCGTTGCTGCGGCTGTGGCTTTCTGGGTCGCAGCGTTTTGTTTGGCAGGGCTGATTTTCACTCGTCGCCGAGCAGCTGCCATGGTCGGCTTGCTTGTCGTGATGCTTCTGGTTTTTGCTGGATCGATCTTTGCAGTCTGGCAACTCGAGCGCGGAAGCAAAGGCGACGCACTGGCAATTGTGACAGGCAAAAATGTCCAGGCGCGCCTTGCTACCGCGGACACAGCGAACGCCGTTTTGGCCTTGCCGCCGGGCAGCGAAGTCAAAATTTTGAGCACGCGCGGCGATTGGATCTACGCAGTGTTGCCCAAGAATCTGCAGGGCTGGATTCCAGCAAAAGACGCCGAGCAAGTGCGGCTGTAGCGGTTCTGGGGGGCGCACGCGCCTCGCGTGCTGTTTGCTGCGCCCTCGCAGCAAACCCTCCCAGCGCAAAACAGCCGACGAACCTTCGAATCGGTCCCGGCGATTGGCGAGGCGCCAATCGCCGCACGCGAGGGCGCGTGCGCTCCCCAGAAGTTGCAGCATTCACTGACAGTTTGCGGCGCTTGCGAATCACCGGTAGAGGATTTGTATGACTCCGGAGATGGAAATCGGCACTGACAGTAAGGCGCTGCAAATCAATCTGGATCCGGCCAAGTACGGGACGTTTGCCGAAATTGGCGCGGGCCAGGAAGTAGTGCGCCGATTTTTCCGCATCGGCGGCGCAGCCGGCACCGTCGCCAAGACCATGTCTGCCTATGACATGACATTCAGCGACGCGATCTATGGGCCGGCAGACCGCTACGTCAGTCGTGTTCGGCTCCAGACGATGCTCGACCACGAATACAATCTTCTCATCGAACGGCTCGATGCGAAGTTTGGGGAGCGGAAAACTTTCTTTGTTTTTGCGGACACGGTTGCAGCGCGCAGCTTTAAAGAACGCAGCGAATCGCACGGCTGGCTGGGCATGCGCTTTCAATCCGAGCCGCGCGCGCAACCAAGCCAGATCATCGTCCACGTGCGCTTGCTCGATCAAACCAACGTCGAACAACAGGAAGCCCTCGGCGTGATCGGAGTGAATCTCCTTTGTGCCGCGTTTTACCAACGCCAGCCGGAGAAATTAATTTCATCGCTTCACGAAAATCTCCCATCGGGACGAATCGAAGTGGACATGATCAAGTTTTCCGGGCCTGACTTTCAAAACGTCGATAATCGGTTGATGAGCTTGCAGTTGGTTAGCCAGGGCCTGACGAATGCGGTCATGTTCAAGGCAGACGGCGAGACGGTTCAGCCGGCTGAAATTTTTTACAAACAAGCGATCCTGGTTGAGCGTGGGAGTTTCCGCCCTGTTACCTACGCCACCAACGACATGCTCGATGGCGCGCGCCGCGTGTTTCTCAAGCATTGCGATTGTTCGGAAGGCGAGGTTGTCGTGCTCATGGAAATGACGCTCGAAAACTTGCTCGCCGACGGCCGGGTTGATCACGCCGATTTTCTCGCGCGCGTCGATATTCTCCGCGCATTGGGAAGAACAGTCCTGATCTCCAAGTTTGGCGAATATTATCGGCTCGCAGCATATCTCTTTCGCTACACCAACAAGGCAATCGGTCTTGTCATGGGCGTGCCGAGTTTGATCGAGATTTTGAACGAAAAATACTACACGAACCTCGAAGGCGGAATTTTGGAAGCGCTGGGCAGGATGTTTAAAGGAGGGCTAAAACTTTACGCTTATCCGATGATTGATGAGGCAAGCGGAAAGCTGGTCACGGCAACACAGATCGAAGTCGCACGAAATCTTCGCTCGCTGTTTCGATATTTGATCGACAATCAATACGTCCAGGAGATCACCGATTATCATCCGGAATATTTGCGAATTCATCCGCCAGACGTCTTGGTCAGATTGCAATCTGGAGACCGCAGCTGGGAGCAAATGGTCCCACCAGAGGTCGTGCGCATAATCAAGAAACGCGAATTTTTCGGCTACCGCAGATCGATCGCCGCGTAGGGCATGCAAAAATTGTAGCCACCGGCCTGTGGCCGGTCTGATCGGTGCCCTGCTCCTTCCACCGCCCAGACGGCCCACGGGGCCGTGGCTACAACCCGCACTATTTTATTTAACTCGCCGTAGACGCATTCGCTGCGCGATATTTGTTCTGATCAATGAAAATTGCCGTCGCCCAGATTTCATGTTCACTTGGTGATCCTGAAGCGAATCTGATTAAGGTTCGCGACTTTTCTCGTCGTGCCAAAGACGAGGCGGGCGCGGAGCTGATTGTTTTTCCGGAGATGACGGACACCGGTTACTCGATGCCGGTGATCCGAGAGCATGCGAGCGATTGGTCAAATGGATTTGTCCCCGGTGTCCAGGAAATCGCGAAGAGAATTTCGATCGCGATCGTCACCGGCGTCTCGGAGCGGGACGGCTCATCGATCTACAATTCCCAGGTCTTTGTCGATTCGCAGGGGAACATCGCTACGAAGTATCGCAAAACTCACTTATACGCGGTCGCGCCCGTCGAAGAACAAACGTGCTTTGCTCCGGGTAACAGGTTCACGAGCTTTGCGCTTGGCGACCTGCGTTTTGGCTTCAGCATCTGCTACGATTTGCGGTTTCCAGAACAGTTTCGAAAATTGATCACGGAACAAAACGTTGACGCTTTTCTCCTCTCTTCTGCCTGGCCGTTTCCACGGGTTGAGCATTGGCGAGTGCTTATCATGGCACGCGCGATCGAAAACCAAAGCTACGTGATTGCATCGAATCGCGTTGGTAAAGACAATGACCTGTGGTTCTGTGGCGGCTCCGCAATCATCGATCCACGCGGGGTCGTAATCGCAGCTGCGTCTGCAGATCGCGAAGAATTGATTCAGGCCGACTTATCTCAACAGCTGGTAGACTCAGTCCGTCAGCGGGTACAGTCGTTAGGCCATCGCCGACAGGATTTGTACGTTTAGCCCATTGCATTGAGAGCGGAGCAAATTCGACTGAACGCAAATCGAGAGCCTCTCCGGTACGTTTTCACGGGGACCGAAGAGGCTCTCATACCTGCGGCCGAGTTGGCAGCCCCAGGGAATGGGGCCACACGCCTGCCATCAATCAAGACCAGGCTGGCGCCAGGATCAAAACCTCGCAGCGAAAGCGCAGCTGTGCCCGTCGGGCCGGATGCGGCTGATGAACTCGGTGCGCCGCTGGACGCATTCAACCCGTGGACCGGAACAATACCGGGATGTTCCAACCTCGCAGCGGCTTCCGCTTCCAGCCGGAAACGTTTCAGGTGCGCACTGGTAGCCCATTTCCCAAGCCCAATGATCTTTAATGCCACTGTGCGATTGAGACTCTTTTGGCGCGCCCGGAATACGACGCCCTGACCGCCGCGACCGACCTCCTCCAGCAATTCGTAATCGCCAAGATCCGCGAAGCGCGTTGCGCGATCCGATTTCTTTTTCTGATGATGCAACGGCACGGCATCATCGCGGCCGGAGTCACTGCCTCCGGCGACAGCCGTGCTCGCGAGCAGATTGAGGCCGGTCTCAAACAAGCACGCTGTGCAAAGTCCTTCCGGCGCGTCGGCAAAAATTTCCGCGCCGCACTTTCGACAAACTCTCGGTGCGCTGCTCATGATGGGAGAGTCGGATGCGCGCTCCCCATCATGTACTGCGCGGATTTCTGGCATACGTTACGACCGCAAAACGGCGATCAAATGGCGCAGCTCATCTTCAACGTCGCTGGCGATGGCGACAGTGTGACTGATTTCTTCGCGCAACAACAGTTGGTAGCGCTGGCGAAAACGATGCAAGGCTTGTCTAACAGCATTCTCAGTCATGCCCAACTGCGCAGCAATCTGTGCTCGTGACGGCGCGCCCGGTTCGTCCGGCAGCAATTGTTTCAGGCAATCAAATAACTCGGCATTGCCTGCGGTTTGGTATTCGCCCTTGAGTTGCCGCAGAACCTGCTCCATAAGCGTCAACGCCCAGCGACGCTCATAAAGCCGCTCGGCAGTTAGATGATCTGCTGGTTCCATATTAGCGCGCTCTGCCGTCAGCTCTTCCAATGGCACCAGCCGTTGTCCTTTACCTCGCTTCACCGTCATCGCTCGCCGCTGTTCGCTGGCGAGGAAATGTTTCAGTGAAGTTAACAGATACGAGCGCAGGCGCCCTTTCTCCTTGCGCACAGCATCGAAATCGCGCCGCTCCAGCAGCAGCGCAAAAAATCCCTGAGTAAGATCTTCTGCTTCTTCGGCTCGGGCACCCTGTCGCCTGACGAAGCCAAAAACAGGTCGCCAATACGTTCGACAAAGCTTTTCCAGCGCTTCATGTGCGGCTGGCGACCGACCCTGTGCCTCCAGCACCACGCTCCAATGCGTGGTAGTAAACGCCGCCGGGACGTGATGTCCAGCAGCCGCCGGACCAATCGCGTCCAGCGACGTTACATCGTCCGCAGCGGGGGTCACAGTGCAATCCAACTAAAGATCCGCGCCAAAAGCAAGCCCTGACACGTTGGGTTGATCTAAAATTGCGCGAGCTGCGCAGGGCTGATCGACACAAATTCGCTCTCGTGCAAAACGACGCGTCTTGTTCCGCGAACTAGCTGCCACCATTGCAGCGCAGAGCTGAGTGCGATCGCCGCGACGAGCACGAGAAAGAAGACTGCAACGAGCGCATCGAATCGCCAGACGCCTGCCTGCCGTATCAACTCAGCAGCCTTCGTTGAATCCGCCGCGGCGGACGCCTGCTGCAAAAGTGATCGCGCGCCACTCAAGAAACCAAGTCTCGGATCGGAGGAAAACACTTTTAGGTAACCGGCCGAGAAGGTGACGGCGCACATGAAGCAAAGTGGAACGAGCGTGACGAGGAGATATTTGGTTTTGTGCATCTTGATCAGGAGCGTCGTGCCGAGGCAAAGCGCCACTACTGACAGCAACTGATTCGCGAGTCCAAACAACGGCCATAGCGAGTTGATACCGCCAAGCGGATCAATCACGCCTTCATACAAAAACCAACCCCACGCTGCCACGAGTAGAACGCTGGAGAGAAAATTGGCGGTCCATGAGCGTGTGTTGCCGAGCGGCCCCCAGAGATTGCCTAGAAGATCATGGAGCAAAAACCGCCCTACGCGCGTTCCGGCGTCAATCGTTGTAAGAATGAACAGAGCCTCGAACATGATGGCGAAGTGATACCACAGCGCCAGCGCAGACGGTTTGGCGGAAACTTGAGCGAACATGTGTGCCATGCCGACTGCGAAAGTCGGCGCGCCCCCTGCGCGATTAAACATGGTGGATTCTCCAAGGTTCGTGGCGAGCTTTTGCATTTGCACCTCAGTGACAGGAAAACCGGCAGAGGAAACTTTGGCGACGACTTCTGTAGGCGAACCCTTGGTGTTAATCGCGAAATATTCTCCCGGTTGCAGCACGCACGCTGCGATCATCGCCATCAAAGCGACCATCATCTCGGTCACCATCGCGCCGTATCCTATAGGCCGTATTCGTGATTCGCGTCTTATCATTTTCGGCGTAGTGCCCGAGGCAATCAGCGAATGAAATCCTGAGACTGCACCGCAGGCGATGGTGATGCAGACGAACGGGAACACTGGCCCCGCAAAGACAAGACCGCTGCCGTCGATGAATTTAGTCAGTGCCGGCATTTGCAGCGTGGGATTAATCAGCACCACCGCGGCCGCGAGCAGCCCTACGGTGCCCAGTTTCAAAAATGTGCTGAGATAATCGCGGGGCGTGAGCAACATCCACACAGGCAGGACCGATGCGGCCAATCCGTAAATCATGATTGCCCATGCCAGCCATTTCTGGTCGTGGCGAAACCACGCTTCAATTGCAGGAAAGTGCGCGAGAAATTGTCCACCCCATACGCCAAATGCCAGACCGACCAATCCGAAAACTGTAACTGCGATGACGCTGACTTTTCCCGTGCGCAGCGCAATGCCCATGATTAGCGCCAGAGGAATGGTCGTCGCGATGGTGAAAACGCCCCAGGGACTTTGGGCCAGCGCCTGGACTACCACCAGCGCCAGAACCGCCAGCAGGATAATCATGATCGCCAGCACACTGACGAGAGCGAGCAGGCCGACCCCAGAACCGATTTCGTCCTTCACCATTTGGCCGAGCGTTTTTCCGCCACGCCGGATCGACGCGAATAAAACAATCATGTCATGGACACCGCCGCCAAGAGTCGCGCCGATCAAGATCCAGAGCGTACCGGGCAGGAAACCGAATTGTGCAGCCAGCACGGGACCGACCAGAGGTCCCGGTCCAGCAATTGCCGCAAAATGGTGTCCGAACACCATCCATCGATTGGTCGGCACATAATCCTTGTTGTCGTTTTGTAGTATTGCAGGCGTAGCGCGCTCTTCATTCAACACGAGCACCTTTGTTGCCAGCCATTTGCTGTAAAAACGATAGCTGATGGCCAAGGCGCAAAGCCCCGCCACAACAATCCAGAGCGCGCTGATTTGTTCGCCGCGGGAGAGCGCCAGGCGCGCAATGGCCCACACACCCAGCGCGGAGATGCCAACCCAGAGCAACTTTTTCCACCAAATCATTTCATTTGCAGCTTAGTTGAAATTGTTGCGGTGCGCCACAAGCTGTGATCTATCCTACGGTGCGAAGGCTCAAGAAACTTCCTCATAAACTTAAGAAGCTTGTAAATGGCGAAAGCCTGGCTAGCGCAAGAAGGCACACACTCAGAGTTCTTCGGCCGAACCGTTTTCGCTTGGAGACAAAGCGAGTGATTGAAACGATCGATCCGGAGAGTTTCGAGCAGATTCGCCAGCGCTATGCTGTTAAAGGTCCCACCGTGGATTGGCCCAAATATCTGGATCTCGAACGATGGATCGACGTCAATATTCGCCGAATCCGCGAGATCGAAATCGATCTGATGCGCCCGAAGCGAATCCTCGATCTTGGCTGCGGTACAGGATACTTCCTTTACATCGCTCACCTACTCGGTCACGAGGCGCTCGGCCTCGATTTGGATGAGCTCCCCATGTTTGGCGACCTTACGCGTTTGCTCGACGTGCGCCGTGTGATCTGGGAAATCAAAGCTCTCGATCCTCTGCCCGACTTGGGAAAATTTGATCTTATCACTGCGTTCCTAATCTGCTTCAATCGTCATAAACAGGCCAATGTTTGGGGCGTGCCTGAGTGGGAATTTTTTTTGGGCGATCTTGCGAAACATCTAAGGCCGCGAGGTCGCGTCTGGCTCGAACTAAACCAGGAATACGACGGAACGTTCTACACGCCTGAGTTACGGGAATTCTTCGAAAAGCGCGGGGCAAAAATCGATCGGCACAAAGTAGTTTTTAATTCAGGTCTTCCCTCGCCGGTTTAAGCTTCGTCAGTTGTTCGCTGAGATTTGAACTGCGTCGATCCTGCGACTGCGGGACCGCTTTGAAAGCGCGGACATGTCCGCGTACCCAAACCGCGAGCCGTTAGCACAAGCTATCGCGTGCCTGTTTCAGCTTCGCGAGTTGTGCACCGAGATCTTTCACGCGTCTCCGATACCCGTCCACCACTGCCGCTGGGGCGCGATCAACAAAGGATTTGTTTTTCAATTTCTCCTCTACTGTTCGCAGTTCGTTCTCGATTTTTGCGATTTCTTTATCCAGGCGCTCTCGTTCTCGAGTCCTGTCCGTTGCGGCGATGGCTAGAAAAATCTCGCCAAGAGGTGTGACGGCCACCGGATTGCCAACCGGAGCTTGATATTTCGAATCCAGCCTTACTTCTTCGGCATTCAGCAGCCGTGTTAAGGTCGGAAGTTGTCCAGAGAGCAACTTATCGTCTGTGCGTAAAATAAAGCCTATCTTCCTGTTCGACGCCAGCTTGGATTCCGCGCGAAGATTTCGCCCAGCCTGCACCGTTTGATAAATAGCCGAGACAAGCTCGCGTTTGCCTGGAACATCAGCGCCTTCGTTCAGCGGCATCCTTTGCGGCGGGGCGGCAAATTGAATCGAAGTCGATCCAAAGCCCATCAACGACCACAGCTCTTCAGTGATGTGTGGCATAAAAGGATGCAGCAATCGCAAGACAGCCGAGAGCACAAAATCCATTGTGGCCAGCGTAGATTTCTTCCTCGCCTCGTCCTCGCCGAAGATTTCGGTCTTCGCCGCTTCAACAAACCAGTCGCAATAATCGCTCCAAACAAAATCATAAAGCCGTTGTGCGACTGCGTTGAATTGATAATCGCGATACGCCGCGTCGATCGCATCAATCGTTTCGTTTAATCGCGAAAGAACCTCGATCGCATAGATCGAAAGTTGCTTGTTGTTGATTTTTGCCTCGGCGGAGCTCGCCCAATGCATTTGTCGCAAACGCGCGACGTTCCACAGCTTCGTGGCGAAATTGCGACCCTCTTCGATCTGTTTCTCGTCGTAGCGAATGTCCTGACCGCTGGGCGCAATGCGCATCAGACCGAATCGCAAGCCGTCGGCGCCATATTTGTCGATCAACTCGAGCGGATCCGGCGAGTTGCCGAGCGATTTCGACATTTTTCGCCCAAGTTTGTCGCGAATAAGGCCTGTGAAATAAACATGGCGAAACGGAATGTTGTCTTCATCGCGATCTGATTTACCCGGCCTGAACTCAAGCCCTGCGATGATCATGCGCGCGACCCAGAAGAAGATGATGTCTGGAGCAGTCACGAGCACGCTGGTCGGATAAAATTTCCTGCGCATCTCGTCATCCATGGTTTGATAAGCCCACAACCAGGATGAAAACCATGTGTCCAGCGTATCGGGATCCTGGACCCAATTCTCCGGATCAGGCGGCGGCTCAACCCTCACATGAATCTCAGATTTCGGATTTCGGATTTCAGATTTTTGCTTCGGGTACCACGCCGGTATCCGATGCCCCCACCACACTTGCCGGCTAATGCACCAATCGCGGATGTTTTCCAGCCATTGAGCGTAAACTTTCTCCCAATGCGCAGGGAAGAAGCGGATGAGATGATCCCGCACGACAGCCAGCGCCTCTTTCGTTTTTGGATAGCGCAGGAACCATTGCTCGCTAATGCGCGGCTCGATCGGCACATCGCTCCGATCGCTAAACCCGAGATTGTTTTCATACGGCTCCGTCTTCGTCA
>Ga0306922_10002299_pt1 | contig 17765 bp, 16 predicted proteins | sample sta12Cox44000082_FD_203758 | JGI IMG/M metagenome (GOLD analysis project Ga0306922, IMG submission 203758) | Lab enrichment of tropical soil microbial communities from Luquillo Experimental Forest, Puerto Rico - statoxic.12C.oxic.44.000.082 (v2)... | ecosystem: Environmental > Terrestrial >... | reverse complement strand
TTGCTTCGCGAGATCGAGAAGTTCGCGCGCAAGACCCACCTTATCGGATTCGATCCTGCTTGCGCCGACCGGAATTCCTTCCGCTTTCAAAAAGGTGTTCGCCATCGCGCCACCGATAAGAATGGTATCGGCCTTTTCCATCAGCGCTTTTAAAACCCCGATCTTATCGGAAACCTTTGCTCCGCCTAAAATGACAACAAAGGGCTTGGCCGGGTTCTGAAGGCCCTCGCGCAGGTGTTTCAGCTCTTTCTCCATTAGAAAACCCATCGCTGATTGCGGCACGAACTTCGCGATGCCCACCGTGGATGCGTGTGCGCGGTGCGCGGCGCCAAACGCGTCGTTCACGTAAAGATCGCCTAAATCTGCAAGCGCTTTTGCAAACTGCGGATCGTTTGCTTCTTCGCCCGGCTGGAACCGGACATTCTCCAGCAGAGCAACGTCGCCGTTCTCCATGTGTTCGACAATTTTGCCGGGCACCTCTCCGATAGTGTCGTGACTGAAAATGACGGGCTGATGAATAAGCGAATGCAAATACTCGCCGATCGGTCGAAGTGAATATTTTTCGACGGGCTTTCCTTTCGGCCGACCAAAATGCGACATCAAAATGGTTTTCGCGCCGTGCTCGCGCAGGTAGTTGATCGTTGGCAGGCTCTCCCGGATTCGCGTGTCATCAGTGACGCGAATCTTACCGCCGCGCGTTTCGGTTGGCACGTTGAAGTCCACTCGCACCAAAACGCGTTTCCCGCGGACATCGAGATCGCGGAGTGAAAGTTTCGCCATTGCTGCTTCTCCTGCTCGTGCTCGTAATCGTTACGAGCCCTACTCTGCCAGTAGTTCCATCAATTCCACACAGCGATTGCTGTAACCCCACTCGTTATCGTACCACCCTACGATTTTGGCGAAACGGTTCCCAAGCATCAGCGTCAGTTGGCTGTCGAAAACGCAAGAGTGCGGGTTGCCCACGATGTCCGCGGATACAAGTGGCTCATCGCTGTATTCAAGCACGCCTTTATAGCTTTTGTCCGACGCGGCTTCTTTGAACGCCGCATTGACGGCATTGACTGTCGCATCCTTTTCCAAGACAGCGGTGAAATCCGTGACCGACCCATCTGGAGTCGGCACGCGAAAGGCGCCCCCGTTCAATTTTCCCTTCAATTCCGGGATCACTTCACCGATGGCCTTGGCCGCACCGGTCGTGGATGGAATGATGCTGATTGCCGCCGCCCGCGCGCGCCGCAGATCCTTGTGCGGGAAATCGAGGATGCGCTGGTCATTGGTGTAACTGTGGATGGTGCTCATGAATCCGTGCACCACGCCGAATTTGTCGTGAACGACTTTAGCCATCGGCGCGAGACAATTTGTTGTGCAACTCGCATTGGAAATAATTTTGTGTTTCGCAGGGTCATAGACATTGTCGTTCACGCCAATGCAGATCGTCACGTCTGGATCCTTTGCCGGCGCGCTGATCAACACGCGTTTTGCTCCAGCCTTGCTCAGATGCAGCTCGGCTTTCTCGCGGCTGGTGAACAGCCCGGTCGACTCGAGCACCACATCGACTTCCAATTTTTTCCACGGCAGATTCGCCGGGTCGCGCTCCTTCAAAATTCTAATCTTGTGACCACACACGATGATGTTTTCCTCATCGTAACCGATCTCGCCGTCGAATTTGCCATGCACCGAATCCCATTTCAGTAGATGGGCGAGGGTGTGCGTATCCGTGAGATCGTTGATCGCGAGAACGCGCTCGACTTGTTTTTGTGACATGGCGCGAAGGACATTGCGTCCGATGCGCCCGAAACCGTTGATAGCGTAGTTGGCCATAGGAAAAAGTTGAAGTGTTCAAGCGGTAAACCGTTACGCGGAAAAGCTTCAACGTCCAACGCTCAACATCCAACGCCCAACGTCCAATGCGAAATTCTTTATTGAGCATTGAGCGTTGGACGTTGAGCGCTTGTCACGCCGTAGCCTTGCGGAGACGGATTAGGCGTTGGACGTTTCCTGAGTGAAGCAAGCTATCGCCGCTGGCTTAGCCATCGTCTCAATCGTGCTCGCGCAAGTCGCTTCTACGGCCGAAACGAAAAGCATTCTTGTGTTCGGCGACAGTTTATCGGACGGCTTCATGCTAAAACGGAGCGAAGCCTACCCGGCTTTGCTTGGGCAAAAGCTGCACGGGACGGGCCTGAACTTTCAAGTGACCAACGCGAGCGCTGCCGGCGGCACCACCACAGGCGGGTTGGAACGGCTCCCTGCCCACTTGAAACACAGAATCGATATTCTGGTTTTGGAACTTGGAATCAACGACGCTTTCCGCGGGCTCCCGGTCGATCAAATTGAGAACAATCTTCAGCAGATGATCGACAAGGTGAAAGTACGAAATCCAAATGTACGTATTGTGATCGCAGGACTGCAGTTGCCTAATTACACGGCGGACGACTACGTGTCGGCGTTTGGCAACATGTTCACTGACCTGGCGACCAAGAACAACGCGGCGCTTGTCCCCTATTTGTTGCAAGGTGTGGCAGGCAATCCGTCCTTGAACTTGCCGGACGGTATTCATCCCAACGCAGCCGGGCAAAAAATTCTTGCCGAAAACGTCTGGCGCGTGCTCGAGCCAATCGCGCGGGAGGTAGCAACCTCGGGGAAAGGTTGAATTCCCGGCGACACTGGTCGTATCCGACCCGCATAGTCGCTCATGCCATCAGTATCTGACACCGGAACAGTTCCGGGAGCAATTTGCGCCAACTGCCAGTCAGGTGGCACAAGTCCAAAATTGGCTGACGAGTCAGGGATTTACTCTCGTTTACACGCCGGCGAATAACCATTACGTGTCGGCTCAGGGAAGTGTCGGGCAGGCACAAGCCGCATTCGGTACCGACTTTGGCATGTACCAGGCTAATGGGCTAACGCTCCGCTCGCCGTCAGCGGATGTATCTATCCCAACTTCCCTGGCTAGCTTGGTCACCGGCGTGGTGGGGCTGGATGAAAGCGCGATATTTGTGCATCCGACTCACGTTGTGGATAGCAACGCGCCGCCCGGGGCAGGTTTCAGAAACGCGCCCCCATTGTCGCTTTACTGGGCGCAATATCTCACCGGCGTACCTGTCCCACCGTACACCCCTCCTCCAGCGGCCCCGGGATACTCTTTCCCACCCGCCTTTACTGATGTCTCTCTGCCATCCGTACCGTGGTCGATTACGGGACACACCCCTAACCAAGTCAAAGGCGCCTACGGCATCTCGGGTTTTGATGGCACCGGTCAGACTGTCGCAATCATTGATGCCTACGCATCGCCGACGATCCTCCAGGATGCCAACCAGTGGTCGACCAACCGCGGAATTCCTGCGCTCGGGACGACTGGCGGAGGCACCTTCACGCAAGTTGTGCCCCCGGGCGTGTATAACAGACCGGAGAATCGGAAGCAGGATCCGCAGGGTTGGTATGGCGAAGAAACACTGGACGTGGAAGCCGTCCACGGCATAGCGCCCAACGCCAACGTCGTCTTTGTAGGTTCACCGAATAATTATCAGGATCTTGACGCAGCCATGAATCACGTGGTGGATAATTATCTGGCGCAAATCGTGTCAAACTCGTACGGTTTCCTCGGTGAAAATTTGCCGGCGGGTTTTATTACTCCGCTGAACCACACCTTTACCCAGGCAGCGGCCGAAGGAATTGGAATCTATTTCTCTTCTGGTGATAGCGGCAACGAGACAACAAACCTGGGCTCTGCCTCGACGGACTGGCCTGCCTCGAGCCCGTGGGTCACAGCAGTTGGCGGCACGTCCCTAGCCGTCGATTCAACTAATAACCGTGTGTTAGAGACTGGCTGGGGCACCAGCACCTATAGCTGCGACGTGAACACTCTCGTCTGTAACCGCACCGGCTGGCTCTACGGCGCTGGCGGTGGATACAGCGCGATCTTTCCAGAGCCGCAGTATCAGATCGACGCAGGGCTGACATTTCCGGGCCGCGGCGTACCAGACGTGGCCGCCCTCGCTGATCCAAACGCTGGCTATCTCATCGGCCAAACGCAGACCTTTCCAGGAACATGTCACGGGCCGCACACCGTGGCCTATGATGAATATCGCATCGGCGGTACGAGTCTCTCGTGCCCTATCGTTGCCGGCATCATGGCACTCTCGGACCAGAAAGCTGGCTCCGCGCATGGCTTCGCCAATCCATTCTTTTACAGCCTGAGTCCAAGTGCGTTCTATGATGTCGGATCGGTCAAGACTGCAGTCGCGCGCCGAAACTTTGTCAATGGCGTGGACGACTGCAGTGGCACAGTAGATCGACTCCGTACGTTCGATGACTATTCCGGATCACCAACACAGTCCACCGGCCCAGGCTGGGACAACGTGACGGGTCTGGGGGTGTTCAACGGCGTACCTTAATCGCGCTGATAGTTTGTTCGAACGTGAGCGGGACGGAGAAATCCGTCCCGCTTTTTTGTGATGTGATCATTCCGTTGATTTACGCCGAGCGCATTCTCGATTTTCTGAACGTATCATCGGTCAGACGCAAGGAGGCGACCACTACACGGCTGTGACACGTTAGATAAGTAAAATCAAAAACCAATGGACCCAGCACGGCCTACTGATCCCGATCCAGCCGATCCTTTTTTTCCGGAACGCGCCGATCACGCGATCATGGAAACGATCGAAATAGCCACCGAAGGCGAGAATCACCATCAGGCTGTGCGAAAGCTGCGCGGGTCGCTCATGAAAATTAAAGGCGTGCACGGTGTGAAAGTCGACCTCCAGCACGGGCGCGTGATCGTCACCTTCGATGCGCGCAAAACGCATCCGCCGGATCTTCACGATGCAATCTTGAGCAGCGGTTACAAGCCCGGGTCAACAGCGGAATGATGGGTAGGGTGGGTCACCCGAACCGCCCGCGGGCGATTGAGGTCAATCGCCCCTACCTCACAATAGCCGGTTGCTGCTGCGTCAGGCAGTGAAACGTGCCTAGTCCCCAAATTAATTCGCGGCAATTGATCCCGATGACGCGGCGGCTGGGAAAACATTCGCGCAGGATCAATAGCGCAACGTTGTCGGCGGGATCGGCGAATATTGGCACGAGCACGCAAGTATTTGCGATATAGAAGTTCGCGTAGCTCGCGGGCAACCGTAGCCCTTCACGCATGATCTTCCTCGGCATCGGCAAGGTGACGATGTCGATCGCATGACCACCGATCTTCATCTCGCGCAAACGCGCGAGATTCTCCTGGAGCGGCTTGTAGTTTTCGTCTTGAGGATCCTCTTCAACGACAGCCACGATGGTTCGTTCGGCGACAAAACGCGCCAGATCGTCGACGTGGCCGTCGGTGTCGTCACCCGCAATCCCGTCGCCAAGCCAGAGAATTTCAAGCACGCCGAGAAAATCCCGGAGCCGTTGTTCGATTTCTTCGCGGCACAAATTCGGATTACGATTGGGATTGAGCAGACACGATTCGGTCGTGAGCAGCGCGCCTGCGCCATTCACGTCGATCGCGCCGCCTTCCAAGATCATGCGCGGATAAAAACCCGGCACGTTAAGGATTTGCGCGAGGCGTGTCGGCACAACGTCATCGAGATCGAATGGCGGATATTTGTTTCCCCAGGCGTTGTAATTCCAATCGACAACTGTGAGTTTTGGATCGCTGTCACGCGTCAAAAAAATCGGGCCGTGATCACGGCACCATGGCTCGTTCGTTGGAATGCGATAAAACGTGACGCGCTCCATGGGCAATCCGCGCAGAACCGACTGCGCTTCGGCTTCATGCGCGCCATTGCAAACATTGATGCAGATCTGTTCCGATTCAATCAACGCTTCAACCAGCGCCCGTAACGTCGGCATGACCCGATCGAATGAATCGGGGAAACTGATCCCTCCGCGCCGCGGCCACGAGAGCCATGTCCCCGCGTGCGGTTCCCATTCCGCTGGCATCCGATAGCCGAGTGCGGCGGGAGTTTGTGAAGTCATCGGACAAACGTCGAACGCCCAATCCGCCTCCGCAAGGCTACGGCGTGACAAGCGCTCAACATCCAACGCCCAATTGCCTGAGCGTCGTCGCTACGGTGTCCGCTCAGAAGTCGGTTTGTAGATCGCCCCGACAATTGCGCCGACGATGATCATCTCAATCAGGCCGCTGATACTGCCGTAAACGATCAGCTTTCCGGGAAATGGCTGGACTGCGTAGAAGCCCATGCGCATGCCGATCGCTGCGATCTCCAATAAAATGCCGAGCCGGATACCCGCAGCGACGCCCCCGCCCGCGAAACCGCTGGCATAAATCATCACGAACGCGAAAACGATTAGCGCCTGGCCGACGATGATCCAGTGGAACAAGCTCATCATTTCACTTTGCGACCGCCACAGGTTTGGCGTTTCGGCATATACATCTTTGAGAACGACGCCATTAAGCAGCCATCCCCAGAAGAACAGGAAAACGTACGCGGCAATGAATGCTAAGATGAATCGCTTCATAAGTGGGATGAATTAGAACCTAAGATGTCATTGGTGGTCGGGGCTTGTAAATCCCGCCAACGAGTGCGCCCGCAATCGCGAATTGGATCACACTACCCGCGATCCAGCCCCAAAGGATCTTGGTCGTCAACGGCTCCACTGCGAACGAGATCAAATGCGCCCCTGCATACACCAGGCCTACTAGAATGCCCAATGCCGCGCTGGCGCCTATGCCACCGGCTGGAACGAAGCGAACACAAAGCATGGCGAAGAAGAATGCCATGACGACATGACCCAAGATCAGCCATGGGAAATCAGGTTTGGTTCGGAAAAGGGCCTGCACTTCCTCATGCGCGCCGCGCATTAACGTGCCGTACCAAAGGAACCCAAAAATGAAGAGGAAAATGAAAGCTGCAATGAATGCGGTGAAGAATTTATTCCAGTTCATAATTTCTTTCTGTTGAGGTTTTTGTTGAGCCCAAGGAGCCCGAGACTTTCATCCCAAAATGCGTGGCCAATGTCGATGAAAAAAATGACGAAGCACGAATGTCGAATGTCGAATGAAGCCCAAATGTTCAAACATCGAGGCGTAGAACGCCTGCTTCGTCATTCGGGGTTCGTCATTGTTTGGACTCAACGTGCAACCCAAGATCACGCAAAAGCGCGACATCGACATCAGGCCCAGGATTTTTTGCGGTCAGAAGTTTGTCACCGTAAAAAATCGAATTCGCGCCTGCGAAAAAGCAGAGCGCCTGACCTTCGCGCGACAGTCGCGTGCGTCCCGCCGCCAGACGAACGCGCGCCTTCGGCAAGGCAATCCGGGTCACCGCGATCAGTCTCACCAACTCGAAAATATCCAGCGGCGATTGATCGGCCAGCGGCGTACCCGGCATCGGCATCAAGCAATTGATCGGCACACTTTCAGGAGGCGGATCGAAATTGCTCAATACCTCAAGCATCCGCAGACGATCGGCTTCCGATTCGCCCATGCCGATGATCCCCCCGCAACAAACCGACATCCCGCTGGCCTGCACCGCAGCAATAGTATCGAGCCGATTCTGAAACGTGTGCGTGCTTACAATCTCGGGATAAAATTCCGGCGAAGTGTCGATGTTATGATTGTAAGCGGTCACTCCAGCGGCTTTGAGTTTGCGCGCTTCCACCGGACCAATTTCTCCCAGGGTAACGCAGACCTCCATCCCGAGTTGGCTCACTTCGTGGACGATCTCTAGGACGCGCCCAAATTTTTCGGAACCGTCGCGCACGCCGCGCCAGGCCGCGCCCATGCAAAACCGGCCGGCGCCTTGTGAGCGCGCGCGCCGGGCTGCGGCCAAAACATTTTCGACTGACAACAATTCTTCGCGCTCGACACCCGTCGAATAATGAGCGGACTGTGCGCAGTAAGCGCAGTCTTCACTACAGCCGCCAGTTTTAATGCTCAGCAAACTGCATCGCTGCACTTCCTCGCCACGCCAATGCTGGAGATAGACCACGCGGCTTTGCGAAATCAGGTCGAACAAGGGCTGATAATAGAGCTCTTCGAGTTCCCGGAAGGTCATCGCGTGATCGCGATGTTAAATCCGAAATCTGAAATCCGAAATTTAGTTGACCCACTTCCCGTCTTCGGAAGTCAGGATCGGCAGTTCTTCCATCATGAACTGCGTTTTTCCGATTGCGCCGATCATGTGCGTGCCGGTGGCTTGGTACCACTTCTTCGACATGCTCTCGCCAGTGTGGCAGCCCCAGCTCTTCACATAGGCGCTGTGCACGAAATCGCGCCGATCGATTCTGCCCAACTCGTTCTCATGCAGCCACGCTTTGCACGCGCTGTCGATGACGTTGCTGTAATCGAACATAAAACACGCGCGGTTCGAATGTCCGAAATATTCAAAGCCTGTAATCTTCACCTGGTTTCGCGGCTGGCCGTGGTTCAGGTAGTCGATCACGTCCGGCCCAGAATTAAACCAGACAAGATTCAGATTAAATTTTTCGCGTACCGAATCGATCAAGGCGATCAGGTCCTGGTGTTCTTGTTTGGCGCGATCCAGATAGCCCGGTTTATAAACCAGCCAGGTAATTTGCTGATCCGGGCCAAAATATCCGCGCAACTGTTCGGTGCGCAGACGCGCCGCATGCACAAAGTTCGCCCACCAATGGTCGTGCGGGTAAAGTTTGTATTTTTCCCATTGATACAAGGAAGGTCCGCCGACTACGACGATGTATTCGCCTTTGGCGGCGAAAGCGCTTCCTGTCATCACGAGCAACACTGAAACCAACAAAAAGAACCGACGAGTACCACCCATAAGAGGAGCACTATTTACGCGCGGCGCGAAGGTGTGCAAGTGTGGTAGGGAAGCTGGTAGGGACATCGCGCTGCGATGTCCGGACGGCGCAACGCGCCGTCCCTACCATTCTGGCTCGACTTCGCCGCGCACCAAGTCCTCCCAAGTCTGGCGTCGCCGAACCAACGCGACCTTGTCGCCGTGAACCAGCGCTTCCGCCGGCAGGGGACGCGAATTGTAATTGGACGCCATCACAAACCCGTAAGCACCTGCGCTCATGATCGCGAGCAAATCGCCTTCACGCACTTCCGGCATCTCGCGATCCAGCGCGAAAAAATCGCCGGATTCGCACACCGGCCCGACGATGTCGATTTTTTCTGTTCGATTCTTACTCTTACTCTTTTTTGACGGGAGGCTGTCAGCTTCCCCTACAGACCCTGGTTCCCTCGCCGGTACGATCTCGTGATAGCTGTGGTAAAGCGCCGGCCGAATTAGATCGTTCATGCCGGCATCGACAATCGCGAATTTTTTCTCGGCTGTCTGCTTGATGTAACGGACTCGGGTTAGCAAAACGCCTGCGTTGCCCACAAGAAAACGACCGGGCTCGACCAGGATTCGAATGTCAAGCTCGCGTAATGGTGTCACAATCGCGTCAGCGTAATCCCGGACGCTAAACGCGGATCCTGCGCATGCGGGACCATGGTCGTACCACCATTTGCCTGATCCGCTCTCGAGTGCGCGACGGTAAATGATTCCCATCCCGCCGCCGACGCTGAAAAACTTGATTCCGTATTTTGATTTTAGCTCGCGAACGATCGGTGCCACTCTTTGAATCGCCTTCGCGAATGGCTCAGCTTCGGTGATCTGCGAGCCGATGTGCATTTGCACGCCGACGATCTCGATGTTTCGCATTTTCGCTGCTCGGTTGTAAACCGCGGGAAGCTGGCCAAGCGCGATGCCGAACTTGTTCTCATGCGAGCCGGTCGAAACGTACTTGTGCGTACGCGGATCGACATCGGGGTTGGCACGCAAAGCAATTGGCGCGCGCAAGTTTTTGATGCCCGCGATCCGATCGATGTACTCCAACTCCGTTTCACTCTCGACGTTGAAGCTGTAAACGCCTTGCTCGAGTGCGAACTCGATCTCCTCGCGCGATTTGCCAACCCCGGCGAACGTGCAACGGGTCGGGTCGCCGCCAGCTGTTATTACACGATAAAGCTCGCCGCCGGAAACAATGTCAAAACCGGCGCCTGCGTCTGCCAGCAGCTTCAGGATCGCGCGATTCGAATTCGCTTTGACTGCGTAGCAAATCAGATGATCCAGCGGCGCCAGCGCCGCATCGAGTCGCGAATTGTGATCGAGAATTGTTCCCGCGCTGTAAACGTAAGTCGGGGTGCCCAATTTCTCGGCAACGCACGCAAGATCGACATCTTCGCAGTAGAGATGTCCGTTCCGATACCGAAAAAGATGCATGTTGTTTTGGCGATCGCCGCGGCGACCGCCGAAGCTAGAATATCAGGTGCTTGGCACAAGCGCCTCTACAACTTCAGCGCAACGCGCTACCCAAGCATCCTCAATCCGATATTCAAGACCGCGATCAATCCGATTCCGAACCCAAAACTTGTCAGGACAATTTTCTTCCCGTGCTTCAACATTTCTCCGAGAACCGCGTGCGCGGCGAGATAGATGAATCCGCCACCAACCCCGGCCATGATCAATCCGAGCCAAAACGTCGAAATGTTTGTCAGGAAAAAATAGCCGATCACCCCACCGAGCAGCGTCGTCGCTTCAATCGCGGCGACCCAGCCGAGCGCGGCGCTGCGGTGCAAGCCGGCGCCGATCAAAAGGCTGCCGAGCGCCAGGCCTTCGGGAATCTTGTGAATGCAAAGGGCCAAAAACAGTGACCATTTGGTCGCGTCCATCGCAGGAGCTTCTTGTTGTATTCCTAGAGCCAATCCGTCCGTGGTGCTATGAATCGCCAGCGCAACGATCAGCGCCGTGGCGATTTCGCTGAAGTGCCGTGTTGCGTCTGCGTCGAAATGACTGGCCGCGCAAGCAGGACAAACGTGATGGACATGTTTGCTGACGAAAAAGAAGAGCGCGTATCCGATAGCCAGCGCCAGGAACACCGCCCACCACGAAGATGCGCCAAAACTTTCTGGCAAAATCGTAAAGATTGTTACACCGAGAAGAGTTCCCGCAGCAAAACTGATCAATGCGCAGAGCGCCCTGTGCTCTAGTCGCAACGATGTGCTGATCCATCCGCCGGCAAGAGCGAAAACATAAGCCGCGACGACCTGCCAGAGCGTGTTCAAGCGCTTGGGATCGACGCGTGATCTTCGCGGCAGTGCTGTGTCTCGATGGTGACGTGAACCAGTTCGTCGTGTCCGCGTAGCAACGCTCGATAGGAATCGCAGCTCTTTGGCTCGTGCGCGACGATCGAGATCATTGCTGCATATTTTCCGATGCCGACCTGCCAGACGTGCAGATCGGTCACCAGCGAATCACCATCGCTCTCCACAGCTCGGCGAATTTCATCGGGCAAATCTGAAGAAGCCGGTGTGCGATCGAGCAAGATGCCGCTGGTATCGCGCAGCAGCCTGTAAGCCCATGAAAAAACGACGCCGCTGCCGACAATGCCGACGACTGGATCGAGCCACGCCCAGCCAAAGAATTTGCCTCCGGTCAACGCCGTGATCGCCAGCACTGAGGTAAACGCATCAGCCAGCACATGCACATAAGCCGCGCGCAGATTTAAATCCTCGTGATGAGAGTGACCATGTTCGTGATGCTGACCGGCGAGCAGCGCTGCGCAAATCAGGTTCACCAGCAGTCCAACGCACGCGATCCCGATCGCCTCGTTAAAGTGAATTTCCAGTGGGACAAACAGCCGACGCACGGATTCGATGGCCATTAGGAACGCTACGATTGAGAGCACCACAGCGCTGGTGAACCCGCCAAGCACACCGATTTTTCCCGTGCCGAAGCTGAAGCGCGCGTTGCTGGCCTGCGTTCGCGCGAAATAGTATGCGACTGCCGTTATCAAAAATGCGAGGACATGCGTGCTCATGTGCCAGCCGTCGGCCAGCAACGCCATCGAATGCGACATCAACCCGGCAGAGATCTCGAGGATCATCATCACCGCTGTGACCGCGATCACAATCCGAGTACGCCGTTCCGCGTGCGAAAAATCCGGAACGAAATTGTGCGTCTTCCTAAAACGGGAATGATCTGTCCGATGCATTAGGAAAACCTACCGCGATTGGCAGGGTAATCCTCAAAAATCGTAAGCCAAGGTACCGTAAAACCCGCGAACCCTGACCAAATTGCTACGCACCGCATACCGTTATTGCGGATCGCGCATCTCAATCCGGTGACCTCGGCGGTGCTGCTGCAAAGCGAAAAGTGAAATCAGGATTAGCAATGCGCCAAACGTGCAGACAATTGCTGCGCCGGAAGGCAAGTCCCACCAGTAGGAGAGAAATAATCCAGCGATACCACCGAGAAGCGCGATGAACCAACCGATGAGCAAGCGGTTCGCAGTGCGTTGCGCCAGATTGATTCCGCAAACCGCCGGGACGATCAGATAACTAAATACGAGCAATACACCCGCAATCCCGACAAAGCTGGTCACGACCAAACCAAAAAAGGCGTAGAAGAAAAAATCCCACCAGCGCACCCGGAGTCCTTTCTGGTAGGCGCCGTCGCGATTGAACGAGACCAAGAGAAAATTCCTGCGGAAAACGAAATGGCAAATGCCGACTGCCGCGAATAACACGAAGCGCTCCCAAACTTCTCGCGGCGTGACGAGCAAAATATTTCCGACGAGCATGTTTTTGATTTCCTCGTCGCCTTCTGCCGCGCGACTGAGCAACAGCACCGCCGCAGCCGCGGCAACAACGTATGCAATCCCGATGACCGCTTCCTGTGGAATTTGGCTGGTTCGCTTTCCGGTTACGGAAAAGATGGCGGCGCCAACGAGAGTAAAACCAAGCCCAATCGCAAACGTCGTCCAGCTTTCCAGGTGGAGGCGAAATAAAATCGCGACACAGATTCCGAGCGCAGCCATCTGCGCCATGGCGATGTCGATGAAGATGATCCCGCGCTGAACAACGTGCAGACCGAGATAGACCAGCAACCACGGCAAAAGCACGCAGGCCACGATCGGCCAAAACATTACTTCCCACATATTATTTCAGCGCCGCAGCCAGCCGCGAAATAAGTGTGTCGATCAACTTGACGTAGCTGTCTGTGCCAGGCACACCACCTGGGAATTGTGAAAAGTCCACCACTTTGGCGCCGGTCGCGCTCGCGACTTTCTCGGCGATGCGCCGATCGTGAAATGGCTCGACGATAATTGCTTTGATATGCTGCGCTTTCATTTGCGCGATCACTTCGGCGAGATGCGATGGAGAAGGCGGAATTCCCGGCTTTGGCTCGAGGAAGAGATCGATGTTGAGGCCGAAACGATGTGCGAAGTACGGCCATGAATCATGATATGCAGCCACATGTTGACCGTGAAACGGTAACAGGGCTGCGCCCCATTCCTGCAACTTTCCGTTAATAGTCGCTTCGAACTTCTTATAGTTCGCTTCGTAAAATCCGGCGTTCGCCGGATCGAGAGCGGAAAACGATTGCGCGATATGTTGCTCAATCGCCTTCGCGATGATCGGATCGACGGTGAAATGCGGGTTACCGAGCGCATGCACGTCACCGGCGGCCCGTGTGACGTTTGTGGGTACGTTCATGAGGCGAATTCCCTGCGATGCCTGGACCCGCCCCGGCTTGCCGATCTCGATCTTCGGGTTCCGCGCATTTTGCAGAAGCGGTGGCAACCAGCCGAGTTCCAACTCTGCGCCGCCGTCAATCAGAATATCGGCATTGCGCATCGAAACCACGAAGCTTGGTCGCGCATCAACGAAGTGTGGATCTTCCGTGGGCTTCGCCAGAACAGTGACGTTGACTTTGTCACCACCAATTTCGCGCGCCAACGATCCGAAGTCCGGCAATGTTGCGACGACATTGAGCTTGCCATGTGCGGACAAGGCACATGTCACGATTGCGAACAAGATGAACAGCGTTTTTTTCATGATTTTTAAAATTTATGAGCGCCGTGAGAACCGAGGATGAATTCGAATTGGAGGAAAAGCGAATCGACCTGACGTTCCGATAGAAAGAAGTTTTCTTCGAGAAAATCGTGATTGTACTGCAAGCGAAGTTTTGAAAACTCAGTGGGATACCATGTTAGGTTCGCGGAGATCCGGGATCGTGATTGCCGATCCAAGTCGTCGGTGAACTCGGAATTCTGCATGTGGACATAGTCTCCCCGAATGCCGACGACCCATCCTTTTTTAAATCCCCACAGCACCTGCGAATACAGACCCCAGTCGTGAAATGTTTCCGCGACAGGAAAAGAATCATCCGCGCCATGGCCGGCTTCGAAACGGCGATACATGAATTCGGTCTGCCATTTCACGAATGGAAAACCGCCTTCGGCACGCGCGCTTTTCCATTTGTAGAGCAGGTCCGCGCCATAAATCTGAGTTCGTGAGTTTGCACCCGTCTCGTTGGAGCCAAACGCTCCTGAAACGCCAGCCAACACGGTTTGGGTTTCGCTCAAATTAAAAGAATTTTCGAAACGCGGGATCCAAACAAAATCCTGCAAGCCGCGCGCCTCACGATCGGTCGTTATGCGGTCGAAAAACATTCCGTTGTCCCCGGGATTCCGAAACGAAAATCCCGTGCTGCCACGTCCATTTTGCGACGCAAAGATCAATTGCGAATACCACGGTAGAGGCAACGTCCAGGAAGCTTGGGCGCCAACACCGCGCAACCCGTCCGGCCCCAAAAACAGGCCGTTGACGAGAGGCGTGTCGGCGAAGTCCCAGGTGTGCGGATGCGTCGGGTTCAGCCGGCCGAACGCGGCAAAGAATTGCCCGCCTTTCAATTGCAGGTTAAACGGCAAGTTGGTTGTTTGCATGAACGCTTCTTCAACTTCGACTGAGGTTTCGTTGTCGTTATCCAATTTGAAAACGATATTCGCGAACCCTTCGAAGTACGGATCCACTGCGCCGTCGAATGCGAGCTCGATGTTGCGCGCGTTGAAGCCGCGTTGTTGCGGATCGTGATCACCAACTTCGATGTGATCGAGGTCGCGCGCGCTTGAATAGGCAAGCGCGAACAATCCGTCGAAAGAAATGTTCATGTAATTTTTCCCGCCGCCGATCGTGATTGGCTGCGTTAACGATGCCCCAGCACCAGTGCTTGAGATCGTTTCCGGTGCAGATGTTACGACCGAGGTATCCGTCGTCGGAAAACCGCCGGGCAACGGGCTGGCGCTCGCGCCCGAAGCAGGCGACGTAGCTGGGGCAGTTGCCCCCGACTGAACAACGGACGTGTCCTCCGTCGGGAAGCGTGAGGGCGTGCTCCCAGCTGGCGCGGGTGAATTCGCCGCGCCCGCGATAGGCGAAGGCTCGGGATTTTGTGGAAGTCCCGACTCGCCCCCGATGTTCACCTTTTCCAAGGCCGCCTGCTGATCTTTCACTTGCTGTTGCAACGCTTTCACCGTCTCGGTGAGGGATTGCACTTGCTGGCGCAGGGCTTCAACATCCGCTGCTGTAGCTGGCGTTGTATTTGAAACTGTTGGCGCTGGGGACGAATTCGCAGAGGGCATCGTTTCCTGCGCGAAAACGGCCGTTACCGGAAAAACCGCCAGCACGACTAAAACTATTTTGTTCATACCAAAACTCCTGATTCAAAAGACTCGGCGAAGTCGCCGAATGAATTTTGCGTTCGCGCACGTTGATTCAGCGGCGTCAAGGAACGCACTGAACGCCGCTACCCGTTTGCGCGGGAAAGAATCAGCGGTTCAGGAGTGCACAGGCGGTGCGTGCTCGAAAATGCGCGCGCCAAGGAATGGCGATTCGACCCAGTGCGGAGTTAGCGCTGGAATTTTCGGACACTGTACGGCAGTCGCTGGCACAATCATCAGCGGCGCACCCGTGCTGTGATGGCAACTGCCAGAAGCGATCAGCGTAACGGCGCATTCATGCAGAGGTGCGCCGGTGGGATGAAGTCGTTCATGCAAATTCGGCGCGACCGACAAACCTAGCATTATGACGATGGCCCCAGTAAGAAGAACGGCAGCGGCGTCGACACACCACTCTGATCGAATGCGAAATACGCGAGACGGCATCGAGCGCGATTTTGCTTTTTAGCGATTTGTTTCGCAAGGAGTTTCTATCCATTACGGCAAATAGCATTGCTGCTGGGATGACGGGGTTCTCCTCCACACTGACTCATAGTCTCGCCTCAAAAGTCGTAGGCGACAGTTCCGTAAAACCCGCGTCGTTGGCCGTACTGCGGCGCGAACACGCCAATGCCGCTGCCGTCGCGCAACTGGTACACTTTATCCAGAAGATTCACGACATCGAACCTGATTTTGAATGTGCCAATCTTCGGAACCCGGACGCTTCTCTGTAGTGACGTATTCAGTACACCATAATCGGGGACACTTTTGGTGTTCGCAAAACCTCTTCGAAGCCCGCTTCCGTAAAGGAAATCGAGGGACGCTTTCCACTCATTCCAAGTATAAGAAGCGCCAGTTGACGCGGTCCAAAGTTGCTCGTGGTCGAGAAAGACCCAGTGATGCTTTACAAACTGAAACTCGTCGGGCTCGAACAAAAATTGCGCTGAACTCCACTCTGTCCCGCGCGCCCAGACGTAAGCGAGGTTTCCGTAGGCAGAAAATGGACCGTGATCATAACTGGTCGTAAACTCTCCGCCGTATTGCCGTCCGCGGTTGTAGTTGAACGAGGAAAGGACGAGCGCGGCACCGAACTGCCCTTCATCGAGCAGTGAGTGCGAACTTTTGTAAAACCCATCGATCCCGACTTTCCAGTCTTTTGTGATTTGTTGGGTTATGCCTGCGTCAAAGTAATGCGCTCGTTCGGCCGTGACCGGTGCGTCTTTGGTGATGGCAGGGGCGTTGGTAGTGCCGGCGAACTTGGTGATGGTGCTTTGTGGAACAGCCTCCAATGGCGGCGGGGTGAAGTAGCGCGCGTAGCCAGCGTGAAGTGTTGTTCCCTCGAACGGATTGTAAACGATGCTCAGGCGCGGGCTGAGTTGGTTCTCGTTGACAAACGCGTTTTCAAAATCCAGGCGTCCGCCGAAATTGATTGTCAGGTCTCGGAAGGGCTTCCATTCGTCCTGCAAATAGAAGCCGTAAAAGTAGCCCAACTTGTTGAGGTTATCGACGATACGCTCCGGGATCGTGCTCGTTTGATGGCCGTTTTCATCGACCGGGAAGACGAGAGTGGAGGTATCAACCGTCGCATATTGCGCAGTGAAGATAGCACCAGCGCGAATTGTATGCTGGTCAGTGAGTTGATAGCTCGCGTTCAACTCGGCGCCGTTGGAGAGAATGTCGCGATCAAGACGTTGCGCAACGCCGTTGAAAATTAAATCGCCCACATCGTCCGGTCGAAACAGAATCGAGCTGTAACGATTATAGATCGAGACCTGAAAACTGAAATCGTCCACTTTTTTCTGGTAAGTGAGGATTTCGTAGTTGTTCGTTTCCGCCTGGGTTTCGTCCAGCTTGGCCGAATCAAATGTCGATCTTGTGCCAACCGTGTACACCGAAGGGAGGCCGGGAGTATTCGGAATTTCAAAATTGCTATGGTTTGCCCCGACAATCAGGCTAAGTCGGCTTGTATCGTCGATGATGTAGGACAAATAGGTAAAGAGCTTGTATTGGTCGGTGTCGTCGTGGATTGGATTGGCACTGCCAATGGGATTCTCGATGCCGATCCCGTTGTGCAGAAAACTTTGGCTCACGTAATAACTGAGCCGGCCAATCAAGCCGCCACTTTCGAGACTTTGCATGACTGTGTCGAAACTTCCAACCTGGATCGAAGCTTCGCTGCCTGAAAAAGCGGCCCCGTTTTTCGTGTGAATGTCGATCACGCCGGTCGTGCGAAAGCCGAATTGCGCCGGCAACGAACCGGTCACGAGCGAGATGCTGTCGGCGAATCG
>Ga0306922_10002296_pt1 | contig 17769 bp, 17 predicted proteins | sample sta12Cox44000082_FD_203758 | JGI IMG/M metagenome (GOLD analysis project Ga0306922, IMG submission 203758) | Lab enrichment of tropical soil microbial communities from Luquillo Experimental Forest, Puerto Rico - statoxic.12C.oxic.44.000.082 (v2)... | ecosystem: Environmental > Terrestrial >... | reverse complement strand
AAAGCATCGGTGTGCTGACGCCGACCTCGCCTGCCGTACTCAGATATGACAACGGCGAAGGTCTTACCTTCCGTCGCACCATTTCGATCGACGACCGCTACCTCTTCACCATCAAGGACGAGGTCACCAACGTCGGAAACGCGCCGGTCACCCTCTATCCTTTCGCGCTGATCTCCCGCCATGGCACGCCGCAGGTCTCCGGGTACTACATCCTGCATGAAGGCCTGATCGGCTACCTCGGCGAACAGGGCCTGCAGCAATACACCTACAAGAAGATCGACGATGAAAAGACGGTGAATTTCAAGGTTACCAACGCGTGGCTCGGCATTACGGACAAATACTGGGCCTCGGCGCTGCTGCCCGACACCAGCGCGCGGTTGGAGGCTCGCTTCTCCTCCAATCTGGTCGGCAACGTGCGCACCTACCAGACCGACTATCTGGAGGGTCCGCAGACGATCGCGATCGGCGGCAGCACAAGCGCGAACACGCGACTGTTCGCCGGCGCCAAGGAGGCCAACGTCGTCGGCCTCAATTTTCCGGTCCTGGGGTTCGCCGGCTACAATCGCGAGCTGGGGCTCAACCACTTCGACCTGCTGATCGATTGGGGCTGGTTCTACTTCATCACCAAACCGATGTTTCTCGGGCTCGACTTCTTCTATCGCTTCTTCGGCAATTTCGGCATCTCGATCCTGCTCGTGACCGTCATCGTCAAGCTCTTGTTCTTCCCGCTTGCCAACAAGTCCTACGCCTCGATGGCGAAGATGAAGTCGGTGCAGCCGCAGCTTCAGGCGCTCAAGGAGCGCTATCCTGACGACAAAGTGAAGCAGCAGCAGGAGATGATGGAGATCTACAAGAAGGAGAAGATCAACCCGATCGCCGGCTGTCTCCCCGTCGCCTTGCAGATTCCGGTGTTCTTCTCGCTCTACAAGGTGCTGTTCATCACGATCGAAATGCGCCATGCGCCGTTCTACGGCTGGATCAAGGATCTGTCGGCGCCGGACCCGACCAACCTGTTCAACCTGTTCGGACTGCTTCCCTTCGATCCCACGCTGCTGCCGGTGTTCGGCCATTATCTCGCGCTCGGCTTCTGGCCGATCATCATGGGTATCACGATGTGGTTCCAGATGAAGCTCAATCCGGCGCCGCCGGATCCGACCCAGAAGATCATTTTCGACTGGATGCCGCTGATCTTCACCTTCATGCTGGCGAGCTTCCCGGCGGGGCTTGTGATCTATTGGGCCTGGAACAATCTGCTGTCAGTGCTGCAGCAGGGCTTCATCATGCGCCGCAACGGCGTGAAGGTGGAGTTGCTCGACAATCTCAAGGCCACCTTCCTGCCGAAGAAGGCCGAATCGAAGACGTGAAATCACGCCCGTACTATCCAAATCGTCATGCCCGGCCTTGTGCCGGGCATCCACGTCCTTGAAAAATAGCCGGAAAGTGAGGCGTGGATGGCCGAGACATAGGCGAGCGGAAGCGACGCCGTTCTTCGAACGGCTATGCCCGGCCATGACGGAACGCGGGGCCTTCGCATGAGCATCGATACCGATGCGGAGCTGATCGAAGCCGGCCGGAGGCTGTTCGCGGGCGAGTGGCGATTCTCTTTCGCCGCCCCGTCGATCGATGCGCTACCGCCGATGTCAGGCCTCGAAGTCGCCTTTGCGGGCCGCTCGAATGTCGGCAAATCCTCCCTCATCAACGCGCTCACCGGTCGCAACAATCTGGCGCGAACCTCGCATACGCCGGGCCGCACCCAGGAATTGATCTTCTTCGACGGCCCCGACAGCGCACCCTTGCGCCTGGTCGATATGCCCGGCTACGGCTATGCCGCGGCGCCCAAGGCCAAGATCGCCTCGTGGACCACGCTGATCCACAAATTCCTGCAGGGGCGCACGTCTCTCGCCCGCGTCTACGTGCTCATCGATGCGCGCCACGGGCTCAAGGAAGCTGATCTCGACGTGTTCAAAACGCTCGACCATGCCGCCGTAAGCTACCAGGTGGTGCTCACCAAGGCCGATCAGGTAAAAAACGCCGAGCTCGAAGCGCGCATCGCCGAGGTCGCGGGGGCACTGATAAAACGTCCCGCCGCCTTTCCGGAAGTCATGGCAACGTCCTCGCGATCGGGAAAAGGCGTGCCCGAACTGCGCGCCGCGATGGCGCGGCTGGTGAGGGAACGCCGATAGAAAAGAAAACGGGGCTTTCGATGACGCGCCTTCGAATTCTGGTCGTACTGGCCGCGGTCATGGGCGCTGATGGCGTCATCCTGGCCGCGCTCGCCGCACATTCGCCCGATGCCGCGCGCCTGGGCGCGGCTTCGTCCATGCTGCTGTTCCACGCAAGTAGCGTGTTGGGAGCCGTGGCGCTGGCCGCGCGCGGCATCATTGACGTTCTGCTCGGGACTTTTGCCGCACTCGGCTTTGTCGTAGCTCCCGCGCTGTTTGCCGGCGACCTGACCCTGCGGCATTATGCCGGGCACAGTCTCTTCCCTTTTGCCGCGCCGACCGGCGGCACGCTGATGATCTTGAGCTGGCTCCTGCTGGCAGTGGCGGCCGCCTGGCCTCGCAGGAGTTGAACACTGCGTCCGAAACTTTGCGCGGTGGCCGCCAATCAGATAGAAACCGGCCCAACCAGCCGCCGACAGCGAGACCCAGCCCATGAACGACGCGTCGAATATCAGCCCGCTCGATCAGGCCCGCATCCTCTCCGAAGCGTTGCCGCACATGCAGCAATATGATGATGAAACCATCGTCATCAAATATGGCGGCAATGCCATGGGCGCGGAGGAAACCGCCAAAGCCTTTGCGCGCGACATCGTGCTGCTCGAGCAGACCGCCATCAATCCGGTGGTGGTGCATGGCGGCGGACCGCAGATTGCGACCATGCTGAAGCGGCTCGGCATCCAGTCGGAATTCGCGGCGGGCTTGCGCATCACCGACGCCGCCACCATCGAGATCGTCGGAATGGTGCTGGCGGGCTCGATCAACAAGCAACTGGTGGGCTACATCAACGAGGCGGGCGGCAAGGCCGTCGGTCTATGCGGGATCGACGGCAATATGGTGACGGCGTCGAAGGTGACGCGTACCATGGTCGACTCCGGCTCCCATATCGAGAAGGTGGTCGACCTCGGCTTCGTCGGCGAACCGGAAAAAGTGGACCTAACCCTGCTGAACCAGCTGATCGGCTATGAGCTGATTCCGGTGCTGGCGCCGCTTGCGACCTCCCGAAACGGACAGACGTTCAATGTCAACGCCGACACCTTCGCAGGCGCAGTCGCAGGCGCTCTGAAGGCCAAACGGCTCCTGCTTCTGACGGATGTTCCGGGCGTGCTCGACAAGTCGAAGAAACTCATCCACGAACTGTCGGTCAAGGATGCACGGAAACTTATCGCCGACGGCACGATCGCCGGCGGCATGATCCCGAAGGTCGAGACCTGCATCTATGCACTGGAACAGGGCGTGCAGGGCGTCGTCATCATCGACGGCAAGATGCAGCACGCCGTCCTGCTCGAGCTGTTCACCAACCTGGGTACGGGGACGCTGATCCACAAGTGATGCAAGCGACGACCTCCGGCCGCGACGGCTCAGAGTTGCGGCGCCATTGCCGCCGTTCATTGTTGGCGCTGCCGGCAGCAGTGATTTCACTGCTGGCTTCCGCCCTGCCAGCACTGGCTGACCTCAAAATCTGCAACCGCATGAGCTATGTGGTGGAGGCTGCAATCGGCATCGACGAGAAGGCGGCCACCGCGACCCGCGGCTGGTTCCGCATCGATCCCGCCGCCTGCCGCGTGGTCGTGCAGGGCACTCTGTCCGCCGACCGCATCCTGCTGCATGCGCGCGCGCTCGATCTCTATGGCGCATCGCCGATCCCGCAGAATGGCAGCGACACCCTTTGCGTCACCCAGGCCAATTTCGTGATCGCCGCGGCGCGCCAGTGTCGCGCCGGGCAGACGGCGGCGCCCTTCAGCCAGATCACGCCGTCGCGCACCGATGATGGCCAACTGGTGGCCTATCTCGCCGAGGACTCCGAATATGACGACGAACAGGCGCGGCTCGCGGGCATCCAGCGGCTGCTGGTGATCGCCGGCTACGACGCCGCCCCGATCGATGGCGTCGATGGCCCGAAGACGCAGACGGCCCTTAATGCCTTCCTCCGGAATAGGGGACTCGCCTCCGACGCCGTGCAGTCGCCGAATTTTTTCAACACACTTATCGAGGCGGTGCAGTCGCCATCCTCGACGGGACTTACCTGGTGCAACGATACGCCGCACAAGATCATGGCTGCGGTTGCTACCGACGACGGCAAGGCCGTGACCAGCCGCGGTTGGTATCGTATCGAGCCCGGCAAATGCCTGCATCCCGACGTCGCGGGCCAGCCCAAGCAAGTGTTCAGCTTCGCAGAAGCCGTCGATGCCGAAAACCGCACGATCAAATACCGGGACAAGCCGCTGAACTGGGGCGGCCCCACCCGGCTCTGCACACGCGAAAACAAGTTCGAGACCAACGAACAGGTCGATTGCGGCAGCCGCGGCTTTTCCGCCACCGGGTTTGCCCCGGTCGATATGGCAGGCGGCAAGACGCTGCGCTTTGCGATGCCGTGATGAATAGTTTTCTGTCGTCCCGGCCAAGCGAGCACTCGCGAGCGCGAGCCGGGATCCATACACACCGAAACCATTTTTGCGAAGGAACGACATTTGCACTGCCCCAATGATGGATTCCGCGGTATGGGTCCCCGCTTTCGCGGGGACGACAAACGGGGGGTGCAGTGAATCCAACACGCTCCTTCGACCACATCGACACCTGGGTGTTCGATCTCGACAACACGCTCTACCCCCATCACGTCAACCTGTGGCAGCAGGTCGATGCACGGATCGGCGAGTTCGTCTCGGCCTGGCTGAAAGTCTCGCGCGAGGAGGCGCGGCGCATTCAGAAGGACTACTACCGCCGTTTTGGCACGACCATGCGCGGCATGATGACCCTGCATGGCGTGCGCGCCGACGACTACCTTGCCTATGTCCACAAGATCGACCACTCGCCGCTGGAACCCAACCCGGCGATGGGCGCAGCGATCGCCGAACTACCCGGCCGCAAGCTGATCCTGACCAACGGCTCCGTTGAGCATGTCGACAAGGTGCTGGAGAGGCTCGGCCTGACCTCCCATTTCGACGCGGTGTTCGACATCATCGCGGCCGAACTCGAGCCGAAGCCGGCGCCGCGAACCTACAGGAAATTCCTCGACCAGCATCACGTCGATCCCGCAAAATCCGCGATGTTCGAGGATCTCGCACGCAACCTCGTGGTGCCGCACGAGCTCGGTATGACCACGGTGCTGGTGGTACCTGACGGCTCCAAAGAGGTCGTGCGCGAGGACTGGGAGCTTGAGGGGCGCGAGGCGTCCCATGTCGACCACGTCACCGATAATCTGGCGGGGTTCTTGCAAGCGTTGGCAAAGCGATAGCTTCTCCTCACCCGACGTTCGTCGGCAACACGGTGAAGTGCGTTCTTGACTCTCCTGCCCCAAGTCCCGAAAAACATCCGGCCGAAAGAAAGCCGACCAAGGAAACCACCATGTCCCTGTCCGCCCTGCAATCCACCATCGAGCGCGCGTTCGATGCGCGCGAGACCGTCTCGACCACGACCAGGGGCGAGATCCGCGATGCCGTGGAGCGAGCGCTCGAACTCCTTGACAAGGGCGAGGCGCGCGTCGCCGAGCACGAGGCAAGCGGCAAATGGAAGGTCCATCAGTGGCTGAAGAAGGCGGTGCTGCTGTCGTTCCGCCTCAACGACATGAGCGCGATTCCAGGCGGCCCCGGCAAGGCCTCGTGGTGGGACAAGGTACCCTCGAAATTCGACGGCTGGGGCGAGAACCGATTTCGCGACGCTGGTTTCCGTGCCGTGCCCGGCGCGATCGTGCGCCGCTCGGCTTTCATCGCTCGCAACGTCGTGCTGATGCCATCCTTCGTCAACCTTGGCGCCTATGTCGATGAAGGCACCATGGTCGACACCTGGTCGACAGTCGGCTCCTGCGCGCAGATCGGCAAGCGCGTACATATTTCCGGCGGCGTCGGCATCGGCGGCGTGCTGGAACCGTTGCAGGCCGAGCCCGTCATCGTCGAGGACGACTGCTTCATCGGCGCGCGATCCGAAGTCGCCGAAGGCGTGATCGTGCGCAGGGGCGCGGTGCTTGCGATGGGCGTGTTTCTCGGTGCCTCGACCAAGATCGTCGATCGCGAAACCGGCGAGACTTTTGTCGGCGAGGTCCCCGAATATTCGGTCGTGGTGCCGGGCATGCTGCCGCCCAAACCTCTGAAAAGCGGTCAAGCCGGCCCCTCGACTGCCTGCGCGGTGATCGTCAAGCGCGTTGACGAGAGAACCCGCGCCAAGACCAGTATCAACGAGCTGCTGCGGGATTAGCGCATGATCCGGAAAAGTGGGTACCGGTTTTCCGATCATGCGCAAACAACAAGCTAAAGCGCGATAGTGATTCGACTTAAAGCCATCGCACTTTAGCACGACGTTTTCCGAATTTTCGGGTCGAACCCGGTTCCTTTCGAGAGCGACTAACCACCCGGATCACGGATTCCGCGCTCTGGAGTTTGCCCATGGACTGGACCTGGTATCTCTTCGGCTTCCAAGGCCGCATCAACCGCGCCAAATACTGGCTCGGGGGACTCGTCATGCTGGGATGGGCACTCTTTGTTGCCTGGATCATTTTTCTCCCCCTGCATCTGGTAGCCGATGGCGAGCCCATCCCCGCCTCCCTTGATTTCAGCACGGGCACGATCTTCGCGATTTTCGACCCCGCAACGTATCATTTGCCGTCGCGGGCCGATGTCATCCCCATCATCGCCAACGTCATCGGCATGCCCGTCATCATGTGGATCTATGTTGCCACCTCGATTAAGCGGCTGCACGACCGCGACAGGAGCGGCTGGTGGATGCTGCCGTTCGTCGTCGTACCCGTTCTCTACGGCCATTTCGCCGATCGCCTTCCCTATTCGATTCTCGCGATGCTCGGCTTGACGGTGGTCGTCTTCTCCATCTGGGGCTGGATCGAAATGGCCTGCCTGAAGGGCACCGCGTGGACCAACCGGTTCGGCGCCAACCCGCTCGGCAAGCAGCGCAGCCGGCCCCGCGGCGATCGCCGGCGCGGCTTTCGCCTCTCCGGCTGGGATCAACACAGCGAGCTTGAATTGCTTCCGCACCGCGCTAGCCCGCCGCCCGCCATGCATGTTAAGCGGGGGCATGACTGATGCCCTTTCCATCGCGCAAAGCCTGATCCGCTGTCCTTCCGTTACGCCAGCCGATGCCGGCGCGCTCGGCGTTCTCGAAACGTTGTTGAGAGCGAACGGCTTTACGGTTCACCGCGTCACCTTCTCGGAAGCAGGCACCGCCGATATCGACAATCTCTACGCGCGTATCGGTGAAGCGGCGCCGCACATCACCTTCGCTGGCCACACCGACGTGGTGCCCGCCGGCGATGAATCCGCCTGGAGTCATGGCGCGTTCTCGGGTGACGTAGAGAGCGGCTTCCTCTATGGCCGCGGCGCGGTCGACATGAAGGGCGGGATAGCCTGCAGTGTCGCGGCAGTGCTGCAATATCTCGCAGACCATGGCGGCAAGGTGGGAGCCGACGGCAAGGGTTCGATCTCCTTTTTGATCACGGGGGATGAAGAGGACGTTTCGGTCAACGGCACCGTCAAGCTGCTGCAGTGGGTCGCAGCGCGAGGCGAGAGGCTGGATCATTGCGTGCTCGGAGAACCCTCCAGCCAGGAAGTACTCGGCGACTGCATCAAAATCGGCCGCCGCGGCTCGCAATCCGGCACTCTTTATGTTGACGGCGTGCAGGGCCACGTCGCCTATCCGCACCGCGCCTCAAATCCGGTTCCGGACATTTCGCGGCTGATCGTGGCGCTGACCGACGAGCCGCTCGACCATGGCAGCGCGCAATTCCAGGCCTCCAACCTCGAATTCACTTCCGTCGACGTCGGCAACACCGCAAGCAACGTGATTCCGGGCCAGGCGCGCGCCAAATTCAACATCCGCTTCAACGATCATTTCACGCAAACAGCCCTGCGCAAGCATGTCGAGGAGCGGCTTGCGAAGGCCGCCGGCAACCGCGCCCGCGCCCGCATTGTGTGGGAGCCGTCGAATTCCAACGTGTTCCTGACCAAGCCGGGTGCCTTCACCGATCTTGCGGTTGCCGCGATCGAGGAAGTCACCGGCCGCAAGCCGGAACTCTCCACGACCGGCGGCACGTCGGATGCGCGATTCATCGCAAGTCACTGTCCGGTGATCGAATTTGGCCTGGTCGGCCAGACCATGCACCAGGTCGATGAGCGGGCCGCCGTGTCGGATCTGGAGAAGCTGACCATGATCTATCGCGGCTTATTGGACCGGTATTTCGCGCAGCCTTAGTAATCCACCTTGACCAGATACAATCCTTCCGGCGGCGCGACCGGACCGCAGGCGGCGCGATCGCGTGCGGCAAGTGCCGCGGCGAGATCGTCCGCGCCCCAGCGGCCTTCGCCGACCCAGACCAGCGAGCCCACCATGGAGCGCACCTGGCTGTGCAGGAACGAACGCGCCGAGGTCGCAATGTCGACGGCGTCACCTTCCCGCACCACGTCGAGCCGGTCGAGCGTCTTCTCCGGCGATTTCGCCTGGCATTCGCTATCGCGGAAGGTCGAGAAGTCATGCTTGCCGAGCAGCCGTTGTGCGGCTTGATGCATGGCTTCCGCGTCAAGCCGCCGCGGCACGCGCCAGACACGATTGACGTCGAGCGCGAGATTGGCGCGCGTGTTGCTGATGCGATAGAGATAGTGGCGCTTGACCGCCGAAAAGCGCGCCTCGAACGTCTCGGGCACGATTTCGGCTGCAAGCACCGCGATCGGGTTGGGGCGCAGATGCGCATTCAACCCATCGCGCAATCGCCCCGGTGCAAAGCTCTTCGCAATATCGCAATGCGCGACCTGTCCGAGCGCATGCACGCCGGCATCGGTGCGGCCGGCGCCGTGAACACGCACGTCGTCGCCGCAAATCGCTTTCACCGCACCTTCCAGCGCGCCCTGCACGGTCGGGGCATTGTCCTGGACCTGCCAACCCGAGAACGGCGTGCCGTCATATTCGATGGTGAGCTTGTAGCGGGGCATCAGAGGAGCCGCGTGCCCGATTTCAGCGCTGTGCCGCGCAAAAATTCTTCGGCGGTCATGGGCGCCTTGCCTGCACGCTGCAGTTCCGTGACACGGATAGCACCGTCGCTGCAGGCGATAGTGAGGCGATCATCCAGCACCTCGCCGGGTACGCCGGTGCCTCTCGCAAGTTCGCAGCGCAGGAGCTTGATTCGCGAGGCTTCGCTCGCCCCGGCGACCTCGCTCCATGCGCCCGGAAACGGCGACAGGCCGTGAATATGGCGCAGCACCGCGCGTGCCGGCCTGTTCCAGTCGATACGAGCCTCGGCTTTCTCGATCTTGGCGGCGTAGCTCACGCCTTCACTGCCTTGCTCCTTGAGCTTTAGCGCGCCGCGCTCCAGCGCGGCGAGCGCGCGCACCATCAGATCGGCGCCGAGCCGCGCCAGCGCATCGTGCAAATCCGATGCGGTCGTGCGGTCCGTGATCGCGACACGCTCGGCCATCGCAACGTCGCCGCTATCGAGACCGGCATCCATCTTCATCACCATGACGCCTGCCTCGGCATCGCCTGCCATAATGGCGCGGTTGATGGGAGCAGCTCCGCGCCAGCGCGGCAGCAGCGAAGCGTGCAGATTGTAGCAGCCGAGCCTGGGCGCATCGAGAACGGCCTGCGGCAGGATCATGCCATAGGCGACGACGACGGCCGCGTCCGCTTTAAGAGCGCAAAACTCCTCCAATGCCGGCGGTGCTTTCAGCGTCCGCGGCGTGACCACCGGAAACCCAAGCCGCCGCGCCTCGGCCTCGACCGGGGATGGTTGCAACTTCATGCCGCGTCCACTCGCCCTGGGTGCGCGGGTATAGACCGCCGCGATCTCGTGGCCGTGTGCCACGAGCTCCAGCAGCGTCGGCACGGAAAAATCCGGCGTGCCCATGAAGATCAGGCGAAGAGGCATTTGGCTACACCACTCAAGCAACAATCGTCATGCCCGCGCTTGTCGCGGGCATCCACGCCTTTCTTATCCGCGCCAAGACGTGGATGGCCGGGACAAGCCCGGCCATGACGGCGGGGGAACCCACTACTCCGCCGCGCGCCTGGCGGCCTTGGAAAACTTCTTTTGCACGCGATCGCGCTTCAGCTTCGACAGGTAGTCGATGAACAGCACCCCGTTGAGATGATCGACTTCATGCTGGATGCAGGTCGCGTAAATCCCCTCGGCATCCTCCTCGTGCACCTTGCCGTCGAGGTCGGTAAAGCGCACGCGCACCCGCGCAGGCCGTTCGACCTCCTCGTAGAATTCGGGAATCGACAGACAGCCCTCCTCGTAGATCGAGGTTTCCTCCGACGAGGACAGGATTTCCGGGTTGATGAAAACCCGCGGCCGCGGGTTAACCTCGCCGTTCTCTTCCTTTTTCGCGAGATCCATGGTGATCAGCCGCACCGGTTGCCCGACCTGGATTGCCGCAAGACCAATGCCTGGAGCGGCGTACATGGTCTCGAACATATCGTCGGCGAGCCGGCGAACTTCGGCCGTCACCTTCTCGATGGACCTGGAGACGAGCCGCAGCTGCTTGTCGGGCAGGATGATGATTTCACGGATGGCCATGGCGGGCGATTTAAGGCGGCGACCAATTGGGGTCAATGGAAGCGGGAACTCATTAAGGCGATGCTAAGCATGAATTTTAGCGCGGCGTTAACCATAAAAATTTACTCGCTTTTGACTTTACACGTTCTCTCTTCGTTCGTGCTTTTGCCGCGAATCGGCTAGAGAGAGGGCATGAATCAGGTTCTTGTTCTGGTCGGCGACTGGCCGGTTCACCTCGCGGACGCGCTGGTTGCCCTCGCCGCGTTCATGCTCGTTCTGCTGCTGGCCATCGCGATCGTTTTGGCGCGATCGGGCAAACGTGATGCTGCGAACGCGACGTTGCAGGCCGCCCGCGCCGACGAGCTTGAGGATCGTCTCAACGACGTGCTCCGCGCCCAGGCCGAGGCCGGCGGCCGCGTCGATGCGCTGGCGCAGGCGCTCACCGGCCGTCAGGCGGAGATGGCGCGCGCGGTCAACGAAAGGCTGGATTCGGTGACGCACCGCGTCGGCCAGTCGATGGAGCAGAGTACGCGCAACACGATGGACTCGCTGCGGGTGCTGCATGAGCGGCTCGGCATCATCGACAGCGCGCACAAGAACCTCACCGACCTGACCTCGCAGGTCACGACGCTGCGCGACGTGCTGGCCAACAAGCAGTCGCGCGGCGCCTTCGGCCAGGCCCGAATGGAAGCGATCGTGCAGGACGGGTTGCCGAAGGAATCCTACGCGTTCCAATACACGCTCTCGACGGGGAAACGCCCCGATTGCGTGGTGTTCCTGCCCGACCAGCGGCCGTTGTGCATCGACGCGAAATTCCCGCTGGAAGCGATGACCGCGCTGCACGACGCGCGCGGCGACGACGACAGGAGGCTGGCGAGCCAGCGCCTGCGCAACGACGTGATGAAGCACGTCAGCGACATCGCCGAAAAATATCTCATTGCCGGCGAGACCCAGGACACCGCGCTGATGTTCGTGCCGTCCGAATCGGTCTATGCCGAGATCCACGACGGCTTCGACGACGTGATCCAGAAGGCCTACCGCGCGCGCGTGGTGCTGGTATCGCCGTCGCTGCTGATGCTGGCGATCCAGGTGATGCAGCAGATCATGCGCGACGCGCGCATGCGCGATGCCGCCGACCAGATCCGCACCGAGGTGCTCAACCTCGCCGATGATCTGGGACGACTGCGCGAGCGCGTGCTTAAGCTGCAAAGGCATTTTTCCGACGTCAACGAGGACGTCCGCCAGGTCCTGATCTCGGCCGACAAGATCGAAAAGCGCGCCGGCCGGATCGAGGAGCTTGATTTCAGCAAGGAGCCGCAACCCGAGGCGCCGCGGCTCGTCAATACCGGCGCTGGCGATCTGTTCCCGCTGCCGCGCAAGCTGCAGGCGGGGGAGTAGCGGCTTCTCCGCTATCTCAGCTAATCTCGGTGTCGTCGCCCGGCTTGACCGGCGACGACAGCCTTTGCGACCGCTCGAATGTGCTACCAACAACCAAATGATCGCGCCCGAAGCCACTTCTGAAGCTCCGCTGCCCGCAAAACCTCCCGCCCCCTCCTGGCGCGAGGTGCTGATGGTTTACCTGCAGCGGCGCGTGCTGGTCGTGCTTCTGCTCGGCTTTTCCTCTGGCCTTCCCTTCTCGCTGGCGGGCCAGACCCTGCAGGCGTGGATGACGGAGAGCGGCGTCGACATCAAAACCATCGGCCTGTTCGCGCTGGTCGGCACGCCCTACTGGACCAAGGTGTTTTGGTCGCCTGCGGTCGATGCACTCGATGTTCCACTGCTGGGACGATGGCTCGGCAGGCGCCGCGCCTGGCTGTTGCTGACGCAGTTCATGCTGATGGCCGCCATCTTGCTGTTGGCAAGTTGCAATCCCCTAAGGGCGCCTGGGGTTCTCGCGGTGGCCGCGCTGCTGGTCACAACGGCCTCGGCGACGCAGGATATCGTGATCGACGCATTCCGTGTCGAGAGTCTTCCGCAAGCTGAACAGGGGGCCGGCGTGGCTTCCTATGTGGCCGCCTATCGCGTTGCCGCACTGGTCTCGGGCGCCGGGGCACTGCTCCTGGTCAGCGGTTTCGTGGACTGGGGTTTCGATCAGCAACGCGCCTACAGCGCGGCCTATATAGCAATGGCGGCTCTGATCATCATCGGCATGTTTGCCACGCTCTGGGCGGTCGAGCCAGATTCCTCCCGCATGGCTGAGGCCGAACACGCAAGCCCCGGTCACGCGGCGCCGGTGCGACGCTTCGTCGACGTCGCTATCGCGAGCCTGAAGGACTTTCTGTCGCGGGACGCCGCGATCGCCATTCTGTTGTTCGTCGTCCTGTTCAAGCTTGCCGATGCGCTGGCAACCGCCTTGAACACGACGTTCGCTATGAAGATCGGGTTCTCGCGCGTTGAGCTTGCCGCCATCCTCAAGGGGGTCGGATTCGCTGCGGCCTTGCTTGGCGGTTTTGCCGGAGGCTTCGTCGTCCGCTCTTTCAGCATGAGCAAGAGCCTGTGGATCGGCGGCATTCTGCAAACTGTCGCTATACTTGCCTTCTCCTGGCAAGCTGTCGTTGGCCGCGACGCTGCATGGCTGACATTTGCGATCACGGTCGAGCAATTTACCGCCGGGCTCGGCACGGTGACGTTCGTTGCTTACTTGTCCGCGCTCTGCGGCAACCCACTCCATACCGCGACACAATACGCGCTGCTGACGGCGCTGACGGCTCTCGGACGCACCGTATTCGCAGCCGGAAGTGGCTATCTCGCGGACGCCACCGGCTGGTTCGGTTATTTCCTGATCTGCAGCGCCTCGGCCATTCCGAGTTTTTTCTTGCTGGCCTATTTGCAGCGGCGGGGGCATTTCGATGCGCTGCAGCCCGCCACGCCGTAGCCTCGCCGTGACGCTTCAGAACAGCGTTCGCTGGCGCATCGCCGCGGACAGCGTGCCTTCATCGAGGTAATCAAGCTCGCCGCCGACCGGCACGCCATGCGCGAGCCGCGTTACCTTGACATTCGCATCCTGCAGCAGGTCGGTGATGTAGTGCGCAGTGGTCTGTCCGTCCACCGTCGCATTCAGCGCCAGAATGATTTCCGAAACCTGTGGATCATGCGCACGCTTGACCAGCGCGTCGATGGTCAGGTCTTGCGGACCGACGCCGTCGAGCGGCGACAGCGTCGCGCCCAGCACATGGTAGCGCCCGTTGGTCGCATTCGCGCGTTCCAGGGCCCAGAGATCGGCGACGTCGGCGACCACCACGATGATCGAGCCGTCACGGCGCGGATCAGTGCAGACGGTGCACGGATTTTGCGTATCGATGTTGCCACAGGTCGCGCAGACCTGGATTTTGTCGATCGCAACCTGGAGCGCCGCCGAAAGCGGTGTCATCAGCGCCTCGCGCTTCTTGATCAGGTGCAGCGCCGCCCGCCGCGCCGAGCGCGGACCAAGCCCCGGCAGCCGGGCCAGCAACTGGATCAGGCGTTCGATCTCGGGACCGGCAACCGCGGCAGGCATCTTTCAGGAACCAAGGCCGAGCAATCCGGGCGGCAGGCCGAGACCACCGGCCAAAGCCTGCATTTTCTCCTGCATCGCCGCTTCGGCCTTGCGGCGCGCGTCGCTGAACGCGGTGACAAGTAAATCCTCCAGGACTCCGCGCTCCTCGGCCTTCATCAGCGAGGGATCGATCCTGACCGCCTTCGCCTCCATTTTGGCATTCATGCGCACGGCCACGAGGCCGCCACCGGATATGCCCTCGACCTCGACCTGGCCGAGTTCCTCCTGCATCGCCTGCATCTTCGACTGCAGCTGCGCCGCCTGCTTCATCATGCCGAGAAAATCGGTCATTTGCGCTTCCTCTGAAATTACCTAACCATCGGATTCGGAGAGCGGGTCCTCGTCGACAAAGCCCTCGTCGCTGAGGCCTTGCTCGGTAGCATCCGATTCCGGAGGTTCGGCGGCAAGCCTGCGTACCTCCACGACCTTAGTGCCGGGGAACCTTGCCAGCACCTCCCTCACCCGTGGATCGGCTTCCGCACTGCGCTCGCGCTGGCTCTTTTCGACAAGGTTCTGTTCACGGAGCGTCGGCTGGCCTGCCTCGTTCGAGACGATCACGGCCCAGCGCTTGCCCGTCCACTGCTCAAGCTTGCGCGAGAGATCGTTGACCAGCGTGCGTGAGGCGTTGCGCTCGAGCGCGATCTCCAGCCGTCCGTCCTCGATGCGAACCAGTCGGACGTCTGCTTCCAGCGCGGCCTTGGTCATGAGATCGCGCTTTTCGGCCGCGAGCGCGACCAGTTCCGGAAAGCTCGACACCTTGCGAATCGGAACCGACTGCACCTCCGGCGCAGGCGCCATCATCTGCGGCCGCGCGGACGCCTCGGCACCGCCTCGCGGCGCGGTGGGGGAGCGCGCCGGCATCGGCGGAACCGCCGAAGCGGTCGGCGCCGATACGCTCCGTGGCGCGGGGCCCGCCGCAACCACGCCCGTCGCGCCACCGTTCTGCTCGATCATCCTGATCGCCTCGTCGGGTGTCGGCATGTCGGCGACATAGGCGATCCGCACCAGCACCATTTCCGCAGCCGTTGCCGGCCGCGTCGCGCCTTGCGCTTCGGCAATTCCTTTGAGCAGCATCTGCCACATCCGTGACAGCACCCGCATCGAGAGCTTCGTCGCGAACTCGCGCGCGCGCAGCCGCTCGGTTTCGCCGAAAGCCACGTTCTCGGCGGTCGCGGGCACGATCTTGACCCGGGTGACGAAGTTTACGAACTCGGCGAGATCGGACAGCACCACGATCGGATCGGCGCCGGTGTCGTATTGCTCGCGAAACTCCTGGAACGCGCGGGCGATATCGCCGCGAACGAGCGCGTCGAACAGGTCGATCACCCGCGTGCGGTCGGCAAGCCCGAGCATCTGCCGCACTTGCTCGGCGCGCACCGGACCCGCCGCATGCGCGATCGCCTGATCGAGCAGCGACAGCGAATCGCGCACCGAGCCCTCGGCGGCGCGGGCGATAGTCCCGAGCGCCTCCGACTCGACCTCGACGCCTTCCTTTCTTGCGATATTCGCCAGATGCGCCATCAGCACCTCCGCCTCGACCCGGCGCAGATCGAAGCGCTGGCAGCGCGACAGCACGGTGACGGGCACCTTGCGGATTTCGGTCGTAGCGAACACGAACTTGGCGTGCTCGGGGGGTTCCTCCAGCGTCTTGAGGAAGGCGTTGAATGCCGCCGTCGACAGCATGTGCACTTCGTCGATGATGTAGACCTTGTAGCGGGCGCTGGCCGGGGCATAGCGTACGCTGTCATTGATCTGGCGAACGTCGTCGACGCCGGTATGCGAGGCCGCGTCCATCTCCAATACGTCGATGTGCCTGCTCTCCATGATCGCCTGGCAATGCACACCGAGGCTTGGCATGTGAATGGTCGGCCCCTTGACCGAACCGTCAGGCAGTTCGTAGTTCAGCGCACGCGCCAGAATGCGCGCGGTCGTGGTCTTGCCTACGCCGCGCACGCCGGTCAGGATCCAGGCCTGCGGGATCCGCCCCGTCTCAAAGGCATTGGAGACGGTGCGCACCACCGCGTCCTGTCCGATCAGATCCTCAAAGCTCGCGGGACGGTATTTGCGCGCCAGCACGCGATAGGGCCGGGCCGCGTCCGGAGCGGGCCCCAAATCGAAGCCACGCTGGTCGACACCACCCTGGTCGCCGACGTCGGGTCTGGGAGAGGAGGCGCCAGCGTCGGTCATCGATCGATCCGCAATTGAATGTCTTTCGGCCGGTTTTGCGGAAAGGAGCGAAAAAACCGCCGCTTTCGGCGATTCGCCCAAAAAAGGTAGGAGACTGACGAGCGACCCGATCCGGACCTCGTTAGGGCTGCTTCCTTCCGGACCTGACCCGGTTGGCGAGTGGCTCGTCCACCGCCAATCTCCCGAAGTCTATTTGGGGCTAAAAGGACGAGAAAGCAAGCGGGTGTACTAAGCCCTTGTTCCGCTGCGCACGGGCACGACAGGTTTTGTTTGCGATTTCGGTGTTTACGACGGTAAGGAACTAGTGTCCCGAATCCGAAGTTCGTAACATTTTGCAGCGGGCTCCAAACCACCGCGCTAGTCGAGAAATCCGATGGCTGATTCCGCCTGGTCGCTGCACCCCCAGCTCAAGAAGGACACTATCGACATCGGCGACCTGCCGCTGTGCCGCGTGCTCGTCATCAAGGACGCACACTACCCATGGCTGTTGCTGGTGCCACGACGGCCCGACATCGTCGAAATCATCGACCTTTCCGAGGTCGAGCAAGCGCAACTGATGACGGAGGTTTCACGTGTGGCGCGTGCGCTGAAGGACATCACCAAATGCGACAAGCTGAACATCGCGGCGCTGGGAAACCTGGTGCCGCAGCTTCATGTGCACGTGATCGCGCGCCGAACGCAGGATGCGGCCTGGCCGCGCCCGGTCTGGGGTGCCGTGCCGCCGCTTCCCCATGACGCCGAGGAAGTGCAGAATTTCATCAGCGCGCTCCGCCGCAAGATCTGGTTGGGTTGAAAAAGAGATGTCGGCATTCGATTCGTTTCCCCTGGGCAAGCCCGCCTTCGTTACCAATGTTCTCGATCGCGCGGCGCACCTGCGCAACAGCGATGAAAAACTGTTCGCACTGGAGAGCAATCCCGCCTCGCGCGCCTATGTGGTGCACCGCGATTCGCTCGTGGTGAAAAAAGAGGCGAACGGCTCGCGCGCCCTGCTCTCGATCGAGGAGGCGCTGAAATTCGGCGCCAATCCCGGCACCATCTTCCTGGGGTTGCGCGAGGGCGCCGCTGTGTTCGGCATGGGCATTTCGCCCGCCGCCGTCGAAAAACTGCTGGTGCGCGATGACGTCTCTGTGACCGAATTGCGCGGCATGGCCATGCAGGGGGTGGTGCCGCCCGACCAGCTCTCGGCGATTGCGATGGCAAAGTCCATGGTCACCTGGCATCAGCGCCACGGCTATTGCGCCAATTGCGGCAATCGAACGGCGATGAAGGAAGGCGGATGGAAGCGCGAGTGCCCGAGCTGCAAGGCCGAGCATTTCCCGCGTACCGATCCAGTGGTG
>Ga0306922_10002294_pt1 | contig 17778 bp, 13 predicted proteins | sample sta12Cox44000082_FD_203758 | JGI IMG/M metagenome (GOLD analysis project Ga0306922, IMG submission 203758) | Lab enrichment of tropical soil microbial communities from Luquillo Experimental Forest, Puerto Rico - statoxic.12C.oxic.44.000.082 (v2)... | ecosystem: Environmental > Terrestrial >... | reverse complement strand
GCCGGCCCGCCCCCCCCCGCCCCCCCCCCCCCCCCCCGGCGCCCCCGCCCGGCGCGCCCCCCCCCCCCGCCCCCGCGCCCCCCGGGGGGGCGTCCCGGCCAAAACCACCCCCCCCACCCCCCCCGCCGCGCTCGCACTCGCCCTCGCAGCGGGTATTGCGGCTGCATCGCCCTACGTGCCCGCGAATGACGCCACGGTTCTCGAACGGGTGCCCGAGCGATCAGACCTCGAGCGACTCACGCCGCTCCGGGCGGCGGTCGCCGCCGACCCCGGCGACCTGCAGGCATCGCTGGCGCTCGCGACCGGCTACATCGGCATCGGACGGCGCAACAGTGATCCGCGCTTCATTGCCCATGCACAGGCGGCACTCGCGCTCTGGCTCGCGCGGCCGCGCCCGCCCGAGCGGGTGCTGGTGCTCGAGGCGATCACGCTGCAATACCTCCACCAGTTCGATCCGGCGCTCGCACTGCTCGATCAGGCGCTCGCACTCGAACCGCTCGATGCACAGGCGTGGCTCACCCGCGCCTCGCTTCTCGAGCTGCGTGGGGACTACGCTGGAGCGCGACGTGCCTGTGCGCGCCTGGTGCGCGCCGCGGATGACTTCACCGCCCTCACCTGCCTCGGCAGCGTCGCGGGGCGTAACGGAGAGCTGGCGGCGAGCTGGCGCGCGCTGCAGGCGTCTTCCGGCCTTACCGCAAGATTGCCCGCAGCGCTGCGCGCCTGGCGCCTGTCGGTCGTAGCGGAGATGGCCGAGCGGCTCGGCGATGATCGGGCGGCCGAAGCGCACCTGCGCGCTGCGCTCCAGGCGGACGATGACCCGTACCTGAAGGCCGCTTACGCGGATCTGCTGCTCCGGACGAGCCGCGCGCCGGAGGTGATCGCGCTCCTCGCCGGGAACGAAGCCCAGGATCCCCTGCTGCTGCGGCTCGCCATCGCCGGTCATCGGCTCGAGAGCGCGGAGGCGGCCCGATGGATACAGGCCTTCGATGCGCGGCAGGATGCCGCCGGGCGTGACGGCGACAACACGCACCTGCGCGAGCGGGCCATGTACATGCTCGAGGTGCGTGGCGACGCTGCCGCGGCACTCGAGTCTGCCAGGCGCAACTGGGCCGTGCAGCGCGAGCCTGCGGATCTGCGCATCTACGTGCGCGCCGCGCAGCGCGCGCATGCCGCCGCCGATCTCGAGTTGATTGCGCGCTGGTTGCGCGAGAGCCGCTACGAGGATCGCACGCTCTGTGCGCGGAGCGCGTGCAGCGCGCCGCAGGAGGCACCGTGAGACGCCGCCGAGGCGCGGCCCTCGCGGGCGTGCTCGCGGCTCTCATCGGCGCGTGGGCGACCGCAGCGTCCGCCCACAAGCCGAGCGACAGCTATCTCACCCTCACCGTGCCCGCTTCCGGCGGCCTGCTCGAGGGCCAATGGGACATCGCGCTGCGCGATCTCGATTTCGTGCTCGGTCTCGATAGCAACCGCGACGGCGCGATCACGTGGGGCGAGTTGCAGGCGGCGCGGGACCGCATCGCCCTCTACGCCTTCACGAGACTGACGCTCGAGGGGATTGGCCGCGGTGATCGCCATACCTGCCCGGGGCGGCTCACGGGGCTTCTGGTCGATGAGCACGTCGATGGTCACTACGCGGTGCTGCGCTTCAGCGCCGACTGCGGCCTGCGGCCGACCGAGCTGACGGTGCACTACCGGCTGCTCTTCGAGGTGGACCCCACACACCGCGGGCTGCTGCAGGTCATCGGCGCCGGACGCGAGCAGGCTGCAGTGCTCAGCCGCGAGGCGCCCCGTGCGAGCCTCAACGTCTCCTCCCCGGGACGCTGGCAGCAGCTCGCCGCCTTCGCGAGCGAGGGCATCTGGCACATTCTCGAGGGCTACGACCACGTCCTGTTCCTCCTGACACTGTTGTTTCCGGCGGTGGTGCGCTACGGCGTGCGCGGCTGGGAGCCGCGCGAGTCGCTGCGCGATGCGGCGCTCGAGGTGCTGCAGGTGGTCACGGCCTTCACCCTCGCGCACTCCCTCACCCTGTCGCTCGCGGTGCTGGGTGTCGTACACCTGCCCGCGCGCTGGGTGGAGAGCGCCATCGCCCTCACGGTGCTCCTCGGTGCACTCAACAATCTCAGGCCGCTGATCCTCAGACGACGCTGGGCGGTGGCTTTCGCCTTTGGCCTCGTGCACGGACTCGGCTTCGCTTCGGTGCTCGCGGATCTGGGGCTCCGTGGCGCAAATCTCGCGCTCTCGCTCGTCGGCTTCAACGTCGGCGTTGAGTTGGGCCAGATGCTCATCGTGCTGGCGGTGCTGCCGCTCGCTTTCCTGCTGCGCGATACCGCGCTCTATCGCCGCACCTTCATGCCGGCCGGCTCCGCGGCCATCGTCCTGCTCGCCGGTTACTGGCTCGTGATGCGCATGTCGGGCACGGCTCTCGGTTGATTGCGGCGTACGGCGGGCGCTCCTAGGATGACGGCATGACGCCCAACGAGCCGGATGGCGCGGAGCTCGAAGCGCTGCTGTCGCGCTGCGCCGCCGGCGACCGTTCCGCGCTCGAGACACTCTACGCGCGCGTCGCCCCCATTCTGCTGGCGGTGTTGCTGCGCATGCTCAGACGACGCGATGCCGCCGAGGATGCGCTGCAGGACGTGTTCGTCAGCGTGTGGCAGCGCGCCCGGCAGTTCGATCCGATCCGCGGTCGTGCGCTCGCGTGGCTCGTGTCCATGGCGCGTTACCGGGCGATCGACCTGCAGCGCGCCGCGCGTCCTGCGCTGGCCCTGAGCGAGGTGAGCGCGCTCGAGCCGCAATTACAGTCAGAGGATCCGGCCGAGGCCAGCGAAATGCTCGGCAGCGGAGCGTTGCTGTTGCGTTGCCTGGAGCAGATCGCAGCGCCGCAGCGGCGCTGCCTGATGCTCGCCTACCAGGACGGCCTCACGCACAGCGAGATTGCGCGTGCGGTGAACGAGCCGCTCGGCACGGTTAAAAGCTGGGTGCGACGCAGTCTCATCGCGCTGCGACGGTGTCTCGAGTCATGAACTACGAGCGTCCGGAACTGCTGGATCGCCTGGCCGCGGAGTACGCCCTCGGTACTCTGCGCGGCCGCGCCCGTCGCCGCTTCGAGCGTCTGTGCGTCGCCAGCGCCGCGGTGCGCAGCGCGGTTTACCGCTGGGAAGATCACTGGAGCGCCATGAGTCGCACGCTGCCGCAGGTGCAGCCCTCGGCGCAGGTCTGGCCGGCGGTGAGCCGCCGCCTGTTTGGCGATGCCGGCGCGGCGCCGCCGCGCGCCTCACGCTGGCGCACCTGGCAGTTTGCCCTCGCCGCCACCCTGGTGGCGCTCGCGATCATCGCCGGCCTGATCGTGCGGCAGCAGGCGCCGCCGGCGTTGCAGACGCTCGCCGTCCTCGGCACCGACAGTGCCCACCCGGTGTGGCGGCTCGAGCGGCGCCTGCCACTCGCTGCGCTCACCATCGAGGTCATCGGGCCGGTGCCGGAGGCCGCGGGCAAGTCCTACGAGCTGTGGGCACTGCCGCGCGGTGGCACGCCCGTCTCGCTCGGCCTGCTCCCGGCTGCAGGGAGCGCCGAGCGCACACTGAGCGAGCGGCAACGCAGGGCACTGCTCGCCGCCGACAAGGTTGCCGTCAGCGTCGAGCCCGCGGGCGGCTCACCGACCGGCAGTCCGACGGGTCCGATCGTGATCGTGACCGGCGTGCCGGCGCCCGGCTGACCTCAAACCTTCACCGGGAACGCCTCACGCCCGGCATAACGCACCGGGCCCAACTCGGCCTCGATGCGCAGCAGCTGGTTGTACTTGGCGATGCGGTCCGAGCGCGACAGCGACCCGGTCTTGATCTCGGTGGCGGCGGTGGCGACGGCGATGTCGGCAATCGTGCTGTCCTCGGTCTCGCCGGAGCGGTGCGATACGACCGCGGCGTAGTGCGCCTTGTCAGCCATGTCGATGCACTCGAGTGTCTCGGTGAGCGTGCCGATCTGGTTCGGCTTGATGAGGATGGCGTTGGCGATGTGCTTGTCGATCGCCTCGCGGAGAATGCGGGTGTTGGTGACGAACACGTCATCACCGACCAGCTGTACGGTCTTGCCGAGTGCCTGGGTCAGCTGGGCCCAGCCGTCCCAGTCCCCCTCGCTCATGCCATCCTCGATGCTGATGATCGGGTAGCGGGCGGCGAGGTCGGCGAGATACGCCGTAAACTCATGGGCGGTGAAGCTGCGCTTCTCGCCGGTGAGCTCGTAACGGCCGTTGCGGAAGAATTCCGAGCTGGCGACGTCCAGCCCGAGGTAGATATCGCGCCCGGCGTGGAAGCCGGCCCGCTCGATCGCCTGCAGGATCAGGCCGAGGGCCGCCTCGTTCGAGTCGAGGCTCGGCGCGAATCCGCCCTCATCGCCGACCGCCGTCGAGAGTCCGCGCGAGGCGAGCAGCTGCCGCAGCGCGTGAAATACCTCGGCGCCGTAGCGCAGCGCCTCGCGGAAGCTCGGCGCACCGACCGGCAGGATCATGAATTCCTGGATATCGAGGCTGTTGTTCGCATGCGCGCCGCCGTTGACGATGTTCATCATCGGCACCGGCATCACCGGCGCTCGCGCGCCGCCGGCGAGCTGCCCGAGATAGCGGTAGAGCGGCTCGCGTGCGTCCGCGGCAGCCGCACGGGCGGTGGCGAGCGACACCCCGAGGATGGCGTTGGCGCCGAGCCGGCTCTTGTTCTCCGTGCCATCGAGATCGATCATGCGGCGATCGATCTCGGCCTGTGCGCGCGCGTCTGCGCCGACGAGCGCGCCCTTGAGCGCCGTGTTCACGTGGTCGACCGCCCGCAGCACGCCCTTGCCGCCATAGCGTGTCTTGTCGCCATCGCGCAGCTCCACGGCCTCGCGCGTGCCGGTCGAGGCACCCGAAGGTACGGCTGCCCTGCCCTGCACGCCCGACTCGAGAATCACGTCGACTTCGACCGTGGGGTTGCCGCGCGAGTCGAGGATCTCGCGTCCGCGGATGTCAGTGATGTGGCTCACAGCAGCGTCTCCTCAAAGGGCACTTTCTTCACCGCGCGGTCGAGCTCGGTGAGCGTCGCGAGGAGCGGCTCCATGCGGCCGAGCGGCCAGGCGTTCGGTCCGTCCGAGAGCGCCTCCTCCGGCCGCGGGTGCGTCTCCATGAAGAGTCCCGCGACTCCGGCGGCGACTGCCGCCCGTGCCAGCACCGGGATGAACTCGCGCTGCCCGCCGGAGGCGGTCCCCTGACCGCCGGGCAGCTGTACCGAATGGGTGGCGTCGAACACCACCGGGCAGCCGGTCGCGCGCATGATGGAGAGCGAGCGCATGTCGGTGACGAGGTTGTTGTAACCGAAGGAGAAGCCGCGCTCGCACACCAGAATCTGCGCATTGCCGGTGGAGCGCGCCTTGTCGACCACGTTCTGCATCTCCCACGGCGAGAGGAACTGACCCTTCTTGATGTTGACGGGCTTGCCCTGGGCGGCTGTGTTGACGATGAAATTCGTCTGGCGGCAGAGGAATGCCGGCGTCTGCAGCACATCCACCACCGCGGCGACCTCCGCGAGCGGGGTGTCCTCGTGCACATCGGTGAGCACCGGCACGCCGATCGTGCGCCGCACATCCTCCAGCACGCGCAGGCCCGACTCGATCCCCGGCCCGCGAAAGCTCGCGCGCGAAGAGCGGTTCGCCTTGTCGTAGGAGGCCTTGAAGATGAAAGGCACGCGCAATCGCGTAGTGATCTCCTTGAGGCGTCCGGCGATCTCCTGCGTGAGCGCCGGGCTCTCGATCACGCACGGCCCGGCAATGAGAAAGAACGGCTGAGCCGCCCCGACCTCGTGTCCAGCGAGCTTCATGGTGGCGCCTGCGCCGCGCGCTCGGAGCCGCAGCGCCCTCAGGCGCCCGCTGCCCGCGGCAGCTGCGCCGCGCGCTGGGCGCGCGCGGCGCGGATGAAGCCGGTGAACAGCGGATGTCCGTCACGCGGCGTCGAGGTGAACTCGGGGTGGAACTGCGTCGCCACGAACCAGGGGTGATTGGCCAGCTCGATCACCTCGACGAGGCCATCGGGCGAGAACCCTGAGAAGCGCATGCCGGCCTGGCGGTAGCGATCGAGATAGTGATTGTTGAACTCGTAGCGATGCCGATGGCGCTCCATGATGAGATCGCGCCCGTAGATCTCACGGGCGCGGGTGCCGGCACTGAGCAGCACCTCCTGCGCCCCGAGGCGCATGGTGCCGCCCTTCTCAGAGCCCTCGTGGCGCGTCTGTGCGCCGTGCACCTGGTCCTGCCACTCGGAGATGAGCGCAATCACCGGATGGGGCGTGGCGCGATTGAACTCGGTGCTGTTGGCATCGCCGAGGCCGAGTGCGTGGCGGCCGAACTCGACGATCGCCACCTGCATGCCGAGGCAGATCCCGAGGTATGGGACGCCGTGCTCGCGCGCGTAGCGCACCGCCTGGATCTTGCCCTCGATGCCGCGCTCGCCGAATCCGCCGGGCACGAGGATCGCGTCCACTTCCTTCAGCATATGAGTGCCGTGCTGCTCGATATCGGTAGACTCGATGTAGTGGATGTTGACGCGCGTACGGCTCTTCAGGCCACCGTGCATCAGCGCCTCGTGCAGCGACAGGTAGGAGTCGCGGATCTGTACGTACTTGCCGACCATGGCGATGTCGACCTGACCGTCGGGGTTCGCCTTGCCGCTCACCACGTGACGCCACTCGGCAAGATCCGTCGGCGGCACCTCGAGTCGCAGCTTGTCGACGACGATGTCGTCGAGCCCCTGCTCGTGCAGCAGGATCGGAATGCGGTAGATGTCATCCGCGTCGACCGCCGAGATCACCGCGCGCTCCTCGACGTTGGTGAACAACGCGATCTTGCGGCGCTGCTCTTCCGGCAGCGGATGCTTGCAGCGGCACAGCAGCACATCGGGCTGGATACCGATGCCGCGCAGCTCCTTCACCGAGTGCTGCGTCGGCTTGGTCTTTATTTCCCCCGAGCCGCCCACGACCGGCACCAGCGTCAGGTGCATGTACACGCAGTTGTTGCGGCCGAGCTCGACACCGAGCTGGCGGATCGCCTCGAGGAACGGCAGCGACTCGATGTCACCCACCGTGCCGCCGATCTCGACCATGCAGACATCGGCACCGTCGGCGCCGAGCTTGATGCAGCGCTTGATCTCGTCGGTGATGTGCGGAATCACCTGCACGGTCGCGCCGAGGTAGTCGCCGCGCCGTTCCTTGGCGATGACCCGCTCGTAGATGCGCCCGGTGGTGAAATTGCTGTTGCGCCCGGTGGTGGTGCGCACGAAGCGCTCGTAGTGCCCGAGATCGAGGTCCGTCTCGGTGCCATCCTGGGTGACGAACACCTCGCCGTGCTGAAACGGGCTCATCGTGCCCGGATCGACGTTGATGTAGGGATCGAGCTTCACCATGGCCATCTTCAGGCCGCGGGCCTCGAGGATCGCGGCGAGCGAGGCGGCAGCAATGCCCTTCCCCAATGAGGACACGACGCCACCGGTGACGAAGACAAAACGCGTCATATGAGCTCGAGGAATTCCCGTCGTATGAAGCCGCTACCCAAAACCTGTCGGGTGCGACGACGGGCCAGCAGAGTAGCACATCTGGCCATCGTGATGCGCGCCGAGGGCGAAGGTAGTGCCTTACTGCACCCGCCAGAGGAGTCGGGCGCGGCGGCGGCTCGCCGCGTGGGCCTGCACGGACTCATCCAGCCACAGGTCCGCCACGCCGATCAGTCGCCCACCGTCGAACAGCAGCGGCAGCTGCGCGCGGCGTGCCGGCGGCACGCGTGCTTCCTGCAACAGCTGTTTGAGGGTGCGTCGCGGTCCACCGCGGACCGGCCGCAGCCGCTCCCCGCCGCGGCGCTCACGCAGCACCAAGGTGGGGCCTAGTGCATCGAGATCAAGCGGGCCGCGGGCATCGGGCTCGAGGACGAGCGCCCCGAAAGGTGGCGGCAGTATCTGGGCGCGCCGGCGCCGCCAGTGCCACGTCAGCTCGGGCAAGTGCGGAGTCGAGGCCCCCGCACCGCCACCGCCGCGCAGCACCAACAGGTCGCCCTGGCGCTGCACCGCCGCTCCTTCCCAGGCGATGAGCGGCTGCGCGTCCTCGCGCGCCGCGAGCAGCGCGCCGGCGATCTCATCAAGGCGGCTCGCGGGCGGGGCGAGGAAGCCGGCGGCGCTGATCCAGAAGCGCAGTGCATTGCGGCGCCGCTCGGGCGGCAGCCGCCGCAGCACTTTCGCCGACAGCATCGGCCCGCTGCTGGCGCGACCGGCATCGGCCTCAGCCAGCGCATCGAGCAGGCGCTGGGCCTCGGCCAGGTGGCGTGCGCTGCGTGAGACCGTCGCTGCCGCGGAGGGCCAGCGCGCGCGCACTACCGGCAGCACTCGCGCGCGCAGGTAGTTACGGTCCGGCCGCAACTGGGCGTTGCTCTCGTCTTCCACCCAGGTGAGCCCCTGCGCACGCACCCAGTCACCGAGCGCGGCGCGTGGCACAGAGAGCAGTGGGCGCACGAGAAGACCGCTACCGAAGGGCGCGAGCGCCGGCATCGCCGCGAGCCCGGCGGCGCCCGCCCCGCGCAGCAGCTGCAGCAGCACCGTCTCGAGCTGATCGTCCTGGTGATGCGCGGTGAGCAGCACTTCCCCTTCCGCGAGCGCCGCGCCGAGCAGGCGATAGCGCGCGGTGCGGGCGGTCGCCTCGAGCGACTCGCCACGTACGCGCGCGATGTTCGCAGTGCGTACCGAGAGCGGCACGCGCAGGCGGCGGGCGATGCGACGGCAGTGCCAGCTCCAGCGCCGCGAGTGCGGCTGCAGGCGATGGTCGATGTGCAGTGCGCGCAGTGCGCGCGGCGGACGTGGCAGCCCGGCGAGAGCGGCGAGGAGCGCGGTGGAATCGCAGCCGCCGCTGAAGGCAACGCACAGCGCGACGTCCGGGAAGTTCGGCAGCAGCTCACTGAGTCGCCGCTGCAGCCACTGCGGGCCGAAGCTCGATGGACTGCCGCGCCGCCGTGCGCGTGCCATGCGGGCTTTACGCGGCGTTTTCGGCAAATACGCCGAAAGCGGCGATCTTCTCGGCACGCGCCGCGCGCAGCTGATCGCGCGGCACCGCATCGAGCTCATCGAGATAGCGCACGAGCGCCGCCTTGAGCCTCGTCGCCATCGTCGCCGGGTCGCGGTGCGCGCCGCCGAGCGGCTCTTCGATGACCTCATCCACCAGGCCGAGCTTCTGCAGCCGGTCGGCCGTGAGGTTGAGCGCTTCGGCCGCCGCCTCTTTCTTATCCTGACTCTTCCACAGGATCGAGGCGCAGCCCTCGGGTGAGATCACCGAGTAGGTGCTGTACTGAAGCATCAGCAGGCGATCGCACACGCCGATGCCGAGCGCCCCGCCCGAGCCGCCCTCACCCGTCACCACCGTGACGATCGGGATGCGCAGCACCGACATCTCGAAGAGATTGCGGGCGATCGCCTCGCTCTGGCCGCGCTCCTCGGCACCAACACCGGGATAGGCCCCCTGGGTGTCGATGAGCGTCACCAGCGGCAGCCCGAACCGCTCGGCGAGGCGCATCAGCCGCAGCGCCTTGCGATAGCCTTCCGGTTTCGGCATGCCGTAGTTGCGCCGCACGCGCTCCTTGGTGTCACGGCCTTTCTGATGGCCGATGATCATGAGCGAGCGCTCCTCGATGCGGGCGAGCCCGCCGACGATCGCGCCATCGTCGGCGTACATACGGTCGCCGTGCAGCTCGTTGAACTCGCTGCAGATCGCATTCACGTAGTCGAGGGTGTAGGGACGGTGCGGATGGCGCGCGAGCTGCGTGATCTGCCAGGGAGTGAGGTTGGCAAAGATGCTCGAGGTGAGCTGACGGCTCTTGGCCTGCAGCCGCGCGATCTCGTCCTGGATGTTGACCTCGGAGTCCGAGGTTACGTGACGCAGCTCCTCGATCTTCGCTTCCAGCTCGGCGATCGGTTGTTCGAAATCGAGGAATGAGACGGCCATGGGGCGAGAGCGTAACCTAACTGGGCACCCCGTGAAATTGCGCTTGCCACCACGGGTAAGTCACACCGGGAGTCAAGATGCGTAATTTCACGGGGACCCCGCGCCCCACCCCAAGGAATTACGCGGTCAACGCAGGTCGGCAGAGAAGGGAGCGGCGGCGGCCGGCGCCGGGGCCGCGTAGATCACCTGCACCGCTTCGCGTCCGAGCAGTCCCTCGAGCTGTTCCAGCAGCTCGCGGCTGGCGCGCACCGCCCACTCCTGGCCGAGGTTGAGTGCGCCGTTCGCTTCCCGGCCGGCATACTCGACAGTTATCGGACAGGGTCCGGGGCGCCACGGCGTCAGGATCGCTGCGAGGCGCTCCAACAGCCGTCCGGCCTCCGCGTGCGTGCAACGGATCACCAACCGCCGCGCCTCCTGCTCGCGCAGCTTGTCGAGCTCGGTGAGGCGCCGCGCGGCGAGCCGCCAGGCGTCGCTGAACTCATCGAACCTCAACAGGCCCTCGACCACCACCAGCGCGTCCTTGGCGATGAGGTCACGGTGCTTCTGCCAGGTCTCCTCGAACAGCATGGCTTCGATCCGCCCGGTGCGATCGTCGAGCGTCAGGATCACGCGCGGCCCGCGCTTCTTCACCTCATCGATGAGACCGGCGACCGTCACGGGCTTGCCGCCCCCGAACCGCCCCGCCTCGAGGCCCGGGAGCGGCCGATCGCTCACCAGGTCGCCGATGCGATGTGAAACCAGGCGCGGCAGCGCGGACTCGAAGCGTGCCAGCGGATGGCCGGTGAGATACAAGCCAAGGGTCTCGCGCTCGCCGGCGAGACGCACCGCCTCGCTCCACTCCGGCAGCGGCGCTACCCGCTGCAGCTGCGGAAGCTCGGCTCGCTCCGCGCTCGCGAGCCCGAACAGGTCGTTCTGACCGGCCTCATGGGCGCGGCTCCTCTGGTCGCCGAGCTGCATCGCGGAAGCGAGGCGGTCCATGAGCGTGGCACGGTTGGCGCCGAGCCCATCGAGGCTGCCCGCGCGCAGGAGCGCCTCGAGCACGCGGCGGTTGACCTTCTGCAGGTCGAGCCGCCGGCACAGATCCTCGAGGCTCTGATAGGTGCCGTGCGCCTCGCGCTCGGAGATGAGTGCTTCCACCGCGCCACGGCCGACCCCGCGCACGGCGCCGAGCCCATAGCGGATGCTGTCCTCGCCGCAGGCGGTGAACTCGTAGCGCGAGGCGTTCACATCCGGTGACAGCACCGCGAGGCCCATGTCGCTGCACTCCTTGATGAGTGTCACCACCTTGTCGGTGTGGTCCATATCCGCCGACAGCACGGCTGCCATGAACTGCGCCGGGTAGTGCGCCTTGAGGTAGGCGGTCTGGTAGGAGAGCAGCGCATAGGCCGCTGAATGCGACTTGTTGAACCCGTAGCCGGCAAACTTCTCCATCAGGTCGAAGATGTGGGCGGCGCCGTGCTGCGCTACGCCGCGGGCGACTGCACCGCTCACGAACACCGAGCGCTGCTGCGCCATCTCCTCGGGCTTTTTCTTGCCCATCGCCTTGCGCAGCAGATCGGCTCCACCGAGCGTGTAGCCGGCGAGCACCTGGGCGATCTGCATGACCTGCTCCTGGTAGAGGATCACGCCGTAGGTGGGTTTGAGGATCGGCTCGAGGCTCGGGTGCAGGTAGTCGATGGCGGCATCGCCGCCGGCGTGCTTGCGGTTGATGAAGTCATCGACCATGCCCGACTGCAGCGGCCCGGGGCGAAACAGCGCCACCAGCGCCACGATGTCCTCGAAGCGATCGGGCTGCAGGCGACGGATGAGATCCTTCATGCCGCGCGATTCGAGCTGGAACACCGCGGTGGTGCGGCACGAGCGCAGCAAGGCGTAAGTGGGCGCATCGTCCATGGCGAGCGAGCTCACCTCCAGCGGCTGGCTGCCTGCGGGCAGCGAGCGGTTGATGAGCTGTGCGGCGCGGTCGATGATCGTGAGCGTCCGCAGTCCAAGGAAGTCGAACTTCACGAGTCCCGCCGCTTCGACATCGTCCTTGTCGAACTGCGTGACGACGTTGCCGCCGGCGGCGTCGCAGTAGAGCGGCGCGAAGTCGGTGAGCACCGATGGGGCGATCACCACCCCGCCGGCGTGCATGCCGGCGTTGCGGGTGAGGCCTTCGAGCGAGCGCGCCAGATCGATGAGGTTGCGAACCTCGTCCTCTTCCTGGTACAGCCTTCTCAGCTCCGCTTCCTTCTCGAGTGCGGCATCGAGCGTGATGCCGAGCTCGAAGGGTATGAGCTTGGCGATGCGGTCGACGTAGCCATAGGGCATGCCGAGCACCCGTCCGACATCGCGCACCACGGCCTTGGCCGCCATCGTGCCGTAGGTGATGATCTGCGAGACGCGCTCGCGACCGTATTTCTGCGCCACGTAGTCGATCACGCGGTCGCGCCCGTCCATGCAGAAATCGATGTCGAAGTCCGGCATCGAGACGCGCTCGGGATTGAGGAAGCGCTCGAACAGCAGGTCGTAGCGGATGGGGTCGAGATCCGTGATCCCCAGGCTGTAGGCAACCAGCGAGCCCGCTCCCGAGCCTCGTCCGGGTCCCACCGGGACGCCATTCCCGCGCGCCCAGCGGATGAAGTCCGCGACGATGAGGAAGTAGCCCGCAAAGCCCATCTGGCAGATGACATCGAGCTCGCGTGCGAGGCGCTCGTGGTGCCCCGCGGGCACGGCGGCGCTGTCCGCGAAGCGTGCCGCGAGTCCGCGCGCGGCAGAGCCACGCAGGAACTCCTCGGTGGAGACTGCCGCGGGCAGCGGGTACTGCGGCAGCCGCGCCTCGCCGAGCGTGAGCACCAGGCTGCAGCGCCGCGCGATCTCGACAGAATTCGCGAGCGCTTCGGGCACATCCGCGAACAGCGCCGCCATCTCCTGCGGGGTGCGCAGGTACTGCTGGCGCGAGTAGCGGCGCACGCGTCCGGCGTCCGCGAGCAGCGCGCCATCGTGTATGCAGACACGCGCCTCGTGCGACTCGAACTCGGCCGCCTTGAGGAAGCGCACGTCGTTGGTGGCGACCACCGGCACGCCGCGGCGCGCCGCGAGCGCCACGGCGCCTTCGATGTAGACCTCCTCGAACGGCCGGCCGAGGCGCTGCAGCTCGAGGTAGAAACGGCCGGGAAACAGTTTGAGCCAGGCATCGAGCGCGCGTTCGGCCTCGGGCTCACGTGCGTTGACGAGCGAGCGCCCGATGTCGCCCTCGGCCGCGCCGGAGAGCGCGATCAGACCCTCGAGCGCGGCCACCGAGAGCCAGCGGCGCTCGATGCGCGGCACGCCGCGCTCCTGACCCTCGAGATACGCATGGGTCACGAGCTGCGCGAGATTGCGGTAACCGAGCTGCGACTGACAGAGCAGCGTCAGGCGCGAGGGTGCGGCGCGCTCGCCCTCCTCCGCGACCCACAGGTCGATGCCCACCAGCGGCTTCACGCCGCTGCGCAGCGCCTCGCGGTAGAACTTGACCATCGCGAAGAGATTGTTCTGGTCGGTGACCGCGACCGCCGGCATGCCCGCCGCCGCCACCGCCGTGACGAGCTCCGCGATGCGCACGACGCTGTCACTGAGCGAGTACTCGGTGTGCAGCCGCAGGTGGACGAAGCCCTGAGACATCAGTCCGACTCCTGCGCCTCGATCCCGAGCAGGCCCAGCAATGCCTCATCGTCATCCTCATCAACCAGGCTGCAGCGTACGGGGCTGAAGGAGCGGCGGTGCTGTGGCGAGGGAGTGCGGCCACGCAGCGCCGTCAGGTGTGCGGGGGTGCAGTAACCCTTGTGTGCCGCCAGCTCGAAGCCCGGGTAACACGCGTCCAGCGCCTGCATCATGGCGTCGCGACAGGTCTTGGCGAGAATCGAGGCCGCGCTGATCGCCGAGACGCGCGCATCGCCGCCGACGATCGCTTCGACGGTGCACCCGAATGGCAGGTCGCTGACGCACGGGCAGCGATTGCCATCGATGCGCACGTGCGTCGGGGCCACCGGGAGCGCCAGCAACGCGCGGCGCATGGCGAGCATCGTCGCCTGGAAAATATTCAGCGAGTCGATCTCGTCGCGATCGGCCCAGCCGATGCCGAAGGCGAGCGCGCGACTGCGGATGATCGGCGCGAGGCGCGCCCGTTCGTTCGGCGTCAGGACCTTCGAATCGGCGAGCCCGCGGATGCGCCGGCTGCGATCGAGGATGACCGCGGCTGCGACCACCGGGCCTGCGAGCGGCCCGCGCCCCGCCTCATCCACGCCGGCGACGCGGGCCAGGTTCCACGCTGCAGTTCTGCGCATCACGCACCTGCCGCGCGCGGTGTAGCGGGCGCGCCCGAACCGCGGCCGGCGCATTCGAGAATCGCCTCGGCTGCGCGCGCCGCGCCGCCGCGGCGCAGACTGCGGTGCACGGCGGTAAATTCATCGAGCAGCTCACGCACGTGGTCGCGGTCCTCGAGCTCCTGAAGCAGTGCATCGCCGAGCGCCGCGCCCTGCACCTGCTCCTGGAAGAACTCGGGCACGAGGCGGCGGCCGGCGAGCAGGTTCGGCTGCGAAAAGTATCGCACCTTCACCAGCTTCAGAGTTCGCAACAGAAAGGCGGTTGGAGCGCTCACCTTGTAAGCGACGACCATCGGCCGCCCGGTGAGGAGTGTCTCGAGGGTCGCGGTGCCGGAGGCTACGATCGCCCCATCGGCGGCGGCGAGGGCCCGTTGCGCCTGGCCATCCAGCACCCGAATGGTCGGTACATCGGGCACTTGCGCAATCTCTCTCACGAATGCTTCACGAGCGGCCGCCGAGGCCATCGGCGCGAGGAACTGCCAGCCGGGCCGCCGTGTGGCAATCCAGGCCGCCGCTGCGGCGAAGGGCGCCGCCAATCGCGACACCTCTGCGATGCGGCTGCCCGGCAAAAGCGCCACGACCTTCGTCAGCGGATCGAGCCCGAGAGCGCGCCGCGCCTCAGCGGAATCGATAGTGAGCGGGATCTGATCCGCGAGCGGGTGCCCCACGAACACGGCGGGCACCTGGTGCTGGCGGTAGAACTCGGTTTCGAACGGCAGCAGGCACAGCACGAGGTCGCAGGAGGCGCCGATGGTGCGCACGCGGCTCTGCCGCCACGCCCACACCTGGGGACTCACGTACTGGACGGTGCGGATCCCGGCGGCTTTCAGCTGCCGCGCGAGCAGCAGGTTGAATTCCGGCGCATCGATGCCGACAAATACGTCGGGCCGCGCGGCAGTAAAGCGTCGCCGCAGGTCGGAGCGCAGCCGCAGCAGGCGCGGCAGATGCTGCAGCACCTCGGTGAGTCCCATGACCGCGAGCTCCTCCGAGCGCGCCCACGCCTCACAGCCCGCAGCGATCATCTTCGGGCCGGCAACGCCAAAGCACTCCACGGCAGGCGCGCGCTCGCGCAGCGCCGCAATCAACGCCGCGCCGAGCTGATCTCCGGAATGCTCGCCCGCCACGATGCCGACGCGCAGCGGCGGCGGCGGCGCCGCGGCGCTGCGCCCGTCCGACGCGCTCATCGCACCAGGCTGCGCGTCGAACCGTGGATGAAGTCGACGAAAGCCCGGATCTCGCTGCGCTCCGCCGCGACTGCCGTGAGACGTTCGAGCGCCTCCGACAGTTTCAGATCCGAGCGGTAGATGACGCGGTAGGCCTCGCGGATGTGGCGGATCTGCTCCTCGCTGAAGCCGCGGCGCTTGAGGCCCTCCACGTTGACGCCGTGGGGCACGGCGGGGTTGCCGGCCACCATGACGTACGGCGGCACGTCGCGCGAGAGAATCGCGCCGCCGCCGAGGAAGGCATGCGCGCCGATCTTGGTGAACTGGTGTATGGCGACGAGCCCGCCGAGGATCGCCCAGTCGCCCACCTCGACGTGACCGCCCATGGCGACGCTGTTGGCGAACACGGTGTTGTTGCCGATCACGCAGTCGTGCGCGACGTGCGAGAAGGCCATGAACAGGTTGTCGCTGCCGATGGTCGTCACGCCCTTGTCGTGAGTGGTGCCGCGGTTGATCGTGCAGCTCTCACGGAAGACGTTGCGGTCGCCGATCACCAGGCGGGTGGGCTCGCCGCGATATTTCTTGTCCTGCGGGGCATCGCCGATGGAAGCGAACTGGAAGATGCGGTTGTCTTCGCCGATGAGGGTTGGACCGTTGACGACCACGTGCGGTCCGATGACGGTGCGCGCGCCGATCCGCACGTGCGGGCCGACGATGCTGAAGGGCCCGACCGTCACATCCGGCGCCAGCTGCGCCTCGGGGGCGATGATGGCGCGCGCGTCGATCACTTGCCGCTCTCCGGAGCGACCATCATCTGCGCGTGTGCCACTTCCTGGTCGCCGACCTGCGCCACGGTAGCGAAGCGCCAGATGCCCTTGAGCGAGCGCTCGAGCTGCGCGATGAGCAGCAGCTGGTCTCCCGGCACCACCGGCCGGCGAAAGCGCGCCTTGTCGATGCCAACGAAGTAGAAGCGCGTCGTGTGGTCCGGAATCACATTGGCGGTGACGAAGCACAGGATGCCGGCAGCCTGCGCCAGTGCCTCGATGATCATGACACCCGGCATCACCGGGCGCCCCGGGAAGTGCCCGGGAAAGAACGGCTCGTTGTAGGTGACGTTCTTCAGCGCGCGGATGCTCTCGCCCGGGCGGCATTCGAGCACGCGGTCGACCAGCAGGAACGGGTAGCGGTGCGGCAGCCGCTCGAGGATCGCCTGCATGTCGAGTTGGACCGCTTCAGTCATGATCCTCTTCCGGCCCCTCTCCCGCCGCGGACTTTATTGCCGAGATGCCAGCGGCACCCTCCAGCCGTCGCAGACGCTCCTCGAGTACGCCGCTGCGCTTGAAGCGCGCGACCAGACGCCGCCAGGCGTGTGCCTCCTCCGTGGGAAGGGTGCTGGAGTATACGCCGGCGGCCGTGATCGAGTGACTCACCGCGGATTTAGCCGTGATCACCACGTCGTCGGCGACCGTGAGATGCCCGGCGATGCCGACCATGCCACCGATCATGCAGCGCTTGCCGATGCTGACGCTGCCGGAGATGCCGGTGCACGCGGCGATCGCCGTGTGCGATCCGATGCGCACGTTGTGGCCGACCATGATGAGGTTGTCGAGTTTCACGCCATCCTCGATGACCGTGTCCTCGATGGCACCGCGATCGATGGTGGTGTTGGCGCCCACCTCCACGTCCGCGCCGACGCGTACGCTGCCGACCTGCGGCACCTTGAGCCAGGTGCCCTTATCGGGCGCGAAACCGAAGCCGTCGGCGCCGATCACGGCGCCCGGCTGCAGCACGCTGCGCGCCCCGATCTGTACACCGGGTCCGAGCGTCACACGCGCGACGAGCCGCACGTCGGCGGCGAGGCTCACGCGCTCATCGAGCTCGCAGTGCGGCCCGATGACGACGCGCGCGCCAACGATCGCGTGTTCGCCGACGGTGGCGTACGCGCCCACCTCGGCGCTCGGATCGACGCGCGCGCTCGCGGCCACGAGCGCCGTCGGGTGTATGCCCGGGGCGAGCGGTGGTGGCGGGTGCAGCAGCGCCGCAATGCGCGCGTAGGTCGCGTAGGGGTTCTCGCACAGCAGCAGCGCCGCTTTACAATCCGGCGCATCCACGCCGCTTGCCACTACCGCGGCCGCGCGCGTCGCGGCGAGCTGCGCGCGGTAGCGCGGATTTGCCAGGAACGCCAGCGAGCGGCCATCGGCAGCTGCGAGCGTCGCGACCTGCTCGACGCGCGTATCGGGATCGCCGCGCAGCTCGCAGCCGAAACGGACGGCGAGCTCGCCA
>Ga0306922_10002293_pt1 | contig 17779 bp, 21 predicted proteins | sample sta12Cox44000082_FD_203758 | JGI IMG/M metagenome (GOLD analysis project Ga0306922, IMG submission 203758) | Lab enrichment of tropical soil microbial communities from Luquillo Experimental Forest, Puerto Rico - statoxic.12C.oxic.44.000.082 (v2)... | ecosystem: Environmental > Terrestrial >... | reverse complement strand
CTGTTTCATGGATATCTCTCCCTTCTGTTTTGCGGCGCGCCCGCGCGGCTCGCGTTTTCGACGATCGACCGGAGGGCTAGGCAAGGGCAGTCACCTCCTACGGCTGCGGACTACCCGTCCCTTAAAGACGGGATCATAAATGCCGAACTTGATTGCGCGCTCCTGCCCCGCCAAGCCACAGAAACCGGGGCTGCATGCGTTTTTCAGCCCGAGCTTGAGATGGCTTCCCATTGGCTTCCCGGAGCGTTTCCAGGTAAGCCACCATTTCAGGAAATGCCCGCCGCTCCGGCACATCTTGGGAAGCCAAAAAGGGCTTGCTGTTAATGGCTCGTCAACGGGAGGCGCGCGTCACGGCTGTTTCGGGTCACGCCACCAGGTCTCGGGCAGATAACCGTACAGCGAGGTCGTCGCCGGCCGCGCGATGCCCGACCAGCGGGCGATCCACTGGGCGGGAAGATGAAACAGCGGGATGGTGTAGAAGCCGGAGATGAGCATGCGATCGAGCGCGCGCACGGCGGCGACGAAATCGTCCTGACTTTCCGCCTTGAGCAGCGCGGCAATCGTGGCGTCGACGGCGGGACTCTTCACGCCCATGTAGTTGCGCGTGCCGGACTGATCGGCCGCCGCCGCTCCCCAATAGAAGGCCTGCTCGTTTCCCGGCGAGAGCGATTGATCCCAGCGGTTCTCGATCATGTCGAAATCGAAGGCAAGTCTTCGCCCGTCGTATTCCAGCGCCTCGACCGAACGAACATGTGCGGTGATCCCGGCGCGCTTGAGACTACGGGCAAACAGCAGCGCGAGGCGCTCGCCCTCCCGCGCGGAGACATCGACCCTCGTGCCGACCAGAATCTCGAATGTCAGCGGCCGGCCGGTTTTGCGTTCAACCAAGTCGGTGCCGCGCAGCTCGTATCCCGCGGCGGCAAAAAGTGCGAGCGCGCGCTTGAGCGTGGTGCGGTCGCGTCCGGAGCCATCGGTCGCGGGCGGAGACCACGTGCCATCGAGCACGTCGGGCCGAACCGCGTCGGGGAACGGCGCCAGCAGTTCTTTTTCCCGCTGACTGGCCGGCCGGCCATGCGAGGAGAGCTCCGATCCGTCGAAATAGCCGACCGTGCGCCGGTAGAGATCGAAATAGTAGCTGTGGTTGATCCATTCAAAGTCGAACAGGAGCAATATCGCCTCGCGCACCCGCGCGTCGGAGAACACGGCGCGGCGCGTGTTGAACACGAAATAGTTGCTCGGCTTCGGAGCGCCGCTGGGAAGCGCCTCCTTGATCACACGGCCTTCGCGCATGGCGGGAAAATCGTACGCCGTTTGCCATCGCGTCGGATCTTCCTCTTTGCGTACGTCGTAGAGGCCGCGCTTGAACGCTTCCAGATGTGAATTGGGATCGCGGTAGTAATCGAAGCGGATCTCGTCGAAATTCCAGAATCCGCGGTTGATCGGAAGATCGCGTCCCCAATAATTGGGATTGCGCTTGAGCGTCACGCTCTTGCCCGGATCGACCTCGCCGACGACGTAAGGCCCGGTGCCGATCAGCCCGTGAAACGAGGTTTCCTCGAAGGTCTCGGGATTGATCGCGTGCTTGGCGAGAACCGGCATCAGCCCAAGAATGAGTGGCAGCTCACGATCGTCGCTGCCGGCGAGGTCGAAGCGCACCGCGCGCTCGCCGATCGGCTCGGCCTTGGTGACCTTGGCGTAATAGATGCGATGATTGGGTCGTCCTTTGTCGCGCAGAATTTGCCAGGAAAATATGACGTCCTCGGCGGTGACCGGGCGGCCGTCGGAGAATTTCGCGGCGGGATCGAGATAGAAGGCGACGTAGCTGCGCTGCGCGTCGGTTTCGACGGCGCGCGCAACCAGCCCATAGAGCGTGAAAGGCTCGTCATAGGCGCGCGCCATCAGGCTCTCGACGACATAGCCGCTGATCACGTTGTTTCCGCTGACCAGTGGCGCACGTATGCCTTGGGCGACCAGGCCTTTGACGATGAACGGATTGAGGCTGTCGAACGTGCCGAGCACGCCTTGCACCAGACGCCCGCCCTTGGGCGCGTCCGGATTTGCGTAAGGCAAGCGGGTAAAGCCCTCCGGCAAGGCTGGCTCGCCGTGCATGGCGATCGCGTGCTTGGGCTCGGCGGCTTGCGCCTGTCCCGAGGCGACGCTGAACAGCGCCAAACCCAGCGGCAGGGCGCACCACGTAAGCGCGCGGATCGCCGCACTGGCGGGGTGCGGGAACTCGAGGAGAGGGCGTGCGGTCACTGAGCGATTCGGGGCCTGGCACTTTCTCTCGTATATCGCCGCTGAATGGGGCAGGCTTGCGCCGATTTGACCCATGTTTACAGGCGGCCCTGCCGGCCGGTTCCGCCTTTGGCGCAATCGCCGGCGAAAAGCTCGCCGCAGCGAGCCAGGCGTCACGCTGTTGCCGCATTTGGTGCCGACACCGAAGGGCGGGACGGTCGTTTCGGCCGGGGGCGCCGCGATTGCGGTCAGCAAGAGGGATCTGTGATGGATGAACGGTCGCTTTTAGCACCGGCTCGACCGGTCGCACGCGCATTTGCCGTTGCCGCGGCAACGACCATGCTCACCGCATTGATCGGCTCCGCCGCTTTCGGCCAGGCGCCGCCGGCGACGCCAGCTCCCAAAGCGGCACCGAAGGCGGCGCCGAAGGCTGCCCCTGCGCCGAAGCCGGCAGAGGCGCCCGCGCCGCAAGCGCAAGCGCCGCAGCAAGGCGAGCAGCCGCAGCTGATCTTCTCGCCCTGGACCAAGTTCTGCCTCAAGGGCCAAGAGGCAAACGCCAAGCAGGTCTGCTTCACCGGCAAGGACGGCCGCGTCGAATCCGGCATGCCCGTGGTGGCTGCGGTGCTGATCGAGCCGGAAAACGATCCGAAAAAGGTCCTGCGCGTCACCTTGCCGCTGGGCATGTCGATCCAGCCGGGCACGCGCGTGATCGTCGACAACGGTCAGCCGATGACCGGCCCGTACGTGATCTGCTTCAACAACGGCTGCATGGCTGATTACGAAGCGAGCGGCGAGCTGATCGGCAAATTGAAAAAGGGGCAGGGCCTCGTCATCCAGGGCATCAACGGCGCCGGCCAGCCGATCAGCCTGGTCGTTCCGCTTGGCGATTTTGCCAAGGCCTATGACGGCCCGCCGACCGATCCGAAGGTCTTCGAGGCGCAGCAGCAGCAGCTTCAGCAAGAGCTGCAAAAGCGCGCTGAAGAGGCCCGCAAGAAGCTCGAGCAGCAGCAGTCACAGGCTCAACCGCCGCAACCGCAGCAGCAAGCAGCGCCGCGATAACGCAAGCTTAGGATGAGACACAAAAGGCGCGCCTCGGGCGCGCCTTTTTTGTTACGTGTTCAATTCAGCAATGAATTGCGCGGCCGATAGCGGCCCTTCTCGTCGCGTTCGAAGATTTCCGGGACCTGAGGGTGGCGCACCGGCTCGCCGGACGTATCGGGCAGCAGATTCTGCTCGGACACATAGGCGATGTATTCGGTTTCCGCGTTCTCGGCGAGCAGGTGATAGAACGGCTGATCCTTGCGCGGGCGCACCTCCGCGGGAATGGACTGGTACCACTCCTCGGTATTGTTGAATTCGGGATCGATGTCGAAGATCACACCGCGAAACGGAAACAAGCGGTGCCGGACGACCTCGCCGATCTTGAATTTGGCGCTGCGCATCTTGCTCATTGGCAAACCGAGATAGCCTATGCCGGCGTCTCCTGCTAGTGCCGCGAACCCGAAGTTCGCACACATTATGCCGCGAGTGCGTTTGCGAACTTCGGGTTCAAAGCGGCACTAGAATCATAGAGTTGGCTAGTGTCCCTTTGATTCCGAAGTTCGCATTCGAGTCTGCCGCAAGAATGGTGCGAACTTCGGAATCAGGACACTAGAGGGTCACAGGCGGTATTGCGCGGCCAGTTCCGGGTCTTTGGCGGCAACCAGGCGCGCGAGATCGACCATCACCTTGGCCTGCTTCCAGGTGGCGTCGTCCTGCATCTTGCCGTCGATCATCACCGCGCCGCTTCCGTCCGGCATCGCCTCGAGAATTTTCCTGGCGAACGCCACCTCGGCCGGATCTGGCGAGAACACGCGCTTGGCGATCGGCACCTGGCTCGGATGCAAGGTCCAGGCGCCCACGCAGCCCATCAGGAACGCATCGCGGAACTGCGCCTCGCAGCCATCCGCATCGGCAAAATCGCCGAACGGGCCGTAGAACGGCTTGATGCCGGCAGCGGCACACGCGTCGACCATCTTCGCCAGCGTGTAGTGCCAGAGATCCTGGGGAAACCGCTGGCGCGGCGCACCGGGCTTGGCATCGGCAAGCACCACGTAATCGGGATGGCCACCGCCGACCCGCGTCGTTTTCATGCCGCGCGACGCGGCGAGGTCGGCGGGGCCCAGGCTCATTCCGTGCATGCGCGGTGACGCCGTCGCGATCGCCACGACGTTGTCCACGCCCTGCGCGGTTTCCAGGATGGCGTGGATCAGAATTGGTTTGCGCAGCCGGTGCTTGGCCTCGAGCTGGGCCAGCAGCTGGTCGAGATAATGGATGTCCCAGGCTCCCTCGACCTTCGGCAGCATGATCACGTCGAGCTTTGCACCGACCGCGCCGACGATCTCGACCACGTCGTCGAGCACCCAAGGCGAATTCGGCGCATTGATCCGCGTCCACAGACCGGTTGCGCCGAAATCGTTCGCCTCGGCCATCGCGATGAAGCCTGCCCGCGCCGCCGCTTTCGCATCAGCGGGGATCGCGTCCTCGAGATTGCCGAGCACCACGTCGACCTGCGCGATGAGCTCCGGCACTTTCGCGCGCAGCTTCTCGATGTGCGGCGGCACGAAATGGATCATTCGCTCGAGCTTGACCGGCAGCTCGCGCAGCGGTGCGGGGGCGCCGATGGCAAGCGGCTTGAAAAAATCGCGTGGCAGCTTCACGTCGTGATCCTGGTCGGCGCCGTTCGGCTCACTGCAGCGGGATGTTGGCTTGCTTGATCACCTTGCCCCAAAGCTGCATTTCCTCGGCGAAGTCGAATGCAACTGTAACCTGGGTAGAACGCAGCGCAATCTGAGCGCTTGACCGATCGCAACTGTAACTTGGGTTGACGCCATCACAACGCCTCGCCGCGCATGAGCCGCGGCTGCGAGGCTAGCGGGGCCACGCCCTCGCGCATGACAGATCGGCGTAGCGGCCCAACGTGCCGCATCAGGAATAGTCCGAGCCCGCGCGCCCCTTGCAGCGGCAAGAAGTCGGAGAGCAGGCTGCGATTGAGAATATCGACGGCGAGCGTGCGCCCGGTGATGTCGGCGCGACGCATCGCATCATGGCGCTCGGTCACGTCCCCGACATCCTGCCCTGCGCGATGCGCAGCAACCACGAGCTCCGCAATCGTGGCGGCGTCGCGCAGGCCGAGATTGAGTCCCTGCGCGCCGATCGGCGCAACCACGTGGGCCGCTTCGCCGATCAGCGCCACGCGCCGCGCGGCGAAGCGATCTGCCGTCTCGGCCACAAGCGGGAACACGCCGCGGCCCGGCTCGACCGCGATCTTGCCCAGGATCGAATGGGAGCGCCGTTCGATTTCCGCCGCGATTTCCGCATCGGTCAGCGCGGCGAGACAAGCGGCTTCGGCGGGGTCAACCACGAACACCAGGCTGGAGCGCCGGCCGGGCAGCGGGACGAGGGTGAATGGGCCCGTTGCGGCGTGAAATTCGGTCGACGCATCATGATGTTCACGGGCATGGCTGAGATTGAGGGTGAGCGCCGTCTGGGGATAGGCGCGGCGCTGCACGTCGATGCCCGCAGCCGCGCGGCACATCGAGTGCCGCCCGTCCGCTCCAATCGCCAGGCGGGCGGAGAGCGCGACACCGCTCTTGCAGCCGATCGTGACCCGATCATCCTCGATCGCAACAGTGGCGGCTTCGTCTTCGAGGCGCGCAAGGTTCGGCAGCTCACGCGCGCGCGCCTCGAGCGCGGCGATCAGCAGCCGGTTCTCGATGTTGTGACCGAAGGCATCGAGCCCGATCTCCCTGGCGGCAAACGAAACCTCCGGCGCGCGTACCAGGCGTCCGGTGTCGTCGACGAGCCGCAAGACCCGTAATGGCGCGGCGTGCGCTTGGCAGCGCTGCCACACCCCCAGCGTGTCGAGCGCCGTGACCGAGCCTGCCAACAAAGCACTGGTCCGGTGATCCGGATCGGTTCGCGATTTTGCAACCAGCCCGGTCGCAATTCCGGCGCCGGCCAATGCGATCGCCGCGGTCAAGCCGGCCGGCCCGCCGCCCACAACCACCACTTCGAAACGCGAAATTGTCACGCGCGCCTCACCGCTCTCTGGCCTATATGTGACACGCGCAATGGAGCCCAAATTGTCCCCGCTCGTCCAGGCACGCGCCTTTGCCGTGCATGTCTTCACTGCCGCCGGGGCAGCGCTCGCGCTCGCCGCGCTCATCTATGCGACCGGCGCGCAGTGGAGCGCCATGTTCTTGTGCCTCGGCGCCGCACTCATTGTCGATGCCGTCGACGGCACCTTCGCGCGTTACCTCAAGGTGGCCGAGGTGCTGCCGCGCTGGTCCGGCGATGTGCTCGATTTCGTCGTCGATTTCGTCACCTACGTGTTCGTTCCGGCTTATGCGATCGCCGCCGGCGGACTGCTGCTGGAACCGCTGGCGCTACCGGGCGGGATCGTCATCGTTACCACGGGCGCGCTCTATTTCGCCGACCGGCAGATGAAGACCGGCGACAATTACTTCCGTGGCTTTCCCGCGCTCTGGAACCTGGCGGCGTTCTACCTGTTTCTGCTCAAGCCGGCGCCCTGGGCCGCGGCGGCGCTGGTGGCCGCGCTTGCGGTGCTCACCTTCGTGCCGTTCAAATTCGTCCATCCGGTACGCGTGGTGCGGCTGCGGCTGCTGAACATTGCACTTTTGGTTCTGTGGTCGGTGTTGGCGTTGATCGCCGTGCTGCGGGCATTCGAGCCGGGCCGCCTCGTTGTCGGCGGGCTCGTCCTCATTGCACTCTATTTCCTTGCCGTCGGACTGAGCGAGAAGCGCTGAATGAGCGCGGCTTCGCTGCTCACGGATCCCAACGCCTGGGCGGCACTCGTGACGCTCACCGCGGCAACCGCCGCCGCCGCAGCCGGGCGCCGTGACCGCTTGAATCGCCGGGGCTGCTGAGAGACATTCGCCGGCCGCTTGGCGGCGCGTGCAACAACGGGAGTAACGGCGATGACGGCAGCGGTGCGCGTACACAAGACGGGCGGCCCGGAAGTGCTGACCTATGAAGATGTTTCGGTGCCGGCGCCGGGTCCCGGCCAGATCAAGCTCAAGAACCACGCCATCGGCGTCAATTTCATCGACACCTACTTCCGCATGGGCATGTATCCCTCACCCGTCGGATTGCCATTCGTGTCCGGCAACGAGGGCGCCGGCGAAGTGACGGCGGTCGGGCAGGGCGTGACCGAAATCAAGGTCGGCGACCGCGTCGGCTACGTGTCTGCGCTTGGATCCTATGCGGCCGAGCGGATTATGCCCGCCGAACGGGCGGTGAAGCTACCGGACAAGATCAGCTACGAGCAAGCCGCGGGAATGATGCTCAAAGGCATGACGGTGCAATATCTGCTGCGGCGAACCTATCGCGTGCAGAAGGGCGACAATGTGCTCATTCATGCCGCCGCCGGCGGCATCGGTCTCATCGCCTGCCAATGGGCGAACCATCTCGGCGCCAACGTGATCGGCACCGTCGGCTCGAAGGAGAAGGGCGAGCTCGCCAAGAAAAACGGCGCGCATCATATCATCAATTATCGGGACGAAGACTTCGTTGCGAAGGTCAAGGAGATCACCGGCGGCAAGCTGTGCGAGGTGGTCTATGACGGCGTGGGCAAGGCGACGTTCCCTGCTTCCCTCGATTGCATCAAGCCGCTCGGCATGTTCGTGAGCTTCGGCAGCGCGTCGGGCCAGATCGACGCCTTCAACATCAACATCCTGCAGACCAAGGGCTCGCTGTTTGCAACCCGGCCCACGCTCAACACCTACGCCGCCAAGCGGGAGGACCTGCTCAAGATCGCCAACGAGCTGTTCGAGGTGGTGGCGAGCGGCGCGGTGAAGATTCCGGTCAACCAGAAATATCCGCTCAAAGACGCCCCGCAAGCGCACCGGGATCTGGAAAGCCGCAAGACCACGGGCTCCACCATTCTCCTGCCTTGATAGGTAGGCGACCGCGGATCTCATAGTAACGCCGCGAGGCGCGCAAACGCCGGGTCATCGCCCGTACCCGCCGGCATGCGCGCGATGCCGATCACCTCGATGGCATCGGCAAACCGCGAAATGGCGGCAACGGTCTCATCCAGCGATGCGGCGCTGCCCACGCTCTCGCTGATCGCGACGGCCGCGATATCGATGTTGCGGCGGGCCAAGACTTCGAGCGCGGTCAGCGTGTGGCTGATCGTCCCGACATAGCTGCCCGCCACCAGCATGACCGGAATGCGCAGCACCGACATCAAATCCAGCACGGTGCGGTGCCTATCGAGCGGCACCATGATGCCGCCGATGCCTTCGATCAGGAGAATGCCGTTGCGCGCGGCCATGGCGCGGCGGCAGAACTCGGTCAGCTCCCTAAAATCGATCGTTTTACCCTCGTGCTGCGCCGCGACGTCGGGCGACAGCGGCGCCGTGAACCGCCAGGGCGACAGGCGCTCGACCTCCTCCAAACACATGGGTCGCCCCAGCGCTGCCAGCAGTGCGGCCGGATCGCTGTCCTGCCAGGCGGCAGCATCGAAGCCGCTGACCACGGGTTTGATGGCATCCACCGGCCGCGCGGCCGCGCGGAAATGCCGGATCAGGCCGCTGGTAATGAAGGTCTTGCCGATACCGGTACCGGTCGCTGTGACGAAGATGGCGCTCATTGCGCCGCGACTGCGGTTGCCGGCGCCTGCTCGAGGATGCGCCTCCGCACGAGTGCAGCGAGCCGCTCGATCTCGTCATCGGGGTGCTGCGCGGTGAATGTCAGGCGCAGGCGGGCGGTGCCCGCAGGCACGGTTGGCGGGCGGATGGCGGCGACCAGAAAGCCGTGCTGTTCGAGCAGCCGTGAGGCGGCAATCGCCGCCTCGGGCGCACCGATGACGATGGGAACGATCGGGCTCACCGGTTCCGCCAGCCCGGCGCGACGGGCAAACGCCTTGGCCTTGGTGAGCGGAAGCGCGGCGTAAGCCGGTTGCCGCTCGATCAAGTCGAGCGCAGCGCTCGCCGCGGCAACGATCGGCGGCGGCAGGCCGGTCGAATAGATCAGGGTGCGCGCGCGGTTGCGCATGAGATCGATCACCGCGGCCGAGGCGCACAGATACCCGCCATAGGCACCCAATGCCTTGGACAACGTGCCCATCTGCAGGGGAACATCGGCTTTCTTCCCGTGCGCGAAATTGGAACCGCGCCCGCCGCCGACCACGCCAAGTCCGTGGGCATCGTCCGCGAGGAGCCAGGCGTCGTGGCGTTGCGCCAGTGCAGCAAGCGCCGGCAGGGGGGCGAGATCGCCGTCCATGGAAAACACGCCGTCGGTTGCGATCAGCGCGCGGCGATGGCGGCCGCGCAGTTCGCGCAGCAGCATCTCCGCGTGGGCGACGTCGACGTGGCGGAACGGAACCACGGCAGCATGCGAGAGCCGGGCGCCTGCCCACAAACAGGCATGGGCGAGCTCATCGATCAGCACGAGATCGCCGGGACCGACGAGCGTGGGAATGATGCCGAGGTTGGCGAGATAGCCCGAGCCGAACACGCACGCGGCGTCGGTCTCCTTAACCCGTGCCAGCCGAGCCTCCAGTTCGGCAAAGAGCGGATGGTTGCCGGTCACCAGGCGCGATGCACCGGCGCCGATGCCGTAGGTGCGCAGCGCCGCAATGGCGGCTTCCTTGATCGCGGGGTGATGGGTCAGGTTGAGGTAGTCGTTGCAGCAGAACGACAATAGGCGGCGGCCGTGACGCTCCACCCAAATGCCGGTGACCCGCGTGGTCTCGACCAGCGTGCGGCGAAGGTTGCTGCGCTCGATCTCGCCGAGCTTGGCCGTCGCGAATTCATCGAGGGAGCGCATGTCGATCTTGCATGGGTTGCTCGCCGGAAAGAATGGCGGCATTGAAGCGCGAATGGAAGCGCTGAATGTCCGGCCCGAACGACGCTAACGCACCGGCCTGGTACGCCGACGGCATGGCGCACGTCTGGCTGCCGTATGTCCAGATGAAGACCGCGAAGCCGCCACTGCCAGTGGTCCGCACCCAAGGCTGCCGCATCGTGCTCGCCGACGGACGCGAGCTGATCGACGGCATTGCCTCGTGGTGGACCGCCTGCCACGGCTACAACCATCCCCACATCCGCGCCGCCGTCGAGCGCCAGCTCGCGCGTATGCCCCACGTGATGTTCGGCGGCCTCGTCCACGAGCAGGCGCTCACGCTTGCCCGCCGGCTCGCAACATTGATGCCGGAGGGGCTTGAGCGCGTCTTCTTCTCGGAATCCGGATCGGTCGCGGTCGAGATCGCCATGAAGATGGCGCTGCAGTTCTGGATCAATCGCGGCGTTCGCTCGCGCAGGAAATTCATCGCGTTCAAAGGCGGCTACCATGGCGACACCACCGGCGCGATGGCCATCTGCGATGCGGAAGGCGGCATGCACGCGCCGTTGCGCGGTTTCTTGCCGGAGCACCACGTCCTCGATCTGCCGCGCGACGAGGAAGGCGCTGCGGAGTTCGCGCGTTTCCTCGAGCGCCACAGCGACGAAGTGGCCGCTATCGCTGTCGAACCGCTGGTGCAGGGCGCGGGCGGGATGCGCTTTCACGAGCCGGCGGTGCTGCGGCGACTGCGCGCCACGGCGGATCGTTACCAGCTGCTGCTGATCTTCGATGAAATTTTTACCGGGTTTGGGCGCACCGGCACTCTGTTCGCTTATCAGGCCGCGGGCGTCGTCCCCGACATCATTACGCTCTCCAAGGCATTGACCGGCGGAACGCTGCCGCTCGCCGCCACCATCGCGCATGGCAAAGTCTTCGATGCCTTCTGGTCGGACGATCCGGCGCATGCGTTGATGCACGGACCGACCTACATGGCCAATGCGCTCGCCTGTGCCGCTGCTAACGCCTCGCTCGATCTGTTCGAGCGTGAGCCGCGCCTGGTGCAAGTCGCCGAGATCGCGGCGGCGCTTGCGCGCGGTCTTGCGCCCTGCCGCGCGCTCCCCGGCGTCAGGAACGTGCGGGTGAAGGGGGCGATCGGGGTCGTCGAGCTCGACCATATTGCCGATTTGGAAAGCTTGCGCGCGCAATTCATCGACGCGGGTGTCTTTGTGCGGCCGTTCGGTTCGATCGTATATCTAACCCCGGCCTTCACGATCAGCGGCGAGGAACTCGCCGCCTTGACGACTGCCGTCGTGAAGGTGCTAGGCGCCGGGAGATGCGGTGGCTAGGGCGCGTACTCATAAATCCGGCGTGATAAGCGCGGCTTGCTGAATGTCCGCTTCACTCTGAAAGCGACCGAATTGGTGCAATGCCGCGAGATGACGCGATGTGCCAATACCGGACTCATGCAGTGCAGCAAGCGCAGCCGCTATTCGATCACCTCGTCGGCGCGGGCGATGAGCGTCGGCGGCACTTCGAGGCCGAGCGCCCTGGCAGTCCTCAGATTGATGACCAGCTCGTAAAGCGTCGGCTGCTCGACCGGCAGGTCGGCGGGCCGGGCGCCTTTGAGGATTTTGTCGACGTACCCCGCGGCCTTGTGAAAAAGGTCGACAAGCTTCGCGGAATAGGACATCAGCCCGCCGTCCTCCACGAACCATGCGACCAACCTCTCTGGCCGAGAGGCTCGTTCCTGGTGAACCCCCCCCCGGCCTGGCTAGAAAACTGTATCGCTGTATCGTTTGTGCCGGCGGCGCGAAATCCACTCGCGAACGCCGTACCCCAGTCCAAAGCCGACGACGAGGACTCCACCCAAGAGCAAAAGAATAGCCTCAGGATTGCCCATGCCTATCGCCCCTTCCTGTTGGGGGGTCGGGGGAAGGGAACCGCTTATCAACGCCCCATGACGGCTGTGTGAGCCATGTCGTGAATGCAAACCTGGGGTCAACTCAAAACGGGCAACCCCGAATTTTCAAAGATTGAAATACAAATTGAACAATCCGCACGGAACAAAATACAAGTGACGGTCGGTTCCAGTGTCCTATCAGATATGTCCGCCGAACAAGGGAATTCGCTGGGCGGTTGGTCCAGCATGAAAATGACCGCCATCAAATACCGCGAGTTTGCGGAGCAATGTGAGCGGCTGGCTGAGTATGCCGAGTTGAAGCAGTACCGCGCTGTGTTGCTCGAAATCGCAGAGGCTTGGAAAGAGTTGGCGATGGAGGAAGAAGCCGCCGCCTAACTGTCCTTCCTTTCCTCTGCCAAGCGCAGCCAAGTGTCGGCCATCTCAATCAGCGTCAAGCGCACTTTTTCCGTCTGGACGGTTTTGGCCAGCTCCAGGCATTGCGCCGCCCGACGGCGGTAAAGCTCGCTTTTGGACTCGTGCGGACGGTCTTGCATCCCGGGGCTGCCCTCCAGCCTGCCGCCGAGGTAATCGCTGTGCCCAAATTTTGTTCCTGGATGATTTTTGGGCGAGTGCGGATCACCTTTACCGGCCCGCGTCGACGGCCGACGATTCGCAACAGGGAGCGCCAAAGCGCTCGGTTTTTGGAGTTTTTTCAAAAACTAATTTTCAGACTTCGGGAAGTCTGAGCCGGACTTGTGTGCTGCGCGGCGGGATTTGGGCCTCCCTAATGACTGCTTCGGGTTATTCGCTACCGGGCGGTCGAGGACCAGGGTCCTAGCATGTCTGCTTCGCCCCGAAAGCGACCGTCAAGGCTGGGCTGGTAAGCAGCGGCATGAATGCCGGGGTTGAGGTCGCAAGTGGGACCGTGATTCAAGCTCCCAAACTGGGGCCCTCGAATCATGCGCTACGAACTCACAGATTACGAATAGGTGGCTATCAAGCCGTTCCTACCGAACAAGCCGCGTAGCGTTCCGCGTGTAAATGATCGGCGCGTACTCAACGGCATCTTTTGGGTCCTGCGTTCCGGAGCACCACTCGTTACGACAAGCTCGCGGCGAATTATCTCGCCTTCGTCCAGCTTGCATCAATCAGGCAGGCTGCGCGTTAATGAGTCCACGCCCTAATCGCTCCTCACCGGATTTCCTCACGGATTCTGGCCATCCTGCCTGCCCGCTGGCTGCTATTGGCCCGGCACCCTGGTCAATCGGTCGAGGGTAAAAGCCGCCGCCGTGACCAGCACGGCCAACGAAATCAAAATGAGCCCGAGACCGAGCGCGAGCGGCAGGTCGCCCTTGCTCGTTTCCAGCGCGATGGCGGTGGTCATCGTGCGGGTGCTGCCGCGAATATTGCCGCCGACGATGATGATCGCCCCGACTTCGGCGATCGCGCGACCGAACGCGGCGAGCGATGCGGTCAGCAGGCCGGAACGCCCCATCAGCAGCAACTCGCGGATGGTGCGCAGGCGGGAAGCGCCGTCGATCGCGAGCGCATCGCCGTAGCGCGACCACAGCGAGTCCGTGGTCCGATGCACGAGCGCAATCACGATCGGCAGGGTAAGACACGCCTGGGCGATGATCATGGCGCCTGCGGTGAACAACAGTCCGAATTGGCCAAGAGGTCCCGATCGGGATAGCAGCAGGTAAACGATCAATCCGACCACCACCGGCGGCAGGCCCATCGATGCGTTGGCGAGGAGGATCGCGGCGCCTCGGCCGGGGAAGCGGGTTATCGCCAGCAATGCGCCGGTCGGGGCACCGATGACAAATGCGATCGCGGTCGCCGACAGGCTGACCCGCAGCGACAGCGTGACGATGCCGATCAGCTCGGGGTCGAGCGCGCCGATCAGGCGCAGCGCGACGATGAAGGCTTGGGCGAGGTCGGACATGTGCAATCAACGGCGCCAATTATTTACTCGTCATGCCCAGCAACGCAGTCAAGCTTGCGCGGACTGCGTAGACTTGTCTGCGCTGCCGGGCATCCACGTCTTTCTTCGTGCAGCAAAGACGTGGATGGCCGGGACAACAGCGCGTTTACGCGCGTCTTCGACGCGCTATGCCCGGCCATGACGACTCGGAGGTGCCGGCCAATCTGCGCCCGCTCAAAATCCTACTGCCGTCCCATGCAAATCGTATTCATTCGCGCCTTCGATCTTCACAGTGACAATCTCTCCCGCGCGCAGCGGCCGCCGGCTCGACACATACACGGCGCCGTCGATCTCCGGCGCGTCGCCGCGGCTGCGGCCTTTGCCAACGATCGGACCGGCACCCGCGGCCGGACCGCGACGCTCCGCAATGCAAGGCTCGTCGATGATCACTTGCTGGCGCGTGCCGAGCTTGCGCTTGAGGCGCCGCGCCGAGATCGCCTGCTGGTGCCGCATGAGCCGGTGCCAGCGTTCTTCCTTCATCGGATCGGGCACCGGCTCGGCCAGTGCGTTGGCGCGGGCGCCGGCCACGGGCTCGTAACGGAAGCAGCCGACCCGGTCGAGCTCGGCTTCGCTCAGCCACTCGAGCAGGAATTCGAAATCCGCGTCCGTCTCTCCGGGAAAGCCGACGATGAAGCTCGAGCGGATGGTGAGATCGGGACAGATTTCCCGCCAGCGCGCAATGCGCTGCAAAGTCTTTTCCTGCGCCGCCGGCCGCTGCATGCGTTTGAGCACTGCGGGCGCAGCGTGCTGAAACGGCACGTCGAGATAGGGCAACAGCTTGCGCTCGGCCATCAGCGGAAGCACCGCATCGACGTGCGGGTAGGGATAGACGTAATGCAGGCGCACCCAAATGCCGAGTTCGCCGAGTGCCTGCGCGAGGTCGAAGAATTTCGCGCGCACCTCGCGGCCGCGCCATTGGCTCGCGGCGTATTTCAGGTCGACGCCATAGGCCGAAGTGTCCTGGGAGATAACGAGCAGTTCCTTCACTCCGGCGGCCACCAGGCGCTCCGCTTCGCGCAGCACGTCCGCGGCCGGCCGCGAGACGAGATCGCCGCGCAGCCGCGGAATGATGCAGAAGCTGCAGCGATTGTTGCAGCCTTCGGAAATTTTCAGGTAGGCGTAGTGCCGCGGGGTGAGCTTGATCCCTTCCGGCGGCACGAGATCGACGAACGGATCATGGCGCGGCGGCAGCGCGCGATGCACCGCCGCGATCACGCTTTCATATTGCTGCGGTCCGGTGACCGCGAGCACGTCCGGATAGGCAGTGGTGATCTTCTCCGGCTCGGCGCCCATGCAGCCGGTCACAATCACCTTGCCGTTCTCGTTGAGCGCCTTGCCGATCGCTGACAGCGACTCCGCCTGGGCGCTGTCGAGAAAGCCGCAGGTGTTGACGACCACGAGATCGGCGCCCGCATGAGTCCGGGCAAGCTCGTAGCCCTCCGCCCGCAGGCGCGTGATGATGCGTTCGCTGTCGACCAGCGCCTTGGGGCAGCCGAGCGAGACAAAGCTCAGCTTGGGCGCACGCGCGGCATGGGCGGTTTCCATCGCCTCGGGCTAGCCGAGCGCGGAGGTGGGCGCAAGCGGCTGTTGTGCTCGAAGCGGAATGGTTCTGAAATAGCGGTGTTTAGGGGAAGGGCGGCTGAGGTTGGAGGCTTGTCATGAAATTGCTCCGCGCGCTCGTGTTTTTGTCGGCTTGTTCCGCGCTCGCCATGATCGACGCCCGCCCGAGCGGCGCCGAAATCTATCGAAAGTGGTGCGCGGGGTATCCGCCGACGGGGTCGATCTGCGCCTTTAATACATTCGAGCAATGCATGATGACCGCCGGGCCCGGCACCGGCGCCTCCTGCTACAAGAACCCGTGGTACTTGGCCTACGGATCCGGCTCGGACAGCACCGCGCGGCGCGAACGGGTCAAGCGGCGTTGACAAGATCGCTTCGCTCCAAGCGGCGATGCGGCACTAGGAGGCGCGATTGCCACTTGCGCAAGCGACCCGGAGCAAATTGGCGGCGGCATCGACCGCAACGCTGACGACGGTTCTGTTCAAGCGTGGCTTCCGCAACACCTTCATGCAGGGCGTGCGGGCGATCAATCCGAACGCCCCGCGCATGGTCGGGCCGGCCTATACGATGCGCTACATTCCGGCGCGCGAGGACCTCGACCATCTCGGCGTGTTCGCCGACCGCAGCCACCCGCAGCGCAAGGGCGTCGAGGAGTGCCCGCCCGGGCATGTCTTCGTGATCGACAGCCGGCGCAATCCCGCCGCCGCATCGGCCGGCGGCATCCTGGTGACGCGACTGTGGAAGCGCGGCGTCGCCGGAATAGTCACCGATGGCGGCTTCCGCGACACGCCCGATATCGCCCGGCTGCCGTTTCCCGCCTATCACGCGGCGCCGGCCGCCCCGACCAACCTGATCAAGCACCACGCGGTCGATCTCAACGTGCCGATCGCCTGCGGCGAGGTGGCGGTCTATCCCGGCGACATCGTCGTTGGCGACGGTGAAGGCGTCGCCGTCATTCCGCAGCAGATCGCCGAGGAGGTCGCGACGGAGGCGTTCGAGCAGACGCTGTTCGAGGATTTCGTGCAGGAGAAGGTGGAGGAGGGCCGCTCGATCTTCGGCATCTATCCGCCCTCTGCCGAAGCGCTCGCGGAATTCGCGCGCTGGCGCGAAAAGTCGAGGCGCTGACCGATTTGCGGGAGAAACGGATGAACCATGTGATTGCGCTGATCGCGATCGTGTCTGCGGCCTGGCTGTCCAGTGCGGGCGCGTTCGGTGCCGACGCACTAAAGGTCGCCATCGGCCAGCGCGAGATCTGGCATGGCTCGCCCGCATCGCTCGGTGCGCGCGCCGGCCTTTTCCAGAAGCATGGGCTGGAGCTCGAGATTCTGTACACCGAGGGCGCCGGGCAGACGATGCAGCCCGTGATCTCCGGCAACATCGATGTCGGCGTGGCGGTCGGCACGTTGGGCGTGTTCGGCGCCTATGCGAAAGGCGCGCCGATCCGCATCATCGGCGCCGAGTCGACCGGCGAGGACGCCTACTGGTACGTGCGCGCGGATTCGCCGGTCAAGTCGATGGCCGACATGGGCGGCCGCACGATTTCGTTTTCCACGATCGGCGCATCCACGCATTCGCACGTGCTGGGCTTCCTGGAAAAATACAAGGTCGATGCCAAGCCGGTCGCCACCGGCGGCTTTCCCGGCACGTTCACGCAAGTGATGTCCGGGCAGATCGACGCCGGCTGGTCGGCGCCGCCCTATGCCATGGAGCCGCTGCGCAACGGCCAGATCCGCATCATCGCGCGCGGCCGAGCTGCCGCTGGTGAAGGACCATACCATCCGTGTTCTCATCGCCAACAAGAACAGCCTGGCGAGCAAGGCCGACGCGTTCGCTCGCTTCATGCGCGCCTATCGCGAGACGATCGAATGGATGTATGCGGGCGACGAGGCGCTGAAAGTCTATTCCGAGTTCGCCGGCGTTCCCGTGGAAGACGCGCGCCGCATTCGCGAGGAGTTCGATCCCAAGGAGATGATGATCCCGGACCGCGCGTTGGGCTTGCGCGATCTCGTGCCCGACGCGGTGAGGTTCAAGTTCGTCGCTCAGCCGCTGACGCAGGCTCAGCTCGACGAGCTCGTGCAAATCCCTCGATGAAATCGTTTGCCGGCCGCATCGCGCCCAAATCGCGCCAGATTGTCTTCAGATCCGCGCCTCGCGTTCTGCAGGAAACATAAGCCTTTCCAGGCCGTTATCACTTTTTGCTGTGACGGCACATAATCGCGGAACCATGCGCAACCGACTGGAACCGTCGCGTTTGC
>Ga0306922_10002291_pt1 | contig 17787 bp, 13 predicted proteins | sample sta12Cox44000082_FD_203758 | JGI IMG/M metagenome (GOLD analysis project Ga0306922, IMG submission 203758) | Lab enrichment of tropical soil microbial communities from Luquillo Experimental Forest, Puerto Rico - statoxic.12C.oxic.44.000.082 (v2)... | ecosystem: Environmental > Terrestrial >... | reverse complement strand
CCGGCGTCGCGGCGAGATCGCGCGCGAGACACGCGGCCTCGCCGATGCTCGCGCCGCGCGCCGCATCGGTCGCGGTCGCGCGATCGCCCTTGCCGTCCTGCTCCGCGATCTCGATCCGATCGAGCGGCGGCGGTCCGGGATCGCGGAGGTAGGCGGTGTGCTTCCAGTGCCCGAGCGTAGCGCCCTCGGCGAGCGCGGCGGCGAGACGTCCGGCCGGCCGCGGCGCGCTGTCCGCGAGCGGCGGGAACATCAGCGTGACGCTGCGCGCGCCGAGATCACGCGCGCGTCGCGCGGCCTGCGCGGCGGCCTGGCGTGCGCGACTCTCGCGATAATCGCGGCGCGCTCCGAGCCCGATGAGAATTGCGCGCTTTACCCCGCCGCGCGCGGGATGCACGACCGCGACCTCTCCTGCACGCCCAGCGAAGTCCTTCGATGCAATGAGTGCGTCAATTCCGCCGCCGCCCTTGCGATCCAGCACGGCGATCGCGGGATCGAGGCGCCGCTCGCCCTGAAAAACTCCGATTGCGACCGTGCTGGCCGCGACTTTCGAGCGTCGAATCCTCAAGTCCATGCCCCGAGTCTCCGATGACAGAGAGGTGGATTGCCGCACGAAAATAACGGATTGCGGCTTGCCACGCGATCATCCGGGCTGGCATGCTGCGAGCCGGCGCCGCGCCAGGCCGAGGCGCGTGATTCTCGATGGCTCCCCGCCAGCATCCGGTGGAGCGACGGATCGCTCCGTAGGTTCGAACCGAAAGGAGAACTTCCCCATGAGACGCTTGACCCTCGCCCTGGCGCTGCTTGCGCTCGGTCTGCTCGCCGGTTGTGGCAAGAAGGCCGAGCAGGCTTCGACGACCGGCAGCGACAGCCTGCTGGCCTCGAATCCAGTGGAGCAGCCGCAGGGCAACATGACGCCGTCGACCCAGTATCAGGGCCAGAACCAGACTCCGCCGCGGAGCGAGGCCCCGCCCGCGGCCGAGCCGAAGACCGCGCCGGCCCCGAAGCACGAGCCGAAGCCGGTGCATCACACCGCGGCAGCGGCGCAGGCCGTGCACGAAAACCCGGGCGTGATGGTCCCGGCCGGGACGCCGATGGATATCACCGTCAACGCGAAGATGAGCACCGAGACGGTGCATGCGGGTGATCCGTGGAGCGGCGTGATCAAGGATGCGGTCGTGGTCGGAACCGCCGCACCGTTCCCCGCCGGCTCGACCGTGAGTGGCGTGGTCGAAGCGGCAAAGCCGGCACAGAAGGGCGATCGCGCGATGCTCCTCCTGTCGGTGCAATCGATCACCGTGGATGGCAAGTCCCACACGATCTCGGCGACCAGCGACAGCATGATCGCGGGCTCGACGCGGACGCGGAACGTGAGCACGGTCGCGGGAGGCGCCGCGGCTGGCGCCCTGATCGGGCATGCGGTCGGCGGCGGCAAGGGCGCGCTGATCGGCGGCTTGCTCGGCGCCGGCGCCACAACTGCCGGTGTCGCAGCGAGCAAGGGCTATCAGGTCACGCTGGACGAGGGCCAAACTGTCAAATTCCATGTAAATCAGGCGGTCGCCATCAAGGAATAGTGTAGAATTCATAAGTCCTTCAGCGCGACCGGGCGCAGAGAGGATCGTCTCCTCTTTGCGCCCTTGTCGTCTGTGGGGGCGCAAGGGTTGCCCCGCATGGTCCGCTGCGCCGCGCCCGGCCTGGCCCGTCGCGTACACCGCGCCGCCGCCGGGAGTCGAAGCCTCGTTGTGCCGCAGCGGCTTGTTTGACGTTTCCCCGGTGGCATGCCGGCTGCTCACCACTCCTGCCCGAGCCCTGTGCCGCTCTCGTCGCAGGACCGTCCCCCGCCGGTCCGAACCCCACGGAGGTTTTTGCCCATGAGTTCACGCACCAGCTGGTTCGGGGCCCTTTCACTTCTTCTCGTCGCGGCGTCGCTCGCCGGCTGCGGGAAGAGCAACCCGGTGGCGACGAATTCCACGTCGTCGCGGGCGGTCATGGAGGCCCAGGTTTCCCACGCCGTTGCGCTCGGCGCGCCCGTGGTCGAGGACGGCCTCATGGAGTCGGCCGACCAGACCGCGATCGGCGCGAGCGTCGCCGGCGCCCAGGCCGCGGCGCTGATCCAGCCGCTGCATTACTGGCGGCACATCACCGACGTCGAGCGCACGTTCGCATTCGCGTTTTCCGACACCGATTCGACCGGAATGCCGACGCGCGCGGTGGTGACCATCCACAAGAAGCTCGCCGGGACGTTCAACATCCTGTTCGACGCCACGCCGGGCGACAGCATGCTGTTCGACAGCGTCGCCGTGGTGAAGAAGCCGTTGCATGACTTCTGGGAGCGCAAGGTGCTGCTGCGTCGCGTCCCGAAGATGGCGGATGACGACGAGGACGAGAATTCACCGATGGCCATGAACAGCCACCCCGGCGATGACGACGAGCACGGCGGCGGCGACTCGAGCCAGGTCGAGTGGCGGATCGTCGGAGTCTCGGGCGTGAAAGTGACCTCGTTCGATCCCGCGAACTCGAGCGGTGACAACCTGGCGTTCGGCAGCACGAAGATCCAGAGTCTGCGCCTCATGTCGGCGAGCGGTGACACGACGATCACGGAGCCGCTGGACTTCTTCAGGCTGCGGCACACGCCGGCGTTCATGTCCGGCGATGACGTGACGATCACCGCGACCACGATGACGAACGACGATGTGGTGGTGTTGCTCCGGACCGGATTCCGGCGCCGCTTCCACAACAACGGCGACAACACGTATACGCTCACCGTCCACGTCGAACCGGAAGAGGGCCTGCACCACTTCGGGGTGAACGCGCTCTCGCACGGAACGTTGTTCGATGACACGGCTCCCTACGACTCGCAGGCTTGGATCCTCCCGTTCCGGGTGAAGCCGAGCGACGTCGCGGCCACCATTCCCTGAAACTGGGGCTCAATCGACAGGCGGTCCACCGCGAGGTGGGCCGCCTGTTTGTTTTCGGGGAGCCGGGGCTGGAGCCCGGCGCGCGGACCGCTTCGATCGAGCCCCCGCGGGGCTATTCGGGCTCCGCGTCGCCCTTCCGGCTGCGGAACAGCTCGGCCCATTCCTCGAGCTCGCGCTTGGAGAGCGTGGCGGGCTTCTCGGGCACCTCGGCGCTGCCCGCGGGGCCGAGCGCGCTCGCGAGAAACAGGTCCGCGAGCGCGATGTCCGCGCCCATGGCGCGCGCGTGGCGGGCCACCTCGAGGTCCGACGTCACGACGGTCAGGCGCTCGACCCGTCCGATCTGATCTTCGACGATCTCGCGGATCAGATCGTCGGCCTTCTTCGGCGGGCGCGAGAAGCGCACCTCGGCGCGCTGGTTCTTCTCCTCGGGACCCGCGCCCTCGGCGCCGTCGAACACCACGAGGAAGCGCGCCTCGCCGCCTCCGATCCCCCAGGAGAGCAGGTTCACGAGCTTCGCCCTGGCGTCGCGCAGCGTGCGCCCCGGGCCGGGCTTGAGCGCGGGCGTGCGCAGGATCAGGTTGTAGCCATCCACGACGATCAGGCGATCCGGCAACCCCGTCCTCCGCTCGAAACGCATCGGCGCGGCAGCCGGCTGAGCCCGCGAGGTGCGAGCTTTCGCGCGGCGCCGCGCCGAAGTCTAGCACGCGGCTCGGAGCGCCCCCTCGCCTGCCGCTAGGGCAGACCTCCGCTCGTGGTGTGGAGGATCACGCCGCCGCGACCGACGATCCATCCGTTCCGATCATCGAGGAAGAACACGTCCTTCAGGCGGAACGAAGTCCCGGCAGGCTCGGACTGCCAACTGAAACCGCGGTCGTCGGTGCGTAGGATGATCGCGGTTCCGCCCGAGTTGTAGCCCACCGCGTATCCGACCGAGCTGTCCGCGAACGCGACGCCCAGGAGATTGTTCGAGGCGCCGGCGTTGTCGAGCACCCACTTCGTCGTGTCGGTCGGCGAATTCGCGGTGCCGACCGCCGTGCCGCTGACTCCGCCGCCCAGGGCATGCGATTCGCTGTAGCGCCAAACCGCGAACAGATTCTGTCCCGTGACCGCCGGCTGCACGATGAACCAGCTCAAACCGCGATCGTGCGTGCCGAGGATCACGCCGCCGTTGCCGACCGCCCAGCCGTCCATCGTGCCGCTGAACGAGATGCTGTTGAGATCGAATCCGGTCGGCGTGGTGCGGATCCAGCTCGCGCCGCGGTCGAACGTGCGGAGGATGACGCCGACCGCGCCCACCACCCAGCCGGTGTCCCGGCTCGCGAAGTAGACATCGAACAGGGTCTCGCTCGCGTTCGAGGTGATCTGGCCCCAGGTCTGGCCGCCATCCGTGGTCGCGAGGATCAGGCCGGTCGCGCCTACCGCCCAGCCGTTGTTCGAGTCCGTGAACCAGACCGAGTTGAGATTGAACGTGGTGTTGCTGGTCTGGCTGGACCAGGTCTGGCCGGCGTCCGAGGTGTGCAGGATCTTGCCGGCCGCGCCCACCGCCCATCCGGTCCGCCGGTCGGGCAGGAAGTAGACGCCGTTGAGATCGGTGCTGATGCGGCTCTGCTGCATGAACCAGCCGCGCTGCGTGATCACGGCCACGTCCGCGCTGTCGATCTGGCCGCCGCCCGAGACGTAGATCCGCGCCACGCCCTCGGAGTAGCCATGCACCGTCCCGGAGCTGCCCACGGTCGCGACGGCCGTGTTGCTGCTGGTCCACGTGAGGCTCACGTTGCCGAGGACGACGCCGAGCGTGTCCTTCGCAGTCGCGACGAGCGTCACGTTCGATCCGACGTTGACCGTGTCGGCCTTCGGCGCGACGGTCAGCGACGAAAGCGGAGGCGGCGGTGGCGGAGGCGGAGGCTTGACGGGATTCGAAGCGCAGCCGGCGACGAGCGCGGCGCCGAGCAGCGCGGGCCAGAGCATCGGCTTGCGGCGTGCGCGCGGCGCGGGCCCTCCCTCCGGCATCGTTGGGAATCTGGCAATCATGGGAGGCTCGAGATCTCGAATGGGACGACTCTGGCCGGGGCGCGGCGTCGCCGGCCGTGAACCGGGCACCATCGCGGATGCAATCCCCAAGCCATGATCGGGCGTTGCGGCGAAAGAGGTTAGGCGCCACGGCGCGGTCGACGGAAGCTCTGACCGCAACTTTTCTGGCCCGGGCGATTGTATCCCGGTCGCGCGGGGAGCGCGCGAGCACCACGCCCGCGCCCGTCCCCGCCCCGCCGCGCCGGGCGCGCGGCGCTTGAGCCGCCGCGCACGTTCGCCCTAATCTGCGCGGCTCACGCGTCGCTCGCAATGCCGGGCGGCGCCGTCCCCATCCCTCGAGGACCGCATGCTGAACGTCCAGGATGTCACGAAGACCTACGACGGCCGCGCGGTCGTGAATCGCGTGTCGTTCGCGGTCGAGCCCGGCGAGATCTTCGCGCTGCTCGGGCCGAACGGCGCGGGCAAGACAACGCTGATCCGCATGATCACGGACATCCTGAAGCCGGATTCCGGAACGATCACGCTCGATGGCCGCCCGGTGGGCGGCGAGCTCAAGAGCCTGATCGCGTACCTGCCCGAGGAGCGCGGCGTTTACAAGCGCGTGAAGCTCGTGGATGCGATCGCGTACTTCGGCGAGCTCAAGGGGATGTCGGGGCGCGACGCGCGCGCGGCGGCGGTGGCGCTGCTCGAGGCGGTGGATCTCAGCGCGCACGTGGACAAGCAGGTGATGGCGCTCTCCAAGGGCATGCAGCAGAAGGTCCAGCTCTGCACCGCGCTGATCGGCGATCCCAAACTCCTGATCCTGGACGAGCCGTTCACCGGGCTCGATCCCATCAACGTGCAGATGTTCGAGGACTTGCTGCGCGCGCGCAGCGCGACGGGCACGACGATCATCCTGTCCACGCACCAGATGAACAAGGTCGAGGAGCTGTGCGACCGCGCGCTCATGATCAACCGCGGGCACATGGTGCTCTACGGCTCGGTGCCCGAATTGCGGCGCCGCTACGGCGGCCACGCGGTGCGCGTCTCGGGCGGCGGCGTGCCGGCCGGGGTGCCGGGCGTCCGCGCGGTCGAGTCGTTGAACGGCGGCGCGCGCCTCGTGCTCGAGGAATCCGCGACGCCGCAGGGCGTGCTGCGCGCGCTGCTCGAGCGCGGCGTGACGGTCGAGTCGTACTCGCCCGACGAGCCGCCGCTCGAGGACGTGTTCGTCCGGGTCGTGAAGGAGGGCGTCGGGCTCGATCAGGGGAAGAGCGGCCCGCCGACGATGGAGGAACTGCATCCGCTGGGGGCCGCGCGATGAACTTCCATCCCGGCCGGGCCATGACGATCGCGCGCCGCGAGTACGTCACGACGGTGCGCCGCAAGGCGTTCCTGTTCAGCCTGCTGCTCACGCCCGCGATCTTCGGGCTCTCGACCATGATGCAGGTGCTCGGCACCCAGTCCGCCGCGAAGGAGGCGCTGCGCGTGGATTCGATGGCGGTGGTGGACTCCTCGGGCGAGTTCGCGACGGCGCCGCGCACGCTGAACTACGAGGTTCCGGCGCTGCCGGGCGCGAAGGGCGGTCCCGCCGCGCCGCCTGAGAAGCGCCACACCACGATCGAATTCAGTCCCTCGGTCGACAGCGCGCTCGCCGCGCTGCGCGCGAATCGCGTCCAGGCGGTGCTCGTGATCCCGGCGGACTACGTCGGGACCGGCCGCCTCAAGCGCTACAAGATGAAATACAACCTGATCTCTTCCGCGGACCAGCGGCTCACCGATCGCTGGCTCGTCGGCGGCCTGCTGCACGGGCGCCTCGACTCGCTGCACGCGGAGCGCGCCGCGCGGCCGTCGCACGACGTCCAGGTCTGGACGCCCGACAAGTCGGGCGTGTTCGAGCTGCACGACGACAAACGCGACCTGCTCGACATCTTCGTGCCGCTCATCTTCGGCATGCTGCTCAGCATCGCGATCGTGACCGGCGGCCAGTACCTGCTGCAGGGCGTGAGCGAGGAGAAGGAATCGCGCATCCTCGAATCGCTGATCTGCACCGTCTCGCCGAGCGATCTCATGGTCGGCAAGCTGGTCGGGCTCGGCGGCGCCGGGCTCACGCTGGTCGGCGCGTGGCTCCTGATGGGGAGCGCACTGGCCGCGAACGCGGCGGTGTTCATGCAATTCCATCCCTCGATCCTGCTGCTCGCGTTCGGCCTGCCGTTCTTCCTGATCGGCTACCTGTGCTACGCGAGCCTGATGTGCGGGATCGGAGCGATCGCGAGCAACCTGCGCGAGGCGCAGCAGATCGCGCTCACGTTCACGATGCTGAATTTCGTGCCGATGTGGGCGTTCTGGGCCATCGTCGCGCAGCCGAACGCCGGAACCGCGGTCGGGCTCTCGATGTTCCCGCTCACCGCGCCGACCGCCATGATGATGCGGCTCGCGGCGACGAACGGCGGCGTGCCGTTGTGGCAGGTCGCGACCTCGCTCGCGATCCTCGCGACGACCGCGGCGCTCGCGGTGTTCGCCTCGTCGCGGATCTTCCGGATCGGCATGCTGCTCTACGGCAAGACGCCGAACCTGCCGGAGATCCTGCGCTGGGTCCGCCAAGGGTGATCGCGCGGCCGGGTCGCGCGCGAGCGCGCGCGCTCCGCTCCCGGCCGTGAACACGGCGCTGCCCCGCTGGCGCGCGTTTCCGCCGCTCGCGCTCGGCGCGGTGATGGCGACGCTCGACATCAGCGTCGTGAACATCGCCCTGCCGACGCTCTCGCGCGCGTTCGGCGTGCCGCTCACGCGCATCGAGTGGGTCGTGCTCGCATACGTCGTGACGCTCACCGGCCTCATGCTCGTCGCCGGACGGCTCGCGGATCGCGTCGGGCGGCGGCGGCTCTACGGCGCGGGGCTGATCGGATTCGCCGGCGCATCGGCGCTGTGCGGCGCCGCGCCATCCGCGGCGGCGCTGATCGCGGCGCGCGTGCTGCAGGGCGTCGGCGCGGCGATGATGTCGGCGAACAGCGCGCCGCTCCTGGTCTCGAACTTCCCCGAGGCGGAGCGCGGCCGCGCGCTCGGCGCGTTCGGCGCCGCGATCGGGGTCGGGCTCGCGATCGGAACGCCGCTCGGCGGGCTCGTGATCCACCACGCATCGTGGCGCTGGCTGTTCCTCGTGAACCTGCCGATCGCCGCGCTCGCCGGCCTGCTGCTCGTCCAGCGCGTGCCGCGCGACACGCCGGCCGCCGTTGCCTCCGGCCTCAGGCTCGGGCCGGCCGCGCTATGGTGCGGCGCGCTCGTCTCCGTGATGCTCGCACTCTCGCGCGGCCCCGAGCTCGGGTTCGGCCGGGCGGACGTGTGGGCGCTGTTCCCGCTCGCCGCGATCCTGCTCGCGCTGCTCGCGCGGCTCGAGCGCGACGCGCCCGATCCGCTGCTGCCGCCGCGCTTCATCCAGGGCCCGCTCGGCGTCGCCGTGTCGCTCACGCTGCTCTCACAGGTGCTCTCGATCGCGGTCGGCTTCCATCTGCCGTTCTATCTCGAGGAGGTGCTGCGATTCGATGCGGGCGCGAGCGGCCGGTGGCTGAGCGTGATGCCGCTCGCCGTGCTGCTCGCGGCGCCGCTCGCGGGCCGGCTCTCCGACCGGCTCGGCACGCGTCCGGTCGCGGCGTCCGGGATGGCGCTCACGGTGGCGGGCTTCCTGGCACTCTCGCTCCTCGGCACGACGCTCAGGCCCGTGCCGCTGCTCGGCGGGCTCGCGCTGATCGGGATCGGCCAGGGACTGTTCGCGGTCCCGAATGCGAGCGCGCTGCTCTCGCTCGTCCCGCCCGAGCTGCTCGGGTTTGCATCCGGGCTCCAGGGCACGATGCGGAATCTCGGCCTGGCCGCGGGCGCGGCCGGCATGGCGGCCCTGATCGCATCGCTCTATGCGGGCCTGACGGGCACGCGCCTGCCGGCCGCGGGAAGCCCCGGCATGGACGCCGCGGCGCTCGCCCGGGCCACCCGGACCGCTTTCCTGGCCCTGGCGGCGCTTTCCGGCCTCGCGACCCTGATCACGCTCAGGGCCAGGGTCCACGGGGCGGGGAGGGCGGTCGCTCTGACCCCTGGCCCGGCCGGCCCCGGAAGGCCCTGACTGTCGCAAAATGCCTACATTTCTTCCGACCTTTGCCCTGGAAGGGCATCCAAATGCGCTGTTGCGCCCGCCCCTCTCGTGGTGGGACAATGGGTTACGTGATTCACCCCGGCCGCGAAGGCCGGGAACGAGTCTTGCACGATTTTACTCGCGGCAGCCGGACTGCGATCCGGCGCCCAAGGATTCAGGAGCCCTCCGGCGGCCAGTAAAGGTCGGGTCCAGCGAGACCCCTGCCGCACGGATGGGTCGGAGACGGTGAGGCCGGCTAGAAGCGCCGCGCCGAGAAACGCTCCCTCCTGAGACTCGCGAACACCCGGTGTTCGCGACACAACGGGATCGCCCGGTCATCGGCCGGGCGCTTTCGTTTGGGCGAAAGAGGCGCGCCGCGGCGCCTTGCCACGCACCCGATCCGGGACGACAATCCGCCTCCAATGCGACCGCTCCGTCTGGGTCTCGCCCAGATCAACCCCACCGTCGGCGACCTCGACGGAAATTTCGAGCGTGTCGCCGCGTGGATCGAGAAGGCCCGCGCGCTCTCCGTGGACGTCCTGGCATTCCCGGAGATGGTGATCACGGGCTATCCGCCCGAGGATCTGCTGCTCAAGCCCTCGTTCATCGACCACGCCATGGAGCGCACCCGGGCCCTCCTGCCGCTCACCCGCGGCATGACCGTGGTGGTCGGGACGGTGGACCGCGACTTCGATCTCTACAACGCCGCGGCGGTGCTCCACGAGGGCCAGTGGGTCGGCACCTACCGCAAGCGCTACCTGCCGAACTACGGCGTGTTCGACGAGAACCGCTACTTCATGCCCGGCACGCGCAATCCGGTGTTCGTGCGCGGCGGCACGGTGATCGGCGTGAACATCTGCGAGGACATCTGGTACCCGGGCGGCCCGGTCGAGGAGCAGGTGATGCGCGGCGGCGCCGAGATCATCCTGAACCTCTCGGCCTCGCCGTATCACGCGGGCAAGGCGATGGCGCGGCGCCGTATGCTCTGCACGCGCGCCGCCGACAATCTCGCCGTGGTGTGCTACGTGAACCTGGTCGGCGGCCAGGACGAGATCGTATACGACGGCGCGAGCCTGATCATCGACGAGCAGGGCCACCTGCTCGCCGAGGGCGAGATGTTCGCCGAGGATCTGGTGGTCGCCGATCTGGATCTCGAGTCGGTGTTCAACGCGCGGCTCCACGATCCGCGCCTGCGCAAGGGGCGCGCGCTGGATCCCGGCGAGACATCGCCGCGCATCGAGCTGCCTTCGGCGACGACGGCGACGGTGACCGTCGCGGAGCCGGCGTTCGCGGGGCTCGGCACGGCGGTCGCGGTCGAGGCGAAGCCGGCGCTCGCGCAGCGGCCGGCGCTCGAGAAGCGCGACCTCGTCCCCGAGATCTACGACGCGCTCGTGCTCGGAACACGCGACTACGTGCACAAGAACAATTTCGACACCGCCGTGCTCGGACTCTCGGGGGGTGTGGACTCCGCGCTGTGCGCGTGCATCGCATGCGATGCGCTCGGCCCGAAGCGCGTGATCGGGGTCTCGATGCCGTCGGAATACACCTCGGGCGCCTCGCGCGAAGATGCGGAGACGCTGGCGCGCGGGCTCGGGATCCGCTACTACGAGATCCCGATCCGCGACGTGTTCCAGGCCTATCGCGACGCGCTCGAGCCGGCGTTCAGCGGGCGCGCCGACGACGCGACGGAGGAGAACATCCAGGCGCGCGTGCGCGGCAACTACCTGATGGCGCTCTCGAACAAGTTCGGCTGGCTCGTGCTCACGACCGGCAACAAGAGCGAGGTCTCGGTCGGATACACGACGCTCTATGGGGACGCGGCGGGCGGTTTCGCGGTGCTGAAGGACGTGTACAAGACCATGGTGTATCAGCTCGCGCAGTACCGCCGCTCGCGCGGCGGCCCGACCGTGATCCCCGAGCACACGCTCACCCGCGCTCCCAGCGCGGAGCTGCGCGAGGGGCAGCTCGACCAGGAGACGCTGCCGCCGTACGACGTGCTCGATCCCATCCTGCGGCTGTACGTCGAGGAGGATCGCTCGGTCGGCGAAATCGCGGAGCTCGGCTACGAGCCGGAGCTCGTGCGGCACGTGATCGCGATGGTCGACCGCGCCGAGTACAAGCGCCGCCAGAGCCCGCCCGGGATCAAGATCACGCCCCGCGCGTTCGGCAAGGACCGGCGCCTGCCGATTACGAATCGCTGGCAGGGTTAGGGCTGCGCGAAAACGATCACGGCGGATGGAACGCTCTCCATCCGCCGCGCGTTTTCAGCTCTCGACGATTACTTGCCGGCGTCGATCGTGAGGAGCACCGCGCCGTCGTCGACTTCGAGCTCGTTGCTCGCATTGCCGAGGAAGTAGAGCGTGAACTTCCCGCCGTGCAGGACCTGATCGATCAGCACGTTCTTGCCCACGGCATTGAACAGCTTCGCGGACTCGTTCCAGCCGATGTCGTGCTCGGCGGTTGCGGCGCCGATCGAGCCCGGCCCCCACAGCAGCGACGCGCCGGCCTTGATGGCGTTCACGTCGGCGAGGTTCGTGTTGCCGGGCGTGATCCAGATCTGGACCGAGACGGCCGGGCCCGACAGATTCTTGAACTTGCCCACCACGGCGATGTCGGAAAGGCCCTTCAGCTTGTCCGCGTTGTCCGAGTACTCCTTCACGGTGGTGAGGTCCACGAACTCGCGCTGGAACGCGTTCGCCGAGCTGATCAGGAATGGATTGGGAAGCTGGAATTTCGCGAAGATCTGGCCGGAGACGAGAATGCAGCCGTTGCCGAGCAACGCGGCCAGCGCGAGGCCCGGCAGAATCCAACGCATGGATTTCATGTCCTGGCCTCCTTTCACGGAACCGGAAGTTTGTAGATGCCGTACGCCACGCCGACCGTAATCTCGCCCCACTTGCGGGACGATTCGGTGCTGGCGGGGCTCACGACCATGTTCACGCCGGCGCGCACGTCGCCGCTGAGATTCGCGAGCGGGAGCTTGAAGCCGAGTCCCATGCCGAAGTCGTATCCGGTCTTCCGCTCGTCCATGCCGTCACGCGTCATGTGATTCGAACCGATCCCGGCGTATGGGAAGTAGCGCAATCCGGTGCCGAACGTGAAGAGCACGTTTGCGCCGAAATTGTCGTTGTCGATGCCGCTGCGCGTGTAGCTGACACCGAAAGCGTCCTGCGTCTTGTCGCCGCCGTTCGTCTTCGCCCAGTAGGGCTCGAGCGTGATCAGCGGTGCGAGATTCACCGGCACGCGGACGCCGAACACCGATCCGTTGCCGTTGTCCTCCTGGACGATGGGGAAGCTTCCGCCGCCATACACCCCGAGCCCGACATTGCCCGCGCGAGCCGCGCCGGGCACGAGCGCGGCCAGCAGCAGCGCACCCAGCAGCGTTTTCGTGTTCATGGGACCTCCAGTGAGCGTCACGGGCCCGCGACCCATGGCCGGTGAGGATTCGCCCCGGGGAAGCGGGGGCGAAGAGCGGACAGACTCGCAGCGCGGCCCGCGCCGGTCAAGGCCGGAACGCTAACGCCCCGCGGCCCTGAGCGATCGGCTACTGCACGACGCGCACCGCGACGACGTTCGCAGAGCAGTAACGCGTGAGGTGATCGGCGAGATGCTCGAGCGCCGAGGAGAGCGACTGGCCGGCGCGATCGACCGGACAGAACAGCACGACGATCAGGGTCCGCGTCCCGGCGTGCACCGAGGTGCGCAGCGAGTCCGAAGTCGGTGCGCCGAACGGGCCGTCCTCGTCCGCGAGCAGCAGGCGGCCGCCGAGATGCACGCGCTGCTTTCGGATCCCGTCGTAGTCCTCGCCCTCGCGTCCGACCCGCACGTGGACCGCGCCGCGGATCTTGTCGCGGTCGTAGAGCCCGAGCGGAAGCTGATGCTCGAGCGAGCACAGGTTGCACACGTCGACCGCCGAGTTCACGGTCGGCAGGCCCTTGCCCTGCAGCACGCGTCGCAGCAGCGCCTCGCTGCTCGGGCGGGTCTTCGTGGGATCGATGCCGAGACGGTGGAACAGGGAGCGGGCCTCGGCCACGCCCGGAATGTCGGCCGGCTGGCGGCCGGCGTAGCTGCCGACGAGCTTCTGGACCAGCTGGTCACGCGCGTCCAGGAACTCGCGGGAGAGCGGATCCAGGCTCACGTTCTCGGCTTCGAGCACGCCCAGCGCGAGGGTTCCGAGCAACGCGTCGTCGACCGTGAGCGGCAGACTCTGAGGGCGGGCTTGAAGCGTCATGCGCGGTCCTCGCGATCGCGCGAACCGCGCTCCCCGCGCGAACAAAATGAGAGTCAGGTGGGCGGCGGGAATTCCCTTTCCAACCCAACAGCATGTCGGCCGGCTCGCAAGAGCCGTCCTATCCGTTGCGGCCAAACTTCAATGTCTTCGCCGCCCACCGTCTTCAGCAGTGGGTTTCGGCGCGCTGGTTTCACGCGCGGGCTTCAAAACTTCGCGCGCCTCGCGGCGCGTTGATCGTCATTCGCAACATAGCCGGATTGCAGCGCGACGCAACTGATTTTCGCATGCCAGCCGGCAAAAAAATTTTCGCGGCATTCCGTCGCGCCCGTCCGCTCTCGCCTCGACGCTGCGGCGCGCGACGATAGAGCGCTTCACACTCACTGCGGCGCGGCCTCCGCGTCCTCGACCTTCGGAATGCGCCGCTCCACCGCGGCCACGCGCCAGCGCGCGCGATCCGCGCCCTCACCGAGCTCGACCTCGTCGCCGACCGCGCGATTCATGAGCGCGCGGCCGACCGCCGACTGGAACGAGATGACTTCGGGCCCGTGATGCTGCTCGCCTTCGCCGAGGATCCAGTATTCACGCGCGCCCGAAGGGCCTTCGAGCCGCACGACCGAGCCCAGGCCCGCGACGCCGGGGCGCGCTTCCGCATCGTCCACGAAGCGGGCGCGCGCGAGCTTGAGCTGGATCGCGGCGACGCGCCGGCTCACGTTCGCCTGCTTGAGCTTGGCGGAGTGGTACTCCGCGTTCTCGCGCAGATCGCCGAGCTCGCGCGCCTTGCGAATCGTGGCCGGGATCGTGGTGCGCAGCTCGCGCTCCAGCTCCTCGAGCTCCCGCCCGAGCCGCGCCCAGGTCGAGCGCGTCATCACCACGAGTTCAGTTTCCTCAGCCATTTGTCCGACGCCCTCGAACAACTTGTCGGTGCGCCGCTGCCGCTGCTCGCGCACCAGCGCCGCTGCCTCGGGCATGCCGAGCCGCTCGACCGCCTCGAGCGCGGGGAACAGGAAACGGTCGCTGGAGCGCCACTGGCGCAGCAGCACGCGCACCTTGAGCGCGATTTCGTCGGGAAGCTGGACGCCCTCGAGCCAGGTGTCGAACGCGCCGTCCGGCTCGAGGCAGCGCAGCAGGCGATCGGCAGTCGAGGGTCGCGGGCGATCCTCGATGAGGAGCAGCGCCGCAACGAACACCGCCCACGCGTCGGGCCCCGGCGGGCCGGCGAGCGACTCCTCGATCACGCGCAGCGCGGCGGACGGATAGCGCGTGGCATGGAGCAGCAGCGTGCGCCTCAGGTCCGCGCGTCCCGCCTCGTCGAGCTGCGACTGGAAGCGCTCCGCCGCCTCGCGCACCGCGGAGAAGCGCGAATCCAGCGCGGACAGGATCGCGTCGGACTCTACGCCCGAGGCGTGCGAGCCCTCGAGCACCGCGAGCTGCTCGTCCTCGGCCGGCAGGTCGGTGGTCGCGAGGCCCTGCTCCCACAGCCGCTTCAGCACGTCGACCCATTCCGCGCGGCGCTCCGGGAACCAGCGCGCGAAGTACATCCCGGCGCGCGCGCGATCCGCGCGATCGGCCTCCTCGTCCAGCACGGCGCGCGCCACGAACTTTCCGAAGCGTTGCGCCAGCGCGGGCTCGGCCTGCGGATGCTGCGAGAGGAACTTGCGCAGCGTCGCGAGATTGCTGCGGATCGACTTGTTCGGGGCGAGAGTGGGCAGCGGCGCGCGATCGTCGGCGCGCTCCGCGCCCTCGGGCGTCAGGCGATAGTGCTGCTCGAACGCGCGCGCGTGGTCGATACGTGGATCCTTCTCGGCCGCCATGCGCGCGCGGCGCCAGAACGCGGTCCATTCCGTCGCCGGCACGAGGTCCGAGCCGACCATGAACACCTTGAGCTTCTGGGCGTCCGCCTCGCCGCCGACCGCATGCAGTGCGCGCACCAGGAGCTCGCCCGGGTCATCGGCGCGCAGGCGCACGAGCTCCTGCGGCGCGGTGAGGCGCAGCAGGCGCGGGTCGTTCTCGTGGAGCGGCGAGAGCGTGCGGCGCGCGGCCGCGTAGGGCATGCGGTGGCCCTTCGCATGCGCGAAGTCCAGGATCACGACCTGCGCGTCGTTCGAGATCACGCGGCCGGGGCCGAACGACTGGTGGTGCACGGCGCGGCCCGGCGCGAGCGCGGCGATCTGATCGAAGCGCTGCAGCGCGGCGGCGATCGGCTGCTCGGAATCCGTAAGCCCGGACTCGACGAGCACGCGCTCGACGTCCGGCAGCGCCCCGGCCTCCTTCTGGCGCAGCGAGCGCACGAGCGGTTCGCGGAACGGCTCGGCCGCCGCGGCGCCCCCGCGCTCGAGCGCCCGCTGGATCAGCGTGCGAAACGCCGCCGAAACCTCGCCGGCGCGCTTCGCGCGCTCGAGCGGACCGAGCGCGGTGTCGATCAGCTGCTTCGCCTCGCCGAGCGCGTCCTTCTGCGCGAGGACCGGCAGCGTCTGGAGCAGCCGCGAGAGCCCGTCGAGCGCATCGTGCTCGGCGAATTCCAGCGCGGCCTCCTCGAGCCCGGCATAGCGGCCCTCGGCGGCGAAGCGCGGCATCAGCTCCGCGAGCAGCGCGCGCCGGCGCTCGCCCTCGCCGGCCTCGCCGAGCCGCACCGCGAGCAGCAGGCCAAGATCGAGATCGTCGGGCAGGATCGCCCACGCGCGCTCGAGCGCCTGGAGCCGCGCCGGATCGCGCGCCAGCCCCTCGTGCGCGCGCACCAGCAGGCGCGCGGCGGCGTGCGTCTGCTCGAGCGCGAGCGCCCGGTCGGCGACCGCGGCGAGCGGCTCCCACTGGCGCGCGGCGGCCAGGCGCTCGCCAAGCGCGAGCAGCGTCTGGTGTGCGCGCTCCACCTCGCCGTTCAGCGCGCACACCGCGGCGAGCAGGTATTCGACCCCGCTCGAGGCGCCGCCCTGGCGCAGGCGCGCGGCGCATTCATCGCGCACGAACTTGAGCTCGCCGTCGGTCTGCGCCGCGTGCGCGAGGGATTCGATCTGACCGCGCGACTCGGGGGAGAGTTCGGACCCGTGCTCGCCGCGCAGCACCTGGGGAAGCTGTTCGCGAACCGACATGGATTCTTGCACGGGCCCTCGGGAAGGGACCTGACGAAAAGGGCGAGCATGATCGCAAAGCCCGCCCGCAGATGGCAAGTCGGTCCGCGAGCGGCGCGCGCGCATCCGGAAAGCACGCGCCTTGTGCGGTGCGGAGGCGCGCCCTAGACTCGCGCCGTGAAGATCTACACGCGCACGGGCGACGACGGCACGACCGGCCTGCTCGGCAGCGGGCGCGTTCCGAAGTCGGATCCGCGTGTGGAGGCGTACGGATCGATCGACGAGTTGAACGCCGCGCTCGGCATGGTGCGCGCGCTCGATCACCAGCACTGGCTGGAGCCCGATCTCGGCGCCGTGCAGATCCAGCTGTTTCAGCTCGGCGCCGAGCTCGCGACCACCGACCGCGCGACGCTCGAGCGGATGCCGCGGGTGCGCGCCGAGGACGTGACGGCGCTCGAGCGCTGGATCGACCGTTGCGAGGCGGAGCTGCCCGAGCTCAAGCGCTTCATCGTGCCGGGCGGAAGCGAGCTCGGAGCGAGCCTGCATCAGGCGCGCACGATCTGCCGGCGCGCCGAGCGCCGCCTGGTCGCGCTCGCCGCGCTGCGGCCGCCCGAAGGCGAGGCCGAGCGCTATCTCAATCGGCTCGCGGATCTCCTGTTCGTCCTCGCCCGCTGGTGCAACCGGCGCGCCGGCGCGGCCGAAACAGAGTGGTCGGGCTCGCGGCCCGGCTGAGGCGTCGAGAAGCGCCACTGGACAAGCGCCGCGGCCCCGGAGATAATGCGCACGCACTCACCTCTTCGAGGAGGACTCGAAGCCCCGGTCTCCGTTCGGCGCCGCGTGGGCCCCTCCTCCCCCGCCCGGTTCGATCGTGTTGCTCTGCGGGTGAAAGGGTGAGCGTCACGGGAGTCGTCGCATCGCTCCCCCGCGCCGCGTGAGCGCGCATCCCATGAAGCCCGGCTTTCCCGTTCGCCGGAAGGAATCCCGATGAGACCTCGTCGTCGCCGCCCTCGCGGTCCGCGTCCGCCCCAGCAGGGCGGCATGCCCATGGAAGGCCAGCCCTATCCGCAGCAGCAGCAGCCTCAAGGCCAGGCTGGCTTGATGCCCCAGGGTCGGCGCCGCCGGCGCCGTCGCGGCGGCGGACGCCCGCTCGACAACAGCGCCCCGCAGCCGTACGGCAACAACAACGGGCAGCAGGGCATGCACCCGTCTCCGCAGATGCAGCGTGGCCAGCGTCGTGGACGGCGCGGGCGCGGCGGCGGGGGCGGCGAGCCGCGGCGGCGCGGGCTCGAGATCCTGCGGGATCTGCAGCAGCAGGGCGTGGCGCTCGATCCGACCGAGCGCCTGGTGCTCGAGCTGCCGCCGGGGAAGGGCAACCCGCCCTACGGCGACCGCATCACGGGGCGCGCGATCGATCTCATCGCCCCGCTCGGGCGCGGGCAACGTTGCCTC
>Ga0306922_10002289_pt1 | contig 17791 bp, 17 predicted proteins | sample sta12Cox44000082_FD_203758 | JGI IMG/M metagenome (GOLD analysis project Ga0306922, IMG submission 203758) | Lab enrichment of tropical soil microbial communities from Luquillo Experimental Forest, Puerto Rico - statoxic.12C.oxic.44.000.082 (v2)... | ecosystem: Environmental > Terrestrial >... | reverse complement strand
GCTCCCAGATCTTCTTGGTCGCCTCGATCGAGGTGTTGAGCGCAATGTAGGGATAGCGCTGCTGCGCCGCCCAGATGATCGTCTCCTGGCTCAGGACGCCGGGGACCCAAATGCGCGGATAGGGCTTCTGCAACGGCACCGCCCACGGGTTGACGACGCGGTGCTGGTAATGCGTGCCCTCCCAGCGGAACGGTCCCTGGCGCGTCCAGGCGGCGACGATCAGATCATGCGCCTCCTGGAAGCGTTCGCGGTTGTAGGCCGGGTTGACGCCGGCGGCGAGCGACTCCTGGCCACCGCCGCGCACGATACCGGGGACCAGGCGGCCCTTCGAGATCATGTCGATCATCGACAATTCCTCGGCGAGCCTGACCGGGTTCTCGGCCAAGGGCAGCGGATTGCCGAGCAAGACGATCTTCGCCTTTTTGGTCACCGCTGCGAGAATCGAGGCAAAGATGTTGCATTTCGCCTGCATGCAGAACGGCGCGTTGTGGTGCTCGTTGAGCATGAAGCCTTCGACGCCCTGTTCCTCGGCGTAGATGTAATGCTCAAGATACTCGTTATAGAGCCGACTGCCAGCGACCGGATCGAAATGCTTATTCGAGAACATCAGCGCGGTATGGCCGACTTCAAGCCCAATATCGGCCGGGTAGGTCGACATCGGCTGCTCTGTGAAGTACATGACAAACATGGCTTCCTCCTTGGCCGAGATCGCCCGGCGGCTTCGTTAATTTTCCGCGACGAATGTTTGGATGAGGCGCGCGAGCTGATCCGGCTGCTCCATCTCGACGCAATGCCCGGAAGAGCGCACCAGCTCGAACCGCGCCTTCGGGAGCAGGGCGGCATAACGCTCTCCTGCGCTGCGCGGCACGATCTTGTCGTCGTCGCCCCAAACGACGAGCGCCGGAGCGCGCACCCCGCCGAGCAAATGAGGCAGGCTCTGATTGTACATGTAGGGCTTCCAGGCGATCCGGAAGCTCATCTCGCGGCACAAATCCCATCCGACCAGCTGGTCGGTCGAGACATCGCCGTAGACCCGGGTGAAGGCGTCTTGGTCGTGAAAACCGGCGCGGGCGTAGTCGAGATAGCTGATGATCGCCTGGTCGAGGATATCGCCGTCGGGCGGCTTCAGGCCCATCGCTCCGACCAGGACCAGCCGGTGGAATTCACGCGGCGCCATCGTCGCCATTTCCGCCGCGATCCATCCGCCAAAGCCAAGCCCGAGCAGCGAAGCGCGCTCGAGCCCGAGATCGGAAAGCAGCCACTGATAGATCACCGCGACGTCGCGCACATTGCGCAGCCATTGCGGCCGCTCCGATTTGCCATAGCCGGGATGGTGCGGGATCAGCACGTCGAAATGGCTGGCCAGCTCGTCATAAAAAGGGAGCCGGTCGGGACTGCCGATATCGTGGTGCAGCACCACGACCGGGCGCCCGCTGCCAGCGCGCGCGAGGTGCAGTTTTACCCCAGCCAATTCGATGACCGTTTCGTCCCACCCCCTCGCCACCGCCATCGCCGCTCCTCTCAAGAGATCCACCCAGTCTAGCCTAGCGCCACCGTGCCGGCTCTCGCAACCAACCGTTTGATCATTGCAGGGTTGCAATCTAGTAAGCCTAAGGGACGATAAGGCAGGCTTATTAGTCGTATTGCGTCAACAACTGCGTGACCGAATTGTGATTTAGGCTAAGCTTCCAGCGCTCAGCAGCCGTGGAGCGGCCGATGCTCATGGTTACTGACCGAGAATGTCGCTAGTCACCGGCTGATCGAGATCAAAGGTCAATACTTCGGGGTGGCGGTTCGGAGCCGCGCCTCGGCGACAACGTGATGGCGGGTCTGCTAATTTGCATGTTCAATACGAACTAATGCAGACTGGCTTTCACATCGATCTCGCTGCCGTAATGAAACAGGAAACGGCCTTCGTCTCCAAGAAATCTACCAAAGCCGAAAGAATTCCGATGTACGCCAACTACCGTAACGCTGTTGTCGCCGAACTGATCATCTATCGCGCGAACGAGGAGGTCCCGCGAGGGAGAGGTGCATCATTCATGGAGATGAAGCTTCTCGGCTGGTCCCTTTGACGGACACATTCATGGCGGAGGCCCGGTGGCGTTTCCTAACAAGGCAGAAGTACAGTCCGGGGATGGGAATGGACGATGTAACCACGCGCGATCGTGATATCGCGCAGGCCTTCACTTCCCCGACTTTGACGGTGATCGTACCGACGCTTAACGAACGAGACAATATCGAGCCGCTCGTCGCGCTGTTGACGTCGACACTATCCAGCATCGCGTGGGAGGCCATTTTTGTCGATGACGACTCAAAGGACGGCACATCGGAGCGCGTACGGGCCATCGCACGCTCCAATCCTCGAATACGTTGCCTGCAGCGGATCGGTCGTCGTGGCCTTGCTACCGCGTGTATCGAGGGCGTGCTGGCCTCGGCCTCGCCCTTCGTGGCGGTTATGGACGCCGATCTTCAGCACGACGAACAGCTGCTGCCCCACATGTTGAAAGCGCTCGAGAGCGATGGCGTCGATCTGGTTGTCGGCAGCCGCTATGCCTCGGGAGGTGATTTTGGCGGCTGGAGCCTCGGTCGTGCGTGGCTCAGTGGGCTGGGAACGCGTCTGGCACGCCTCGTCTGCAAAGCTGATGTTGGAGACCTGCTGAGCGGCTTTTTCATGTGCCGGCGTGAGGTGTTCGAACAGGCGCTGCGCCGAATGTCCGGACAGGGGTTCAAGGTCTTGCTGGATCTGCTTGCTTCTTCGCCCGAGCCGCTGCGGGTGCGCGAGCTACCCTACGGCTTTCGCCAGCGACAGCGTGGTGAAAGCAAGCTCGACACCATGGTTGCCTGGGAGTTCGGGATGCTGCTGGCCGACAAGCTGATCGGCCACATCGTTCCCGTACGCTTTGCGCTCTTTGCGATGATCGGTGCTGTTGGGCTGCTGGTCCATCTCACCACGTTATGGATAAGTCTCAATTTGTTTGGTCTCCGGTTCGCTCTAGCGCAAAGCACCGCCACGGGAATTGCGATGACCTCGAATTTCTTCTTCAACAATCAGTTTACTTATCGTGACCAGCGGCTGAGCGGCCTCGCTTTGTTGCGCGGACTTGCCGTCTTCTACTTGATTTGTGGGGTCGGGGCCGTTGCCAATGTCGGGGTGGCGTCCTACGCCTTCTCCTCGAGCCGCACCTGGTGGCTGGCCGGTGTCGCCGGAGCCGTTGTCGGTTCGGTCTGGAACTTTGCGATGTCCTCAGTCTTTACCTGGCGGCGCCGGTAGCGCGCTCTGTCCGTGACGCATCAAGCATATGTGCGACTTGCTATCGGTCTTGGAAACAAGCGCGGCTGAGTGGTCAGGGCCCGCTGCGCGGGTTCGCTCCATGGCTTGCACGCTCGACCCCGATGGCAATTACTTCCGAGTTTCAGGCTAGGGCTCTTTGCGCGTTGACAGAGGGAAGCCGAACCAACATTTATCTCCGCGTATCTCGCGAACCAGCCACCGGCGGGGAACCTGCATCCGTAAATTTCTGATCACGGGCATTCGGCTCTCAGCCACAGCCGGACTGTTGTGGGCTTTAGCCACACGCATAGATTTGGGCCGGGCATCTCAGATTATGGGGCAAGCGGCCCTCCCCCTCTTAGCGGCCGCGCTCGTCGCGCTTTTTGCGGCGAATTCGATCGTCGCGTTGCGCTGGCACCTCATTTTGTCGGCTGAGGCGCCTTCGCCGGGCCCGGCCGCCTTGGCGAAGATCGTCTTGGTAGGGCTGTTCTTCAATCAGGTACTGCCTACCGGTGTCGGTGGCGATGCCGTTCGGGTTTGGCGTTGCTGCAAGCTCGGCATAAGCCTGGGGGCGGCTGTCAAGAGCATTCTCCTCGATCGCGCCTGCGGATACATGGTGTTGATAATCGCTTACGCTGCGAGCTTGCCGAGCCTTCTGAATGTCTTCGCGGACCCCCGGCAGCGGGGGGTTGTGGTCGCGGTGCTTGGCGCTGGTCTATTCGGCCTGGTGGCTCTTTTTCTCCTCGATTACCTGCCGCGGCCGTTGTTGCGTATTCGACTGATGACGCCGCTTGCCGAGTTGTCGCGGGAAAGCCGGCGCCTGTTTACGCTCCCCGCAAGGTGCTGCGCCGTCCTCGGCTTATCGGCTCTCACGATCGGGCTCACCATCCTCGCCTTCAAGCTTGTCGCTGATGGTGTCGGCAGTCGGCTTTCCCTGGGCAGCTGGATTATGATCGTGCCACCGGTCGCCTTAATCCAGCTGCTGCCGGTATCGCTTGCGGGTTGGGGCGTGCGGGAAGTGGTGCTGGTTGTCGCGCTTGCCTCGTTCGGCGTCCCAGCCGAAGCAGCGCTTGCGACTTCGGTGCTGTTGGGTATCTGTATGATAGTCATCGGCCTACCCGGTGGTCTTATCTGGCTGGTCAACTGGGACATCGCGCAACCAAGCCTCCGCGGCTTTTTTAGCCGGCCAGGGTGAGAACAGGTTTCCTGTCGCGCTTAGGGACCGAGCACAGAGAGCCATCGTCCCTTTCTATCCGGTATATTGCGGGACGATGGCAATGGTTGTCCTCTCGCCCCACGCAATTCGGCCTATCAAGGCTTCCAATTACCTATCTCGCGGTAAACGAAGCGCATGAGAATCGTTTCTATCATAGCAGCGTTCGCCGGATTGGCGGTGATTGGGGTGCTTGTCGGCCACTTCGGCGTGGAGGCAGTGATCCGCTCGCTCCGCGCCATCGGCTGGAGCGGGTTCTTGGTGATTTGCCTCATTCATTTGGCGGTGATCGCCGTTGAGGGAGTTGCTTGGCGACTGCTCGTGACCGAAACGCCCCTTTGGATCTTTTTGTTGGGGCGGCTGATACGTGATGCCGGATCCGAAGTGCTGCCATTTTCACAGATGGGCGGATGCGTTCTCGGTGCCCGGGTCGTGGCGCTCGCGGGAGTGCGGGGCACGATCGCTGCCGCGAGTACGATGGCGGACCTCACTCTCGAGTTCTTCGCCAAGCTCGCTTACATGGCTGTTGGGCTCAGTTTGTTTGTCTATCTTCGCCCCGATAAACCCGTTGCTCTGCCGATCCTAGTCGGACTGAGCGCAACTGGCCTGTTCGCCGTCGCTTTCGTCGTTGTCCAACGCCATGGCATGGGTTTTTTTGATCGCCTTGTGCGAATCCTTGGCCGCGGCTGGGCAGAGCGGACGGCGGCTGGCGCAGTCGCGCTTCATGCCGCGCTTGCAGCGATTTATCAACGAAGGGCAGGATTGTTGGGCGGGTTTGCCCTGCACTTCACCTGCTGGATTGTGAGCGCCGTCGAAGTCTGGCTGGCGCTTCGCTTCGCCCAAGCCCCGCTCGACTTTGCGACAGTAGTAGTGATCGAAAGCATGCTCTATGCTCTGCGCACGGCTGCGTTCGCGATTCCAAACGCGGTGGGTGTGCAGGAAGGAGCCTATGTTCTGATCGGCGCTTCCTTTGGACTGACTCCCGAGATGGCGCTTGCGGTCTCGTTGTTGAAGCGCGCCCGTGACTTGGTGATCGGATTGCCGGCGCTCGGCGTCTGGCAGGCCGTCGAAGGGGGCTACCTCTGGCGTCGCGTCAATTCATTGCCTGACGCAGCAGGTGGCCCTGACAGACGTTAGCTACCAACCCTATCAGGCTGACATCATCGGCGCAGGAGAAAGTAGTGACCGCACCGCTTCCCGAAGTTTACTTGGCCAGGCACGGCGAAACGGCCTGGTCCATCTCGGGTCAGCATACGGGCCGGACCGACCTTCCTTTGACCCAGCGCGGCGAGCGCCAGGCTCGCGCTCTCGGCGAACGGTTGCGCCGATACGCCGTCACGGCCGTGTTGACCAGCCCCTCGCAACGCGCCGTCCGAACCAGCCAAATCGCGGGCTTTGGCGAACTGGCTGAAATAAATTCGGACTTGGCCGAATGGGATTACGGCCAGTATGAGGGGCGTCGCACGGCGGAGATCTTGCTGGAGCGCCCCGATTGGCAATTGTTCCGCGACGGCTGTCCGGGAGGAGAGTCTGCAGAGCAGGTTGGGGCAAGGGCGGATCGAGTCATTCAATGTGTGCGCGCGATCAACGCCAACGTGCTGATATTTTCGAGTGCCCACATCTTGCGAATCTTGACCGCGCGCTGGCTCGGCCTCGAACCCGCCGGCGGCCGGTATTGGCTGCTGGGCACCGCAAGCGTCGGCGTGTTGGGATATGAGCACAATCTCACCGAACCTGTGATCCGGCTTTGGAATGAGACCCATCACATAGAGGTCATGTCTGGCGACTAAAATAACCGCCAAGCCATGCTGTGTACGAGTTGGTCCGCTGTGCGGGCGTTAGAGAGGAAGTGTAATGATCACCCCTGAGTCGACGGTCTTCCTCGTCGATGTGGATAACACATTGCTCGACAACGACCATATACAGGCCGATCTCAAACGCCATCTCGAGCGGGAGTTCGGGGCCGCTTGCCGCGACCGCTATTGGATGATCCTCGAGCAGCTGTTCTCCGAATTAGGATATCGGGATTACCTTGGTGCCTTGCAGCGCTATCGAGCCGAGCGCCCACGGGATATCCACTTGCTGTCGATGTCGTCTTATTTGGTGGATTACCCGTTCGCCAATCGTCTCTATCCGGGGGCGCTCGACGTGATCGAGCAGTTCCGCGGCTGGGGACGCACCGTGATTCTTTCCGACGGCGACGTCGTTTTTCAGCCGCGCAAGGTGGAACGTTCCGGGATCTCCGAAGCGGCCGACGGCAATGTGCTGATCTACATCCACAAGGAAGAGGAGCTGGAGGACGTAGAACAGCGTTATCCGGCCTGCCACTACGTACTGGTCGACGACAAGCCACGCATTCTGGCCGCGGTGAAAGCAGTCTGGCACGACCGCGTCACGACCGTGTTGCCTCGCCAAGGTCAGTACGCCAATGATACGGCGGTCGTGGCCTCGCTACCGGCTGCGGATCTTACCGTCGAGCGGGTCGGCGACCTTCTTAGCTATGATTTTCCCGCCTTAGTCAGGAAATCTTAAACCGTTTTGACAAGGAGGCATCCATGCAACTCGGAATGGTCGGCCTTGGCCGGATGGGCGCCAACATGGTGCGACGGCTGCTCAAAGGAGGCCACGAATGCGTGGTCTTTGACATGTCTTCGAAGGCGGTGAGTGAGCTGGCCGCCGAGAACGCCGTCGGATCCAGCTCCCTCGCCGACCTCGTGAAGAAGCTGGAAAAGCCGCGGGCGGTCTGGCTGATGGTGCCGGCCGCGGTCGTCGACAAGACGATTGCCGACATCCTGCCCGCCCTCGAGCCGGACGACATCCTGATCGATGGCGGTAATTCCTACTATATCGACGACATCCGGCGCGCCAAGGAGCTGGCGCCGCGTCGAATCCACTACGTCGATGTCGGGACCAGCGGCGGTGTTTGGGGTCTGGAGCGCGGTTATTGCATGATGATCGGCGGCGAAAAACCGGTCGTGCAGCACCTCGATCCGATCTTTGCCACGCTCGCCCCGGGGAGGGGCGACATTCCGCCGACCCCCGGACGCGAGAGGATCGCGCCCGGCACCGCCGAACAGGGCTATCTGCATTGCGGGCCCAACGGCGCCGGGCATTTCGTCAAGATGGTGCACAACGGCATCGAATACGGCTTGATGGCGGCCTATGCCGAGGGTCTCGGCATTCTGCGCGCAGCCAACGTCGGGAAGCAGACGCATGCAATCGATGCCGAGACGACGCCGTTGCGCGACCCCGAGCACTACCAATACGACCTCAACCTCTCCGACATCACAGAGTTGTGGCGGCGCGGCAGCGTGGTCGCCTCCTGGCTGCTCGACCTGACGGCGAATGCTCTCGCCAAAGATCCTGAACTGGCGGGCTTTGCCGGCCGCGTATCGGATTCGGGCGAAGGGCGCTGGACGATCAAGGCCGCGATCGACGAGGCGGTGCCGGCGCATGTTCTGTCGGCGGCGCTCTACGATCGTTTCGCGTCGCGCGGCGAGGCGGAGTTCGCCAACAAGCTGCTCTCGGCGATGCGCTACGAGTTTGGCGGCCATATTGAGAAACCGGCGGGCTAGGGCCGGTTCCCGGTTTTTCTCGTCGAAACGGGAATTTTCGCCGATTTTGCGTTGGAACTGCCATTCCGCCCTGAAAAAGGCCGGGTAAATCAAGCTCTTGCCGGCAAATTCCCGTAGCCGCTCTAAACGGGAATTTGCAGCGGCCTAATCGGGAATTAAATCCGCCGAACCGGGAAATACGGGAATTACCAATAACACTTGGCCCCAGCACGGCCGGGCACCACAAGAAGGCGAGAAATCGAAAGCCGATAAAAATAAATCTGTTCATGGGTGTGACTTTACCGCGCAACTTGGTCGTTTGTGAGGCGGCTCGCGCGCTGCCTCGGTCGACTTCGAGAAGGTCGCCAACGTAATCGCGAGCCATGAAAACCAAACTCTTGCTCCTCCTCGGTCTCTCTCTGTGCTACCTCGGGGAGCAGACTGCAATGGGCCAGACCGTCCCGGGCTCGGCACCCAACACGGATCCGGATCGAGTACGAGCCGTCGTCGAGGCCGGGGCCCAAGAGGCCGGCACGAAGGCCGTCAAGTTTGGCATGTGGGTGCGCAACCGCGAGGTCCTGATGATGGCCCTCGGCGATTCGATGACCACCGTGCCAGCGACGACGGATATGCACTACCGCATCGGCGGGATCGCCGAGACCTTTATGTCCACACTCCTGCTGATGCTCGTCGAGCAGGGGCGCATCAGCCTGGACGACAAGATCTCGCGCTGGTTCCCGCACCTGCTGGCCGCCGATCAAGTAACGGTGCGAATGCTGGTAGCCAACACCGCCGGCTACATCGACTACGTGACGGTGGACGACTTCCTGAAGCTGGCACTGGCCGAGCCGTTTCGCACCTTTACCGACGAGGAGTTGATCAATTACTCGGTCCGCGACGGCAAGATGAACTTCCCGCCCGGCACAAGTCAGCAATACTCCCACACCGACAACGTCATCCTGGGCCAGGTCATTCAGCGCGCTACCAAGCAATCGATGAAGGAGCTGTACGACAAGAATATCTTTGGACCGCTGCACATGAAGGACACGCAGTTTCCGGTCGATCAGGAAATCCAGAGCCCGGTGCTGCACGCCTTCACGATGGATCGCAAGGTTTACGAGGATTGCACCTACTGGAACCCGTTTTGGGGCTCGACGCCGGGGCTGCCCACGTCCAACCTTCACGATTTGGGCAAATGGGGCCCGATCCTCGGAACCGGCCGTTTGATCTCACGGTCGCATTTCCAGGAACAGATCGCTCCGACCTCGGTGGGCAAAGGCCAGAACAAGCCCGATCTCTATTTTGCCTATGGATTTGTCGTTGCCAACGGCTGGATCGTGCAAAACCCCAGCATCAATGGCTATAGCGGCGGCTTCGGCTACAACCTGGCCAACGGCGTGACCATCGTGGCCGAGGCCACGAAGAGCGAGAACGCCACCACCGACGCCTCCGCCTTCGACATTCTCCGCGAGGTCACCAAATACGTCACCCCTGCCTCGCCGATCAACTTTTGATAGACTAGCGCTCCCCCGTCGTCATCCCCGCGAAAGCGGGAATCCAGGCCTCAAGGGCTGAGAGACGTCCTCGAAATACCTCGTCATTTCGCCCAACTCCTGAATAACTGCGCGGTCGGTTCATCCATCGGAAAGAAGAACTCGATGCGGATTTCCTCGAGGGTCACGTCGCGTGGCGTCCCGAGCGTAGCGATCGTCGTAAATAGCCGCAGCGAGATCCCATCGCGTTGAAAATGCATCGGCAACACCGGGCTTTGACCCTCCTCATGTGTCATTGGCTCCGAAAGAACCGCGACATCGGGAAATGCGAGCAGCCGATCCAGCAATTCCGCCGTTTCGGGCATCCCGTCCGCATGAGCATCGGCCTGCAGGCCGCGTAAGAAATGGAGGGCGACCGCCTGCCAGTTGACGATAAAGGGGCGCAGACCGTCCGGAGCCAGTAACGCGACCGCAAGATTGATCGGCTCGGAGGGGGTCGTCGGGGATGTCGCGCCGGTCAGGAATTCGGTGAGATTCAGCGCGCCCCGGTTGGCTCGGAGCAGGTTCCAGCAGCGGTCGATCACGAATGCTGGATACGGCTCATGCTGGGCGAGCATGTAGTCGAGCGCGCTATTCACGACGGCGAGGTCCGGCGCAGAAAGGTCTCGCTCGCGCCAAAGCGGGGCATATCCGGCAGCGAGCATCAATGCGTTCTGCTGGCGCAGCGGAAGATTCATTGTCGTAGCCAGCCGCAGGATCATCTCGCGGCTGGGCTTGGCTCTGCCCGACTCGATAAAGCTCAGGTGCCGCTGCGTGGTGCGGGTGGCGAGCGCGAGATCGAGTTGCGAAAAGCCGCGCCGTCCGCGCCAGTCCTTCAGGAGCCGACCGAGCGCGCTGCCATTTGATGTCGCTCTCTGGCGGCTCCGGGCCTCAGATGCCTTCACGAAGCAACGATATCATGTACCCGTCTGTCGCCAATTCCCTCAGAGGGAAGCTGTTGGATTTCCCGTACCCAATCGGCGGGAGATGAGGTATAATCCCCGCAAGCGATCATATTCGAGCGCTTGTGTGCGGATATCCAGCAGAGGTGCGGCGAAGCTGCTTATTGTGGATGGTTAGCCTATATCGAGCGCATATCGACGACAGCGGCAGAGGCCAAGAGCCGGTATTCGTGCTCGCTGGCTTTATCGCCACCATTGATCAATGGGTCAACTTTACTGATGAATGGAGCGAAGCGCTCCGCTCAATTCGACGTTTGGACTATTTCAAGATGAAAGAGGCTGCCGCCATAGAGGGCCAATTCCGCGGCTGGAGCGAACCTGAGAGAAATAATCTACTTTTACAGATGGTCGATATTATTGAAAGAAATGTTATAGCCGGAGTCTCCAGCGTCATTAGGCATGACGATTATAGGACCGTATTTAAGCGGCGTGTCAGCAAAGCTATGGATACCCCTTACTTTCTTAGTTTCTACTCAATAATGTCAGTGGCGCATCGTTTTCAACATAGAACGAAAAATACTGGTCCAGTAGATTTTATTTTTGATGAGTAGGGGAACCATATCGGAGCTGCGCTTCGCGCGTGGAAGCATTGGCAGCAATTCGCTTCGCCCGAACTAAAGGTGATGCTCGGAGAGCGTCCCCAATCTGGTAATGACAAAAGGCTGTTGCCATTGCAGGCTGCAGACTTGCTTGCTTGGCGCATTCGGCGGATCGCAGAAGATCAGTATGGAGGCCGCGAAAGTATTGCTGATGTTCTGCTTCCACTTAGGGTTTCTGTGGAAACGACAGCATGGGATAGGACTCGCCTACAGAACAACTTAGATCGCTTGATTGCGATGAAACGAGAGACCGGGAGGCAATTTCCTTATGATGAGCTTAATCGTAAGGACCGCCGAAAGGCAGAGAAAATATTAGCTCGCCAGAACGTACGGTCTGGTCATTGCTGAGATTTTGGTGGGTCGCGCTGGCGCATGATCGTTCGGAACGCCCGCTCGAACGCTTCCTCGCTCTCGTCCGTCCCTAGTTCGCGGGCCACTTGCCGGAAGCGCTCGTATTGCTCCTTGTCCGAAGACTTGCGTCTACGCTTGTTGTGGGGAGTCGAAGTTTTCTCGGCCTTTGTCATGTCGGCGTTGGTTCTATGGCGGCGGCCGGTTATTGATGAGATCATTCATAATGAGCGAAAATTCCCACTCGAACACTTCTCCATTTCTAACCTCAATCCAAAACTCCCCAATTACGGGATGATGCCACCAAGGGCTTGGATGGTCGCCACGTGGCGTGCAAAATTCGCGCACAAAAGCTTCGCTCACCTCGTCATATGGAACCACGACGGCTGAAACCGTTGGTTAGGTGATCTCAGCAATCAATTGCCTCGGGATCGTCCCCCTCACTTGGACGGCACGACGCTTTAACTCTGCGGGGACAACGCTCTTTACGTCAAGAATGTCTTTCCAGCGTAGCTGAGCTCTCTCACCTATCTTCGCTTCCACTGCACGACGACTGATAGTTGCTTCCAAGAGTGGCAGCGCCGTTTCAACAAAGAATTGCTCGCGAGATCGCTTCCGCTCGCGATCGACCACGTGAAACCCAGGCACATCCGGGCTATACATGTGAAGAGACCCATCTGGGAGATATTTGGTCTCTAAATTAACGATCACGATCGACATGTGAGGTAACTCCTCCGTCGGCTCCTACTAGCATAACGTGTGGGAGCAACGACTTACATCCATATTGTGGATATATATATCCTAGATGAATGAAAGTTCCAACTGAATCGGCTCGCCATAGGGCGAGCGATCCGGCCAGAGCCACTCAGGTGGCTTCAGTTTCTCCACGGAAAGGATGGTCAACCCATTTCTTCGCGCCATCGATCCAACCGTAGAGAGTTTCATCGACTTCGACTGTTTTACCTTTGCCACCGAGCGGGCCAGAAGACCCGTCATCAATCATCGCCTCGCGGATGCGATGCCCGATGAACCATCCGGTCTTGATGTCAACGCCGAGAATGCGAGCGAACTGATTTGCGCTAAAGCCCTTCTTAGACGAGCACATCAGGTGGATGGCCTGTAGCCAAATGTGCAGTGGCACATGGCTCGACTCAAAGATGGTCCCAACCTTGACGGTAAACGGCTTGCGGCAGGCGTAGCACTTGTAGACGCCGATTCGGGTGCTCTTGCCTTTTAGCGGTCCCGAGCGATCAAAGACGCCGCAATGCGGGCACACTCGACCGTTCGGCCATACCTGAGACTCGACGTACGCGTAAGCGGCGCGCTCATCGCGGAAACGGGCTTCGTCAAAAACGGATCGAGGCATCGTCTATCTCATTGTGAAGAAATATATAATGCCAGATTTAGGTACGTCAAATCCAACATATTCCCTCAGAGGGAATTGAGCCGCACCCTCCTTGCTTTCAGCATCACGGTTGGCCCGCCGGAGGGAGACCAGCCATGCCGAATGTCGGGATTGTCGGGACCTTTGCTGCGAGCCTCGAAGATGCAATACGCCGAAATCTGACCGTGCCTTGTGAGATCGTCGTCTCGGACGAGGCCGGGATTATCTCGCGGCTCGCTGATATCGACGTGCTGGTGACGATGGTGCTCACTAAAGAGATGGGGCGTGCCTGTACGCGTCTCAAACTCGTTCAGGTGCCCGGCGCGGGTCTCGACCGGATCGACCGCTCAGCGATACCCAGCGGGGCATGGCTGGCGAATGTCTACGGGCACGAGAACGGGATTGCCGAATATGTGATGGGAGCGATGATAGCGTTGACCCGCGATTTCGTTCGTCTGGATGTCGCGCTCCGAAAAGGAGACTGGCAGAGCCAATGGGCGATGGGCGTTGCGCCGCCTCCCGTGTGGCCCGAACTCGCCGGCAAGACCATCGGGATTCTTGGCTATGGCAGGATCGGTCAGGCGGTCGCGCGGCGCGCCCGCGCTTTCGACATGAAAATATGCGCGGTGCGCCGAGATGTCCGGCGTTCCATCGAGGACAATGTAGCCTTTCTCGGCGGTCCAGACTCGACCGACGAGGTTATCGGACGATCCGACTACGTGCTGATCTCGACGCCGGCGACCCCCTATACGGTCGGCCTTATGGATCGCAGGCGGCTCGGTCTGATGAAATCAACGGCGTACTTCATCAATGTGGCGAGGGCGGAATCGTCGATGAGGACGCGCTCTACGAAGCTCTCGCCGAGCGGTCGATTGCGGGCGCGGTGCTCGATGTCTGGTATTGCTATCCCCGCGAGCCCGGTCTCAGACCGCCTGCTACTCGTCCCTTCCACGAGTTACCGAATGTGCTGATGACCCCTCACGTCTCGGGCTGGACCGATGGCATGCTCGACGCTCGCGCGAGGCTGATTGCCGAGAACATTCGGCGGGTAGCTCATCATGAGACTCCGCTCAATCTGGTCGATCCATGAACGATCGCTCGTCTCCGAGCCCCGCTCCGATCCAGCTGGGCGGCATCCGCCTACCGTTCTTCTACGGCTGGCTCCTTGTTGCAGTTGCGTTCGTCACGATGGCCGTCGGGGTCAATGCGCGCACCGCCTTCTCGCTGCTGTTCCCGGCGGTCCTCACCGAATTCGGCTGGGATAGAGGTGTCACCGCTGGCGCCTTCTCGTTCGGGTTCCTCGTCTCCGCGGTCGTCACCCCTTTTGTCGGGCGGCTGATGGATTTGCGAGGCCCGAGGATCGTCGTCGAGCTTGGTGTCCTCGCGATGGGAGCAGGCCTGATCCTCGCGAGCCTCGTCAGTACGCCCTGGCAGCTCTACTTGACCTTGGGTGCGCTCGCCGGGGGCGGCGTCAACTGCCTCGCCTATACGGGGCAGTCGATCTATCTGACGAACTGGTTCGTCCGCCGGCGTGGGCTCGCGCTCAGCATCGCCTTCTCCGGCGTCGGCCTCGGCTCGATCACGATCCTGCCCTGGCTCGGATGGCTCATCGAGACCACGGGATGGCGTTCCGCGTGTGTTGAGCTCGGCATTCTGTTGCTCGTGCTGCTGGGGCCGCTCAACCTGCTGCTCAAGCACCGGCCCGAAGATATGGGCCTCCATCCCGATGGGCTGCTCTCGGGCTATGCGTCCTCGGATCGCGCCGCGAATATCGTAGACCACGCCTGGGCGGCGGTTGATTGGACGCTTGGGCGGGCGCTGCGCACGCGGCGCTTCTGGTGGTTAGCCATTGGCTATTTCTGCGGCCTGTTTTCCTGGTATGCGGTCCAGGTCCATCAGACGAAATACCTGATCGAGCTCGGTTTCGGACCGAGCGAAGCGGCCTGGGCCCTTGGTCTGGTGAGCCTTGTTGCCGTTCCCGGTCAGATCGCCCTCGGCCATTTGTCGGACCGGATCGGTCGCGAATGGGTCTGGATGATCGGCAATCTGGGCTTTGTCGTCTGCTGTTCAGCGCTGATTGGACTGCGGAGCGCTCCGACGCCGACGCTGCTTTATGTGATGGTGCTCGCGCAGGGAACTCTTGGATACGGCCTGACCTCGGTGATGGGGCCGATTCCCGCCGAGATTTTCGAGGGCCGCCACTATGGCAGCATCTTCGGCACGGTGATGCTTGCGGCGATCCTCGGAGGAGCGGCAGGGCCGTGGATTACCGGCATCTTGTATGACCTGACCGGGACCTACTCGATCGCTTTTTGGATAGCGGCCGGATGCAGCCTGGTATCGGCTCTGGCGATCTGGCTTGCCGCGCCGGGCAAGGTGAGGGCTGTGGCCGGACGTGCGGGAAGGCTGGTCGCCAGTTGAGATAGCGCCCGTCGCTACCGAGTCCGATCCAGATTAGCCGATCGCCGCGGGCGCTTGCGGCACCGCCCTCCAGAAGTCGCCGTCATGGCCGTAGAAGATGCGGGCGCCGCCGGCTTCGAGCCGCGCGAGCCGGTCGAGCGAGGCGTGCATCGCCGCGCGGTCGTGCACATACTTCGGCAAACGACGTTCGCGCAGGGTGCGGCAGAAATAGCAGGCATCGGCGGCCAGCACGATCTCGCCGGCCGCAACGCGCAATTTAAGCGATTGGTGCCCTGGAGTGTGGCCGTAGGTCGGCAGGCACACGACCGACCCGTCGCCGAACACGTCGTGCTCGCCGTCGACCCGCAGCACCTTATGGCCGAGATCGTAATCCTGACGGTCGAAGCCGCGCTGCACGGCAATGTCCGGGTCCATCCCGGCTTCCCATTCGCGGCGCTGGACGATGACGGTCGCGTTGGGAATCAGCGCGTTGCCGCCGACATGGTCGAAGTGCAAATGCGAGGTGATGATCAGGTCGATGCGGGCGGGATCGCGGCCGAGTGCCGTGAGCCGCGCGGAAATCTCCTCGCCCGGATGGTAATTGAACCCGAAGAGGCCGGCTACGCGCGAACCGACCCGCCCGGCGGGATCGTGCTGGCAAGCGGGATGCATGCCGGTATCGAACAGCGCCGTGCCCTTCGGATGTTCGATCAGATAAGCCGGGATCGGCAACTCCGCCTCCCCTTCCCCACCCTCCATCAAACGGCCGAGGTCGCCGGTCAGCCAACCGCAGGTCATCGCATAGAGCTTGATGCTCACGATCTCCTCCCCATCCGTTCCCATAAAATAAGCGTTCAAATTTGTATTGGGACCCTAATGCCACGGCGCGTCCAATGGTACACCCGCAACCGGCATCCAGCGCGACATGGGCGGGAGATCGGGCTCCTTTAAAAAGCTCAGCAAATTACTACCCCTTCTCGTCATTCCCGCGAAAGCGGGAATCCAGGGCCGGTAAGGTCTCAGCGGTTGTCCCGGACCCCCGCTTGCGCGGGGGTGACGATGACCGGTGATGAAGACGGGATTCATTTGGATTGGGCTCTAAATCTCGCTTCAGATCGGCTTTGTTCAGTCGGGTATTATTTTGTTGCAACTGGGTGGGACGAAGCAGATGCGCCTTTTTGCTGCTTCTTGAGTTTCGGCTGTCGCTGGACGATGTGGAGGAGCGGTAAACCCGACATGCGCTCCTCCTCCTCAAAAAGACCGCAGCGTTCGAGAAGACGAACGGTAGGCGAGATGTCACTCCGCAGGGCGGGGCGGGAAGCGGGGCTTTCTTCCGCGCCTTGCGCTGTTCCTCGAAGCCTTGCAGCACGGCGAAGAAGGAGGGGACGAAGAGCACGGCGAGACAGGTCGAGGCAATGATACCGCTCAATACGCTGAGACCGAGCGAAATGCGGCCGTTGGCCCCGGCGCCGGTCGCTAGCACCAGCGGCACGACCCCCAGCCCGAACGCGAAGGAAGTCATCAAGATCGGGCGGAACCGTAGGCGCGCCGCGTCCACTGCCGCCTCACGGATCGATTTGCCGTGGATGATCCGCCCTTCGCGCGCCATCTCGACGATCAAAATGCCGTTCTTGGCCGATAGAGCGATCATCAGAATGAGACCGATCTGCGTGTAGAGATTGTTGGCGACGCCGAGACTGCTCAGTGCAATGACTGGCCCCAACAATGCCAGCGGCACTGCGGAGAGCACCGCCAACGGCAAGATCCAGCTTTCGTATTGGCCGGCAAGGCAGAGATAGACGAGCAGAACGGACAATCCGAACAGGTAATAAAGCTGATTGCCGGTCAGTTTTTCCTGATAAGACATCGCAGTCCACTCGTAGGAGACGTCGTTTGGCAATGTCTGCTTTGCGATTCCTTCCAATGCGGAAAGAGCTTGGCCCGAGCTAACGCCGCGTGCCGGCGCGCCGATGATCGTCGCCGACGGATAGAGGTTGTAGAGCGTGATGAGGGATGGAGCGACCTCCGAGCCGAGATGCGCAACCGCCCCGATCGGAACCATTTGGTTGTCCTGGCTGCGCACATAAAGATTCAAGAGATCGTCCGGCTGCAGCCGGAACTGCGAATCGGCCTGAACATAGACCTGGAACACCTGACCGAATTTGTTGAACTGGTTGACGTAGGTCGATCCCAGATAAGAACTCAAGGTCGAGAACACGTCGCCGGCCGATACCCGCAAGGTTTGCACCCTGTCACGATCGACCGTCACCGAAACCTGCGGCGCACGCGGGCTAAAGGTTGTCAGTACATGTTGCAATTGAGGATCACTATCGGCCTGTTTGACGATCTTATTAGTGAAGTCGCTCAGTCTCTGAAAATCAAAACTGCCGCCGAGTAGCACTACCTGCATCTGCAGCCCGCCGGCATTGCCGATGCCCTGGATGGGCGGCGGCGGTACCACAGTCAGTCTACCGTCGGGCGCCGCGTTGAGCCCATTTTGCAAGTGTTCGGCGATTGTCAGGATA